>Ga0302316_10001867_pt1 | contig 15950 bp, 9 predicted proteins | sample III_Palsa_N3_2_FD_200456 | JGI IMG/M metagenome (GOLD analysis project Ga0302316, IMG submission 200456) | Peat permafrost microbial communities from Stordalen Mire near Abisko, Sweden - III_Palsa_N3_2 | ecosystem: Environmental > Terrestrial > Soil > Palsa > Peat permafrost | place: Sweden...
CGTAAGTTGCCGAGTTCGGCGCTCGACAGCAGCCTCCAAGCCTTCTGTCGTCTGAAGCAGTCTCTGGCGCATCACTTCCTGCGCCCGCGCCGTGTCTGCGACCTCGCTCCAGCGGCTCGCAACGGATACCGGGCGAGCGAGGTCCAGGCGGCCAATGCGCTCGCTTGCCGCGGCCAGTTCCTTGAGCGGACGCGCGAAGTGTCGCGCTGCCCGCAGCGCCACCCAAGCCGTGAGCGAGACTGTCGCGAGCAGGATGGCGACCAGTGTTGCCCACGCGTTGGTGCTGACGATGGCGAAGTCCGCTTCCGGTGCCAGGACGCCGACGTACAGCGATGCACGCCCCTCGAGGGGAATCCTGGAAAACGATGCCAGCCACGATTGACCGCCCGACGCGAAGCGCAGCACGCTGTTTGCGATGGGCGCCTGGGCCCGCCAGTGAACGAAGGCTGCATCCAGCGCCGGCTGGTGCAGCACGGCCAGAGGTTGCAGCAGCAACCTGCTCGCGCTCGCGTCTTCGACACGTGCATCGCCCCCAGGCAAGCCAACAATGGCTCCATCTGCGGTCAGGACGACAGCGAAGCCGTGTCGGCCTACTTCGAGATCACTGGTGAACCGCGAGATGTCCGACAACGTGATGTCAGTCGTGCTGACGACACGACGCCCCGCAGGCGACCTCCATTGCACGACAGCGGACATTCCGGGCAGACCGGTCGATCTGAACAAGAACGGTGCCGTCCATACCACGCCGGCGTCTTCGGGCGCGTCCCATACCTGCAGGAACCACGGGCGGTGCCTGGCGTCATAGTCGCTGTTGCGGGTGACGCGTTCGAGCTGTTGCCCGTCCTGTGTCCAGGTCGCGTCGATCTCCGTGCCAACATGGACATCGGGATCGGTCTGCCGAGTGAGGAAGCCCCCCGCGGACGAGGTGCGCAGCAGAACCTCGCGACCAGTCTCGTCCGCTATGGCGACCGACGAGAACGCTGGCTCGTGTGTCAGCTCGGTCCCCAGCAGCCGCACGATAGCCGCCTCGTTGCCAGTAGGCAGCATTCCCAGCGCGCCCCAATCGCGCCGCAGGCGTGCGATGGTGTCGACCCGCTTGAACAGCGCCGACAGTGACGACTCCACTTGGTGCGCCGTCTTACCCAATTCGGCTTGTGCAACGGCTCGGCGCGCCGGCTCGTAGACGAACGCCTGAACTCCCGCGAAGGCAACCGTCAACGACAGGATTGCCACAGCCAGGGAGGAGATCAGCAGGCTTCTTGCAATCGGGCGGTAGCTTTGTCGGGTCTCGACCCCGTCCTCAATCACGTTCATCCGGTCTCCTGGTGCGCATCTGATCCGTCTCATCGACAGGGGGCGGCAGCCCGGCTATTGTGCGCGCGCTCAACTGTCACGATTCGACGGCGATCGTCGTCTGCCTTGTTCGACTTTGGGAGCGCCAAGCCTGCCGGATAGTTGAGCCAAACTACCGGGGAACAGCGACTGCGGTGTATCGGAGTATCAGCCAGCCGGGCGCTACAGTCGGCGGACAGCACTCGGCCAGAACCGGTCTCTCGGCGAGGGCTGCTTTCGGGCAGGCTGCAGCGAGCGTCAATCTTCGACGTGCGAATTCGGTGCTCTTGAAAGGCGGGCGTCACTTGGGAAAGCCCGGCACCTCGTGAACCCGCGAGCCACGCCACCCGTACGGTTCCCGTGTTGACCCGCCGCCGAGCGAGCCGCCGCCGACGTAGGCAGCGCGGCATCGGTTGGCTGCTGGCGGCGTGCAAGCGAGCTTATTTGGCAGCGGTGGCGGGCGTCACGGCAAATCCCTAGTTTGCGGGCCTGGGTTCCTCCGTTTGGGGGATGATTTTGATGCCCGGAGTGCCTACAAACAGCTCTGCAAAGTGCCTTCTTCGAAGGTGCTGGACGAGCGACCGTGCACGGGGCAAGCGCATCGTCGTGGCGAGGGTCTCGCATCCAGATTCCGACTTGCCCCGGGGGAAGGGATCATGCCCAATTACGTCCAGTACCTGCAGCTGGGATTCTCGGCTGTGGTGATCGCCATCTTTGGCTACCGACAGTTCAATTCTTGGACGCGCGGTGAATCGTGTCGTGCCACCACCGACTCCGAACTCCTCGCGTTCGCGCCCCCTCGCAGCTTCACGCCGCTTTGGCGCTTTCTGGGGACGGCATCGCTTTACTGCGGCACGCTGATCGTGTTGTACGCCGTGCTGTGGGCCCTCCTGGGCAATGAGCAACAACTCGGTGCGGGGGTACTGGACGTGTCGGGTGTCACGCGAGAGAACGCCTGGCTGGTTGCGCTGTTCATCGTGACGGGGTTGTCGCCGATCCTGCCGGTGTTCTCCAACGCGGAGCAGGCGATCCGGGAGGTCATGCACAACTGGGCGGTCGTGCCGGCGAAGGCGCAGGACATGGCCAATGAACTGGCGTCGCCGACGACGACCTTCGACCTGGACGAGGCGTTCCTGCGCGACACCGTGTTGCCGAGCCTGGGGGACGCGTTCAACCGCGCAGATTTCACCAAGGGGCGCGCCGTCACGATCGCGCAGAAATGGTGTCGACTCAAGATGCTGCTCATGAAGTTTGCGCCACCGGCGCAAGACGGACTGGCCGCGCCGCGTTTCAAGTCGCCGTACGCGACGCGGTTCGTCAACGAGTGCCGGGCGCTGGAAAGAGACTTGCGCGATCTGAGCGAGAAAACGCCAGAACTGCTTCGCACCTTCGGCGGCTCGCCGTCGGTGGTGGCCCTGTCCGAACGGCTGGACCGGATGCAGTTGCGCCTGTATGTGTTGATGTGTTGCGGCGCCTTTGCCTCGGCACGCTCCGTCGACGAGGTCATCCGCTACTTTCGTCGCTGCTACGGCATCGGCGTTGGGCACGTCCAGCTCTCGTCCGCGCCGTTCGACCCGATCCTGGACACCCTGGTCGTGGTGACCGTGGTGGTTCTGACGATCTCGCTGGTCTTTCGGACGCTGTATCACGACATTGACCGTGTCCATCCGTTCCTGTGGGCCGTGAGTGCGTTCTGCACGCACGGGGCCGGACTGCTCGTGGGCTGGCTCGTGTTCTCGCGTTGGCGCCGCCAGCACCTGGAGTGGAACGCCCTGGTGGCCGCCCCGGTCAGTCGCAAGCTGTTGCTGGTTTGCGTGGTGTTGTCGTTCGCCCTGGCCGCCGTTCCGACCTTCCTCGGAGCGGTCTATGCCGACTACCTGAATGGCGTCGTCAAGCCACCGCTGGCGCTGGCCAGCGATGCCTTGCTGCGCTCCTGGCCGTGGGCCTTCCTGGGGTCGGCGACCGCTGCTGCGACGTTCGTCCACCTCGAGCGCACTGCGAGCAAGGAAGTGACCCTGCGGCTGCGAGCGACGTCGGCCGTCACGCAAGCGGCGATGAATGTGGGCATCGCGCTGGCGATCCTGGCCGTCTGGACGCCGGGCAGCTCTGGCTCCCCGCCCGACCTTGTCGCGAACCTTGAGCGCCCCGTGTTCCAGCTCATCCTGCTGCTGACGGGCGCCATCGGCGTCGTGCTGGGGCTGTTCCTGCCCCGGATTGTTCACGGCTACGGTCTCGATCGACGCGCCGGCGTCGAGCGCTTTTCTGTCGAGAACGCCCGGGCGCAAGCCGTCTTCACCTTTAGCGGCCGCCAAGTGCCAATCACCGTCACCGAGATGTCGCTGTCGGGCGCCGCCCTGGAAATGTCCGATGCCAATCTGGAGGTGGGCGCGGGGCGGCAGGGCGTCCTTACCTTGGCGGACGGCTCGGCGATCACGGTCTACATCGCGCGTTTGGTGACCGGCGAAGACCAGGCGAGCGGCGCTGGGCCGAAGCGCTTTGCCGTTCGGCATGCCTGCATGTCCGGCCCCGTGAGGATGGCGCCGGCCATCACCGCCAAGCTGCAGCAATTCCTGGCTTCTTCGACGTCGCCGTTGGCGGCTTGATCGGCGCGATGGACCGCGCGCCGCGCGTCATCGTTGCTCGCAGCCGGAGCTGCTGGACCGTTGCGCTGCATGACAATGCTTCGTTTGTACAGCGAGCGATTTGAAGCCATCGGCTGGCGCGGGGATGCTTGTCTTCTGTGCTTACGGCGTGTGCATGCCCTTGTTGAGGCGAAAGCTGATCGATCGCCAGTTGCACAGCCACAGCCAGCTCTGACAAGGCGCGTCTCCCGCATCGAGCAGTCGAAGGAGTGCTTGAAGCTGATGCCTCGGTGCTGGCCAATGCGATGAGCCCGTACCGGTTGATTGGGGCCTCGTGGGCGGCAGAGTGATACGTGTGTCCAGCGTCTACAGTCGGCCCACACCCGGCCGGTGGCGAGGGGCCGCTCTCAGGTAGTCGGTCTTGTTCATCACGGGTGGCGGACGAGTGATTTGAGAGGTCGTGGTTGTTACGTTCGGTAGCGCACAGAAGTAACAGCTGGACAGGCGCAGGATGAGCAAAGCTTTAGGAGCGCCCCGTGGACATTGGCTATGCCTGCAAGACGATCCGAGCATGGAACGACCTCCTTACTCCTGGAGCGGTGCGTCGAAGCGTCCCTGGCGGTTTGCCTGAGGCGGTTATAGAGCTGAAGCGCTACCTGGAAGTCGCTCGTGGGGACGGAAAGCCCATCCGTGAGCTGGATATCCCCGAGCAATTTTTGGCTTCGCCGGAGGCCCTTCGCAGGGTGATGCCGTTCGTCGTCAGCGCTGAATCGATAGCGGCTCATGCGCTCCGCATGCGGCGCACCGCAACAGGCTGACTCCGCGTCCACTCCCTGGTGGCGCAGTGGCGGTCAGCTCAAGGCGGCACGCCAGATGAACGGCCCACGCCATACGCCAATTTCAGGTCACCCCTGCGCTCAGCGTCTCTATTCTCAGCCTTCCATTGAGCAACCGTTGCGCGGTATTGCAGCGTGCCGCCACGGGTCGCGGCATTGCGGCGCAACTCTCGTGAGATGGTGGATGGCGAGCGCTCGAGTCGCCGAGCGATTTCCCGCACACCACATCTCTGAATTCGCAACAGGGCTATCTCTTCACGTTCGGTGAACGAGAGGTACCTGTCCGACGGAGGTTTTGAGGGAATGGGTGACATCCCGCCAGCTTGCCGGAACCATCGCGGACCCAGAGGCTGCGACATCCCGCAGGCTTGCGCCAGCTTGCTCGCTGGAAGCACCGGTCGCGATGCATTTCCAGAATGCTTGCTTGGTTTCCCGTTGATTCACTCCAGGACGGCCCGGTGAGCGCATTGGCGCCCGTCCAGTCCGTTCTGTCGCCCATCCCTTACGTCGTCCCATCTCATGCCTCCTGGTCAGAGGTGTTGCGACGACCCGTTGAATCCACCCAGTACGGCTCCCTCCGTTGATCTCAGCGCATTTGGCTCGAAGGTACGGGGAATCCGCAGGTGCCCAGTGTTTCTCCTAGTCGCGCGCCCCCATCAGGCGCTTGCGTTGCTCGAACTTCGTCTCCATAATAAATAAAAAATGAATCCTCATTCATTAAGGAGACCCTGATGCAAGCCGATTGCCGTGTACCTCGGACCCGATTTGGACTGTCCTGCATGCAGCTTGCCGCTGCGGCGGCTTGTGGTGGCTTGCATCTGGCGGCTTGCGCGCAGACGGATCCGGCTGCCACGGCACCTCCCGCGCCAGCGGCGTCTTCCGTTGAAACGCTCGACACCGTCACGGTCACGGTCACCGCGCAGCGTCGCCGTGAGCCGGCTCGGGAAGTGCCGCTGACGGCGGACGTTCTCAACGGCGAAGCGATGGAGCGTGGCGGCTATCAGTCGCTCGGTGATATAGCCGCCTTGCTGCCAGGGGTCAACTACAGCCAGGCCGGTGCCGGCACGGGCCAGAGCCAGATCACGATGCGCGGCATCACCACGGGTTCCCAGGTCGGGGCCACGGTAGGCATGTATGTCGATGACGTGCCGTTCGGATCCAGCTCGGCTTACGCGGGCGGCGCGGCGAGTGCGCTCGATCTGGGACTGTTCGACTTGTCGAACGTCGAAGTGCTGCGTGGACCGCAGGGCACGCTGTACGGGGCCAGCGCGATGGGCGGCCTCATCAAGTATGACGTGGCCGAGCCGGAATCCAATTATTTCGGCGGCCAGGTCACTGCCGAACTCTCCAGCACCGATGGAGGGCAAATCGGGCATGTCCTGCGCGGCATGCTCAATGCGCCGCTGCAAGCCGATGTGGCGGCTCTGCGTGTCACCGTGTACCAGCGGAACGAGGGAGGCTTCATCCGCGACTTGAACCACGGCGGCGACATCGTCGACGGGTCCAGGACGGACGGCGCCCGCGTGGCGCTGCTGCTGACGCCGAACAAGGACATCTCGCTGCGCCTGACCGCCATGAGCCAGCGGCTCCAGCGCGATGGTTCCAGCCAGGAAGACATCGACGTGGCGACCGGCCAGCCTGTCGACGCGCCGTTGACCAAGCGTCTGTTCGTCAGCGAGCCTGTCGACATCCGCAACGACTTGGTCTCGGCGGCTTTCAAGGCCAACCTGAATTGGGCCTCGCTGGATTCGATCACCGGCTGGCAGCGTTCCACCAACGTGGGGCGCGTGGACCCGTCGGCGCTCTACGTCCCGTATCTCACGCCGCTGGGCATCGTCAATCCAGGCTATGCCCTGGACTACAGCTTCTACAACCGGAAGTTCACGCAGGAGCTGCGCTTGACGTCGCCGCGCAGCCGCGAGCTGGAATGGCTGGTCGGCGCTTTCTACACGGACGAGAGCGGCGTCAAGACGCAGGAGCTGCAGGGGCTGGACGCCAACTTGGCGCCCGTGCCTCCGCTGCTGCTGGACGCGAGCTTCCCATCCACCTATCGCGAAGCCGCGATCTTCGGGACGAGCACCTACTACCTGACGCCGAAGGTTGACGTCACGCTGGGCGTGCGCCGTAGCCGCAACAGCCAGACGCTGGATCAGCAATTCGATGGCATCTTCGCGCCGCCTCCGCAGCCGGCGGCCGCCTCGGCGGAGAACGTCACGACCTGGCTGCTGACGGGGCGCTGGCGCCCGACTACCGACCAGGCGTTGTACGTGCGCGCGGCCAGCGGCTATCGGCCCGGCGGCCCCTTGCCCTTGATCCTCGATCCCGTCAGCGGCCAGCCGTTGACCAAATCTTCGTTCAAGTCCGACAGCCTGTGGAGCTATGAGCTCGGCTGGAAAGGCAGCGTGATCCCCAATTGCCTGTCGACGGAACTGGCGATCTATCAGATCGACTGGAAGGACATTCAGGTCTTCACCGCCAGCGCCGGTTTCTCCGGCATCGGGAACGCGGGACGGGCCAGCTCGCGCGGCCTGGAGTGGACGCTGCGCGCCGCGCCGGTGCAGGGCCTGCGCGTGTCCACGGCCGTCAGCGTCATCGACGCGAAGCTGGTGGACGCCAGCCCGGATCTGGGCGGCGAAGCCGGCGAGCGCCTGCCCGATACAGCGCGGCTTTCCGCGGCACTGCAAGTGGACCGGGATTTCCAACTGGGCGGCCGCCCGTCGTACGCAGGCCTCACGCTGCGCTACACCGGCGACCGATTCAACACATTCAAGGCCGCCCCCGGCGAACCGCAATATCACTTGCCGGCCTACACGACGATCGACCTGCGTGGCGGCATCGCCTTCGGTCAGACCAACCTCGGCCTCTTCATCCGCAACCTGAGCAACCGCCATGGGCAGACGGCGGCCGACACCTCCTTGAGCACCGAAGGCGGTCCGGCGCGCGTCAACGTGATCACGCCGCGCACGATCGGGCTGCAACTGAGCATGGACTTTTCCTGAGCGGTGGCGGATTCCATCATGCATATCGAGACACGCGTCGAGGAAATCCCGTTCAAGCAGCCGCTGTCCATCGCGGGCAGAACGCTGTCGGGCCAGTCCGTGCCGAGCATCGCGGTCCGGCGCCGCGTCGCGCATGCCGAGGAGGACGCCGAGCGCGTCGTGGCGGTGCGGCGCGCGCGGCCGGATGGCTGCATCGGCTTTGATGCCACCGCCTTCAGCCTTCGCGGCGACGCGCCGCGAACGCTTTTTAGCGCTTCACTCTGACCGGCGCACCATGCAGCATCGTCACCAGCCATCGCGCCGACTTGATCTTGGCCTCCGTGTAGGTCGGCACGCCGATCAGCATCTGCGACTGGGCTGCCACCAGCAGCGACAGCAGGCTCTCGCCGATGGTGTGGGCGCCCGCCTTGTCGACCTGGTTCGTGAGGCTGGCAACACGCTGGACCGCATCGAGCACGGCCCCGCGCAAGGCTTCGAAATTCCTGGCCACGATGGCCTGCACGTCCGGATTGCGGCGGGCAAAGGTGGCGACTTCCAGCGCCGTGCGTGCGCCCTGGCCGGCGGTGCTGGCGTGGTCCTGATACTTCAGCAGCGACTCGACAAGGCCAAGCAACTGGCCCGCCGTCTGGCAGGCCTCGAACGGAACCACGTTGGTGTCAACCTGCTCGATGAGTTTCTTCAGCATGTCTTCCTTGGACCGGAAGTGGACGTAGATGGAGCCCACGGCAAGGCCGGCCTCGCTGGCCACGTCGCTGATCGAGGCCTCGGCCACGCCCTTGCGTTCGAAGACGGCGTGCGCTGCGTCAAGGATCTGCTTGCGCACCCCGGCCATGTGGTTTTCGTCTCGTTTGGGCATGTTCGATTTTAAAACGAATGATTGTTCGTTAATTCTATGATGAAAGACAAGACAATGAATCAGACCGAAATTGAAAAGCTGGAAGCAGTGTTCGCCGAATACCGTCGTGACGACGCACCGGGCGTGGTCGTCAGTGTCCAGCGGAATGGCAAGACGCTGTTGCGGCGCGGCTTCGGGTTGGCGAGCCTGGAGTCCGGGCTGGTCAATACGCCGTCCACGAAGATGCGGATCGGATCGACGACCAAGCACTTCGCCTGCGTGCTGGCGCTCATGCTTCGCGACGAGGGCCGGCTCTCCATCGACGAGCCCGTGTCGCGCTGGCTGCCCGAGCTGCCGCCCAGCCAGGGCAGCCGGACGCTGCGCCAGTTCATGACGCACACCGGAGGCACGCGCGACTATCTGGACCTCTCGCTGATCTCCAACGGCATGTCCATGGTTCCTGCCGACGGCGCCTTCGAGTACCAGTGCCGGCAGCAGAGCGAGAACTTTGCGCCGGGCGAGCTGTTCATCTACAACAACGGCGGCTACCGGATGATGTCGATGGTGATCGAGCGCGTGCTCGGCATGCCGCTGGCTCAGGCCTTGCGCGAACGGCTGTTCGAGCCCCTGTCCATGCACGACACCTCGCTGTGGGCCAGTGATCTCGATCCACTGCCCGGCGTGGCCCAGACGCACATGGCCTTGCCCAAGGGCGGCTTCGCCAAGGGTGTCTTCCCTGCGGTGATTCTGGGCGAGGGGGGCATCGCATCGACCCTGGACGACATGCAGCGCTGGCTCTCCCATCTCTCGTCGCCAACGCTCTGGCCGCAGTCCCTGTCCGACGAGCTGAAGGCGCCGACCACGCTGAACAACGGTTACGTGAACCGCTACGGGAAGGGCTTGATCGCCGAAACCTGGCGCGGCGTGCGCATCTTCCATCACGCAGGCGGCGTGGTCGGCGGGAACTGCCAGATGCTGGCGGCGCCGGACCACGGCATCCAGATCATTGCCATGACCAACCGCAGCGACGCGGATACGCCTGGTCTGGCCGAGAAGCTGCTCGTTGCGCTGATCGAAGAATCGCTGCTGCCGGTCGACGTGCCGGCCGACCCGGAGCTGGCCAAGACCTTGGGCGGCGACTACCACTGCCCGACGAGCGGCCGCTATTTCTCGATCGCGAGAATCGACGACGGGCTGGTCCTCAAGAACTTCGGCATGCCACTGCCGCTCACCGTGGCCGAGGACGGCGCGCTGCGCGTGAACCTGCTGTCGGTGATTGCGCTGCAGGTCGCGCCCGTGCCCAATGGGCAGGGCGAGGCTCATGCGATCGACGTGACCGAGCAGGGGTGGCGCCACCGCTGCGAACGCATCGCACCGGCCGACAAGGCGGCGCAGACGTTGGCACCGTTTTCGGGGCGTTGGCGCAGCGAGGAGATCGCGGCCCAGATCGTGATCGGCGGGGAGCAGGCGGACGCGATGCACGTCTCCGGTCGTTACGGCAGCAGCACGTTCAAGCTCGAGCCTCTGCTGCCCGACACCTGCCTGCTGCTGAGCGTCGACCCGGTGGTGCCGATGAATGGAACGCTGCGGCTGACGCGCAATGAGCACGGCCAGCGCCAGCTCGTGCTGGACACCGCGCGCACGCGTCGCCTGACCTTGCTCGAAGTTGCCGATCATGGGTGACGCCCGACGGGGTTCGCGCTTCGTGACGCTCGGCTTCGGGGCCGGATCGCTGGGCTCGTCGCTCAGCTACGGCGCCGTGCCCCTGCTGTTCCTGTTCTATCTGACAGAGTTCGCGCGGGTGCCGCCGGCCACCTCCGGCGTGCTGCTGGCGATCCCGAAGCTGGCGGATCTCTTCCTGGATCCTTGGATCGGACGCCGCAGCGATACGCTCGCGCGTTCTCTGGGCAGCCGCTCCGGGATCCTGACCCTGGGGGCGATCGCTCAGGCGGGGTTGTTGCTGCTCCTTTTCGTGCCGATGCTTGGCCTGCCCTTGCCCTTGCGGGTCGGTCTGCTGGGCCTGTTGCTGGTGGCCCTGTCCCTGATGTCGACGGTATACACCGTGGCGCACACGGCCATTGCCAGCGACATCGCCGACGGGATCGAGGGGCGCAGTACGCTGATGTCGTCACGCGCCATCGGCCAGACCATCGCCGGCCTGCTGGTTTCGGTGCTCGCACCGCAACTGGTGGCCGTCTTCGGCGCCTTCCAGGGCGGCTATCTCGGCATGGCCGCAGTCCTGGCCGCGGTGGCGCTTGTAGCGCAGGCTTTGTGCTGGACGGCGGTGCGGCGCGTGCCGCTGTCGATGGGGGTCGAGAGCGAGGCGGCGCCGCGGCTGATGTATGCCGTGCGCAAGACGCTCCGCAACAAGGCCTTCTACTGCATCGCCTTGATCCTGATCCTGATGGGCGCCAGCTCGACCGCCTTGCTCAGTGCCTTGCCCTATGCCAACAAGCATCTGCTGCATGCGGGGGCGGAAAACCTTTCGGTACTGCTCTCTCCGCTGTTCGTCTCGGTGCTGCTGGGCGTGGCTGTGGCGCCGTGGCTGGCGCGGCATGTCCGGCCCGGGCCGCTGATGGCGGGCGCCATGCTGCTGGCGCTCGGCGGCATTGCCTGGATTGCGTTCGGGGCCCGCGTCAACGCATCCATCGTGGTCGGCTGCTCGCTGTTCGGGCTGGCTCTTGGCGTGCTGACGGTGATGGTTTCCACACTGGCCATCGAGGCCTCCACGAAGTCATCGACCCGGGGCGAGAGCCTGGGGCTGTACCTGGGCATCCTGTTCTCGGCAGAGAAGCTGGGGCAGTCGCTGGGCGGCATCGTCGTCGGCTTCGGCCTGGACTGGGTGGGGCCGTTGGAGCCGGGCGTCCATCCGCTGTCGCTGGACCGGCTGGAGATCCTGTGGGTCGGCGCGCCGGCCCTTGGCCTCGTGGCGGCGCTGTTCGTGTTGATGCCTCTCACATCGCGCCTGCGCGCGCTCCCTGTAACCGGACACTGATTCCGCCATGAAGATATTCACATCGGCCCTGCTCACCGAAACCAACACCTTTTCGGATTTCGACACGACGCTAGCCTCCTTCGAGGAAATGGGCATCGTCCGCGGTGTCATCGCCGCGGACGGCCTCAGCGAAGTGGGCAAGATCGTCGAGCATTGGCGCCGCCTGGCCCGCCAGGGTGGCGATGAGGTACTTGAGGGGATCTATGCCATCGCCCAGCCGGCCGGGCCGGTGCGTGCCGCCGACTACGCGAGGCTGCGTGCCGAGCTGCTCGAGGCCGTCAAGGGCGCCATGCCGCTGAACATGGCGCTGCTCTACCTGCATGGCGCCATGGTGGCCGAGGGCGAGGACGATTGCGAAGGTGATCTGATCCGCGCGGTCCGGGAGATCGTCGGGGACAGCTGCGTGATCGGCGTCGAACTCGATCCGCACTGTCACATGAGCAGCGCGATGACGCAGCACGCGGACGCCATCATCCTGATGCGGGAGTATCCGCACACGGACTTCGAGGCGCGTGCGATCGAGCTCTTCTGGCTCTGCCGCGCCGCAGCGACCGGCACCACGCTGCCGGTGATGGCCGTGGTGGACTGCCGCATGGTGGGCTTTTATCCGACGACTTCGCAGCCGATGCGCGCGCTGGTGGACCGCCTGGCCGAAGTCGAGCAGCGTCCCGGCATCTTGTCGGCCAGCCTGGTGCACGGCTTCCCCTGGGGCGACGTGTCCGACGCCGGCTCCAAGGTCCTGGTGGTGGCCGACGGCGACGAGGCGCTGGCGACGCAGACGGCGCAGGAGCTGGCGCAGGCCTTCTACCGGCTGCGCCACGTGCTCGTGCCGCGGCTGGAGACCATGGATGGCGTGCTGGACGGCATGCTGGCGGCCTCGCATGCGCGACCCGCGCTGCGCGTGCTGGCCGATGCGGGCGACAACCCGGGCGGCGGCGCGCCCTGCGATCACACGGTGATGCTGGCTGCGTTGCTGGAGCGCCCGAACCTGCGCAGCGCCATGGGCATGATCTGGGATCCGGAGGCGGTGCAGGCCTGCATGACGGTGGGTGTCGGTGCCTGGCTGCGCTTGCGCATCGGTGGCAAGGCCGGCCCGACATCGGGGCAGCCGCTGGATCTGGACGTGATGGTCCGCGGGTTGTCCGAGCAGCACACGCAGATCGTCGGCAGCATCATCGATCCGCTGGGCCGCGCGGCCTGGGTGCGTTGCGGCTCCGTGGACATCGTGCTGATCAGCCGTCGTCAACAGACCTTATCGCCAACTGGTTTCACCGTGCTGGGCGTGCCGGTGGAGGAACTGCAACTGATCGGCGTGAAGTCCAGCCATCACTACTACGCAGAGTTCTCCAAGCTGTCCACGGACTGCCGCATCGTCGAGACTGGCGCGGCGCTGTCGATGGATTTCGCGCGATTGCCGTACCGCCGGCGCGACATGAATTTCTTTCCCGCCGTGGACAACCCCGCGCCGCAGTTGGCCTGAGGACCCGACCGCCGCAACTTCGAACTTGAGACGCCGATGACGACGCTTGCTTCACCCCCGCTATCCAAGGTCCGCCGCGCCCATGGCCTGGTCTTCCTGTCCGGTGAACTGCCCTTCGCCGCAGATGGATCCGTGCCGGAGGGCATCGCAGCCCAGACGCAACTCTGCCTGCGCCGCATCGGCAGCACTTTGGAGACCGTCGGCCTCACGTTGAAGGACATCGTGCAGGTCACGACCTACTTGACGGAGCCGAGCGACTTCGGCGCCTTCAACGCGGTCTACCGGCAGCACTTCGCCGAGCCCTTTCCGACCCGCACGACGGTCGTCGCCCAGCTCGTCGTGCCAGGCCCGCGCGTCGAGCTGACCGTGGTCGCGGCGGCGCCTTCCAATGTCTGAGCGAAGGCAGGTGCATGGCATGCTGCAGGAGATCCTGGTTATTGGGGCTGGCATGGTTGGCACCTGCACGGCACTGGAGCTCGCGCTGCGCGGGCACAGCGTCACGCTGGTGGACCGCCGCTCTCCGGGCTGCGAAACGTCTTATGGCAATGCCGGCGTGATCCAGCGCGAGGCCGTGGAGCCGTATGCCTTTCCTCGCGATTGGGCGACGTTGATCTCTGCCGCCCTGGGTCGCAGGCTCGATGTCCGCTACCACGTCGGCGAACTGTTGGCCGTGCTGCCGCAACTGCTGCGCTACTGGCGCAACTCGGCGCCGGACCGGCTCCCCGTCATCTGCCGCCAGTACTCGGCGCTTATCGCCCACGCCACCGTCGAACATCAGCGTTATCTGTCGCTGGCCGGCGCCGAGGATCTCGTGCGGCGCGAGGGCCTGCGGATGGTCTTCCGCCGACAACAGGCGCTCGACGAGGCGCTGCTGCAAGCCGAGCGCCTGCAGCGCGAATACGGTATTGCATTCGCGGCAATGGACAGTCGGGCGCTTGCTGCGGCGGAGCCTGCGTTCCGGCTTCCACTGTCGGGTGCCGTGCACTGGCTGGATTCCTGGAGCGTCAGCGACCCGGGCGAGTTGGTCGAGCGCTATGTCCGTCTGTTCCAGAAGAGCGGCGGCCGTTGGGCGCTGGGCGATGCCGCGAGCCTGCGGCAAACCGCGGCTGGATGGCAGGTGGCCTCGAGCGAAGGCGTCGTGCGCGCCCGACATGCAGTGATCGCCTTGGGCCCTTGGGCGGACGACTGCATCCGCCGGTTGGGCTATCGGCTGCCCTTGTTCACCAAGCGCGGTTACCACAAGCACTACACGGGCGGCGCTACCGTCGCACTGCCAACGCTGGATGCAGAGCGCGGCTACGTGTTGGCGCCACAGCGCCGCGGCCTGCGCCTCACGACAGGCGCCGAGATCGCACGCCTCGATGCGCCGCCGACACCCAGGCAAGTGGCCGGCGCGGAAGCGGAGGCTCGCCAAATGCTGGAATTGGGCTACGCGGTGGAGCGCGATCCCTGGCTGGGCAGCAGGCCCTGTAGCGCCGACATGAAGCCCGTCATCGGTCCGGCACCGCGCCATGAAGGCCTTTGGTTCAATTTCGCACATGGCCATCAAGGCTTCACCTTGGGGCCCGCCAGCGCACGCCTCTTGGCGGACCAGATCGAGGGTGGCACGCCGTACACCGATGCGAACGGGTTCTTGCCCAGCCGTTTCGCGAACTGAGAGCCCGATGAGCAAGCCCATCGACAGCGATCCCCAGGAGAGCGCTGAATGGCACGATGCCCTGGCGTCGGTCATGCAAGCCGCCGGCCCGCGGCGCGTGCGCGAAATCATGGACCTGCTGGCCGCCGCGGCCCGTGATCCTTCGATTGGCTGGCAGCCGGTTCGCGACTCGCCCTGCAGTGAAGCGCCTGCTGCACTTCATCAAGGAAGAAAAGCCGTTCTTCGGGGGACGGCTCGATCCTCGTGACCTTCGGTCCGTCATCTGCGTCAAGGGCAAGCACACCAATCTCAGAATCTTCAAGCGTCTTGTGACCGAGGCATTACTGGTCTGCGTTGACGCCGGTGTGGAAGTGGTCAGCCACCAGCACTTCAAGCAGGCTTTCGACAGAGTCTCTGGCGATGTCGGACGCGTGGGTAACGCTCTCGCTATTTCGCGACGAACTTCGTCAGCGTTGCGTTCACGGGGTCGGCCACGTAGACGTCGCCTTTCGGACTCACGGCCACCATGTGCGCTTCGCCGAACTCGCCGAGCGCGGCCCCGGGCTTGCCGAGCACCGCAATCACTTTGCCGTTCTGGTCGAGCTTCAAGAGCTGCCCCGCGAAGCCGTTGACCATGAAGATCGACTGCCGCCCGATCTCGAGGTCGCACGGCAGCCCCGCGTACTTGATCTCGCGCACGTAGGCGCCGTCGGCTGTGAAGATCTGTACGCGCTGATTCTCGCGGTCCGCCACCCAGATCCGCCCATGGCCGTCGATGTCGATGCCGTGCGCCACCTGGAACTGGCCGTGACCTGAACCCTTGCCGCCCCAGGACTTGAGGAACCTGCCGTTCTTGTCGAACTTCAGCACGCGCGCATCGCCGTTTGGCCCCGGCGTGTGGCCTTCCGCCACGAACACGTCGCCGTTTGCACCGATCGCGACGTCGTTCGGCTCATTGAGCCTGTGCGAGCCCGTCACCTCGTTCCACTCACCGGCTTCGCCCTTCGTCCCGAGCGTGAGCAAAACGTCGCCGCTTGGGCTGAGCTTCAGGACGACGTGGCCGCCCACATCCGTGGCCCAGAGGTTGTCGTCTCGATCGATACGCAGGCCGTGAGCTCGGACGAACAGGCGATCGCCGAACGCGCGCAGGAATCTTCCGTTGCCGTCGAACTCGAAGAACGCCATGTCGCCGCGCGTCAGCACGAACATGTGCCCCTTCGAGTCGAACTTCACGTTCGTCGGGGCGCCCATCGAC
>Ga0302316_10001871_pt1 | contig 15921 bp, 10 predicted proteins | sample III_Palsa_N3_2_FD_200456 | JGI IMG/M metagenome (GOLD analysis project Ga0302316, IMG submission 200456) | Peat permafrost microbial communities from Stordalen Mire near Abisko, Sweden - III_Palsa_N3_2 | ecosystem: Environmental > Terrestrial > Soil > Palsa > Peat permafrost | place: Sweden...
CCTCCTGATCAACGAAGCCCTACTAAAATTCTTCCAACAAAACCAAATCCTCCCCACCCCCACAAAGTAGCAACGCCCTTTTGTTTGTCATTCCGTAGGAATCTGCTGTTGCAGGTGCAGGTGCAGGTGCTGTTGCTGTTGCAGTTGCAGGTGCAGGTGCAGGTGCTGTTGCACTTGCCGTTGCTTGTTTTACCGCCGTCATTCTGAGCGCAGCGAAGAATCTCAGTATTGGCACTCTCCCGTTCTTCGCCAACCCAGCCCCAACCCCGGGGGCCCTACCCTTTCGCGCACTTTGCAAAGCCGGGGCACCCGGCAGGCGTTCTTTGCCTGCTGGGGTGGAGTGGTGGGTATCGGGCAAAGCCCGACCGCTCTCCTCACCCCGCCCAACACTGTCATTTCGACCGGACCCTGAGCGCAGTCGAATGGGGCAGTGGAGAAACCCCTGTATTGGCTGTTGCCGTTGCTGTTGCTGTTCTACCGGATTAGCATGGGCCTTAAGAGGGTGCTGAAAAAGTCTCGCATTGAAGGGTACGAGCTTTAGCTCGTACGTTAGACCCAGCTATTGCAACGGGGCTTTAGCCCCGAAGGGAACGGTTTCATGAGGCCACGACTTTTTCAGCACCCTCTGAAGGCCCGACCTATTTGCCACCTCAACTCTCGCCTTCTAAACCCTGGACCCTAAGCCCTGGGCCCTAGACCCTCGCCTCACCCCGTCGACCCCCGCACCACCACCCCACACTCCACCGTCACCAACTTCCTCGCCCCCTTCAGTCTTCCTTCCATCCTCCCCAACAACATCTCCGCCGCCATCCGCCCCTGCTCCTTCGTCGACTGCATCACCGTAGTCAGCGGCGGAGTCGTATAAGCCCCCAGCGGAATATCATCGAACCCCGCAATCGCCATCTCCCCCGGAACCTTCAGCCCCAGTGTCAACGCCGCATGCAGCGCCCCAATCGCCGCAAAATCGTTCCTCGCAAAAACCGCCGTCGGCCTCTTCTTCAACCCCGCCAACCGCATCATCCCCTCATATCCATCCTCCTGCGTAGCAAACGCCGGAGCCATCGCCGGCCCCACCGTATACTCCGCCGGAGCCTTCAACCCCGCCTTCTCCAACGCCGCCTTATACCCATGATGTCGCCGCAACGTGTGCGCATCCTCCGCCGAAATCCCAATAAACCCAATCCGCTTATGCCCCAGCGAGATCAAGTGCGTCACCACATCAAATGCCCCCTGCCAGTGGTTGGCCGAAACACAGTCCACCGTAGCGCTCTTCACCGGGCGTCCCACCGTCACAATCGGAATCCCATGCCGGGCCACCTCCTTCAGAACCTCATCCCCCATCAGCGTCCCCCGCGTAGCCACCAACAGCCCACCCACCCGATGGTCTACAAACGACTCCAGCCCCGCCCGCTCCTGCTCAATCCCTGCCCCCGCCAGGGCAATAAACGCCGTATACCCGGCCTTATCCAGCACCTCTTTGATCCCATCCACCAGCTCCGCCGAAAACGGATTCGCGATATCCGGCAGCATAATCCCCACCGCCCGCCTGCTCTGCCCCTTCAAATAGCGAGCCATCAGATTCGGCCTGTAGTTCAACTCCTTCGCCGCCTTTAGCACCCGCTCGCGCACCTCCTCACTCGCATAGCCACTGCGGTTGATCGCCCGCGACGCCGTCATCGCCACCACCCCAGCCAGCCGCGCCACATCCGCCAGCGTCGCCGCCTTCTTCCGCACCGGCCCGGCATTCCCGAAGGGAACCTGCTGTTGCACTCGCTGTTGCTGTTGCCCTTGCTTTTCTGTTTTCCATTCCCGAAGGGAATCTGCTGTTGCACTTGCTCTTGCTGTTGCCTTCCCCTCGCTCCTCATCCCTACTCCCCTCACTCCTCTACAGACCCAAATCTCTCCCAAAACCTGTCTTACTGCAATAAATATCAGTCAAACCAAAAGCCCGAATTTACCTCTCACCGTACGGTGATCCGCCACCGTAAATCACCGTAATTTGTCACCGCAAGGTCCGTGCCGCTCTCCGTGCTCTTCCGTCCAAACCACCGCATTTGCTGGCATTTTCGCAGCAATTTCCAGTCCACCGTCAGAACCGTAGCAGCCACTCAAAATTCGCCGACTTCGTCTCGCCCTCCGACCCAAATACCAACCTCTCTCCCCTCTGCTCCAGCGTACCCTTATCCACCGACCCCGGACGACCCGGCCCCATCACAATATTCGGCTCAATCTTCGCCAAACCCGCCACGGTCGAGCGATACGTCACATCCAGCGTCCGATTCCCAACCCCACTCGTAAAGTGCTGATTATCCAAGGACTTAAACGTTGTATCCGTATGCAGCACCTCAGAGAAATGCCGCGGCACAGCAAACTCCAGCTCATCCTTCACATGCATCTCACCCACCTTATCCATCCACAGATGCCGCAGGTCATGCGTAACCCCCAATCCCGCGTCATAAGCCGGAGCCCCTTCACCTACCAGATCAAATCCACCCTCGCGGAAGTGTGCACTAACTATATGAATCTTAGCCATTTGCGAGTAATCCATACCCTCCCACGCATCATGCCCATGCCCCTCATGTCCCTGCCCCGTCCCATCCACCAGCAACGTATTCGCCTCGACGGTCTTTGGCACCCCCGCATACCCCGAAGTCCCCGTAAGGTACTGATAATGCGCGAATAAGATGAAAGCATTCACATCCGGATGCACATGCCCCGCCTCCATATGCCAGTCCGGATACTTCGCCAACACCGCCTCCGCACTCGTCCCCTCCGGCGCCCCGCACTTATAAGCCACCGCCGTAGCCCCCGCACCCCAATCCGACCGCCAGAACGCAACTTGATGATCTGCAAAGAGATGCCACTTCGGCAGCTTCTCAATCGGCATCGCAGCCAGCGCATTATCCCGCCACGCCAGCGTCCACCACTCCTCCTGGCTTGTATGTCCCAGCGACTTCATCCAGTCCGCAACCCCTTGAATCTCAGTCGAATGAAACCGTCCCGCTAAGTCATAGAGCAAATTGTAGTTAGTCTCAAAGTGCGCCCGCCCTCCACTCACCGGATGGCTCCGCTCATAGTCCTCGCCCTTCAACGCCCGCGTCGCCGGCCCATTGAACACGTCCCCGAAATCGAACATCGTCTGCCCACCGGGAACAAGGCTATGCGCCGCATAGAGGTCCATCAAACGCAATCCAGGCTGATCGAAAAGGTCCTCCCCCGTCGCATGTTTTTGCGCATCGAGGTAGTGAACAATCCATGGCGTCGCAAAGATCCAGTATTCATATCCCTCGTAGTAATACCCATCTTTTGAGTAAGTTGCGAGCACCCGGCCAAAGATCGCCCTTGAAAGCGCCGCCCACTGCTTCGCCTCTGGAACCTCTCCATAGACCGCATAAGCCGCCACCGCCAGCCCCGCAATCGGAATAAACGTATGGTTCTGGCTATAAGCCCAACTCCGTCCCGGCTTCGGAGCAAACGCCGCATACATCAACGCACCCTGCCGCGCGAGCTTGTTCCTATACCGATCACGCTCCGCCGGCGTCAGGTCGTTATAAAGCAGGTCATATCCCAACCCCAACCCGTACAACAGATGTCCCGCCGCAAGGTCCGTATTCGGCTTCGAAAACGCATACCCCCACACGTCATAACTAACCGCAGCATCCATATAGAGCTTCGTCGCCGCCAGTATCTTCGGATCGCCCTCGATCCGGTAAGCAAACGCACCCTCTGCAATCGCCAGCGCCACATCATTCTGCGCCCGCCGCTTCTCCGCTGGCGGCAGCGGCGGCGGCCCTTGCAAAACCCGAAGATTCGCCAGCACTCCCTGCCACATCGCACGATCCGTCCCATGCGCCTTCACCTTCAGCTTGTCCAGTTCCCCACCCGTGAAATAAACCCGCGGATGCACCCCCGCCAACTCCGGCCGCAGCGAAGAAGGCAGCGTCCGCATCTCTTCCAGCAGCGCCGTCTTTTTGCTGCCTGTATCTTTCGCCCCAAGGTCCTCACCAGCCCCCTGCGCCAAAGCCATAACTGGCTGCAACAACACCGAAGCCACAATCGGCAGCAACAGCCACCGGCTTCCTGCCCGCAGTTTTTTCCCCATCGAGGCAAAGGGAAGGCTAATCTCAATACGTCTCTGACGATGGCTGCTGGTGAAATATGTTAGCGATAGCATACCCAAGCACACTATCACGAATCCATCTCGGACCGTTCCTGAGCACACTCGCTTTCTTTGTCATCCCGCAGGGAATCTGCTATTGTCTTTGCATTTGCTAGGCGCCAACCGCGCAGCCCAAATCACAGCTAAGAGCGAACCGGGGGCCCCGACAAGCGCTTTTGCTCGTCGGGATGGAGAAGCCGCAGCCCCCACTTGTTCAAAATGGGGCTTCCTCAACTTGTCTCAGTTTAGGGGGTCACTCCATCGCACCCAAAAATCTTGTCAACCCCCCAACCCCTCTAACTCCGTCAAACGAAGCGAGATAGACTTGGCGTAGTTACCCCTACCAATTCGCTACAATTAATACAGACCCCACAACACAAGCTCTACGCCAGGTTCCGCTGCGAAACACCGCGTACTCCGCGAACACCGCGTTTGCAGTTTATCCGCCTAGACCTGTATCCCTAACCCAAACAGAATGAAACACTTGGAACTAAGTCCTTTAGAAGAACATACTTACGAGACATCCTTGTCCCGGAGCCCAACATTCTAAAGCACTTACTCCCAAGACACCCCACAGGGGGGAGGGGGTGGGCACTACGGATACAGCTTAGCCGGAACGATCTCCGGCTCGGCCTCTCCAGCAGCTACCAGCAGCTTCTTCAACTGTGCCGCCAACTCAGCCGCCTTCTTGCGGTACTCCATGCGCCCAGCCAGGTTGACGAGTTCATGAGGATCAGCGCGTTGATCGTAGAACTGGTACTCGTGATAAACCGCCGCAGCAGGCTCCTTGGTGGAGCCCGTAATGTCGGCGACGCAGTAGGTCCAGTCCGGTGTGCGGATAGCACGACCGGTCATCGACTCGCTGATCTGTATAAGCTGCTGATTCGGCCAATGCTGCCTCGCCTCTGGATCATTTACCAGCGGCATAAGACTATGCCCCTTCCACGAAGCCGGCACCGGTACACCCGCGGCCTCCAGCAACGTAGGTGCAAGATCAATCAGACCAACAATCTCATTGATCTGCTGCATGCCATTGAAGCCAGGTCCATCGATGATCAGCGGCACCCGTATCGAGCTATTGTGTGTGCTCCGCTTGTACTCGGTATTGCGCGTCATGAAGTGACAACCATGATCGCTCATGAAGACGAAGATCGTATTCTCCGCAAGGTGCTCCTCTTCCAGCACCTTGCGAATGCGCCCAACCGAAGCATCGATGGATTCAATGCAGCCATAGTAGTCAGGAAGCTGCGCCTGCCACGTACCAGGGAAAGCTCGGAGATCCTCCGGCACATTGCAGTTGACGTAACGCGCGGCAGCGCCCTTGGGCGCAATCGGCTGATGCATATCGTTCTGCTGATGCGGTTCAAGCTGTGAGATGAAGAGGAAGAAAGGCTTGTCCTGCTTCTGGCGAAGGAACCGTTCAGCACGATCGGTAATAAAGTCGACGCGATACTCATCCTTGTAGGTGATCTCTTTCCCATCGCGATCCCAGATGCTTCCCTCATAGGGATGCGAAACATTCTCGGTGGCATTGGCCCCTTCCCAAAGGTCATCAAAGCCACCGCGATCGGCCAGCTTGACCGGCCCAGGACTGCCACCCTCGGCTGGACGTTCCAGCGCCAGATGCCACTTGCCGATAAGGTTTGAAGTGTAACCCGCCTTACGCAACTCACCCGCAAGCGTCGGCAGAGAGTGATCCAACTCCCGACCGTTATGCCAGACGCCAGTCTCAGTCGCATAACGGCTCGAAAAGATAACCGACCGCGAAGGGCCACAGACAGGTTGATTGCAAACAGCATGCGTGAAGTTCTTGCCACGCGCAGCGATCGCATCGATGTTCGGCGTAGGAGCAGAACTGTTGCGGCCGTTTGCACCGACGAAGTCAGCACGGAACTGATCCGAGAGATAAAGGATGATGTTCGGCGGTGTAGCAGGCTTGGCTGGAGCAGACCCCTGCTGCCCCCTGGCAACAGTCGCAACGGTAGCAGCCATGGCAGTTGCTACGGAACTTTTGAGGAACGAACGGCGGCTATCAACGTGATCCGGCATGAGATGGAGAGTAGGTTTTCCGCGTATGGCCTGTCAAACAACCACCAAGCCAGAGGATGGAATCCTCGAATAGAAATCGCGTCCTTGAGTCCAAGCGAAAAGTTCGACGGCTCAAGCGTCAAAAGGACCTTCATATCCTTGTTCAACCGCGGAGACGGCTTCCATATACACCACTCGTTAGCAGGAGACAGAAACGTCTCCGGCAGAGTGGGCCAAAAGACAAAAACCTCAGCGGTTGCTGAGGTTTTTGTTGGTGTCCCAACTTTACTGAGTTGCCGTACAGAATATGGCGGAGAGTGGGGGATTCGAACCCCCGATAGAACTTTTGATCCTATAACGGTTTAGCAAACCGCCGCCTTCAGCCACTCGGCCAACTCTCCTGCAGGTTAGGTTGAATTATATCTTGTCCGTTCTCCTTTATAAATTCCCCGCCTTTTCATATCTCTTGCGCTATACATTGAAGAACGACTTACCTCAGGAGCCGGCGCCATAGCGATCCTCGCTCGCAAGAACAAAATGCTGCTCCTGCCGCTCATCGGAGCCACCTACTTTATGGTCTCCGGCGGGCCTTATGGGCTTGAGGACATCATTGGGCAGGCAGGCTACGCTCGCGCTTTGCTCATGCTTGCCATTGTTCCTTTCATCTGGAGCCTCCCCACTGCCTTGATGGTGGGTGAATTGGCGAGTGCCATCCCTGCCGAAGGTGGTTTCTATGTGTGGGTCCATCGCGCGCTGGGACCTTTCTGGGGGTTTCAAGAGGCGTGGCTTTCGCTTGCTGCCAGCGTCTTTGATATGGCTATCTATCCCACTATCTTCGTTTTATATCTCGGACGCATTGCGCCCACCTGGACCTCCGGGCATCGGGGGACGCTCTGGGCTCTGGCTGTGGTGATTGCTTGCGCTCTTTGGAATCTCAGAGGGGCGAAGGTGGTTGGGGAGAGCTCGGTTGTGCTCTTTTGTGTGCTGCTGGCTCCGTTTGTTGTGCTTGTTGTCGTGGCGCTTTGGAGGTGGCATGGACATGGGAGTGGGGCGCTTCTGCTTCCGCTCAAAGCGCCGGATCTTGCTGGGGCTGTCTGTGTATGTCTCTGGAACTACATGGGTTGGGACAATGCGTCGACTGTTGCCCAAGAGGTTGACGACCCGCAGCGCAACTATCCAAGGGCCATGCTCGGGTCTGCTGCTCTTGTGGCAGGGACTTATATGCTGCCTGTGGTTGCTGTGGGATTGGCGGGGTTGGCGGCTTCGCAGTTTGATTCAGGGGCGAATGGTGGGACTGGTACGTGGACGGATGCTGGCCGGATTCTTGTTGGGCCGGTTATTGCTTTGGGGGTTGTTGTTGGAGGGATGATTAATGGTGTGGGGATGTTCAATCCTCTGATGATGAGCTACACGCGAGTCCCCTATGCCATGGCTGAGGATGGCCTCCTGCCTCGTATCTTCTCTCGAATCAATAGATTTGGAGTGCCTTGGGTCAGCGTTTTGTTCTGTGCGGCGATTTGGGCGCTGGCTCTGAGCTTTACGTTTGAGAGGCTTATCTCTATCGATCTTGTGCTTTATGGATCGTCGCTTTTGCTGGAGTTTGTTGCTCTGGCTGTTCTGCGCTATCGCGAGCCTTTGCTTGTGCGGCCTTTTCGTGTTCCGGGCGGCAAGGCGGGGGCTATTGTTGTGGGGGTGTTTCCTGCGCTGCTCATCGTCTTTGCGCTTTGGGCCGCGCGAAATGAGCATGTTCTGGGGCTGCCGGCGCTGGTTTTTGCGGCACTTGTGGGCGTCGCCGGCGCGCTTGCCTACCCTTTGACCAGGCTCCGTACGGACCGTGGGGTGCGGTGAACTTTGGAGTGGAGTGAAGGGGTTTTGGGTTTTGAGAAACGGCAAGAATGACGAGGGTTTTCGCTGTTTTCTACGGTGAAAAACACGGAGGAGACGGTGACTTTTTACGGTGCTACGGACAGTGTTTCACGGTGAAAATTGACCGTACGGTGACGGTCAGAGGCCGCCGCAACTAATAGACTAATAGTCCGCGGCGACCTGTCCCGGGAGGCGTTAGGTTTTGGGGGCGTGGATTATGGGGGTGGTCTTGTTGTCGATGTACTGCTGCTGCGCCTTCCGGATGACCAGCTTCGCGGCGGCGGCACCCTTCCAGCCCTTGACTTCGACGTTCTTGCCTTCGAGGTCCTTGTAGATCGAAAAGAAGTGGGTAATCTCTTTCAGGATGTGGGGGTAGATGTCGGAATACTCGTTCACATCGTTGTAGCGCGGATTTCCTTCGCCTACACAGAGGATCTTTTCGTCGCCCTGACCCTGGTCGATCATCTCGAGTACGCCGATGGGGCGGACCTCCTGGACGCAGCCGGGAAAGCTGGGGGTATCGACCAGCACGAGCACGTCGAGCGGATCGCCGTCGTCGCCGAGGGTGCTGGGAATGAAGCCGTAGTCGCCCGGGTAATGCACAGGCGAAAAGAGGTTCCGGTCGAGGCGGAAGACGTGCAGATCCTTGTCGTACTCGTACTTGCTAATTCCCTCCAGCGGGATCTCGATTACGGCATTCACCAGTTCAGGCGACTTCGCTCCGACGGGCAGGGTGAGGTAATTCGTCATATTTTGTCAGTTTCTCTTCTTGATACGAGTTTGAAAACCATGACAGATCTTTTGCGTTCCTGCTGCGCATTCCCGCGACAAAAGACACAGTCTCTTGCCAGTTTATAGGTTCCCTACAGGATTGTGCGGCATTACAGGAGAGCCTCGGTCTAAAGCCTTTTGAAATTTATGAGTTATTCGTGGGGCCGAAGCCCCTCGTTAATCCGAAGGACAAGGGGCAATGCCCAGTATTTCTTTCCCTTCGCGGGCAACCTCTGCTCTTGCCGTAAATCGCCGCAAACAGGCGGCTTCCCCAGGGCAATCGGCCTCTCAATACAGGAGTCTAACTTTCGACGGAGGTTCCAATGCTTCGTTTTTGGTCATGCCTTCTCCTGGCTGTTCCCTTTACCACCGCTGCGCTCCTCGCGCAGGATGTACCCACGGTGTCGAAAACGTCTGATATCGCAGTGTTTGGCGGCTATTTGAACGCCGACCCGGCTTTTACCGCCTACCCTAACGAGCGGAGTAACGGGGTCCAGTTTGGGGCGGACTTTACACGCTATTTTGGCTGGCCGGTTGCTCCTTCGCTGGAGGTCCGCGCCAATCTTGCTAATGGTGCCTACGTTAACGAACACAGCTATGTGGGAGGTCTTCGGGTGGGGGGAGATATCTTCCATCGTTTACATCCGTATGGCGACTTCCTTGCCGGGTATGGCTCGATCTTCTACAACCATCCGGTCACCCCCGGATATACCCATGACAACTCTCTTGTGTACTCCTATGGCGGTGGGATCGATTTTGATGTGACACGGAACTTTCAGGGGATGGTGGACTTTCAGGGGCAGAGTTGGAAGATTGGGACCGGGGCTGGGGATAAGTTCTCGCCTAGTGTGTTCTCGGTTGGAGTTCGGTATGTGATTCCGTTTAAGCCGCATGTGAGTGCGAGGTATAACCACAATTAGTTTGTCCCTGGGATGGGAGTGGCGGCGATAAGAAGGCGAGTCTCGGGGGCTGAAGCCCCGGCTTATCTCAGAAACAAGGGCAAGAGCAACGGCAACGGCCAATACAGTGGTCCATTCGCTCCGCTCAGGATGACGAGAGTTGGGGCAGGGCGGACGTCCGCAAGAACAAACAACGGCAAAGGCAACTGCAACAACAAGTGCCAATACGGGGATCTCTCCACTACGGCGCAAAAGCGAGGTCCTTCGACTTCGCTCAGGATCGAGATGACAGGTTTGGGATGGGGCGGAGGAGAGCCATGCGATGCTAGGCTTAATTGAGGAGCCAACCCATCGCAACTGATACCCCAGCTACCAGCCGTTTCGTTCGTGCCTGCCTGCGTCTTCCCGTAGACCGTACCCCTGTCTGGTTTCTGCGGCAGGCTGGGCGTTACATGCCGGAGTATATGGCGGTGCGGAAGCACCACTCGCTGCTGGAGATCTGCCGGACGCCGGAGATCGCCGCCGAAGTGACGATCACTGCCGCGGAACGGCTGGGTGTGGATGCAGCCATAATCTTTGCTGACCTTCTGCTGCCGTTTACTCCGATGGGTTTGGACTTCGAGTTCGTCAACGGCGAAGGGCCGGTGGTTCATCAGCCGATCCGCACGTTGGAACAGATTCAGGCGCTGCGTACGGATCGGACTGACGAGTTGCTGTATGTGTCGCAGGCCATTGAGAAGGTCGCCAAACACTTTGCGGGGCCTCGCGCTGATGGCGACCAGTTGGGCATTATCGGGTTCTGCGGAGCGCCGTTTACGCTGGCGAGCTACATGATCGAGGGCTCGGGCTCGCGGAACTATATTGAAGCCAAGAAGTTGATGTATTCGACTGGTGGTGGTTGGCCGCTGCTGATGTCGAAGCTGGTGGAGGTGCTGGTGGCTTATGCCGCGCAGCAGGTGGAGGCCGGGGCAGATGTTATCCAGGTGTTTGACTCGTGGGCGGGGGCGCTTTCGGTTGCGGATTATCGTGCTTATTGCCTTGCGCCGACTACCGAGCTGATCCACCGCATACAGGCGCTTGGCGTGCCGGTGATCTACTTCGGCGTGGACACGGCTTCCCTGCTGCCGACCTTTCGCGAGACCGGCGCGGATGTGCTGGGTCTTGACTGGCGGATACCGTTGGATGAGGCTCGGCGGACGCTTGGGCCTAGTGTGGCTGTGCAGGGCAATCTTGATCCGATTACGCTGTTTGCGCCGGCGGAGGTGTTGGAGGCGCGGGTTGCGGAGATTCTGAAGCTGGCCGGCGGCAAGGCGGGGCACATCTTCAACCTGGGCCATGGGATCGTGCCCGGAACGCCTGTGGAGGCTGTGCTGCAGGTGGTGAGGCAGATACGACAGAGTGGGCAGTCGCGATGAAGAGCTAAGAGCGCTTCTCCAGCACTACCTGGTTTCTGCCTGCACGTTTGGCGCGGTACATGGCTGCATCGGCCAGCTGGATGAGGTTGCTGCCGTTCTTGCCTGAGTCCGGGTACATGGCGATGCCGATAGAGACGGTAACCGACCCTAGCAGCTCGCCGCGTAAGTGTGTGCGAATCTCTGCGACGAGGGCGCGGATGGCCTCGGCGCGGCGTAACGCGGTCTCTTCGGTTGCGTCCGGCATGATGACGACGAACTCTTCGCCTCCGTAGCGGCAGATTACGTCTTCCTCGCGCAGCGACCGGCGGAAGCACTCCGCAACTTCTCGCAGGACGACATCGCCGGCCTCGTGGCCGAAGGTGTCGTTGAGCGCCTTGAAGTGGTCGACGTCCAGCATCATCACGGCGAGAGCGGTGCCCTGCCGCGCGGCGCGGTGCAGTTCGCGCTCGAGAGCGATCTCCATGAAATGACGATTGAAGAGACCGGTGAGGCTATCGCGAATGGACTGCCGCTCGAGTTTCGCCTTCAGGTCGAGGCTGGCGATGGAGAGCGCAGCCAGTTCGGCCATCTGCTGGATGAGCGGCGTGCGCTCCTCAGCGATAGCGAGCGACTCCGGAGTGGTGCAGCAGACGAAGACAAAGCCTTGCGTCTCTCCATGCGCGGCGAGCGGGACGCAGAGATAGCTTTCCGGCGGCTTGCCGAGAAAGTGCGCGCAGTGCAGCTCTGACTCGCCGGGCTTTCTCCAGCGCGCCTTGCCCACTCGCAGGCCGCAGCAGGCCTCGGGGCCGAAGCCGTCGATTAACGAAACTTCTGCTCCCCAACGAGCGGCGACCTCCACCATGCGGCGAGAGTTATTGATGATGAGCGTTGCTCCGCTGGTGCCGGGAAGCAGCAACTCCATGTGACGCACCGTGCTCTCATGCGCCTGGCGGGAGGTGAGGCAGAGCTGCATCTCGTCGCGGGCGCTGGTGAGCAGGCGCAACTCCTCGGCGTTCTCTGTCAGCTTGCTTACGGTGGCTTCGAGCTCGCCCTTGGCGGCGAATAGAATCTTTTCGTCGGCCCGCCGCCGCATTACGTCGCGGAATAAAAATATGAACAGGGTGAGGACAATCGCGAGGGATATGCCGAGATAGGCGGCGCTGAGCAGAAAGCTGCGGTAAGAATCGACCTTCGAACCTTCGGTCCGCGTCTGCAGCAGAGTTCGCTCTTCCTGTTGCAGGATGTTGATCGCGTTGCGGCAATCCAGAATCTGCTTATCCGGCACAATCTTACTTGTGAGCGTCGCATCGAACGCCGTTGCCAAACGCTGCATAGCCTTCTTCAAGTCCTGTGCGTGACGCGACTGCGACTGGTTATCGCTTACGAGTTCCCCAAGCCTTAGCTGGTCGGCGTTCAGGTTCGAGAGGGGCGTCTCTGCAGCCGTCAGTTTTGAGCGGTCGCCGGTGGCCGCATACAACTCCAGATTGAAGTCCACACGATCGAGCCGCTGCGCCTGCACTTGCAGGTTCAGCAACACTGCCTGGGAGTGGTCCACCCAGCTGCGCTCCTGCTCGGTCTGCTGCATGTTGCGGTAGACGGTAAACGCGCCCGCGCAGATGAACCCCAGCGCAATCGCCGCCGAGACGGCGAGGAGCACAACAACCTTAGCCGTACTGGACGGGGCCCTGATAAACTCAGCATCCTGTGCGAGCTCTAATGGAGCTCGACCTTTAGCGTTCACCGCCATGTAGTCACACCCTGAGGAATTGGCGCAGAAAAGTGAAACAGTATGTTGATTCTAGATGTCTTCCTAGGATCATCCTATGCCTCCTATGGGGTACGTTCGCGAACTAATGTCAGTTTTTTTGTCGCCAAATCCTTCTTCATCCGTCTGACGAACAGACAGGCAAACAGCTTGCAAGCAAAGGCTGCAACCTATGCAGCCGCAGGATTTCCCCTGCTCTCGAGCTAGAAAACCGCGTGAAACGCAAAACTTTGGATGGCCACACAGGAGACGCACTATGAAACTTACGCAGATATCCGCCGCAATCGCACTGGCGTTGGCAATCGCCGCAGCCGGCGCTCAAGCCCAAACCTCGGAGACTACTCCGGAAACCACCCCGAAACACGTCAACAGACCGTGCAGCAACCCGGAGCTATCGAAGACCGAGACGATTCATCTGACCAATGTGACGCAACAGAACGATGCCAACGAGATCCTGGTTGCATTGCGCAACATTCTGGACCCAGGCTGCAAGATGTTCCTGATTGCGAGCCAAAATGCCATCGTGCTCCAGGCCGCCCCCGAACAGCTTGCGCTGGCGCATCAGATTGTGGCCGAGCTCGACAGGCCGCGGAAGACCTATCGGCTGACCTTTACGCTGACCGATAGCGATGGCGGAAAAAAGCTTGGGGCGCAGCACTTCACGCTGGATGCTGTTGCCGGGCAGGAGACGTTTTTGAAGCAAGGCACCAAGATTCCTGTGATTACCGGGACCTTCAATGGGACGGACTCGAAGAACGGCGTTGGAGTTCAAACGCAGGTTACGTATCTTGATGTGGGGATGAATATCAATGTGACCGCGAGCCCTGTGGCTCACGGCGCGGTGCTGAAGGTGAAGGTGGAGCAATCGAGCGTGGACCCGGCGACGGCTGGGAACCAGGACCCGATTGTCCGGCAGTCTGTGATCTCCGGGGTGTCCGCGGCGACGCTCAATAAGCCGCTGCAGCTTGGGTCTCTGGATATTCCGAACACGACGCACAAGCTTGATGTTGAGGTGCTTGTCGAAGAACTGCCGTAGATTCTGTGCGCTGAACGCCCCACATCTCGGATGAGATGTGGGGTTTGCGGCGCAGGGCGATACCATAAAGCAAGATATGTCTGACACCAACGCCATTCTGCTGCTCGCACACGGTACGCCTGATGTTCTCAGCGAGATGGCCGAGTATCTCGCTAAGGTTACGAGCGGGCGGCCGATGCCTGAGGCGGTTGTCGCAGAGCTGCAGCATCGGTATGCCGAGATTGGGCTGCGCGAGAGGCCGCTGCCGGAGAGGCCGCCGCTGACGCGATGGACGCTGCGGCAGGCTGCGCTGCTCGAGGACGAGATCCTCGCTACGGTTTATGTAGGGATGAGGAACTGGCATCCGTATATTGCCGATGTTGTTGCGCAGATGAAGGCTGACGGCGTGACGCATGCCCGGGTTCTGTGCCTCGCGCCACAGAACTCGCGGACGAGCACGGGGCTCTATCGCAAGGCGCTGGAGGCGGCGCTGCGTGAGACTGAGGGGCCGGCGTTTACGTTCGACTTTATCGCCGGTTGGGCCGATGAGCCGCTGCTCGCTGTGGCCTTCGCGGAGCAGCTTTGGCTTGTTTGGGCAGAGGCTTGCGCTGCTACGGGGACGCATGTGCCGGTGCTGTTCACGGCGCACTCGGTGCCTTGCCGAACAATTTTGAGCTCGACGGCGGCGTCGCCGGGGGTGCCTGTGCCGGTGGATGGCATTCAGAACTATGGGCCGGCGTCTGCACCTGATCCTTATCCGGTAGAGTGCAAGCAGACCGCGGCGCGGGTTGCGGAGCTGCTTGGGCCGGTAGGGCTTACGGAGAAGGATTGGTTCTTTGCGTTTCAATCGCAGGGTATCGCCGGGGCTCCGTGGCTTGGGCCTACGGTGGAGGAGACGCTGAAGGCGCTTGCGGCGGAAGGGCATAAGGCTGTTGTGCTGCAGCCTATCGGCTTCCTCTGCGACCATGTGGAGATTCTTTACGACATTGATATTGCCTTCAAGAAGACTGCTGCGGAGCTGGGGCTGCAACTGTTTCGTGCGGCCAGCCTGAACGATTCGCCGGCGCTGATTCATGCGCTTCAGCATGTGCTGGCGAGCAAGCTATGAGGCGCGTTGCTATCGTTGGCGGTGGGATCGCGGGCCTTGCTGCGGCTTATGAGCTTGAGAAGACGCGCAAGAGCGGAGCGGCTATCGACTGGCAGCTTTATGAGGCGAGCGATCGCTTTGGCGGCATTGTTGAGACTGTGCGGCAGGATGGCTTCGTGCTGGAGCAAGGGCCCGATGCGTGGGTGACCGAGAAGCCCTGGGCGCGGGAGCTTGCTGTTGAGCTGGGGCTGGAAGCTGAGCTGATCCAGAGCAATGACGCTACTCGGAAGACTTACATCCTGATCGACGGCGAACTCCAAGCCATTCCTGACCGGATGAGGATGATGGTTCCCGAGGACCTTGCTACGCTTGAGGGGTCACCCCTTTTTTCTGATGCGGCGCGTCAGGCTTATGCCGCTGAGCTGACTCGTGCGGACGAGCTTCGGGCTTCTGCTCCGGCGGAAGATGAGTCTGTTGCGGCCTTTGTGCAGCGGCACTTTGGCGAGGAGGTACTCGCGAAGATTGCGGCACCGTTGCTCTCCGGTGTCTTTGGGGGCGATGTTGCCAAGCTCAGCGTTCGCGCTGTGATGCCGGCTTTTGTTGCGATGGAGCGAGAACACGGATCGCTGATCGCTGCTCTGCAAGCCAAGGCTAAGAGGAGCAGTCCGCAGCCGATCTTTACCAGCCTTCGCAATGGCTTGGGATCACTGATCGAGGCGCTGGTCACGCGCCTTCCCGCTGAGCGGCTTCATCTCAACCGCTCGGCGCTTTCCATCAAGCGGGAACGGAATCTTTGGTGCCTTCGCATCTCTACACCCGCTGAGAAAGGGCGTATTGGCAAGAGCAAGAGGCACTTCAACCATATTCTGCTGGCTACTCCTGGCGATGCGACCCGCAACTTGCTTGCCCCGCTCGACCCTGCCGTCTCCGCGCTCAT
>Ga0302316_10001872_pt1 | contig 15910 bp, 14 predicted proteins | sample III_Palsa_N3_2_FD_200456 | JGI IMG/M metagenome (GOLD analysis project Ga0302316, IMG submission 200456) | Peat permafrost microbial communities from Stordalen Mire near Abisko, Sweden - III_Palsa_N3_2 | ecosystem: Environmental > Terrestrial > Soil > Palsa > Peat permafrost | place: Sweden...
GCACGCCGCCACGCAGGTCGAGGCCGAGGTACATCGGCAGCGCGTGCAGGGCGGTCAGCCAGCGCGGCGACGCGCTTTGCAGGTTCAGGGCGACGACGTAGTCAGGATCGGTCGGGTCGCTGTTCAGCGTCTTCGACAGCAGGTCCTTCACGCGCAACTGCGTGTCGGTATCCGACAGACGCACGCGGATGTTCGCGTTGGTCGACGAGTTGTCGAACGTCACGTCGGACGCAGTGATCTGGTTGGCGGCCAGCGCGGCTTCGATTTGCGACAGCGTCGACGAATCGAGCTTGACCGTTGCCTTGCCGCTCAGCACCTGCACCGCCGGCGCTTCGCCGAAGAAATTGGGCAATGTGTAGATCAGGCCGATGGCAAGCGCCACGACCATCACGACATATTTCCAGAGGGGGTAACGATTCATGGAGTGGTCCAACGGGAAGGTTGGCTCGTAAGCGATGCGTCCGGCGATGAGCGCGGAAGGCGCAGCGTACCTGTTGACATGGATGACATGGCAGGCATGCTGGCTTCAGTTCCGCGAGGCCGCGCCGGACGCGAGAGAGCAGGCCTTACAGCGACTTGATCGTGCCCTTCGGGAGAATCGTCGTGACCGATGCCTTTTGCACGGTGATCTCCGTGCCTTCGGCGATTTCGACGCCGACATACGCGTCGCTAACCTTGGTCACCTTGCCGACGATGCCACCGTTCGTGACCACTTCGTCACCCTTGGCCATAGCCGAGAGCATGTTGCGATGTTCCTTCTGGCGCTTCATTTGAGGGCGAATCATGATGAAGTACAGCACGCCAAACATCAGGATCAGCGGCAGGAAGCTCATCAGGCTTGATTCTGCACCGCCTGAGCCTTGAGCGAAGGCGTTGGAAAAAAACGACACGTTGGTCTCTCCGTTATAACGAACAAAAAAATCAGCCGATTATTCTACCACCGGCATTTGGTACGACGGCACGGCAAATGAGCTTTCCGATCAAGCTGTTAAAGGCTTATTTGGGCTGTCGCGAAATGAAATTGTAATGTTTAGGTCTCGCGCCGACGGTTTCTTCGGTGGAATCCGTCGGCGGGCGCTATTGTGCGCCTTCCTTGAGTGCTTGCTTGCGCCCGCATCTTCTTTTTTGAGTTCGGGCGCTTTCAACGAAGTTCTTTCAGTGGGGCGCTTGCCGGCGCCCTCTACGCTGCCTGCTCGACACCGCGCGCCCGGTTCTCGTGGAAGCGCTTGCGGAACGCCTCGAACGTCTGCGTCTCGATGGACTCGCGGATCTCACTCATCAATTCGAGGTAGTAGTGCAGATTGTGGATCGTGTTGAGCTGCGCGCCAAGGATTTCGCCGACGCGATGCAGATGGTGCAGGTAGCCCCGGGTGAAATTTCGGCAGGTATAGCAGCCGCAGGTTTCGTCGAGCGGGCGTAGTGAATTCTTGTGCGCCGCGTTGCGGATCTTGACGTCGCCAAAGCGGGTGAAAAGCCAGCCGTTGCGCGCGTTGCGGGTCGGCATCACGCAGTCGAACATGTCGACGCCGGCCGCCACGCCCGCTACCAGGTCTTCCGGCGTGCCCACGCCCATCAGATAGTGCGGCTTGTGGGCCGGCAGCTTCGGAGCGATGTGGTTGAGCACGCGCATCATGTCTTCCTTCGGTTCGCCGACCGACAGGCCGCCGATCGCGTAGCCGTGGAAGTCCATCTCAGCGAGTCCTTCCAGCGATTCGTCGCGCAGGTCCTCGAACATGCCGCCCTGGACGATCCCGAACAGCGCGTTCGGATTGCCCAGCCCGTTGAACTCGCTGATCGAGCGTTGGGCCCAGCGCATCGACATGCGCATCGAGTCGGCGGCGTCCTGGTGCGAGGTCGGGATGTTGTTGGTGGCGTAGGGCGTGCATTCGTCGAACTGCATGACGATGTCCGAGTTCAGCACCTTCTGGATCTGCATCGACACTTCGGGCGACAGGAACAGCTTGTCGCCGTTGATCGGCGAGGCGAACGTGACACCATCTTCGGTGATCTTGCGCAGATCGCCTAAGGAGAACACCTGGAACCCGCCGGAGTCGGTGAGAATTGGCCGGTTCCAGCCCATGAAGCGGTGCAGGCCGCCGTGTGCGCCGATCGTCTCAAGCCCAGGGCGCAGCCACAGGTGGAAGGTGTTGCCGAGGATGATCTGCGCACGCATCTCTTCGAGCTCGCGCGGTTGAACCGCCTTCACGGTGCCGTAAGTGCCGACCGGCATGAAGATCGGTGTTTCGACCACGCCGTGGTTGAGCGTCAGACGGCCGCGACGTGCCTGGCCGTCGGTGTTAAGCAGCTCGAATTTGAGGCCGTTGGCAGGACGTTCGGCGGCGTTGTCGCCGTGATTGCCGCAAGTTGGGCAATTGGCGCTCGAAGCGCTTGTATCGTGGGTATGACCTTCGGTCATGGGGACTCCTGTGCCACCGGAGAACAGTCCGGCGCATGACATGGACGCCGCCGGGCAAGCCCCGACGGCTGGGTAAAGAAATCAAGGTGCGGCAGACTACCCCGAGCGTGGGCTGCGCGCAACGCTCCCGGACGGCATATCCGCCATGCGCAATAACAGGGCTTAGCCGTCGTTGCGCGTGAGCAGCATCGCGTCGCCGTAGCTGAAGAACCGGTAGCGCTCGTCAATCGCGTGCCGGTACGCGGCACGGATCGTCTCAATGCCCGCGAACGCCGACACCAGCATCAGCAGCGTCGATTTCGGCAAATGGAAGTTCGTCACCAGCCGGTCGACCACGCGAAACCCGTAGCCAGGTGTGATGAAAATATCGGTCTCGGCGGCCGTCGCGGCCAGCGGGCGGCCGGCGGTCTCGGCGTCGCGCGCGGCGGCTTCGAGCGCGCGCATCGAGGTCGTGCCCACCGCGATCACGCGGTTGCCGCGAGCTTTCGTCGCGACGATCCGGTCTACCAGCGTCTGCGGCAACTGGTACCACTCGCTGTGCATCTTGTGCTCGGAGATGTTCTCCACGCGCACCGGCTGGAACGTGCCGGCGCCGACGTGCAATGTGAGCGTCGCGCGCTCCACACTGCGCTCGTCGAGACGCGCCAGCAGCGCGTCGTCGAAGTGCAGCCCGGCGGTCGGCGCGGCCACCGCTCCTGGATTCTGCGCGAACACCGTCTGATAACGGGTCTCGTCAGTCGCGTCAGGATCGTGCTCGATGTAGGGCGGCAGCGGCAGCCGGCCAAACTGCTCGATCAGCGTCAGGCAGTCTTCGGGGAAGTGCAGCGTATAGAACGGCTCGACACGCTCGCCGACGGTCACGTCGAAGGCATCCGCCAGACGCATTGTCGTTCCCGGCGCGGGGCTCTTGCTGGCGCGGACTTGCGCGAGCGCCGTGCGTGCGCCGGTCAGACGCTCGACCAGCACTTCGATCCTGCCGCCACTGGCCTTTTGGCCGAGGAAGCGCGCCTTCAGGACTTTGGTATCGTTGAACACCAGCAGGTCACCCGGCGCAATGCATTCAGGCAGTTCCGCAAAGCGGCGGTCGGCGAAACGCGCCGGCGTGGCGGAGCCGTCTACTTCAAGCAGACGGCTTGCGCTGCGCTCTGGCAACGCGGTTTGCGCGATCAACTCGGGCGGCAGGTCGAAATCGAAATCGGAAAGCTTGAACATGCGGACTGGCTGGAAGCAGGACGTGAAACGAAACTGAATTGGGCCGAAGCCGGTCGGATTTGCACCGAAGCCTCGCGGCCTGCGGCTATGATTGCGGGACGCCGCACCGGCGTCGCGAAACCTTTGAAAGCCGATATTGTACTTGCGAAGCAACCCATGCCTTTGTCCGACCGCCGTTTGCCCTCCGCTACCGACGAAGTGAGCGCCGAGCCGAAGCGTCCCGCCGCTCGCGGCAAGGGGGGCGAACTGCTCAACCCGGGGCCGGCGCCGGAAGCCAGATCGGCTAAGTCGGTTAAAGCGCCTAAAGAGGTGAGCGCATCAGGTGAAGCCAGGACGCCCAAGGCAGCGAAGGCACCCAAGGCGGCAGACAAGCCCGCACCGGCGCTTGCCAAAACGGCCGACAAGCTCGCCAAGCTTGGCCTCACGAGCGACATCAATCTGGTCCTGCATCTGCCGATGCGCTACGAGGACGAGACCTCGTTGACGCCGATCTCTCACCTGCTGCCGGGCGGCATGGCGCAGACCGAAGGCGTGGTGTTCGACAACGAAATCGCCTATCGTCCGCGCCGCCAGTTGCTGGTCAAACTGCGCGACGACGCCGGCGACGAACTGGTGCTGCGCTTTCTGAATTTCTACGGCTCGCAGGTCAAGCAGATGGCGATCGGCGCGCGCCTGCGAGTGCGCGGCGACGTCCGCGGCGGCTTCTTCGGCATGGAGATGGTGCATCCGGCCGTGCGTGTCGTCGATGAAGACACGCCCTTGCCGCAAGCGCTCACGCCGGTGTACCCAAGCACGGCGGGCGTCAGCCAGGCCTATCTGCGCAAGGCGATCGACAACGCGCTGTCGCGTACGGCGCTGCCGGAATTACTCCCCGAAGCCGTTGCCAAAACGTATCTGAACCCCCTTGGCGTGCCGCCGCTGATGCAGGCGGTGCGCATGCTGCATCACCCGGGTGTCGATTCAGACGAAACTGCCCTGATGGACGGTACGCATCCGGCATGGGTACGCATCAAGTTCGAGGAGTTGCTCGCCCAGCAGATGTCCTTGAAGCGCGCGCACGATGAGCGCCGCACCCGCGCGGCGCCGGGCATGCCGCGGCGTACCGCGGGCGATCCGGCCTCGCTGGTGGCGCGTCTCCTGAAAGCGCTGCCGTTCTCGCTGACCGGCGCCCAGCAGCGCGTGGGCGGAGAAATCGCGCTGGATCTGACCCAGCCACATCCAATGCAACGTCTGCTGCAGGGCGACGTGGGCAGCGGCAAGACCGTCGTTGCCGCGCTCGCCGCCGCGCAGGCCATCGACGCCGGCTATCAGGCCGCCTTGATGGCGCCGACCGAAATCCTTGCCGAACAGCACGCGCGCAAGCTGCGCGGCTGGCTTGAGCCGCTCGGCGTGAGCGTCGCGTGGTTAGCCGGTAGCCTGAAAACCAAGGAGAAGCGCGCGGCCATCGAAGCCGCAGCGCTCGGCACCGCGCAACTGGTGATCGGCACGCACGCGATCATCCAGGATGCGGTGGAGTTCGCGCGGCTTGGCCTCGTGATCGTCGACGAACAGCATCGCTTCGGTGTCGCGCAACGTCTCGCGCTGCGCGCCAAGGCGCAGCACGCGGCGGACGGCGCGCGCGATTTCCAGCCGCATCAGTTGATGATGTCCGCCACGCCGATCCCGCGCACGCTCGCCATGACGTATTACGCGGACCTCGACGTCTCAACCATCGACGAGCTCCCGCCCGGCCGTACCCCGATTCTCACGAAGCTCATTTCCGACGCGCGCCGCGAAGAGGTGATTGGCCGGGTGCGCGAGGCGGCGCTGACCGGGCGCCAGGTCTATTGGGTCTGTCCGCTGATCGAAGAGAGCGAAACGCTGCAATTGCAGACTGCCGTCGAAACTTACGAGACGCTGGTCGCCACGCTGCCGGAGCTGAACGTCGGCCTCGTACATGGCCGGCTTGCTCCGGCGGAGAAAGCCGCAGTGATGGACGCCTTCACCCGTAACGAGGTGCAACTGCTGGTCGCGACGACCGTGATCGAAGTGGGTGTGGATGTACCGAACGCGTCGCTGATGGTGATCGAGCACGCCGAGCGCTTCGGGCTGGCGCAATTGCACCAGTTGCGCGGCCGGGTCGGGCGCGGCAGCGCGGCGTCTGTCTGCGTGCTGCTTTACACCGGACCGCTGTCGATCACCGCCCGCGCCCGCTTGCAAACCATGCGCGAGACGACCGACGGCTTCGAGATCGCCCGCCGGGATCTCGAAATCCGCGGTCCCGGCGAGTTTCTCGGCGCACGCCAGTCGGGCGCGGCGATGCTGCGCTTTGCCGACCTGGAGCAGGACGGCTGGCTGATCGAGCCGGCTCGCGAGGCGGCGGCCCATCTGCTGGAAAAGTATCCGGACGTGGTCACGCAGCACCTCGCGCGCTGGCTCGGGGCGCGGGAACAGTACCTGAAAGCCTGACCCAGAGCGCATTTGCGGGTTTTGAGCAGCGCGGCGTTACGGTCGGTAACGTTTCCGTGCATTCCCTGTGCCTGGGGGAGGTTGGCGAATTGGCCCCATAGGTGTATAACTGAAACCTATCGAATTCATCGCACTGATTGGTCCCCAATGACGCTCACTGAATTGAAATACATCGTCGCGGTTGCCCGCGAGCGGCACTTCGGCCGCGCGGCAGAGGCGTGTTTCGTCAGCCAGCCGACGCTGTCGGTAGCGATCAAGAAGCTCGAAGACGAACTGAATGTGCAGATTTTCGAGCGTGGCACGAGCGAAGTGAGCGTGACGCCGATCGGCGAGCAGATCGTCACTCAGGCGCAACGCGTGCTCGAACAGACGCTCGCCATCAAGGAAATTGCCAAGCAGGGCAAGGATCCGCTGGTCGGGCCGCTGCGCCTCGGCGTCATCTACACGATCGGACCGTACCTGCTGCCCACGCTGGTCAAGCAGATGATCAAGCGCGTCCCGCAGATGCCTTTGATGCTGCAAGAGAACTACACGCTCAAGCTGATCGAACTGCTCAAGCAGGGCGAGATCGACGTCGCCATCATGGCGCTGCCGTTCCCCGAAACCGGCTTGATGCTGCGTCCGCTCTACGACGAGCCGTTCGTCGTAGCGCTGCCGTCTGGCCATGCGTGGGAGAACCGCAAGAAGATCGACCCGGACGATCTCAAGCAGGAAACCATGCTGCTGCTCGGCAGCGGCCACTGCTTCCGCGATCACGTGCTGGGCGTCTGCCCCGAGTTGATGCGCTTCTCGCAGAACGCGGACGGCATCCAGAAGACTTTCGAAGGTTCGTCGCTCGAGACGATTCGCCATATGGTGGCGAGCGGCGTCGGCATTACGGTGCTGCCGCGTATGTCGGTGCAGGAAGTGAAGCCGCACGCGGGAGGCATCGATTCCGGCCTGCTCAGCTATGTGGCCTTCGACGAGCCGGTGCCGGATCGCCGGGTCGTGCTGGCATGGCGCAAGAGCTTCACTCGCATGCCCGCAATCGACGCGGTCTGCGACGCCATCAACGCCTGCGATCTGGCCGGTGTGAACAAGCTCGAACTGCCCCTCGCGGTGAGTTGAGCGTCTAAAGGCAAGCCCAGCGTCATCAAGTGCGCTGGCCTCGCCCGCAATAAAGGCCGATAGCGTCGGTCCCTATCGAATAGATAAAATTAATCAAATACCACTTTTCGATAGCATCTATATAGTTTCCTCCATGGGTCGCCTGATTCCGATCGCGACCAACCCGATATGGAGGAAATCATGACGCAGCCTCAACCGCAGCAGCCCCAGCAAGTTTCTACCCAAAGCGCCACACCGGCGAGCCGGTTTGCCGTGTCCGCGAATCGCGCGCGCACCGTTGCGCTCGCGTTGCTGGTCGACCGCGCGCTGAGCGCTTAAGACGTCGCCCGGTTGGGCAAGTTACGCCGCGAGGACATGGCGCGCTGCCCACAATTCCATTTCCAGCAGCACAAAAAACTCTCATCAGGAATACACGATGTCCGAAAGCAAACTTACCTCGGCAGCCGGCGCACCCGTCGCCGACAACCAGAATTCGATGACAGCCGGCGCCCGCGGCCCCGTGGTGCTGCAAGACGTATGGCTGCTCGAAAAGCTGGCGCACTTCGACCGCGAAGTGATTCCTGAGCGCCGTGTGCATGCGAAGGGCTCGGGCGCGTTCGGGACGCTGAAGGTCACGCACGACATTTCACGCTTCACGAAGGCGAAGGTGTTTGCGCAAGTTGGCAAGGAAACGCCGCTCTTCATGCGCTTTTCGACGGTGGCAGGCGAGCGCGGCGCCGCCGATGCCGAACGCGATGTGCGTGGCTTCTCGATCAAGTTCTACACGGAAGAGGGCAACTGGGACATTGTCGGCAACAACACGCCGGTGTTCTTCATCCGCGATCCGCTCAAGTTTCCGGACTTCATCCACACGCAAAAGCGCGATCCGTACACGAACATGCGCAGCAACGTGGCGGCTTGGGACTTCTGGTCGCGTCATCCGGAATCGCTGCATCAGGTGACGATTCTGATGAGCGATCGTGGCATTCCGCAGAACTACCGTCAGATGCACGGCTTCGGCTCGCACACGTTCTCGTTCGTCAACGCGAACGACGAGCGCTTCTGGGTGAAGTTCCACTTCAAGTCGACGCAAGGTATCGAGAACTACACCGACGCGCAAGCAGCGCAAGTTGTTGCGCAAGACCGCGAAAGCGCACAGCGCGATCTGATCGACAACATCGATAACGGCAACTTCCCGAAGTGGCGCTTCCGCATTCAGGTGATGCCGGAAGCCGATGCGGTGACGTATCGCTACAACCCGTTCGATATCACCAAGGTGTGGCCTTACAAGGATTACCCGCTGATCGACGTCGGCACGATTGAGCTGAACCGCAACGCGCAGAACTACTTTGCGGATGTCGAGCAGGCGGCCTTCACGCCGGCCAACGTGGTGCCGGGCATCGGCTTCTCGCCAGATCGTCTTTTGCAGGGGCGTCTGTTTTCGTACGGCGATACACAGCGTTACCGCCTCGGGATCAATCATCACCAGATCCCGGTGAACGCATCGCGTGTGCAGCGTCAGCATTCGTTCCATCGCGATGGGGGGATGCGTACCGATGGCAATCTCGGTAGCACAGCGAACTACGAGCCGAACCGCTTCGGCGATTTCGCGCAAGACCGCAATGCGTCCGAGCCGCCGCTCGCTGCAGGCGTCGTGGACCGTTACGACCATCGTGACGACGAGGACTACTACAGCCAGCCGGCCGCGCTGTTTCGCCTGTTCGACGCGGCGCAACGCGAGCGCTTCTTCGGCAACATCGCGCGCCATATCAACGGCGTGCCGCAGGAGATCCCTGCTCGGCAACTCGAGCATTTCCGCCGGATCGATCCGGCATACGCAGAAGGGGTGATCGCCGCGTTGGCGACGCTCAATGAGCGAGCGAAGTAGGCGACGCTTAGTCAGCGCGCGAAGTAGGCGCCACCCGAAGTACTGCCACTGCGGTCAATGGGGCCGGCAGGTACAGCGGCCTCAGGCGGTCAAGTCAGAACCGCCTGGGCCTTATCCGATAGTCACGGCGGGCGCATGGGCGTCTTGCCAGTTCGAAAGCGAAGGAGAACGAGCATGGTTCATATGTTGAGCAACGGCGGCGCACGGATCGCACGTGACGCACGGATCGTCTTTGGCGGCGACTTCTCGCGCAAGCTGGTTGGCCTGGCCATTCTGACGAGCGGTTACGCGTTGATCGCGTCTCACGCGCTGCAACACCTGTCGGGTCACTAGGACCGACAGGTGGAGCGCTGTTGCGCGTACGTGGATTTACTCCCGAATTTTTCTTATGGAGGTTGTCATGTCACTTCATCCCACCCGCAATACGTTGCCCGAAGCGATTCGGCGCAAGTCTGTTGATCTGCTTGGTCAGTCGCTCGTCACCGCGATTGACGTGCAACGGCAGGCGAAGCAGGCGCACTGGAACGTGAAGGGTCCGAATTTCATCGCGCTGCATCTGCTGTTCGACGAGGTTCATGCCGCCGCTATCGAGTGGGCCGATCTGAGTGCCGAGCGGCTGGTCGCACTCGGTGGCACGGCGGACGGCCGGGTCAAACACGTGGCCGATAAAACGCAGTTGGAGTCATATCCGCTGGAATTGACGGATGGCACCGACCACGTTCGACAACTCTCGGCCGCGCTTGCGAAATTTGGGCAGCAAACGGTTGCAGCGATCAACGAGTCGGGCGACGCGGGAGACCCGTCGACCTCCGATCTGCTCACGGAGATTTCGCGCGCAGTCGATGATTACCTGTGGAAAGTCGAAGCCCACAACTACGCAGAGTAACGTGAGCGAGGAGCATAGGGCCTGCGCTGTTGTACGATAAACTGGCGGACGTTTGCAGAGTCATGGTTCGCGCATCAGCGCGCCATGCTCTGCCTGCTGTTTCGTATCACTCTTTACAGGAGTCGTCATGGCCAAAAAAGAAACCGTACAACACATCAATATCGGCATCAGCGACAAGGATCGCAAGAAGATCGCAGACGGCCTGTCGCATCTGCTGGCGGACACGTACACGCTGTACCTGAAGACGCACAACTTCCACTGGAACGTTACGGGTCCGATGTTCAACACGCTGCATCTAATGTTCGAGACGCAGTACAACGAACTGGCGCTGGCTGTCGATCTGATCGCTGAGCGGATCCGTGCGCTGGGCGTGCATGCGCCGGGCAGCTACAAGGAGTTCGCGAAGCTGTCGTCGATTCCTGAAGCGGACGGCGTGCCGGCAGCGGAAGAGATGATCCTTCAACTGGTGGAAGGCCAGGAAGCCGTGGTGCGCACCGCGCGCGGAATCTTCCCGGCAACTGAAGCTGCCCACGACGAACCGACCGCCGACCTGCTGACGCAACGCATGCAGACGCACGAAAAGACCGCGTGGATGTTGCGCGCGATGCTGGCTTAAGCGTCCGCGTACGTGAAGTAACGGGCCTCCCTGAATGGGAGGCTTTGTTTTTTGTGGCCGGTCTAAAACGGCGGCTGAGACACGCCGGCGCAAGGTGGCGGGGTTCTACGGCTTCCCTCGCGCACATACCTTAAAATGTCGTCACCGCCCGCACTTGACGACGCCCGCCCATGTTCGCCCGACTCCCTTTGTATCTGCGCCTCGTCCGCCTGGACAAGCCGATCGGCAGCCTGCTGCTGCTGTGGCCGACGCTCAACGCGCTGTGGATTGCGTCGGACGGGCACCCGCCGTTGTCGTTGCTGGTGATCTTCGCGCTCGGCACGGTGCTGATGCGCTCGGCTGGCTGCGCGATCAACGACTACGCCGACCGCGATTTCGACCGCTATGTGACGCGTACTGAGAACCGTCCTATCACCTCGGGCAAGATCAAGGCATGGGAGGCCGTGGTGCTCGCGGTAGTGCTCGCGCTCCTGTCGTTTCTTCTGATCTTGCCGCTCAATACGCTGACCAAGGAACTGTCGGTGGCGGCGCTATTCGTCGCAGGTTCGTATCCGTTCACCAAGCGTTTCTTTGCGATCCCGCAGGCGTACCTGGGTATCGCGTTCGGGTTCGGCATTCCGATGGCGTTTGCCGCCGTGCAGGACCACGTGCCGATGCTTGCCTGGCTGATGCTGCTGGCTAATGTGTTCTGGTCGGTGGCGTATGACACCGAATACGCGATGGTCGACCGCGACGACGACATCAAGATCGGCATCCGTACCTCGGCGCTGACCTTCGGCCGCTACGACGTTTTCGCGATCATGCTGTGCTATGCGCTGACGCTCGGGATTTATATCCGGATTGGTCTCACGCTTGGTTTTGGCTGGCTGTACTGGCTCGGCTGGGCTGCTGCTGCGGGCTGCGTGATCTATCACTACACGCTGATTCGCGACCGCGACCGCATGGCGTGCTTTGCCGCTTTCCGTCATAACAACTGGCTAGGCGGCGCACTGTTCGCGGGGATTGCCGCGCACTACGCTGCGGCTTCGTTCTGAGCTTCACTGCTTGCCGAACTCGGCACCCATTTCCTTGGCGCGTGCGTCGGCCGCCAGCACGCCGCGCACGATCGCATCCTTGATCCTACTCGCGTCAAACGAAGCGAGCGCCGCAGCCGTTGTGCCGCCTTTTGACGTCACCCGTTCACGCAACACGCCCGGCGGCTCGTCGGACTGGGCCGCCAGTTGCGCCGCGCCGGTGAAGGTCGCAACAGCCAGCGCCCGGCCTTGCGCTTCGTCCATGCCGAGCTGGCGCGCGGCTTCCTGCAACGCTTCGATGAAGTAGAACACGTAGGCCGGCCCGCTGCCCGAGATGGCGGTCACGGCGTCGATCTTCGCTTCGTCGTCGAACCAGACGGTCTCGCCTACGGCGCCCAGTACCTGGGTCGCCAGTTCGCGATCTGCAGTGTCGACGTTGCCAGTCGCCGTCAGACCCGCCACACCCATGCTGATCAGCGCCGGCGTATTGGGCATCACACGCACAATGCGTTGATGGCCGTTGAGCCAGCGAGTCATATCGGCGGTGCGAATCCCGGCCACGATGCTGATGACCACCTGCGTCGCGCCCAGATACGGCGCCAGGCCTTCAGCTACGGCCTTGAGAACCTGCGGCTTCACGGCGAGCACGATCGCGTCGAACGGCCCGAGTGCGGCATCCGCGGCTGCGCCCGTGCGAATGCCGAATTGCTGCTCGTTGCGTTTGCGCGCTTCTTCGTTGGGGTCGATTGCGTAAAGATCGGTTGGCGCGACGCCATGCTTGATCAGACCGCCGATGATTGCAGCGGCCATATTGCCGCCGCCGATGAAGGCAATTTTCATGATGTTCCGGGATGGTTCAGTGAGAGTAGTCGCGGGCGCCGAAGATCGCCGTACCGACGCGCACAATGGTTGCGCCTTCGAGCACCGCCGCTTCGAGATCGCTCGACATGCCCATCGACAGCGTGTCCAGTTCGAGTCCATCGGCGCGTAGCTGCTCGAAGAGCTCGCGCAACTGGCGATGCGGTACCCGTTGAGCGTCGATGGTTTCGGCCGGCTCGGGAATCGACATCAGTCCGCGCAGGCGCAGTTGCGGCAGCGCGGCGATCGCGTGTGCAACCTCGGCGGCTTCTGCCGGGCTCACGCCGGCCTTCGATGCTTCACCGCTCACGTTCACCTGCAGACAGACGTTGAGCGGCGGCAAATGAGCAGGGCGCTGTTCGGCGAGCCGCTGCGCAATCTTCAGGCGATCGACCGAATGCACCCAGTCGAAATTTTCCGCGACCGGGCGCGTCTTGTTCGATTGCAGCGGCCCGATGAAATGCCACTCGAGCGAAGCGCGCAGGTCGGCCAGCGTTTCGATTTTCGTCAACGCCTCCTGCACATAGTTCTCGCCGAACGCATGTTGGCCTGCCGCATGGGCGGCGCGCACATCTTCGGCGGGAAACGTCTTCGAAACCGCGAGCAGCGTGACCGAGCGCGGATCGCGCGAGGCGAGTTGCGCGGCGAGCGCGATGCGCTGCTGAACGGCGACGAGGTTGTGATCGAGATCGGGCATTAGACGTCAGAAGAAATCTGCGCGGAGGCGATGTACCCGATTATACGGACCCGCGCCTCCGCAGTTTGCCCCTCACACGTACAGCATGTGCTCGACCAGTTCGATCCAGTGCGCCACCGGCGTCGACGTGCCGCTTTGCAGATGGGCGATACAGCCGACGTTAGCCGATACGATCACCTGTGGCTCCTGCGCCTGCAGTTTTTCGAGCTTCTGGTCGCGCAACGCGTAGGACAGCGCCGGCTGCGTCAGCGAATACGTGCCCGCTGAGCCGCAGCAAAGATGGCTGTCGACCGGCAGGCGCACTTCGATACCGAGCGCCGTGAGAAGGTGTTCGACCTTGCCGCGCAACTGCTGACCGTGCTGCAGTGTGCAGGGCGGGTGGAACGCCACGGTATGCACGGAACGGCGGCGCGTCACCGCAACAAGCGCTTCCTCGAACTCGGGCAGGACCTCGGAGATATCGCGCGTCATCTCCGTGATGCGCTGTGCCTTCTCGACATACACCGGATCGTCGCGCAGCAGATGTCCGTATTCCTTGACGGTCGCACCGCACCCGGAGGCGTTCATCACGATCGCCTCCGCGCCTTGCTCGACGTACGGCCACCAGGCGTCGATATTGGCGCGGATATCGTCGAGTGCTTCGTCGTTGTAGCCGAGATGCAGACGAATCGCGCCACAGCAGCCGGCTTCCGGGGCCACGATCGTCTCCACGCCGAGCGCATCGAGTACGCGTGCCGTGGCGATATTGACGTTCGGCATCATCGATGGCTGCACGCATCCTGCGAGCATCAGCATCTTGCGCGCGTGCTTCTTTGCCGGCCATTCGAGCGGACGCTGGCGCGCCGGCACCTTGTCGCGCAGCTTTTTGGGCAGGAACGCGCGCACATGCTGGCCGAGCCGCATGGCCGGCGTGAACAGTGCGCTATTCGGCACGACGCTCGCCAGCAAGCGCCGCAACAACCGTTGACCGAAGGGCCGCGTAACCTTTTCTTCCGTGATCTTGCGGCCGATTTCCACCAGCCGCCCATACTGCACGCCCGACGGACAAGTGGTCTCGCAATTGCGGCAGGTCAGACAGCGGTCCAGGTGCGTTTGCGTGCTACGCGTTACCTCCGCGCCTTCGACCATCTGCTTGATCAGATAGATGCGTCCACGCGGGCCGTCGAGCTCGTCGCCGAGCAGCTGGTAGGTGGGACAGGTGGCCGTGCAGAAGCCGCAATGCACGCACTTGCGCAGGATCGATTCTGCTTCGATGCCGTCAGCGGTGTCGCGAATGAAGTCGGCGAGGTTGGTTTGCATCGCGCGCTCAGAAGTCGGGGTACAACCGGCCGCGATTGAAAATGCGGGCTGGGTCGAAAGCGGCCTTCAGGCCACGATGGATTTTCATCAACGGTGCGGGCAGCGGTGTGAACACCCCCGCACTGCGGTCGTAGTTTTGCCCGGTGCGGAAAATCGTTGCGTGGCCGCCGGCCTGTTTGGCGCTGATGCGCACGGTTTGCGCATCGGTGTCGGTAATCCACCAGCGCTGGCCGCCGCCCCATTCCATCAACTGGGCGCCGGGCAATTGCAGCGGCTCGGTAATCGATGGCAGCGCGAGCCGCCAGAGCGCAGCCTTTGGCGCGATGGCCGCGAAGAAGGGATCGGTTTGCTCGCGCAGACCAGCCCAGAAACGTTCGGCCTCGACCGCGTCGACCACTTCGCCGCCGAGCGCCGAGCGCGCCGATTTGACCGCCGCTTCGGCGCCGCCGAGGCGCACGGCGAGCGTGCCATGGCGCCAGGCGCTGGCCGTGATCGGCAGCGGGCGGCCGCCCCACTCGTTGAGCTTGCGGACCGCGTCGGTGCCATTCATGTCGAACTTGAGGGTGGCTTCCGCCTGCTGCAGCGGCAGCACCTTGATCGACAACTCGAGTATTAGTCCAAGCGTGCCGAGTGAGCCGGCCAGCAGCCGCGACACGTCGTAGCCGGCCACGTTCTTGACCACCTGGCCGCCGAAGTGCAGCACCTGGCCCTGGCCGTTCATGATGACCGCGCCCAGCACGAAGTCGCGTGGGGCGCCGGTCGATGGACGGCGCGGCCCGGCGATCCCGGCCGCAATGCAGCCGCCCAAGGTGGCGCTGGGGCCGAAATGGGGCGGCTCGAAGGGCAGCATCTGGGCGTGGTCGGCCAGCGCGGCCTCGATTTCCAGCAATGGCGTGCCGGCACGCGCCGTGATGACCAGTTCGGCCGGGTCATAAGCAATGATGCCGCGATGCGCACGCGTGTCGAGGATGTCTCCCTCCAGCGTCTGCCCGTACCAGTCCTTGGTGCCACCGCCGCGAATGCGTAGCGGCCGGCCTTCGGCGGTGGCCGAACGGATACGTTCGGACCATGCGGCGACGGTGTCGTCCTCTTCCATGTTGTCCTGCGTCGTTGTGTTTTGCTCGATTGTACCGGGCGGGGACCGACTGACAACCCGGAGCGGACCCCTAGCGGGTTGTCCGGAGGCGGGGTCCGAATGGCGAGCAGGGCGGCCTGCGGGAGCGGTGTGTCCGCGTCCGTGTCCGCTCGCCGCGCCTTCCGCGCTCGCCGACGCCGTCTGCCGGAAGCCCTAAAACCGCGGCAGGTCCGGATGCGGCAGTAATCCGCCGCGAACATGCATCTTGCCGTATTCGGCGCAGCGGGCCCGTGTCGGGATGCCTTTGTCAGGGTTCAGCAGGCCGGGCGGGTCGAAAGCCCGCTTGACCGCATGGAACGCATCGCGCTCCTCGGGTGAGAACTGCACGCACATCGAATTGATTTTTTCTATGCCCA
>Ga0302316_10001876_pt1 | contig 15887 bp, 16 predicted proteins | sample III_Palsa_N3_2_FD_200456 | JGI IMG/M metagenome (GOLD analysis project Ga0302316, IMG submission 200456) | Peat permafrost microbial communities from Stordalen Mire near Abisko, Sweden - III_Palsa_N3_2 | ecosystem: Environmental > Terrestrial > Soil > Palsa > Peat permafrost | place: Sweden...
CGGCTGGCGGTGCAGCTTGGCCGCGCCAGCGCGCACGGCGTCGACTTCGGCACGGTGCGCGCCGAATACGGCCTGGTCTTCGCGCTGACCGTGGAGCAGAAATTCGTCCAGGCGCGGGCGCTGCTGGACGAGGCCAATGCCACGCTCGCCGCCAGGCATGACGTGGACCTGCCCACCGCCTTGCGACGCGATGTCATCAATGGAAATTACTACTTCGCCTTGCAGGACTTCGAGCGGGCTACGCCGTATTTCCAGAAGGGACTGGACGAGGCGCTGCGCAACGACCCCAGCGACATCAGCAAGATCGCCATTCGCCAGACTTCGCTGGCCTGGTGTTACTCGGCGCTGGGCCGTTTCGACGAGGCGCACCAGTTGTTTGCCGACGCGCTGGACGAGGTGAAACGCGCGGAGAAGGACGGCGGCACGCTGACCGGCACGGTGGAGGAGCGTTACGGCATCGGCCTGTTCCTGGCGGGGCGCGATGCCGAAGCGGGAAAAATGCTCGAAGCGGCCTACAAGGATCTGCATGCGGCGATTGGCGACGATGGCCTCACCGCGGAGGCTCTGACCTTCCTCGGCTGGCTGGAGCTGAACCAGGGGCGCATCGGCGACGCGCGCGCGGCGCTGCGCTCCGCCTACAGCATGGAGGTGGCCAGCGCCGGCGCCGAGCACCGCATGAGCCTGCGCGCCCGCGCCTGCCTGGGCCTGGCCGAAATCGCCGGCGGCGAACGCGACGCCGGCATGCAGGACCTGTCGCAGGCGGTGGCGTCCTACGACCGGCTGCTGGGAGTCACCGTGCCCGAGGCGCAGCTGTTCAAGTTCCTGCTGGTACGCGAGGACTTTACCGCCGGAATCAATCTGCCGGAAGCCCGCACCATGCTGGCACAACTCGATCCCGCCAGGATCGCGCTGGCCGAGCCGAAGGAGGACTGGAAGGCCAGGCTGGCGCTGCTGAAGGCGCAGGCGCCGGCGCCGGCCAAGTGAACCGGGCAAAAGCCGGAGGGGCTTGATCGCGGCGTGGTCGGCCGCCATCTTCTGAGAGAATGCGCGGGTAGCGGGCTGTCGCCACAGCCTGCCCGCCATTCAATCTGAGGAGGATATGCCCTGATGGATTTTTCTGAATTCCCGATCGCACGGAAATGGCCCGCGCAGCATCCCGAGCGGATCCAGCTGTATTCGCTGCCGACGCCGAACGGGGTCAAGGTGTCGATCATGCTGGAGGAGACCGGGCTGGCCTATGAGCCGCACCTGGTGGACTTCGGCAGCAACGACCAGATGTCGCCGGCGTTTCACTCCCTCAATCCGAACAACAAGATTCCGGCGATCATCGATCCCGCCGGTCCGGGCGGCAAGCCGCTGCCGCTGTTCGAGTCGGGCGCGATCCTGCTGTACCTGGCGGACAAGACCGGGCGCTTCATCTCCAGCGACGCGGCGCAGCGCTACCAGACCATCCAGTGGCTGATGTTCCAGATGGGCGGCATCGGGCCGATGTTCGGGCAGCTTGGCTTCTTCAACAAGTTCGGCGGCAAGGATTACGAGGACAAGCGGCCGCGCGATCGCTACGTGGCCGAGTCGAGCCGGCTGCTCGGGGTACTCAACGAGCGGCTGGAAGGCCGTGCCTGGATCATGTCGGACGAGTACAGCATCGCCGATATCGCCACTTTTCCCTGGGTGCGCAACCTGATCGGCTTTTACGAAGCGGGCGATCTGGTCGGCATCTCGAAGTACCCGAACGTGACGCGGGCACTGGAGGCGTTTGTCGCCCGTCCTGCCGTGGTCAGGGGGCTGACCATTCCGAAGCGGGGCGGCTGATTCGCCGTCAGGGTTTCCTGCCGGGAGCGGTGGAGCCGCTGCCGAGCAAGTGGCCTCCGACGGTGAGGCCGTACATCGAGTCCGGCTCGTCGTGGTAGAGCCGCCGCGTCTCCGCCACCGAGCCGGTGAAGCGCGGATCCTGCGGCCGCTCGTGGCTGTCGATGAAGCGGGCGACGTCCCAGGCTTCCTGGTCGCTCAGGCTGTTGCCCTGGCCCAGGGGCATGTTGGCCTTGATGAAACCGGCGGCATTGCCTACCTGGTGCATGCCGGCACCCCAGTTGAAGGAATCGTCGCCCCAAAGCGCGGGGATGCGCATGGCGCCACCGCCAGGCGAGGTGCCGGCGCCGTCGGCCTGGTGACAGGCGGCGCAGCGCTGCTGATAGATCAGGCTGCCGCGCGTGTAGTCGGCGGGCAGGGTGGGTGGCGCCAGCCTGGGATAGCCCTGGCCCTTGAGCTTGACGCCGAGGGGCGCGCCCCTGGACAGCCAGTAGGCGTAGCTTTCCAGGGCCACCAGGGCGGGATCGCCGGGCGGGGGCTTGCGGCCGTTCATGCTGTAGAGGAAGCACTCCTGCAGGCGCTCGCTGAAGGTGTTCACATGGTGATTCTTCTTGCGATAAGCCGGATACAGGCCGTAGGCGGCCCATAGCGGTGCCGCGTCGGCCTTGCGGCCGGCGTCGAGGTGGCAGTTCTGGCATTGCAGGTGATTGCCGGCGAACTGCGGCACGGCGCTATCGGTGTGGACGAAGATATCCCGGCCCCGGCGCACCATGCGGCCGAATTCGTCGTCGGGCAGGCTGACTTCGTCGGGCGGCTGGAAGTCGGGCGCGGTGTCGGCGGCACCAGCCTGCGGCTGTGCGGCGTCGTCGGGTGACGGTACGGACGCCGCGTAGCCATCCAGGGACAGCGCCAGCGATGCCGCGAGCAGGGCTTTGGCCAGTGTTTTGTTCGTCGCGATCATTGCTTCGAGGGGCCGCTTGCGGCGGTTGCGGGGACGCTACGCAGAATATTCCGTTTGTCACCGTACGGCCAGGAACGACCGGAAAGGGATGGGCGGCGCATGCGTCCGCGTTCCTTTCACGACGATTCATTTCTGCCCCGCTGTTGAAACCGGCGGGTCCGCCCATCACGATATGGCTGCCCGCGGTGCCTGATCGGAAGGGATCGTCGGACGGGGCTGCCGAATATTCCCGGGAGAGGCCGGAGCGAATGTCCAAGGAAGACGATCTGCATTTCTATGAGCCGGCGCAGGGTCATCGCCTGGCGCACGATCCGCTGAATGCGATCGTCGCGCCGCGGCCGATCGGCTGGATCTCCACGCGCGGGAGCAGCGGCGCCTTGAATCTGGCGCCGTACAGTTTCTTCAACGCCTTCAACTACCATCCGCCGATCATCGGGTTTTCCAGCGTCGGCGCCAAGGACAGACTGAGGAACGCGCGTGAGACCGGCGAATTCGTGTGGAACCTGGCCACGCGCGATCTGGCCGAACGGATGAATGCGACGAGTGCGCCGGTTGCCTATGAGATCGACGAGTTCGGTTTGGCCGGGCTGACGGCGGCGCCTTCGCGGCTGGTAGCGGTGCCGCGCGTCGCCGAAAGTCCGGTGAATTTCGAGTGCAAGGTGACGGAGATCATTCAGCTCAAGGACCGGTATCACGCCCCGGTGCCGACCTGGCTGGTGCTGGGCGAGGTGATCGGCGTGCATATCCGCAAGGCGCTGCTCAAGGACGGCGTGTTCGATACCTTCGGCGCCGGCATCATTCTCCGCGGTGGCGGGCCTTCGGCCTATGCGGAGGTGTTTCCCGACAGCCGCTTCGACATGCACCGGCCGGTTGGTTGAGGCGGGCGGCGGGTTCGGAGATGCAGTGCGGCCGGGCGTAGCGGTGCGACCGGACACGCTGCGCGTGAGCCGGCTTCGCCGGCGCCCCTCACCCCCCGACTACAACCTCGGGGGCAGGCTCTGGCCCTCTCCCCGCTTCGCAGGGAGAGGGGACATTGGTGAGATGGGTTCTAGTGGCCGTTGCTCAGCGCGCTGGGCCCGAACATCATCGGCGTGTAGCCGGGATCGTTGAAGCGCCACCAGTCCCTCGATTCGTTGACCAGATATTCGGCTTCGTAGGCGCCGCTGGTAAGGTCGTGGTAGACGATGACGCCGCGCTCGAAGGCCTGCGAGGCGGGGGAGTAGAAGTAGTCGGCAAAGCTGGTGCGCCAGAGCTGTCCGCGCGTGTCGTAGCCGTCGCTCCACAGGGCCGCCCAGCTGTCCTCGTCGATGTAGAGCACGCGCTTGCTGTAGATGTGGCGCTCGCCCGGCCGCAAGTCTCCCTCCACGATCCAGACGCGGTGGAGCTCATAGCGCTGCTCGTCGGGGTTGAGGGTGTCCGGCTTGACCAGCTCGCTGTATTTCAGCGCGGGGTCGTTGATGCGGAAGTTGTCGTAGGGCACATAGATCTCTTTCTTGCCCAGCAGCTTCCAGGTGAAGTGCTGGGGCGTGCCGCCGAACAGGGACTCGTCATCCACGGTGTGCATGCCGCCCGGCGGTACCGGGTAGTCCGAGCCCACGTCCATGGCCTGTTTGGCGCGGCGCAGCCCGGGGTTGTAGACCCAGGCGGTGATCTGGCTGTCCTTGTAGTCGTTGCTGGTGTTGCCGACGCTGATGGTGCCCTTGTCGCGCTGCGGCAGCATCTGTTCGTGGTAGAAATAGGCGGCGATGGCCTGGGCCGGCGTCTTCATCGGCGCGGCCAGGCGCGGGTCGTTGGACGGCACCAGGACCTTGAGGCGGGTCCGGCCCCAGGCGGTCGAGCCGCCGGGGTAGACGTCGGCGATGTCGTAGACCACCGAGTCGGTCCACTCGGCGGCGCCGCGCTCGATGTTGTAGATGGCCTCGAGACCGTTCTGCGGGAACGGGAAGGGGATGCCGCCCAGCGCCTGCGTGGTGGACAGGCCGTCGGCGCGCAACTCGGCGTTGAGGGCGTTGTCCTTCACTGTGGCGCAGACCCGGTCGGCGTAGCGGAAGTCGCGGTGGCTGGGGTAGACCGGCATGCGGAACGATTGCGGATACTTTTGCAGGAGTGCCTTCTGGCCTTCGCCGAGCTGCCCGGCGTACTGCGCCATGTTCCGCGCGGTGATGGTGAACAGCGGTTTTTCCCCGGCGTAGGGACCGGGATCGTAGCCCTGCGGCGCCTTCAGGCCCGGCCAGGCGCCCAGAAACTTGCCGCTATAGGCGGCAACCCCGCCGGCGCTGCCCGCGCGCTCGGCGCCCATGCAGGTGTACTTCGGCCCGTCCAGTTGCGCCGCCAGCGCGGCCGGCGCGCGGGCCGATGCCGGTGCCGCGGCCGCCAGGGCGAGCGCCAGGGCAGTGAAGAATGTCGCTCGGTGCATCGGATTCCGCTCCTCCAGCAAAGCGTGCGCACTGCGGCTGATGCCGTGTGTCGCCGGCCTGCATTGTCGAATCGGAAGGTGATGCCCTGCCTACCCCACAGGGATGAGGACACGGAGCGTTGTGCGATCCCGCTGCGTCAGCCTTTGCTTCGCGGAAGTCTATTGAGCATCCGCCATAAGGAGCGGGCGATCGAGTTGGGCGGTAATGGACTCACCGCCGGGATTGGGCGGTCTGCTGGTGCGGCGCATCAAATAGATCCACGCTACGGTCAGCGTCGCGCACCACGCCAGCAGGATCAGTACCAGGAGCACGGCGGTCCACCAGGAGAAGGATTGCGGCGAACTGTGCAGGACGGTGCTGATCTGGTTCATGTCGTCGATGTAGGTTTTCACGCCACTGCCGGTGATCGCCGCGGCATGGGCAAACTGTAGCGGACCGACGATCACGCGATGCCCGCCGGCAGGTGGTTGCCTGTCGGGCGGTCGGCAACTCCCAACTGGGATTTCCGCCGGATCGTTGTGGTCTTCATGTGAACATACGCCCCGGGTTCTGGGAACACACGCGGTATCGTCGGCGATACCGCCTCCGTGGTCTGTGCGCCAGCGGACGCAAAGAATTGATCGGCCTGGTGCGGGAGCGCTATGCCGTCGCGGGAGACGGACGGGAATGACGGCGCCGGAGATGTGCGCCGTTCCGATCCGCTCAGCGCGGCCGCTTGCGCACTTTCAAGTTCAGCGGCAGCGGAATCGGGATCAGGGTGCTGCCGACGAATGCGCGATATCTGTCGCGGATGCGGCGAAGACCGACTGTTTCCCGATGCAGTTTCAGCAATGCCGACAGGGCGACGATCGATACCACCAGCAGCACCAGCGTCGACAGCGGCGCCGCATAATATGCGAACGGGTGTGTTGCTGTCGTGCCATAGTGGCTACCGTCCTGGCTTTCCGCACGGCCTGGAAGCGACGCCGCATGTGGTATCGCAGTCATGCCCGACCCGAAGTACATAGGCGCCGCTTCTGCGGAAAGAAGGTCCTGGTTGACGTGGTGACGGATCATGCTGTGATTCCCCCTGTGCAAGGACGCCTCTTCAAACCGCCGCCGGGATTACCCGGCCGTGCGAACGTGCTGAAGATAGGCGGCGGCGGCTGGCTGGTCGGTTCGCTGGCGCACAAACACTCCGATCTCGCCGAATGGTGCCTGCCCGGAGGACGAGCGTGGACCGTGGAAGCTGGAGCGATGGACAAAAAGAACCCGTCCGCGGAGATCACCTACGGACGGGCGAGTGTCGAATCCGCGTCGAGCTTCGGCCCAAAGGGGATAAAGACCAAAGTCTCTTGGGGGGAGAAATTCGCGGATCAGAGTTTTTGTCGATGCAATCGTGATATTGCGCGCGGCGGCGCCCGAAATCTGTGCGATAGGGCACATAGCCAAAGCGATCCGCCTGATCGTAGAGCCGTCCGCCGGATCCACCGTGTATTGCCGGGGCGGCGAAGGATGCCGGGCGCAGCCGCCGGGCGACTCAGTTGAGCAGCCGATCGTAATCCGCGATCACTGCCGCATAGCATTCGCAGGACGCCTTTTCCAGGCCCTTGCGATCGAGCACGGTGACATCGCCGCGGCTGTAGTGGATCAGTTTCCTGTGCTGCAGTGCGCCGGCGGCACGGGTGACGCCGCTGCGGCGTACCCCCAGCATGTCCGAAAGCAGGGCATGCGTGAGGAAGAAATGGTCGGCGTGGGCACGGTCGTGGGTCATCAGCAGCCAGCGCGCCAGGCGCGCTTCCAGGACATGGAAACAGGTGCAGGCGGCGGTTTGTGCAAGCTGGGCCAGCAGCACATAGATGTAGCGGTCGAGGTTGCGCCGCAGCACCTGGCTGCGCTCCAGTTCGCCGCGGAAGATCGCCGCCGGCATGCGCAGCGCGCTGCCCGAGCCCTGCACCAGGGCCCGCATGGGTGAGGTATCGACCCCCAGCACCAGGGAAACACCGAGCATGCCTTCGTTGCCGATCAGCCCGACTTCGAGGGAAGCCTGGTCCTGCAGCGCAGCAATCAGGGAAATGAAGCCGCCGGTGGGGAAGTAGACATGACGGATGGGTTCGCCGGCCTCGCTGAGAATCACGCCGAAGTCGAGTTCGACCGGCTCGCAGCGCTGCAACATTCTTTGCCGGATGTAGCGCGGCAAAACCTCAAGCAGTCGATTGACCACCGGCCGCGGAGTTGCGTGAGACATACAACCCTCCTGCCGTGGCGTAGAAGCCAAGCCGGCTGCACGGGAACCGTGCCAGGGGCGACTCAGATGGCCGAGAGTATGCGATTACCGCCGATTTTTCAGTGCGTTAACGCGCATAGCCACAAGATCGGCTGCATTGGCGCCGATTCGGTGCAGCGTGCTGCGGCGGTTCCGTGAGGCGCCGGGGGCTGGGCTTTGCGCGGAGGCTTAGCTGGCCATGACGTCGGGCAGCAGGCGGTCGAATTCGGTCTTGACCACGGCATAGCATTCGCAAGCCTTTTTTTCCAGGCGCGGGCGGTCCAGGACGGTGATCTTGCCGCGGCTGTAGCTGATCAGGCCCGCCGTCTGCAGCTTGCCCGCTGCTTCGGTGACGCCTTCGCGTCGCACGCCGAGCATGTTGGCGATCAGTTCCTGGGTCATGGTCAGGTTGTTGTCGGACAGGCGATCGAGGCTGAGCAGCAGCCAGCGGCACAGCTGCTGCTCGACCGAATGATGCCGGTTGCACACTGCCGTCTGCGCCATCTGCGTCAGCAGGGCCTGGGTATAGCGCAGCAGCAGATGCTGCACGGCGCCGGAGCGGGCGAATTCCTCCTTCAACAGCAGCGCCGGCAGCCGGTAGGCGTGGCCGCCGCTCTGCACCACCGCACGGCTCGGCGTGGTTTCGCCGCCCATGAACAGGGAGATGCCGACGATGCCCTCCCTGCCCACCACCGCGATTTCGGCCGAGGCGCCGTTTTCCATCACATAGAGGAGGGAGACAATGCTGTCGGCGGGGAAGTAGACGTGCTGCAAGGCGTCGCCCGGCTCGTACAGCACATGGCCGAGCTTCATCGGTACCTGTTCCAGGTGCGGAAACAGGCGTCCGCGCTCCGCCTCCGGCAGGACGGCCAGAAGACGGTTTTGCTGGGGCTGTTGAGCGGGGAGAATGGGTGCGTTCCTTGAGTGGCAACGGCGGCTGCGATACGGCCATGACGGCGAGGGACAAAACCCCGCCGACTTTGATTTATACAGCAAATCCTGTCTTTCATCCGTACGCTTGCGTACATTGCCGCCGGCTGAATCCAGGCTGCCGGTGTGCGCTGCCGGACACAGCATGGGTGTGCCGTTGTGGCGGCGCCTCAGCGCAGCCAGCGGCGGCCGCCGGTGGGGGACAAATCGATCAGCAGGGCGATGACGATGGCGACCATCGGCCACAGGGTCCAGTGCCCGCCGAACCAGTGCTGCACGACCATGTAGCAGAGCAGCGTCGTAGGCAGCAGGATAAAGCCCAGGATCGGCCACAGCAGGGTATGAAACATGCCGCGCGGCCAGGTGGTGAGGAACCACAGCAGGAACAGAACCACGCGCGGCGCGATCAGCGCCACAATCACCAGCAGAAATGGCATGGCTTTACCTCATTGGCAGGGGGGCGGAGGTGCTCCCGCGATGGCGTAAATGTACCAGCCAGCCGGTCCCCGCTCTGTGCGATTGCGTACCGAGCAGCCGTCGCGACTGGCGAAGCCGAAGCCGCCGCAACCGCCGCGCCTATGTTCGATAGCGAACCGACCGCCATTGCGCGAGCCCCTATGTTGGGCCGGTCGATTCGGCAGGCTGTGCCAGCGGACGGATTGTTGCGTGAAGCCACAGCTGTCGCGCCGCACACCAGGCGCATCTCCCAGTTCCTCAATCCGGAGTCCAGATCATGCAAAGAATTTTCCGTCAGTCCGCATTTCCCGCCGCGCGCGCCATAGCCGCCGTGGCTTTCCTCGCCGCCATAGGCGCCGCCATTCCGGCGGTCGCGGCCGACAGCCAGGCGCCGCAGGTCCGCGTGGTCCTGGCGGCGGCGGATGTCGCCCCGGCCTCGGCCGCGACGACAGCGGTCGCGGCCCGCATGGACGCAAAGGTCGAGGCGCGCATCAAGGATCTGCATACCCGGCTCGCCATTACGGCGACGCAGGAAGATTCATGGGGCAAGGTGGCCCAGGTGATGCGCGACAATGAAGCCACCATGTCCACGCTGATCGAGGCCAGAAGCGGCGGCGCGAAGACCATGACCGCCGTCGACGACCTCAAGTCCTACGGCCAGATCGCCCAGGCGCATGCCGACGGCATCCAGAAGTTCGCGCCGGTATTCGGCACGCTGTACGACAGCATGTCGAGCGAGCAGAAGGCCAATGCCGATAGCATCTTCCGCGACAGCGGCCGCAAGGCGGCAAAGCACATGGCCGCCAAGGCCGGCTGATCGGCATTGCCCAGGCAATTCCTGGCCCCGAGATGCGACGTCCGGCCCAGCGCCGGCAAATCTTTTCAAGCATGGATGAATCACACATGACACTCTCAACCAAGCGGAGCGGCAACTTGCGCTCCACGGCAGTCAAGCTCGGCGTCGGACTGACGCTCGCCGCGATGTTCGGCGGCATGGTTTCACCGGCTTTCGCCGGTGATCGCGGCCGCGGCGGCGACCGTGGTGGCCGCGGCGATTACCACGGCCATTGGCGCCATGGTTATGACCGGCGCGACTGGCGCGGCAACGGCTACTACGAGCCGGCCGAGGTCTACGCGCCGCCGCCGGTGTACTACCCGCCGCAGCCTTCACCGGGCATCAGCCTGTTCTTTCCGGTTCATATCCGATAGCGGATCTGTTCCATCCCCGTTGTCGCACCAACTCAACCGGGTTTGTGCGGCAGCGGGGCATTGCGCTGCAGCTTCCGTAGCGCCGCGGCAATGCGCAATACGCCGCATCCGCAATCCGGCGATGGCGGTGCACGGGAAAGTCGTCGCAGCCATCGCAGCAATCGTTTGCACGAACCTTGCACAGGTGTACTCCACCGTACGGACTGCACCGCAATGTGTCGGTATTCTTGGTCGCACCTCCTCTCGCCGCTCCGGTCCAGTATTGGCCGCGGGTGTTTGCGGGGTTCCAACCAAACATATTAGGAATTATCGACCGTGAAAACCCTGTCGCAGTACAAACTTATCGTTGCCTCAATATTATCCCTTGCCGTCTGCGCCGTCGCCCAAGCGGCGGAATCGGACAGGGCTTCAGAAAAGAGCAAGAGCCAGTCTCTTACCAATACCGGCTTCAATTTCATGATGTCCAAGGATTATGCCGGCGCCAAGCCCTATTTCGAAAAGGCTCTGGAGCTCGAGCCTAATCTTGCCATGGCGCACCTCGATCTCGGCGCGGTATACCAGAACACCGGCAATCAGGTCGCCGCGACCGAACAGTTCAATCTGGCGATTCTCAATGATGTCGAGGCGAACAATTATGCGCCGGTGCGGGAAACGACCGATGGCAAAGGCGGCACTGTGACCGAGATTGCCAACCGCAATTTGAAAAAGATGCAATAGGCACAGCTGAAGACGGGAATCGCGGCGCCGCACGGCGCCCCTTTCCTGTGTAGCAACTTCGGTTCTCTGGCCACACCGGCTTTCATCTGAGCGCCGCGGGCCTTGCCAGTGCGCTCTTCGGATTGAAGCGGCTTGGGTGTGCTGCCGCACGGATCGACGCCGCTTTATCGGCCAATCTGCCCGCCTACAGACCGCTGCGAAGCCCATCGGAGAATTTGACCATGCTCGAAACCATCGCGGTAATCCTGCTCATCTGCTGGGCGCTGGGATTGCTGACCTCCTACACCATGGGTGGCTTCATCCATATCCTGCTGGTAGTGGCAATCATCGTGATCCTGGTGCGGGTGATCCAGGGCAGAAGGCTTTAGATTCCGCTTCGGGGCAGGTCGCGGCCAGCGCTATGTATGCTGACAGACGGACAGCTCCGGGCATCACACGTAAAACATCCCGGCACGAAGAGATCGGCCCGCGCTTCGACCCGGGTCCGCGGAAGCATGCAGACTCCGCGACCGATTTCCGCGCTCCGGTTTCATCGACTACGTCAAAGGTCACACCATGAAAACAGCAAGACGTTCAAGCCCGATTCTCATCGCCGCCGGCGCCCTGGCCCTGGCCGCCTGCGCCACGGTGCCGCTGCCCCCCAACGACGCCTTCCAGGCCGCCGACATCGCCATCTCCAACGCGGAGAACGATCACGCCGCCGACTATGCGCCGCTGGAGATGCGCACGGCGCACGAGAAGATCAGCGCCGCGCGCGCCGATGCCATGCAGACCGACGAGGTGCAGGTGGCGCAAGCGCGGCCGCTGGCCGACGAGGCGCGTGTCGAGGCCGATCTGGCTTCGGCCAAGGCGCACCTGGGCAAGGCCGAGGCGGTCAACCAGGAGCTGCAGAAGAACAACAGCACCTTGAATCAGGAAATACAACGCGGCTCGGGAGGTTGAGGCATGAACACGATCAAGAACGTCATACGCTCCGGTTTGTACGGCACCACCCTCGGGGCCGCCGCCATCCTGCTCGCCGCCTGCGCGGCCGATACGGTGAAAGATCCGGGTGTGGCCAAGGCTCGCGCCGAACTGACCGATCTGCAGTCCGATCCGCGCCTGGCCGGACGCGCCCCGATCGCCATCCACGACGCCGACACGGCGGTGCGCGATGCCGAGCTGCCGCAGACCGATCCGGTGGTGGAGACGCATCTGGTCTACATCGCCGAGCGCAGGGTGCAGATCGCCCGGGCGCTGGCGCAGACCAAGTATGACGAGGATCAGCGCAAGAGCTTGAGCGAGCAGAACGGACAGATCCAGCTCGACGCGCGCACCAATGAAGCCGATGCGGCGAAGCAGCGGGCCGACGCCGAGAAGCTCAAGAACGACAACTTGCAGGCGCAGCTAGCCGCTCTGCAGGCGAAAAAGACTGACCGTGGCATGGTGCTGACGCTGGGCGACGTGCTGTTCTCCACCGGCCGTTCCGACCTCAAACCGGGCAGCGTCGAGAACCTGGACCGGCTGGTCACTTTCCTGGGCCAGGCTCCGGACCGCACCGTCCGCATCGAGGGCCATACCGACAATCGCGGCGGGCAGGACATGAACCAGGCGCTGTCGCAACGGCGGGCCGATTCCGTGTCCCTGTATCTGACCGGCCGCGGTATCGCCAGCAACCGCGTTACCTCGGTCGGCGAAGGTTACAACTCGCCGGTTGCTGACAACAATACCGATGCTGGGCGGCAGGCCAATCGCCGCGTCGAAGTGATCATTCAGGATCCGCCGGCATAGCTGCCGGCCCTGCTGACCATCGCCAGCACCTGAAGCATCGCTGCATCGCTAATCGCCGGCAGGGAAGTCCGGTGTGAGGATCACGGATGATCGGGGCCGCACTGCAAAGTGCGGCCTTTTTTTATGCAGTGAGCCACGGACGTTGGCCGGCGCCGCGTACGCTGTCGCACAGACGGTGATGCGGCAATGGCGCTTTACTGGCTTTCCTACAGAGGTGCCTGCTCATGTCATCCAATATCCGTTCACTGACGCTGGCCCTGGCGATGTTCGCCGTGCCGGCAACATCTTTCGCGCAGATCGGCATTTCCATTACCATCGCGCCGCCGGAGCTGCCGGTCTACGAGCAGCCGGTGATTCCGGGCGACGGCTATCTGTGGACCCCGGGTTACTGGGCCTACGGGGACGATGGCTACTTCTGGGTGCCGGGCACCTGGGTCCAGCCGCCCATGGTCGGTGTGCTGTGGACGCCGGGATACTGGGGCTGGTCGGACGGCGTCTACGCCTTCAACCGCGGTTACTGGGGCCCCCACATCGGTTTCTACGGCGGCGTCAACTACGGCTACGGCTACGGTGGCGACGGCTACTCCGGCGGACGCTGGAACAATGGTTCATTCGCCTACAACCGCGCGGTGAACAACGTCAACATCAGCAGCATCCACAATACCTATAACGAAACGGTGGTCAACAACACCAACGTCAATCGCGTCAGCTTCAACGGCGGCAGCGGCGGCATCAGCGCCAGGCCGACCGCCGAGCAACAGACCTTCGCCCACGAGAATCATGTCGCCCCGACCGCCGCCCAGACCCAGCATGAGCAGACCGCCCGCGCCAATCCGGCGCAGCGTGACTCGGTCAATCATGGCCATCCGGCCGTGACCGCGACGGCTCGGCCCGGGGATTTCAAGGCCGCCGCTGCTGAAGCCAAGACTTCCGCCGAAAACAAGCCGGGAGAGGAGAACAAGGCTGCTGTAGAAAACAAGGCCGCGACCGAGAACAAGGCAACGGCTGAAAACAAGGCGGCGGTGGAGAACAAGGCAACAGCCGAGAACAAGATGCCGGCGAGAGCTCCGGCGGCCGCGGAACGCCCCGCGGCAGTTGCCCAGTCGCATCCGGCTGCCCCGGCAAGAACCGCGCAGCGCAGCGCGCCCGCGCCCCATGCTGCGGCGCCGCGTCCGCAGGCTCAGCCCAGGCCGGAGGCGCAGGCGCGTCCTCAGCCAGTGGCACGTCCCCAGCCGCAGGCGCGTCCTGAGCAGGCGCCGCGTCCGCAGGTACAGGCACGGCCAGCGGCCCCCCAGGCTCGTCCGCAACCGACAGCACAGCATGAGGGCAAGCAGGAGCCTGAGCATCACTAGCACCGGGATTTTGCCGGCGCAGTGTGACCTCGCTTGACGCTGTATGTAATGCGTGATTTCTGTGCCGATGCCCTCTGCCGCTACACCGGCTTAGGGTGTCGGCCGCGGATTTCCGGCGGCGTGGCGCCAGCGAGCAGGAATCCGCATCGCGTCCAATGTGCGCTAGCGTACAGACGCTGTTCGCCGTAGATCGGATAATTTTCGTCGCACCGGGCCAGGGGCGGCAGAGCCTGCCGTATTTCCCGTGCCCCTCTTGCAATCCCTGCTGCGAGACCGCTTCCACGCCGCTGTAACGCCGTACCCGAAGGCCGGTCATGTTAGAAAAAACAAATGGTTCCGCCGTTGCCGACGATGCCGGCAAGGTGGATTGCATCAGTGAAGTACGCCGCCAGGAAGCCCTGCTCAAAACCGGCGCCCTGCAGAACGCCATTCTCACCAGTCCCAATTTTTCGATCATTGCCACCGACGAGAAGGGCATCATCCAGTTGTTCAATGTCGGCGCCGAGCGGATGCTGGGTTATCAGGCCGCCGAGGTGGTCAACCGGATCAGCCCCAGCGACATCCACGATCCACAGGAAGTGATCGCGCGGGCCCAGGCCTTGAGCCTGGAACTCGCCACCACCATTACACCGGGCTTCGAGGCGCTGGCCTTCAAGGCCTCGCGCGGCATCGAAGACAGCTATGAGCTGACCTATGTCTGCAAGGACGGCAGCCGCTTTCCGGCCATCGTCTCGATCACGGCGCTGCGCGACGACTATGGCGACATCATCGGCTACCTGCTGATCGGCGCCGACAACTCCATACGCAAGCAGGTCGAGCTGGAGCTGCACGAGGCCATGGCGGTGGCGGAAAAGGCCAATCTGGCGAAGTCCGACTTCCTCTCCAGCATGAGCCATGAACTGCGCACGCCGCTCAGCGCCATCCTCGGCTTTGCCCAGCTCATCGAATCCGGCTCGCCATCGCCGACGGTTTCGCAGAAGCGCAGCGTCGACCAGATTCTCAAGGCGGGCTGGTACCTGCTGGATCTGATCAACGAGGTGCTCGATCTGGCCGTGATCGAATCGGGCAAGCTGTCGCTGTCACTGGAACCGATTTCGCTGGCCGAAGTGATGCAGGAATGCCGGGCCATGATCGAGCCGCAGGCGCACAAGCGCGGCATCAGCGTCAGTTTCCCCCATTTCGATGTGCCCAGCTTCGTCAAGGCCGATCGGACCCGGGTGAAGCAGGTCCTGATCAACCTGCTCTCCAACGCGATCAAATACAACAAGGCGGGCGGGGCGGTGGTGGTGGCTTGTATCATGAGCCTGCCGGGCCGCATTCGCATTTGCGTGGAGGATAGCGGCGCCGGCCTGACCGCGGACCAGATGGCGCAGTTGTTCCAGCCGTTCAACCGTCTCGGACAAGAGACCAGCATCGAGGAAGGCACCGGCATCGGCCTGGTCGTGTGCAAGCGGCTGATCGAGTTGATGGGCGGCGCCATCGGTGTGGAAAGTACGGTGGGCAAGGGCAGCGTGTTCTGGCTCGAACTGCATCTGACCGATGAGCGAACACCCGTCGTCGGCCCCGCCGAGCTTGCCACCGTCACCCAGGCTCCGGTGCCGGCGGAAACACATCAGCGCAGCGTGCTCTATGTCGAGGACAATCCGGCCAATCTGATGCTGGTGGAAGATCTCATGGCGCGGCGGCCGGATATCCGCCTGCTCAGCGCGCGCGACGGTATCAGCGGCATCGAGACCGCGCGCGCCTCACTGCCGGACGTGATCCTGATGGACATCAACCTGCCTGGCATCAGTGGCATCCGGGCGCTGCGTATCCTGGCGGATCACCCGGCCACTACGCACATCCCGGTAGTGGCGCTCAGCGCCAATGCCATGCCCCGCGATATCGAGAAGGGACTGGAGGCGGGGTTCTTCCGCTATCTCACCAAGCCGATCAAGGTGCAGGAGTTCATGGAAACGCTGGACCTCACACTCGAATTCGCCAAAACCGAATCGGCCCGCCTGCATCAAGAGAAAAAAGCA
>Ga0302316_10001878_pt1 | contig 15882 bp, 14 predicted proteins | sample III_Palsa_N3_2_FD_200456 | JGI IMG/M metagenome (GOLD analysis project Ga0302316, IMG submission 200456) | Peat permafrost microbial communities from Stordalen Mire near Abisko, Sweden - III_Palsa_N3_2 | ecosystem: Environmental > Terrestrial > Soil > Palsa > Peat permafrost | place: Sweden...
AACCTGCCCAGCCCCTCATCCCCGCCAAATTCGCCAAGGCCTGCGACCCCTGACCCCGCCCTTGGCCTACTGGTTCCCGCCCCTGGCCTTACTGGTCATAATTCGCCCACACCCCGCGGATCCGTCCCGCTTCACTCATCAACATCACCTCCGCGGTCTTGCTGCCGCGAACATTATTTAAATACAAGATCACGATCGTCTCTATCCCCCACAGCGTCTCCACCAGCTCAAACCGCAGATGCGGATACGCCTTCAGCCCCAGCTCGAAATACTCCCGCAGCGCAGCCTTGCCGCGTACCGTCCCATCGCCTTGCAATAGCCTCTGCGCTACCGGCGAGCGCAGTTCCACATCTTCCTCATAGTGCGTCAGGATGACGCCGAGATCGTGGCTGTTCCACGCCGAAACCCACTCCGCAGCAAACCCACGCGCAAAGTCAGCCTGCAACGGCAAGATCGAGGCATCCGCATCCATAGTCGCTCCCTAGCGCCGCCGAGCCACAACCTCAAGATACTCATTCTTCACCAACGTTCGCTCTTCCGGATTCGCGGCCACATTCGCTCCTGCCCAAAGCTCCTCCAGCGCCTCGGCAAACTTCGCCTGCCCCGCCTCATCCAGCCGCCCAAACGCCATCTGCGTCGGCCCAAAATACTTGCGGAAGAAAGCCACCGCCCCCGCAGCGTTCACCGGCATATCAAAATCAACCGGATTCAGCTCAGTCCGAATCTCCACGAAGTTCTCCCCCAGCCGCGCGCGCACCGTCGCCTCATCGCCCCACAGCACGGGTGCCGGCAGTCCCGGCGGCGGCGGCGCATGCAGGCTTCCAACCTTGAACATCTTTCCGGTAAAGCTTGCCGGATTCCAGTTCGCCATCGCCAGCAATCCGCCCGGCTTCAACACCCTCGCCAACTCCGAAGCAACCACCTCCGGCCGCGGCGCAAACATCGCCCCAAACATCGTCACCACCGCATCGAACGACCCATCCGCATACGGCAACTGCTCCGCGTCCCCCTCATCAAACGTCACCGCCAATCCTTCAGAAGCCGCACGCTCGCGCCCCTGCTCCAGGAGATTTGTCGCAATGTCCACGCCCGTCACCGCCGCCCCCGCTCGCGCCAGCGGCAACGCCACATTCCCCGTCCCACACGCCACATCGAGCACCCGCATCCCCGGCACAATCGGCAGCTGCTCCACAAACTTTTCAGCCGCCCCTGCAATGGTCTTTGCGACCATCCCGAAATCTCCCGCCATCCATGTCGCGCGCATCGACGCCTTGATCTGTTCCAACGGCACTCCAGGACTCGCCATAACCAGTTCCCCCTAACGACTTTTCACAACCATCCTTCACACCTCCCAACCAAGTCAAGTCAAAACTCCCCATCCCACACGCCGGCGCTAGGAACCGACGGCTCCGCCTGCACCGCCGAACCCTCGGCCCTGAACCACACCGCCCACGCCCGCCCGACCCTCGCCGCTCAGATCAACCCCTCCAACCGCACATAGCTCGCCTCCATCCCCTTCTCCATCCCCGTCCCCAGCATCATCGCTCGCGTCTGCGCATCCGGCAGCGTCATCCGCATCGTCATCAACGTGCCCGCCCCGTCCCGGTCGAACCGCGTCTCCACACGATTGTCCGGCGTCGGATCCGGCAGGTGCATCCGCTCCACATGAACAATCCGTCGCCCCGGCTCCATCTCAAGAATCTCGCCGGTAATATGAAATCCCTGACTCCCATCCGCCTTCGTCCACTCATAACGAAACTTCCCGCCCGGCCGCGCCTCGTTGACGCACACCGGCATCACCCAACCCTCCGGCCCCAGCAGCCATTGCTGGATCAGCTTCGGCTCCGTGTGCGCCCGATACACCGCCTCCGGAGCCGCCGCAAACCTCCTCCGCACAATCACGTGTGTCTCACCCTCTGTCTCCAGCGTCATCTTGTTCATCTTTTTCAACGTGGTTTCGCTCATCGTCCCTTCTCCTTTTTTGGATTCTCCATCGCCGCCAGAACCTGGTCCAGCCGCTCGTAGCTCGTCTCCAAACTCTTCCTCAACATCGCCAGCCACTCGTCCATCACCGCAATTCCCGCCGTCTCCAGCCGCCGCGGGCGCCTCGTACCATCCACCCGCCACGAGATCAGTCCAGCCCCCTCCAGCACCTTCAAGTGCTGCGAGATCGCCGGCTGCGTCATCGCAAACGGGTCCGCCAACTCCGCGACCGTCGCCTCCCCCTTCGCCAGCCGCGCCAGAATCGCTCGCCTCGTAGGATCAGCCAATGCCGAAAAAGCAGCATCCAGATCGAGTACACTATCCATAGGCAATACCTTATATAATACTTTGCTTATCGTCAAGTGAAATTTCAACCCGCCTGCGTATCCAACCTGAGCAATCCAGCACACCCTATTCCCCCGCGAAAGCACACAATCAATCAGGTGTCTTCGAGGACCCCACGTGCCGCTACTTCAGATCCAACCGCAGACGCGAGATCCCGAGCAAAATTTGTTGTCAGAAGTGAACGAACGCATTCGCACCGACAAAATCCTCCTCAAGGCTGGCGCCCTCCAACGCGCCATCCTCAACTCCGCCAACTTCTCCTCCATCGCCACCGACGCCCACGGCGTCATCCAGATCTTCAACGTCGGCGCCGAACGCATGCTCGGCTTCACCGCCGCCGAAGTCGTCAACAAAATCACTCCCGCCACCCTCTCCGACAAGTCCGAGCTCGTCGCCCGCGCCGCCGCCCTCAGCCTCGAATTCGGCATCCCCATCACTCCCGGTTTCGAAGCCCTCGTCTTCAAAGCCTCCCGTGGTATCGAAGACATTTACGAGCTCACCTACTGCCGCAAGGACGGCTCCCGATTCCCCGCCGTCGTCTCCGTCACCGCCCTCCGCGACGCCCTGGGCGCCATCATCGGCTACCTCCTCATCGGCACCGACAACTCCGCCCGCAAGCAGGCTGAAGAAGCTCTCCTCCGCAGCGAAATGTTAGCCAGCGCGGGCCGCATGGCCGCCAGCATCGCCCACGAGATCAACAATCCCCTCGAGGCCATGATGAACACCCTCTACCTCGTCCGCTCCACACCCGACCTCCCCGACCAGGCGCGCCTCTACCTCGACATCGCCGACGGCGAGCTCATGCGCATCGCCCACATCACCCGCCAGACCCTCGGCTTCTATCGCGAATTCTCTGCCGCCACCAGCAACTCCGCCTCCGAGCTGGTCACCTCCGTCGTCGACCTCCTCAAGTCCAAAATCCAGGCCACCGGCGCCACCGTCCTCCAGCAATGTGACGACCCGCTCCACATCCTCGGCATCGCCGGCGAGCTTCGCCAGATCCTCGCCAACCTCCTCGCCAATTCGCTCGACGCCGTTGGCCACAACTGCCGCATCATCATCCGCACCTCCGCCTCCCTCGACCCCGCCAGCGGCAAAAGCCGCATCCGCCTCTCCGTATCCGACTGCGGCCACGGCATCACCCCCGCCACCGCCAAGCAAATGTTCGACCCCTTCTTCACCACCAAGGGCACGGTCGGCACCGGCCTTGGCCTCTGGGTCTGCAAGCAGCTCGTCGACAAAAACGGCGGCTCCATCCGCGTCCGCTCCCGGACCCACGGCCCCCAACACGGCACCACCTTCTCCATCACCCTCCCCCGCGACCCATCCCCCACCCCCGCCTAAAACTGCACCCCGCGAATCCCGTCATCTCGACCGAAGCATCACGCCCTTGTTTCTGTGATGCGCAGTGGAGAGACCCCTGTATTGGCTTCTGCTCCAAGCTGGGTGCCCCATATCTCGATTTTGAGATGTGGGTATCCTGCGTCCAGCACATGCGTACACTTACCTTTCGGAAGCCAGGAAACGCAGGGGCAGGTCGACGGCTTTGCTGATCCCAATGCGCGGAGTAGCGATGATGGAGGCGGGGCGAAAGCCGTCGTCGAGGACGCGCAGGGGCGACTTGGCCCGCGTAACGTCGAGGCCGTTTTCGGCGAGCGTGATCCCGAGCGCCTGACACAGACGGCCCGGGCCCGAGCAGAGCAGCTTGGGCTTTATGGGAGCTGGGAGTCCGCGAAGGCGGGCCATAGTGTCGAGGCCTGCGACGGGTTCGAGGGCGCGGATCAGGACGCCCCCAGGTTCGCCGTCGGGCTCGCAGGAGAAGTTCAGGCAATAGTGCATGCCATAGATGAAGTACACGTAGGAGAAGCCGGGCGGCCCGAAGAGTACCGCGTTGCGTGCCGTCTTACCCATGAAGGAATGGGACGCCGGATCGCTCAGGCCGAGGTAGGCTTCGATCTCGGTGATCCGTCCGGTGAGTCGCTCGCCGTTGAGCGTGCGGGTGATGAGTTTGCCCACGAGATTGCGCGCGACGACTTCCGGTGAGTCGAGGTAGAAGCTGCGCGGCAGGAGGGTGGGCATGGGCGGTTGCGGCAGATTGTTAGTGTGGCGGCGCGGCTGCGGGAGGAGCAGCCTGCGGATGGTCGTTATCTGGTGCGGCGACGAAGGGGAGAGGCTTGGCGTTGCCGCGGTGGCAGGTGCCGCAGGAAACTTTCTGGCCGGCGGGAGGGGTCTTGAGCTGCACGAGGAAGCGCTCATTGATGTCGTCGGCCATGCGGATCATGATGCGGGCGCGATCTTTCATGGGGTTGTCGTCGGAGGGGAAGTCGAGATGCCCGACGCCGGGTTTGTTGGCGGTGTTCTTGGCGTGGCAGTAGTCGCAGTCGACGCCCAACTGGTCTTCAAACTTGTGCATGATGGCGACAACCTCATCGCCGGTGAGGTCCTTGGGCAGCACCTGAAGGTTAGTGGGCTTGGGACGCGGACGGTGGGGGCGAGGCAGCTGCGGCGCGGACGCGTCGGCAGGTGTGGGGGCGGGCGTTTGCGCGTAGAGCGCGGGCGCGAGGGCGAAGGTGAGAAGGGCGGCAAGTGTTGCTAGATGCGACGGACGGAGGTGTTGAGGCATCCTTGAGGTCCTTTGGTGGAGAGGATGGAAGTAACTTCGCTGCTCGTATCTGGATTGGGTTTGAGACGCGGTGAGACGGCCACGAGTTTCTTGTATACCACGGGGGCCGGGGATGTGTGGCATTCGCATCCCACTCATGACGATGGGACTGTCATGAATGGGGCACCTAGCTTGTGATCAGGATGACGATTCAGGCCAGGGCTTATTTTGCGTAGCTGCGGACCCATTCGGTGATGGTGCGGATGGCCACGCCGCTCGGGCCTTTGGATTGCCAGGGCTTGGCGTCGTCCAGCCAGGTGACCGCGGCGATGTCGAGATGAATCCAGGGTGTCTCGCCTACGAATTCCTTGAGGAACATGGCGGCCGTGGTAGCTCCGCCGTAGCGGCTACCAGTGCTGTTCAGGATGTCCGCAATCTGGGATTTGATTTGATCCCGGTAGTCGTCCGTGGCGGGCATCCGCCAGAATTTTTCGCCGGTGACCAGTACGGCGTCGAAGAAGTGTTTCGTCGTTGCGTCATCGTTAGAAAAGAGGCCGACGTTGATCTGGCCCAGCGCCGTGCCGATGGCGCCGGTGAGCGTGGCGGCGTTGATCAGGTGGGTGGCGCCGAGTGTCTGGGCGTAGTGCAGGCCGTCGGCCAGAACCAGGCGGCCTTCGGCGTCGGTGTTCATGATCTCGATGGTCTTGCCAGACATGGCGGTGACGACGTCGCCAGGTTTAAATGCGTGGCCGTCGGGCATGTTCTCGCAGGAGCAGACGACGCAGAGGACCCGGACGGCTGGCTTCAGCTGCGCAATCGCACGCATAGCCGCAATCATGCTAGCGGCGCCGGCCATATCGTATTTCATCTTGTCCATGTCGGCGGCGGCCTTGATGGAGATGCCGCCGGTGTCGAAGGTGATCCCCTTGCCGACCAGCCCGATCACCGGCGCGTTCGCGGGCGGCTTTGTGGATGGCTCGTAGCGCAGGACGATGAGCGCGGGGGGTTGCGGGGAGCCTTGCGTGACCGACGCGAAGGCACCCATCTTGAGCTCAAGGATTTTTTCGATGCCATGGACTTCGCATTCGAGCCCGAACTCTTTCGCCATGGCCGCAGTCCGCTTGCCGAGTTCGGTGGGCGTAAGAATGTTGCCAGGCTCGTTGATCAGCGTGCGGGAAAAATTCTGACTCTCGGCTAAAACGACGCCTTCGTTAAAAGACGCTTGCAGCGCCTCGTTGACGGGTTCGGGGGTGAGGACGGTGAGGCTCTGGATGCTGAGGTCTTTGCGGTCGGCCCGGTAGAAATCGATGTCGAAGTCGGCGACGATACTCCCTTCGGCGATGGCGCGAATGCAAGGGCCGGGCGGTAGAGCCGCATGCTCGGGGAGAGTGATCGCGACGGCGCGGAGCGTGCGCGGGCGAGCGAACCGGATCGCTACCCCGGCGCCCTTGCGGAGTTCATGCGGGCTGAGCTTGTCGGCTTTGCCCAGGCCGATGAGCAGTAGGCGCTGGGCCTCGATGCCTGTCGGGGCCGGCAGGAGAAAAGTCTCGCCGAGCGCTGCCTTGAAGTCGCTGGAGGTCAACCAGGGGGCGGCGGCGCTTTGGATTGCCGCGGAGTGGGTGAGGAGGGCTGGGGCAGCGGGAGCGTCTTTGCTTGCGGTGTCGGTCGCGAAGACTACGAGAAGGGGGGTCGCGAAGTCGGCGGGCGACTCGTGGAGCAGAGTGGTGTTCACACTGTCTATGGTAGCGCCTGATTTTCTGATGGGTATGTCCCTGGGATCCGTGGGCGATTGGGGGATCCCGCCCCTCCCTTCGAGCCACAACCACGCGAAACTCTTCGCCGTCCGCGCAGAACCCTGTCAAGCCCCCTCCACCTCCCAAAACCTCCAAAACCCGCATGAACACTGGCCAAATAAATTCCAAAAACTTGGCATAGTTACCCCTCCCAACTCGCTACAATTAAGTCAGACCCAAAACACCCGCAGCCCGGTTCCTCGCGCCCACCCGCGCAGGACCCGGGCTTTCGCTTTTAACCCCGCAATCGCCGAGCCCGGACGGCCACACGTCCAGCCTCATCCCCGATTGCCTCAACACGTTACGCCCTGAAACACGGGCCGGAGTCCACCATGACCATCATCCCCTGCCCCACCTGCCACCACCTCTTCCCCAACCACCAGCTCTGCGGTTCCCCCCCCCACCGCGGCCAGGCCTTCTGCTACTTCCACAGCCCCGACCGCCAGCCCCTCCCCAAACGCCAGCCCGTCCCCACACTCCCCAAGGCCAGCAGGAAAAAGTCGCATGCAAAACCTGCCCCTGCACCCGTGTCCTATGAATGCAAGCACCTGCAATGCCCTTTCCGTCGTGAGCGCTGGGTAGTTTGCCCCCAGAAGCCAGTACGCTAAATAGAGACTTTGCGCCGAAAAGCGCCAGCGTCCAAGGGGAGGTACTTTGCCACCTAAACAACTTGAATGCAATGAGTTACCGCGAGAAATCCCCTCTGCTAAGGGAAGGATCTTCGCACTTAACCTACCTGCATTGAGCCGCTTAGGGGCAAAATACCCACCTGGGGGGAGGGGGGGTACCCCCTACATCGCGCTAGGCACCGTAATCCCCAGCCACCCCAGCACCCTCACCAACTCCCGCCGAGCCCCCGCCGCCGTCGCCAGCAGCAACATCTTCCGAGACTCATCCGCCTCGGTCAAAATGTGGTGCCGATGATAAAAGTTGTTGAACTGCTGCGCCAGCGCAAACGCATACCGCGCCAGCATCGCAGGCTCCGCCGCCGCAATCGCCTGCTCCAGTACCTGCGACAGCCGCGAAGCCGTCAGCCAAACTTCCCAAACACTCGTCCCCTCATCGCCGACGAGCATTGCACTCAAATCCAAATCAGCGACAGCCGCCAACGCAGCCTCTTCGCTCACACCAGCTTTACGAAAAATATTCGCAGCCCGCACAGCAGCATACTGCGCATACGGCCCCGTCTCGCCATCGAACGCCAGCGCATCCTGGTAATCGAACGCGATCACCGTATTGCGCGTAAACCGCAGCAGAAAAAATCGCAGCGCGCCCACACCAATCGCCTCAGCAATCTCCGCCCGCTCGCGCTCTTCCAACTCCGGATGCCGAGCCTCCACTTCTTTCCGAGCAGCCGCAATCATGCGATCAATCAAGTCATCGGCTTTCACCCCAAAGCCCTTGCGCCCGCTCACCTCAATAAAGTTCTTAGCCTTGTCCTCATCGCTAAGCACATACCCAAGATCTTCCGCAGTGCGCGCCGTGAGCCCGACAAACGCATAGTTCAAATGCGTATACCGCTCGCTCTCATCCACATAACTCAGCGCGCGTAACGACTCCTTCACCTGCGTCTGCGGATCATCCTGCCGCGAATCAATCACGTTATAGATCGCATCCGCATGCCCGAAGCCTAAACCGAAATCCGGACGAGGCTCCTCACCATGCGTCGTCGAAATCCAGCAAGTATGCGTCCGATACTCGCGAAACTTCGCATACCCAAAGTCTTTCCCCAACAACCCATACTTCCAAAGGTGATACGCAATGTCCTTCCCCACATACGTAACGGTCCCATTCGACCGCACGATGATCTTCGCGTCCTCGTCAGGCCCTTGCTCCGCCAACTCGACCCCAGCGTTCGCCGAGATCGCCCGCCGCATCACCCAGCAACCCTTATTCTTCCCTTCCGTCTCGAGATACAACACGCCGCGTTCGACCATCAACGCTCGAGCGGTCTCCCAGAAGTGCAGGTGCAGAATCTCACTCTCGCGCGGCAGAAAGTCATACTCAATCCCCAACCGCTCCATCGTCTCCAGGTGCCGACGCAGCACACCGGTAGCAATCAGCTCCGCAATCTCCGCCTTCTCGTTGCCGCCAGCCTCAATCGCATGCAGCGTATCCAACCGCAACTGCCGCCGCTCTCCAACCCGCGGAGCATCCGCCTCGTACCACTGCGACACTTCCGCATACAGGTCCCAGCATGCATAATCCAGCCGCTTCCCCGTGCGCTCCAACTCCGCCATCCAAGCCCGCACATCCGCCAGCGACATGCCCTGCAACTCTGTCATCGCCACCACAATATCGGCCACCTGCACGCCCGTGTTGTCGATGTAGTTCTGCACACCAACGTCCCAACCCGGCTTGTACTCGTCCGTCTTCAGCATCCGCGCAAAGCTGTCGCCAAGGATCGCATTCCGCAGATGCCCCACATGAGCAGCCTTATTAGGATTGATGCTCGTATGCTCCACCAGCCGAAACCCGCCGCCACCCACAACCGCATGCTCATCCGCTGCCATACGCTTCACCATTGCCGCGCGATCCAGCTTCACATTCAGATAACCCGCGCCGGCAATCTCCACCGCAGCCACCCCAGGAGTCGCGGCCAGTTCCGCCTGCAACTCCTGCGCAATCGCACGCGGAGCCTTCTTCAGCCGCTTGGCCAGCTCAAACGCCACCGGCAGCGCCATCTCCCCAAACTCGATCTTCGGCGGCAACTCCACCGCAAGATTCGCCAACGAAATCTCGTAGCGCTCCTTCAACAGCGCCTCGATCCGTGCCTGCAACTGCAATTGCAATGTTCTATACATGATTGTCTTTCTGAACCATTATCTGAAGCCTCAAGTATCGCAGCGCGGAGACCGCGCCGAAAGCGTTACCGCTTAAACGAGAACTTCTTATGCGCAAAATAGCTGTAGCACGCAATGATGACCGAGTTCACAATCCCCGCCAGGAACGGAGCATAGGGATGCGTCAGCGTCGGCAATAGAAACGCCTTGGTCGCCAACGGCAAAATAATCAACTCCGCCGGCGTACTGATTCCATACACCGCAAAACATTTCAACCATTCTTTTAAATAGTTACCTTTTGTGCGAAATACAAAATGCTTGTAGCAGAGAAACGCGACCGTAATCGCCAACGGCTTCGACACGATTTGCGCAATATCCGCGATCAGCGGCTTCCCGTGGCTCGGGAACAGATGCCCAAACAGGATGACAAATCCTGAATAAAGCCCCAGCGAGATCAGCGTATTGGATCCGCCAACCAGCAGGAATCGAATCACCTCGCCCGACGGCAGAACCCGCCGAAGCGCGGCAAACGGGCCATGTGCCCTGGGATCGGGCGGAGTCTCGGCTTCGAGTAAGGAGGGTTTGTGGCTGGACAACACACCTCTTATTCTAGCCGCAACTCCCGAGCCGCGAACACAAACTGCGCCTCGTTCACCGCTTCACATTTGGTTGTATCGTCATCTTCAGAACAACATGATTTCCTCGACGCGCCCAGATCCCAACTTGTCACCCAGGCTTCTTTCGCCATGGTCAATGCGCTTTGCCTTGCTGGCACTGAGTGTCTTCACACTTCTCCTCAACGGCTATCACCCGCTCGCCGAGGACGGTGGTCTCTACGTAGCGGGCGTCCAACTCACCCTCAACCCAGCGCTCTTTCCTCACTACACCGTCTTCGTCAGCGAGCACCTTCACTTCTCCATCTTCGCCCCAGTCCTCGCCTGCCTCGTCCATCTCACGCACCTCTCACTAGCCTGGGTGTTGCTGCTCACCGACCTCTTCAGCCTCTGGCTAACCTTCTACGCAGCTCACCGCATCCTGCAGCGCACCATCTCCAACGAAGCCGCACAACTCGCCGGCCTCTGTCTGCTCGCCGCCTTCTGGACGCTTCCCATCGCAGGCACCTCCCTGCTCCTGATGGACCCTTACGTCACCGCGCGCAGCCTCTCCACACCACTGTCGTTATTGGCCGTAGCCTTCGCACTCGACGACCACTCCAACCTGCGCCCGCTCCTGATCTCCGCGCTCTGCCTCATCCTCGTAGCAGCCTTCCATCCTCTGATGGCCGCATACGCCTTCGCCTTCGTGCTCGTACTGCGCCTCGCGCGCGTGCGTCAACCAGCCCTCGCGTACGCGATCCTCACCGTCTCCGCACTCGCGCTCGCCGCCGTTCTCCAGACCCTTGCCCCCACCGAATCTCCCGCCATCATCGCCGCCGAGAAGTCCCGCTACTACTGGTTCCTCTCCCAATGGCAGTGGTTTGAGCTCCTCGGTCTCGCAGGCCCTCTCGCCGTCCTCGCCGCGCTCCTCACCCGCTACCGCAAGCAACCCGACCCACCCAACACCGCCGCTGCAACGCTCTGCCGCGCCTGCATCGCCATCGGCTGCATCGCCACCCTCGTCGCTCTGCTCTTCGCCCACGAGAGCAGCCGCTCTCACCTCGTCGCCCGCATGCAGCCTCTGCGCGTCTTCCTGCTCATCTACGCCATCATGACGCTCTTACTCGGCGCAACCCTCACCCAGCTAGCCCTCAACGCCAGCCAGCGCCTGAAGTCGCATGCCCTCCGCACCGCGCTCTCATCCCTACCCGCGATCCTCATCGTCGCTCTGGCCGCAACCATGTTCTACGTGCAGCGCCAGACCTTCCCCGCCTCTGACCACCTCGAGTTCCCCTGGCGCGCCCAGCACAATCCCAACCCCTGGGTCCAGGCCTTCCTCTGGGCCCGCGACAACACGCCACCCGATGCCCTCTTCGCCCTCGACACCAGGTACGTCAACGAGGACGGCGAAGACGCCCAGACCTTCCGTCCCATCTCTCTCCGCAGCGCCCTCCCTGACTTCTCCAAGGACGGCGGCGAAGCGGCCATCACCCCCTCCTTAGCCGCCCAATGGCAGCAAGGCGCCACAGCCCAAACCCACCTCTCCACCGAAACCGACACCGTCCGCGACCCCCGCCTACTCCCCCTGGGCGTGACGTGGATGGTGCTCCACGCCGCAGCTCCAACCACCCACCCCTGCCCCTACAACAACGGCGTCATCAAAGTCTGCAGCCTCGCGCCCACCCACCCCTGACGGGCCGCGGCACTCAGTTTCCGCCCGACGCACCTACCGCCGGTGCTGCCTTCAGCACCACACTCTCCTGATCCTTGCTCTCGAACTGGGCATAGAACTTGCGCAAGCTGTCGTAGTCCTTTGGCATCACCAGCAATTCACCTTGAATGTGATTACGTCGCGTTGTATAGCCTTTCGCATCACCTGTAATCATGAGAACGTAAGCCTCCTGCTTCGGAAGGTCGAACCGCGCTGCGTCGGGCACCGCTTCCACGCTCATCGTGGACGGCAGATTAATCCTCTGTGCATCCTGTACATACTTTGGATAGTGGAAATAGACCGCCTCCTGCCGTCTTTCATCGGCGAAGACCGCCGTCTCACCGCTCAGGAAGATATCCGAGGGCAGAAGCATGCGTTTGCCCGTATGAGTTCCCAGACTTCCGGTCACGTCGTAGGTCACCCTCAGCGGCTCTTCATATTCCGTCATGTTTTCTATCTTGTCGACCCTTACCTGCAGCGACTTTGGCACTATCTCCTCCAAATGCGTCCGCAGCGCGTGGTTCAGGCTCTCCTCATCACCGTTCAATGCCCTGTGTCGCCACTCCACTGCATCTGCTCCCTTGAAGCTGAGATCGATTGTGCCCGTAACCTTGCCGGTATCATCCAACTTTAAGTTTGCTACTCGCGTTACTTCGTTGAATTTGAAATCGTCGCTGGGAGTAGTACCGAACTCAGTGCCCTTATCGAACTGCCGCAAGCCCTCGACCAGCGTGTGCTCCCACGCAAGGTGACCAAACGCGCAGTATCGACATCCGGGATCGAGATACATTTCCTTCCCATCCACACTCACAATCGCAATCAAGTCATCGAACTGCCGAAAGCTCAGCCAGCTCGAAACAAACAGTTCCTCGCTTCTATCCGGCACCAGCATCAGGTAGGCCTTCATGCCCGCCGCTCTTGCCATCCCCACAAAAAGCTTCGTGAGTTGTGTTTCGCTGCCGCGTTTTTGGCTTAACACGTCGGCAGCATTCTTTACCTGGTGGCCTCCTTCGGCCTTTTCTTCCTGCTCTTGGTGAGCTCTCGTGTAGCGAGTATTTTCGAGCTTCATCACCGCCGCATAAACCTTCTGCAGCTTCTGCTCATCGGTCTTCGCTCCAGCGGTAATCTCCGCTGTCTCCTTCTTCAAATCCGAGTTCGGATCGGCGAAGGAGTCCATCCGCTTCGACCAATCCTTGCCTTCATCCTTCCACCAGTCCGCCGCGGAGTGTTCCGCGGTGAAGTTGAACAGAACCCGGTAGCTGAAACTCGCGATAGGAGGCATATACGCCTCTCTCACTTCGGGCGGAACATCCTTGATCGTCAACTCAAAAAACTGGATAGGCTCGTTCCCGAATTTGGAATGCGGAATTTCGTGACGCTCGATCTTGACATCCGCCGGAAGAATCGGGAACCAGGTAATCGAGGTAATAGGTCCATGACTATCCTGCAGTTCCCTCGATGTCGGATACCAGACGTAATGTGCATGCTTGACGTACAACTCTCCCTGAATTAACCACTCGGGCGCCTCATAAACGTGATCGTCGATGCGTGTCGCGTAGCGGTACTCGATAATGCTTCCCACCTCAACATCCGACAGCGTGAACACCCTCTCCTGCACCTTCGAGTTCTGGCCCTTCTCCAGTACTTTCAAATAGGGCTTTCCCGCGAATGGAATGATCGTGCCATCCGAGTGGATAGTCCGACCCGTAATGTCTTCGAGGGTCTTGTCGTCGCCAATTCCCGAGGACGTGTTCAGTCCGACGCTCACAAACGGCAGCTCCACGTTCGCATACTTCTCCCCCTCTTTAGTCAGAATCTTGATGCGCTCGTAATGAAACACCGCATGCAGATCGTCGTTGGTAGTCTCCTCACGATTCAGTACCACCGCCGCTGCTCCTGGGTATCCCGGCAACGATGTCATCGATAACTCTTCCGGCGTTGGTGGTGTGAAACTCGCCTGCTGCGCGTGCGCTGTCCCACTCACCGCCGCGGCGGCCAATATCCATGCACCTATCGTTCGTATCTTCATCTCCAGCTGTTCGCTCCCTCTTGGTCTATGGTGCCTCTAATCAATTTCCGCGCTTCAAAATTGCCTGACTGTCTTCATCCGCAGCGATAGCCGCGGCCAGTTGCTGTACCTCTGGATACTTTGTTGCGGGCACCGTCACCTGCTTCACCGTGTACGTCCGGCTGTAGTGCAAAACCCGCCCATGCAACTCCGTTGAACTCACATAGCTCGCGAATCCAACGTCGATCTTGACTGGATCCGGCAACTCATCCACCACGTAACCCTGTGGCAGCTCGATGTCATATTCGTCGATGCCTTGCATGGTCTGCTCTAAATCAATCTTCACCTGACGCGGCTTTCGATCCACGTCCAGCCCATAGCTTCCCAGCACCCGCGGCCGAACCATCAGTAATGGCCCGGTAAACCTTGCAAAATGGCTCGCCTGCAAATCAAACGTGGTCGTCAAATCTTTGTTCAGCGCATCCACGTTCTCAACTTTCAACCCGCTCATCGTCGCCCCGGTGAAGTCCTGGGAGATGACTCGGTTCATATACTCGGTCTGCTTCTTTTCACCTTCGCTTGAAAATACCTGCCGCCTCGTCTCCGCCAGGTCGCCAAACCGCAGATCCGTAACCGAGCCCTTTAGAGATCCGTCCGCGCTCAGCTCAAACTTTCCCGAGCGTCGAATCGTGTTCAGCGTCGGATCCAGCACCGGCAGCTCGATCACCTGGCTCTCTTTGCCCTCGATCAAAACTCCATAGCTACCCTGCAAGTTGTCTTCAAGCTGCCCGAACGGCGTCAGGTACCACGTCGGATCGAAGATTAAATATCGTTTGCCTGTCTTCGCAGTGACCACGCTGTGAAGCTTCGGCGACTCATATCCTTTCGGAATCTCGATCGCCGCAATCATGTGATTGCCCCAAATCGACGGCGCATCCGGATCGATCACGCCGCGCTCCGAATCCACCATCAGCAACGCACTATGAATGCCAACGCTCGACAACATCGCCGAAAGCAGCGTCGCCTTGTCCTTGCAGTCCCCATACCGGCCACGAAAGATATCCTCTGCCGCGTGCGGCTGGTATCCGCCCACTCCCATCTCAATCACGAAATAGCGGATCTTCTGCTGTACAAAATCTCCGATCGCCTCTGCCTTGTCGTAGAAGTCCGTCTTCCCCGCCGTCAACTCCGCCGCCTTCGCCGCAATATCCGGAGTCGCTACCAACCGGTCACGCGACAAGCCGTCGTACCACTCGCCGATCCCCTGCCACGTGCCATCCTGCGGCTCAGCCAACCCCGGCCCCGCGTAGTGTACCGTCATCCGCGCCGCCAACGCGCCTTCGTTCGGTGCCATCGGCACATGATCAAGATCGATCGCTGGCACGTCCTTCATCTCCCACCGATAGGAATGGTTCTCGAGATCCGTTCCCTCGACCTTCGCATGTCGCGCCCACGTTGTCGTGTAGGTATAGCCCACCGGTAGCGCCACAGTGAATCTCTGCTGCATTCGTGGCAAGTCATCCTGAAATTGCCAGTTCGCCTCCGCCAAGTATGGCCGCTCTCTTTTCTCGTATTCGTAGGCGATAATTCCACCCGGGTCGCGCCCCGGAGGGTCTGCAACCTTCGCACGGTCATCCGAGTAGAGCTCGCCTCCCTCACCCGGCGCTCCCACATCCAAAATGTCGCTGTCCTTCACCGTGTACTCGTGTCCCGCCGGGTCGATGCTCCATACATGCAGCGACAGCACCTTCGAATCTTTGTCGTACCACACGGACGGATACCCGTAATCCCGCCCTTGCGGCCGCAGAATCTTCACCACCCGGCGCACATGCTCAACCGCCTGCCCCTTCTGGTCGACCGTATAGGTGGTCTCCTCGAGGAGCACCACTGCCTTTGGATTTCCGTGGAACTCAGGAAGCTTCTGCTGTGCCGCTGCCTTCACCCAGTCAGGCACCGGCTGCGACCCGAAAATATTGCCGGCCCGCGCTGGAATCCCGCCCCCAACTGCGAGCGCGCCCACCAATAGAATTGCCACACGCCCATTCACGCGCCCGTGACCTG
>Ga0302316_10001880_pt1 | contig 15863 bp, 15 predicted proteins | sample III_Palsa_N3_2_FD_200456 | JGI IMG/M metagenome (GOLD analysis project Ga0302316, IMG submission 200456) | Peat permafrost microbial communities from Stordalen Mire near Abisko, Sweden - III_Palsa_N3_2 | ecosystem: Environmental > Terrestrial > Soil > Palsa > Peat permafrost | place: Sweden...
ACTCTTCAGTACCAGACCCAGCGGGTCGATGTTGCGTTCGATCTCGGCTTTCCAGCTTTGATAGCGGATGCGGATCGTCTGCTGCTGCCACACCGCGCTGGCCACACGCGGCAAATGGTCCGGGTGTTCGGCGGCGCCAAACCAATCCGGTGCGTCGAGATGAAAGCGCGCCCGCATCTGTTCCGCGCTTGCGCGCAGCGGCGGTGAGATGGCGGCCAGCAGTTTGCTGCGGGTCGCTTCCATCGCCGCACCCAGGCCCAGCTCGGCGGCCGGGCCGGATAAGCCCAGCATAAATAGCGTCTCGGCCTCTTGCGTGGAAAGGCCGTTGAGTTTGGTCCGGTAACCGTCCAGCAGGCGGTAGCCGCCTTCCGCGCCCCTTTCGCTATACACCGGGATACCGGCCGCACTGAGTGCTTCGATATCGCGGTAGATGGTGCGTAATGACACTTCGCACGCGTCGGCAAGTTCGGTCGCGGTGGCACGCCCATGAGCGTCCAGGGTCGTGAGGATGGAAAGAAGGCGGCTTGCTCGCATCTCGGCAGTATACGCATACCTGACACAAGATGTCAGGTATGCGCCCGCACACTGTATTTGCTGACGACTGTCGTTGGCCTTGGAACTCTGATCGTCTCACCGGAGCATAAAATTCATGTCAACGCGCCCTATCCTTACCTTGTTCCACGCCCCGCAATCCCGTTCATCTGGCGTCTTGAGCCTGCTTGAAGAGCTAGCTGCGCCTTATGCACTCAAGATCCTCAATATGAAAGCCGGCGAACAACGCCAGGCAGCTTATCTGGCGGTCAACCCGCTGGGCAAGGTACCTGCTGTGCTGCATGGCGAGGCGTTGATCACGGAGCAGGTTGCCCTTTTTATCTATCTGGCCGATCTGTTCCCCGCTGCGGGTTTGGCCCCGGCGCCGGGTGATCCGTTGCGCGGACCCTATCTGCGCTGGATGGCTTTTTACGCGGCCTGCTATGAACCGGCGCTGATCGATCAGGCGCTGAAGCGCGAGCCGGCGCCCCCAAGCATGTGTACCTATGGCGATTTCGACAGCATGCTGAAGACAGTAGTGGCGCGTCTCGCCAGCACACCCTGGCTGCTCGGCGACACCTTCTCCGCTGTCGATTTGTTGTGGGGTCAGGCATTCGCGTGGGGCATGATGTTCGGCGTCATTCCAAGCGATCCCGTTATTGTGGATTACTCGGCACGGGTGACCGGCCGGCCGAGCGTGGTCAAAATCGCGGCGATGGATGTCGAACTCGCGGCGCAGCATCAGATGGCTGTATCGAGCAGCCGTCCGGGCGAAATAGCCGCCGTTGCGATCTAAATAGTCAAGATAACACTGCCCGCCCGCCTCCCAGTTATCGACACAAATGGGTGGAATCGGACCTGCCGACTGTTCCACGCTGGCGGCGGTGCTCAACAACACTCGGATTACCGAGATCGTCGCCCTTGAGCGCCGTCAAGCGTGACTAAACCATGCCTCACGGTCGGCATGTCGTAGTAATGCGGCAGTTTGAAACCATTAGATGTATCGACATTAGCAAGTTTATGTATAATCAATAAACTCCATAATATCGATACAATCATGAATCCGATACACAATCCTTATGCACCAGGTGCGGGTAGCCCACCTCCTGAACTTGCAGGGCGTCAGGCAGTGCGAGAGGCCGTCCGGGTCTGCATAGAACGATTGCGTCTTGGCCGGCCTGCAAAAAGTGTCTTGATGGTGGGATTGCGAGGGGCGGGGAAGACCGTGCTGCTTGATCAGATGCGTCGTGATGCAGAAGTGAGCGGTGTGCATACGGTGCGCATTGAAGCGCCGGAAAATCGCTCGCTGCCGGCAATGCTTGCGCCTCAACTCCGGCTTGCCTTGCTCCGGCTCAGCAAGATCGAAGCTGCCAAGGATTATGCAATTAGGGGGCTTAGGGCTTTGGCAGGGTTCGTAGGCAAGCTGAAACTCACATACAGCGACATTGAAGTTGGCCTGGATTATGCATCTGAACCAGGCTTGGCCGACAACGGAGATCTCGAAGGCGACCTGACCGCGTTGCTTGAGCAGATCGGTAATGCTGCGCGTGCGGCGCAGACGGTTTTGGTCATCTTCATCGACGAACTTCAGTATGTCGCGGAGAATCAAATGGCGGCGTTGATCTCGGCTCTGCACCGTTGCGCGCAAGGGCAGCTTCCTGTAACCGTGGTTGGAGCAGGCTTGCCTCAACTTCGTGGCCGAATTGGCGAAGCCAAATCTTATGCCGAGCGCCTTTTCACTTTTGCGGAAATCGGCCCCTTGGGCGAAACAGACGCAAAGGATGCACTAGTCAAACCCGCTGAAAACGAAGGTGTTGAACTACAGCAAGATGCGGTCAACCTCATCGTCGCAAAAACCCAAGGGTATCCCTATTTTTTGCAAGAATGGGGCAAGCACGCTTGGGATGTGGCACGTCAAAGCCCCATCACGGCGGCGGATGTTGCCAATGCATCGGAGGAGGCGATTGCGACTCTCGATGAGAGTTTTTTTAGAGTGCGGTTTGACCGCCTTACTCCCACGGAGAAGAAGTATCTGCGCGCCATGGCCCAACTAGGACCGGGCCCGCATCGATCAGGCGATATCGCAGATAAACTGGGACGAGGCGTGCAGTCGTTTGGACCTATTCGCAGCAATCTGATCGCAAAAGGCATGATTTGGAGTCCGACGCACGGCGACACGGCCTTCACCGTGCCATTGTTCGACGAATTTATGCGACGCATCATGCCGGGTGACGCTTGGTTGCATGCGTTGTCATAGCGTGTGTGCCAGAATGCAGACGGACCTTCAAAAAATCAACCACAGCCCGGCTTACCTATTCACACACCACGGCCGAAACATCGCGGTGCCGCAGCGCAGGCACCGCGTGGCGGCTTGCACCGCAAACGGCAGCCTGCTCTTCTCACTTTGATCCCGACCATGAGCCAAAAACCCTATCGTATTGCAGTCATCCCCGGCGACGGTATCGGCCGCGAAGTGATGCCCGAAGGCCTGCGGGTGCTTGATGCCGCGGCCCGGCGTTTCGGCATCGGCTTAGACTACCAGCATATCGAATGGGCCAGTTGCGACTACTACGCGCAACATGGCCGGATGATGCCCGACGACTGGAAAGCGCAGTTGGCCGACGCCGACGCCATCCTGTTCGGTGCCGTGGGTTGGCCCGCTACCGTACCCGACCATATTTCGCTATGGGGGTCGCTGCTGAAATTCCGCCGCGAATTCGACCAGTACATCAATCTGCGGCCGGCGCGCCTGTTCGACGGTGTATCCAGCCCGCTGGCCGGCCGCAAGGCCGGCGACATCGACATGATGATCGTGCGCGAAAATACCGAAGGCGAATATTCCGCGGTAGGCGGCATCATGTACCCGGGCACCGAGCGCGAGATTGTGACGCAACAATCGATATTTTCCCGCTTCGGCACCGAGCGCGTGATGAAATTCGGTTTCGAATTGGCGCGGCGGCGCCGCAAACACGTGACGGTCGCCACCAAAAGCAATGGCATTTCGATCAGCATGCCCTGGTGGGACGAACGCGCCACCGAGGTCGCGGCGCTCTACCCGGATGTCGAGTGGAACAAGCAGCATATCGATATTCTGTGCGCCCGTTTTGTGCTGAATCCGGATCGCTTCGATGTGGTGGTTGCTTCCAATTTATTCGGCGACATCCTTTCCGATCTCGGTCCGGCCTGCACCGGCACCATAGGTCTGGCACCTTCGGCCAATTTGAATCCGGAGCGTAAATTCCCTTCGCTGTTCGAGCCGGTGCATGGCTCGGCGCCCGATATCGCGGGTAAAAATATTGCCAACCCGATTGCCATGATCTGGTCGGCGGCCATGATGCTCGATTTTCTCGGCCAAGGTAAAACCGCAGGGCCGGAACACGCGGCGCATGACGCCATCGTCGCCGCCATCGAGCACGTGCTGAAAACTGGTCCGCGCACGGGCGACCTCGGCGGCACAGCCAATACCGCCGACATGGGCGCAGCCATTGCCGCCCAGCTCGCGGCGGCAGGCTGACACGGCCTAGTCCTGGGTCGCGACGGTGAAGCGCGCACGCACGTGGCGCGGCCGCTCGATCTCGTCCGCGATGGCGACTGCCAGGTCGGCGACCGAGATCCCGGCCGGTTTGTCGCCGGCCATCAGCAATTCCTCGCCGCCGACGCGATAGGCGCCGGTGCGCTCGCCCGCAGCAAGAAAAGCGGGCGGGCTGAGGAAGGTCCAGTCCAGCGCCAGGTTGCCGCGCAGCGCGGTGAGCGCGTCGCGAGCCGCCAGCGCGCCAGGAACGATGTTCGCGGGCACGTGGCTGGCGAACTCCGGCGTATCGACCAGTTGCATCCCCGGCGCGACAAACAGACTGCCTGCGCCGCCGACGACCAGCAGCCGCTTGACACCGCTCGCCTCAACGCCGCGTTCGATGGCGGCGCTGCCGCGCATGAATTTATCGTAGAGCCCGGACTCGTTCCAACCCGGGTTGAAGGCAGACACCACCGCGTCGTGGCCCCGCACGGCAGCGGCAACGGCCTCGGCGTCGAACGCGTCGGCGGCGACGCTCGACAAGCCGGGCCGCGGCGCGAGTTTCGCGGGGTCGCGCAACAGCGCCGTGACCTGCAAGTCGCGTTGCAGGAGTTCTGCGAGCACGGCCTGGCCGACAAATCCGGTGGCGCCGATCAGAGCGATTTTCATAATTTTTCCAAGTAATGAATTGATGGGAAAACTATACAAGCTTAAAGATGAGGCGATAAGTGGGTTAAAATCGATATCACTTTGAAGCAGAGCTATAAAATGCATGAGCTGAAACCGTATGCGGTATTTGCCGAGACCGTCGCCGCCGGGTCGATGAGTGCGGCCGCGCGCCGCCTCGGCATGAGCCCGTCGGCCGTCAGCCAGACGATCCGCGCACTTGAGCTGCAAGTGGGCGTGATGCTGCTGCATCGCTCGACGCGCAAACTCGCGCTGACCGAAGCCGGCGAGCGCTGCTACCCGCACTGCCGCCGCTTGCTCGAGGCCGCCCGTGCCGCGGCGGATTCGCTGGCCCTGGCCCGCGATACGCCGTCCGGCGAGCTGCGTGTGGCGGCACCAGTCGGCTTCGCCGCCCATATTGCCCCGGCGCTCGCGCCGCTGCTCGCGCAGTCGCCGCAACTGCTGCTGCGCCTGCTGGTCGACGACGCCATGATTGACCTGATCGACGCCCGCATCGACATTGCCATCCGCGCCGGCCACCTTGCCGACTCGGGCTGGGTCGCACGCCGGCTGTGCGAGTTCGAGATAATCCTGTGCGCAGCACCAGCCTACGTCGAGCGCCACGGCATGCCCGGTTCGCCGCACGACCTGACCAACCACCACTGGCTGGCGTCCGCGCGCGAGACAGCCGAGGTGCCGCAGGACGACATGGCGCGGGCGGACGAACGCCTGCCGACGCTGGCGCTGGACTTGCACGGCGCGGGCGGCGAGCGCCAGCGCGTACAGGTCGGTGTGCGCATCGCGAGCAACAACCAGTTGGCATTGCAGCAGATGTGCGAACAGGGTCTGGGTATCGCCCGCCTCGGCCATGCTGACGTGCTGCCCTCGTTGGCGCGCGGCGCGCTGGTACGCCTGCTGCCGCAGTGGCGCTTCATGCCGATTCCAGTCACGGCAATCACGCCCCGGCGCGACGGCGAGCCGGTTAAGGTACGCGCCGCGATGGAGGCGCTGAAGCGCTATTTCGCGACGCTGCCGGGCAGCGTCTCCGATTAATGCCGGTTACCCTATGCCGCTTAATTCAAAATGATAAAACCAAGCCGAAATGCCGGCGGATCTCTCTGTTCGATAGTCTGAAACGCCTGCTAATTGCATGCAAAATGCATGTTGCTGCTAGACTGGGATTTTTCAGGATAAGGTCGGCGTGCCGCTTATTTCGCCCCGCACATTTATCCACCAATATCAGCTTGGAGATGTAACGCATGGCCAACGCAGCACCCTCACCCGGCACCGCGGATAGCGCAGACGGATTGCCCGCCGAGACCCGCCGCTGGGCCATTATTGCTATCGCTATCGCGGTCGGGATGGCCACGCTGGATACGGCGATCGCCAACACCGCCTTGCCGGCCATTGCGGTTGACCTGCATGCAAGCCCCGCCGCCTCGGTGTGGATCGTGAATGCCTACCAGCTTGCCATGGTGGCCACCCTGCTGCCGCTCGCGGCACTGGGTGAAATCGTGGGTTATCGCCGGGTGTATCTGGGCGGGCTGGCCTTGTTTACCTTGGCGTCACTGGCCTGCGCAATGTCGAGTTCGCTGCCGACGCTGGCCGGCGCTCGGGTGCTGCAAGGGCTGGGCGCAAGCGCGATCATGAGCGTCAACACCGCGCTGCTGCGCTTTATCTATCCTTCGCGACTGCTCGGTCGCGGACTGGGCTTCAATTCGCTGATTGTGGCGGTTGCCTTTGCCGTGGGTCCGACCGTCGCCTCGGTGATACTCTCGGTCAGTACTTGGCCCGCCCTGTTTGCCGTCAACGTGCCTTTGGGCCTGGTGGCTTTCTTCCTGGCCTACAGGGCATTGCCTGAAACCACGCGGGCCTCGCACGGTTTCGATATTTGGGTGGCCTTGTTTAATGTCGGCGCCTTCGGCATGCTGATCCTGGCGCTGGGCGAAGCCACGCATCGCGCAGGTTTCGCCAAAGTGGTGCCTGAACTTGCGGCGGCCTTGATCTTCGGTGCGCTGTTATTGCGCCGGCAAGCCGGTCACCCGGCGCCAATGCTGCCGGTCGATTTGTTTCGCCGGCCGATGTTCGCCTTGTCGACGCTCACTGCAATTTGCTCATTTGCGGCCCAAGGACTGGCGTTTGTCTCGTTGCCGTTTTACTTTGAAACGGTGCTGGGACGTTCACAAGTCGAAACCGGTTTTCTGATGACACCGTGGCCGGTTGTGGTCGCGATGATGGGTCCGATCGCCGGGCGCCTGTCGGATCGCTATTCCGCCGGCGTATTGGGCGGTATCGGCATGGCAACCTTATGTGTCGGCATGACCTTGCTGGCGCTGCTGCCGCAACATCCCAGTGTGTTTAATATCGGCTGGCGCATGGCCGTGTGCGGTGCCGGCTTCGGTTTTTTCCAGGCGCCCAATTTGAAAGCCATTATGGGTAGCGCACCTGCCTCGCGCAGCGGCGGTGCAAGCGGCATGGTCGCGACCGCGCGCTTGTTGGGCCAAACCACCGGCGCCGCCCTGGTGGCATTGTGCTTTACGATTTCCAGCAGCCACGGCGCGGCATTGGCGCTGGCCGTGGGCGCGGTTTTTGCCGGCAGCGCCAGCGTAGCCAGTTTTTCGCGCTTATTCGCCATAACACCACCGTTCGCGACACCCTGATCGAGGCCGGCCGTTGAAGTAATTGCTGCGACGGCCGGCTATCTCCAGCACACATTCAATTTATTAAAAAATTTTATCCGGCCCCAGCGGCCTATGGAAAATTGAATAGTATTCCTAATAATATAAAGAATTGTAATAACTGAAATCTAACGAAATAATATCCGGTCGCGTCATTGAGCGTAGAATTTCACCCAGCAGCGTTCATTGCGACATTCCATTACGCGCCGGCCAGTTGCAGACATAAATGGGGCCTCATTAGCTGTCATGAGACCACGCTATGCGCCGCTGGGCCGCGAATCCACGTGATCGGCGTTATCCCCGTGAGCGGCAGTCATTCCGACCGCCTGGACTCGATCGCGGATGCCGCTTGAGTAATGGCATGACGTAGCGCATCAACCCCTTATCCGACACACCATGTCTAATACCGGCCCCAATAATGCATTTGATAGCCCGCTTCCCGCAGCCTTGCGCGACCGACGGGAATTCCAAAGGATACATGTGAAGTGGCGTGCTGCAATTCAGTCGGCCGGAACCAGTGCCAATGTCACGGTGATGGAAATTTCCGATGTCGGATTTGGTTTTATCGGTGACATTGCCTACAAGATAGGCGCACTGCTTTCGTTCGAGCTCAACATGCCCGACCCGGTTGACGGCGCTCAAAGACATCTCGTGGCGGGCCAAGTCGAAGTCATGAGCAGCGTGTTGACGCGCGAAGGTTTTCGCGCCGGCGTGATCCTGAAAACGATCAACCCCACCCATCTGGAGCTGCTGAAAGCCTGGGTCAAGGTACGCACAACATAAGACCCAGATCAGGTCCGCCGACGGCCTGCTTGGCGCATGGCACACCCCAAGCGCGGCTTGCCCGGTTTGCACGCCATTTCCATGGCTGCGTCATGCGGTGCCGGAGCGTGGGCGGCTGCGCCACATTTGCCACAACGCCGCTTCCAGGTTACGGCTAAAGCGTGGCGCGTCGAATAACGGCGAGCGCGCCACTTGCTCGCGCAGTCCGGCGCGCAAGGTAGCCAGTTGATCTAGATCGCTGGCATTGGCCACCGCCATCCTGACGTAGCCGTCTTCATCATGCGCCACCCAGGCAGACAAACCCGCCGTCGTCAGCAAGCTGGCGCCCTGCCGCGCCAACAACGTGCGACCGGCCAGGGTGAGCGTCGGCACCCCCATCCACAACGCCTCACAGGTGGTGGTCCCGCCCGGATACGGGAAGGTATCGAGAATAAAATCCACGGCCGCATGGGCCGCCAGATAATCGGCTCGCGTCATCTGCCCCATCAGGTCAACTCGGGCCGGGTCGATGCGGTGCCGGCGCAGGCGTTGCAGCACGGTGTCGCGTATTACAGGGTCGCCCAACGCTTTGTTCTGCAAGCGCAAGCGCGCGGCGGGCACACTTGCCAGCACCCGGCTCCAGAGCGTCAACACCGGATCGGTGATTTTTGCCAGATTCTGGAAACTGGCCAGCGTGAGGTGATGGCGAGTCAACGCCGGTAACGGCGACAGATCCGGTGCATCCCGCGGTGCGGTAAAACACAGGCGGGTATCGGGCAGATAACACAGATCTTCCGTAAATTGATCCGCTGATTCGGCCGGCACACCCACCGGGTCAACCAGCACATAATCCATTTCCGCCATGCCGGTGGAGGCGAAATAACCGAGCCAGCTTGCTTGTATAGGGGCCGGTTTCCAGGCAAATAAAGGCAGCCGGTTTTGTGCCGTGTGACCAGCCAGATCGAGCAATATATGGATACCGTCAGCATGTATCTGACGGGCCACGGCCTCATTGCTCAGATCCGCCGTGGCATGCCAAACCTCGCAATAAGGTTTGATCCGCGCCGTCAGCGCGTCATCATCGCGGTGGCTCGCATAAGCAAACAGCTCGATATGCTTGCGGTCCAGGTGGGGTAGCAGGCCTTCCAGGAAATACCCCACCGGGTGGTTACGCAGATCGGCGGATACCAGGCCGACACGCAAGCGCTCAGGTTCGACGGCCGCACCGGGCCACGCAGAAAATCGAGGGGTCGCCGCTTGGCTTACCGCCCGGCCATACCGGCGCGCTTCCTCAAGACAATAGGTCACGTCATGATGACCGGTAAAATTTAAGGCGCAGAGTAAATTACTGTGAAATGCCAGGTTGGCCGGGTGAATCTCGAGCGCCCGCCGATAGCTGATTTCCGCTTCGACCAAGCGCCCCGATTCAACCAGAATGATGCCCAAATTGCTGAATGCGCCGGCGAAATCCGGCTTGAGTTCGAGCGCGCGCCGGCAACTCGCTTCGGCGTCGGTGAGCAGACCCAGCTCCTTCAAGATATAGCCCAAGCTGTTGTGCACCTCGGCTTGATTCGGCTTGAGCTCCAAGGTACGCTGGTAACTGGCCCGGGCCTCGGCAAAGCGGCCTGAGGCCATATGGAGGTGACCTAGATTGCTCAGTGTTGCGGCATGATCGGGCTTGATCCGCAATGCGCTTTGGTAACTGAGTTGTGCCTGCGCGTAACAGCCCAGTTCCTTGAACACGGTACCCAGATTATTATGCGCCTCGGCGTAATCCGGCCTGAGTGCCAGCGTGGTTTGGTAACAGGCCTGTGCCTCGATAAGGCGGCCCTGCGCCTGCAACGCAATACCGAGATTGTTATGCGCTTCGACATAATCCGGCTTGAGTTCCAGCGCCCGGCGGCAACTGCCCTGCGCCGCGGCAAAATCGCCCATTTCGGTGAAGACCACTCCCAGGTTGTTATAGACTTCGGCGTAGTCGGGTTTAAGCTCCAGCGCGCGTTGATAGCTGGCTTGTGCGTCGACCAGATCACCTAGCTCCTTGAGCGTGTTGCCCAGATTGTTATGCGCCTCGGCAAAATCCGGTTTGAGCTCCAACGCTCGCCGGCAACTGGCTTGCGCCTGCTCCAACTGCCCCAGCTCCCTGAGCAGCGCGCCTAGATTGCTATGCGCTTCGGCATCGGTTGGCGCCAATTCGGCGGCGCGCCGCATCATGTCGAGAGCAAGCTCAAGCCGCCCATTTTTTTTACTTAACGCACCCAGGACTTTCCACCCAAAACTATGCAAGGGGAACTGTTCTGTCATGGCTTGAGCCAGTTGCTCGACTTCGGCATAGCGCCCTTGATTAAATAGCGTAATCACGGCGTTCATCTCGGTTTCGTCCGCGCCCAGCTTGGCGGCCACAGCATCGAGCGCGTCCAGCGCCTGGCCCGCCAAACCACGCGCCCGCCCTTCGCTCAGCACCTGCCGCGCTAACGAGGTTTGTCCCGCTTGCAACAAGGCCTCGATGTAATGCACCCAATAGGTCAGTTGATTTGGACTTTGCTCCAGCGCGGTCTTGAGGTATTCGAGTGCCGCGAGCGGGAATTTGAGCTGTACCACCAATACGCCCAGATTATGATTCGCATCCGGGTGAAGCGGCATCACTTGCAAAATGGCGCGATACAGACGCTCAGCGTCGAGCATCTGCCCGGCATTGTGGTAAATCACCGCTTGGCGCAGCGCTTGATCGACGGTCAGGGGCGGTTGAGGCGTGTCGGCGGAGGTCATCGTGAGGTCTTATACAGATAACGAGGAATCGGGGTTGCCGCAATGTATGCCGATGCCCCGTTTGCCGGGGTACCGAAATGATATCGGATGGAGCACGGGCCGGGCTGAAAACTATTTCCAGCCCGCAGCCGGCACCGCTGAGCATACTCCCGGCGGCGTGAAACATAACGCGCCGCCGACTCCCTACTTAGGCTCGCGCTCAAATCGCTCGCGGCTGATACGGCGAGCGGCACGTTGTTTACCTTCATTCTTTTGCTGACGCTTGGCTTGATCCCGATCGTCAAAATAAGCCGCTTCGCGCTGCAGTTTTTTATACGAAGCCAATCTTCTAGGGCTCAAGTGCCCCGCTTCCACCGCCTGCGATAAAGCACAACCCGCCTCAGCCTCATGACGGCAATTGCGAAAAACACACCGTGTCATAAGGATCGCGATATCTTCGAAGGTATCGTTTAGATTTTCCTCGGTGGCCGCGACACCCACACTGCGAATTCCCGGCGTATCGATGATGACACCGTACCCCGGCAACACAAACAGCGAGCGGCTGGTGGTGGTATGTGAACCGCGCGCGCCTTTCGTGCTCACCGCCAAAGTGACTTGTTGATCGAGGCCAAGCAAAGCATTCACTATCGAACTCTTGCCGACGCCGGACGATCCGACAAAGACACACGTCTCACCCTGGGGGATCATGTTTTTAAGTTGTGCTACACCCGCTTCATCGAAGGTGCTGAGCACACATAGCGGTATTTCTTGGCCCAATTCGGCGATCTGTTCATAGTAGCCATCTTTATCGTGCGCCAAGTCGGCCTTGTTTAATACGATGACGGGCGCGATGCCGTTAGCCCGAGCCAGCAGTAAATACCGCTCCAGCCGCGACATGTTGAATTCGGCGGTACAGGAGGTCACGATAAACAAGCGGTCGACATTGGCGGCGAGCGGCTGCACGTACTCTTCCTGGGCGACACGTTGAAAACAACTGCCGCGTTCGAGGAGCTCGACAAATTCGACCGTACCGGACTCCGTCAGCAGACCGATGATCCAATCTCCGATGATCGGAGCCTGTTTGATTTTGTGGGTAAAGGTCAGATCATAGGTTTGCAGTTGCCCCTCCGCTTCACCCGAGACGACAAACCGCCGGCCAAAATCCTCGGTCACTCGATAAGGCAAACCGGCACTGTACTTGTCGGCTTGCGTGGAAAAATATTGATTAAAACCAAGTTGCTTTAAAAAATTAGACACGATGGGTCGTTCCTGATAGATCAAGATCCATCGACACCGCGCGCTTGAACTGGGCGTGGCACGGCCTGCCCGGCCAAAGCGTGGGTCAATGGATTAAGCAAGAGAGAGCTGATAAGCGCGATGGCTGGAGGCAGCGGGCATCAAATGCCCAACCCATAAGCTAGCGCTGCATCAGCGGGAAATCGCCGAAAGCGGGCAGCGCGCGGCCCCGTTCAAAATAGGTTCGACGCCAGCGTTGTATTCGATGGTTGCAGGCGGCCAAGTAGGCGAACGGAGCTCCGCATACGCGTGCGTAGCCTGCAAGATCCGGTTCGGGTCTTGGATGATCGACTGTTGGTGTATTGATGTGTATGAGACAGGCATCTGCCTCAGATATGCGGGACGGGCGCAAAGATGCCGCGACGAGCACGGCGTCCGCGGTGTCCAGTCCGGCAAGCAGGTGTTTCAGTAAGCGGCGGGTTTTATGTAAAGATAAAACGCTGAGGCAATCTTGATTATATTGCGCAAGCGTGGTCCAGCGAAATGACTTGGTTTTTATCTCGGTCATGGTTCCATTGCAAGGATAGATTGAGGGGGAAGTCGCAAAAAGCCGTGCGGTAAATATCATTCATATCCATACCTCCCATTTGCAATGAGTCGAACCGTGAATCAAATTGTGAAACTAGCATGCGCAGCAATTTCTGCCTTGCACGGGGAAATAATCATAACGGAAAATTAAGCCCGCCGACGTCTCGCCTGTGGTCCGCCGCATAGTTCGTCGGGGGAAAACCACACTGTTGCGGCACACGCCTGGGCTCAGACTTACTAGCTTAGGGAATTAAAAAAGCAGAACGGTACCCGGGATGCCGATCTACCCAACTTGAATGCATCCTGATTCACCTCTCGCGGCAGCGCGGGGTTATGCCGCAGCGCCAAATAACACCTCCGCGCCACGTTGCGACGCCAGGATCGATTGTGCGCCGCGCTCGCGCATCGAAGTTTCATATTGAGCAATCGTGCGCTCCAGGGACCCTGGGTTTTGTGCGACCGGCTCCAGGCAAGCGCTGGAACGACCGGCGGGTGGTGAGGCGGTGCGGCGCTACGGAAAAAGCCGATCGGATAAAAAGTCGACGAACGCGCGCAATTTGGGCGAAAGTTGTTTGCTTGACGGCCAGATCACCGAGAACTGGCCGGCATACGATAAATGACCGGCCAGCAGCGAACATAGCGCCCCGCTTTGCAAATCCTCCCGCACCAGGAAATCCGGCATATAAGCCAGCCCCATGCCGCTGATCGAAGCCGCGCGCAAAGCTTCCATATTGTTGCTGGTGAATGCGCTGGGATAACGATCCACCGTGTCTTCGCGTTGCTCGCGAAACATCCAGGGCTGCAATTTGCCCGAAGACGGAAAGCGAAACCGCAAACAAGCATGGTGTTCGAGATCGCCGGGCACCTGCGGCGTGCCGCGTAGCTGCAAATACTGGGGCGAGGCGCACAGCACAAAACAAAACGGCCCCAAGCGCTTGGCCACCAATTGCGAATCGCTTAATTGCCCGCTACGTATCACCGCGTCAAAACCCCCTTCTATCACGTCGACCAGACGATCGTTGAAATCGAGGTCAAGCTCGATTTCCGGATAACGCCGGGAAAATTCCGGCAACACCGGCAGCAAAAAGCGATAACCAATGATCGAACTGACGCTGCAAGGGGCGGTGCCACATGCCGACGCCACCCAATCCGCCTTGCTGGCCGAGGCCGCACAAAGGGTGGCGACAGGCCAAATGGACCAGGCGACGGCTCTGCTGCGGGGGCTGGGGCCAGATCGGCTCTTTCTGCTACAAGCCTATGCTCACGCATTCGGCTGCCTGTGCCGGATGTTAAGCACCATCACCGCCCTATCGGCTCTCGGCGTGTTCGCTTTCTTGAGCGAGATCAAATGGCCGAGACGTAAGCTGTGTAACGCTTTATAACCAAACAACCTGAGTCTTTTAAGTTCTGTTTAAGTGTTCGCAGGCCATACTGCGTGCAATATTTGGCCGCTGGAAATAATGGCCATGACGCCTGCCGCTCAAGCGGCGGCCAGCTTCCCGAACATTTAGAAAAAGTCGAGGTCCAGATGAAGCATTTTTTCTCGCCGCATGAATTGGCGACACTGGTACTGCTGTTGTCGGCGCCCACGCAGGTATCGCTGAACAACCCGCATTTGATCGCGCTGGAACAGGATAATTTGGTCGAAATGGTCGCCGCGGAAAATACCGTGGTACCTCGCGTGACCGATGACGGGGTACTGGTATTGCGGCGCTTGGGGATGACGGGGTAAGTTCCGGAAGCCCCGTCAATCTATCTCAGTTGTTGAGTTTGAACGATTCGAGCTCTTGCGTATCGCGCTCTGAACGAGCTCCGTTGCTGCCATAAAATTCCTCAACCGACTTCACCCAGCGCTTCACTTCGGGTACGTACCAAAATGCCTTATAGGTCCTGCCGGCCGCCACGACCGGGCCCGCCTTGTTGATCTGAGACACCATCGTGGTGCCGTTCTGCGACACTTGCGCGCCTTGAATCACGGTATTGACCGGGTTTAACTCGGAAGTCCAATGCCCTTCCGCTTCAATCTTAAGCGCCTGAAATTTGCCCGCCGGCACCTCAATGGTTTCGTAACCGACCACGGTGTATTTGGTATCCAAGGTTTCGTACTTGAGGGTCTTATTCGGGTTCCGTTCGGTGAATTGATTTTCCCAAGTTTTTCCGGGCTTCAACGGAAACGATAACGGCTGATTCACCACCGTTTCTTTACCATTTACATTCCGTACCCTGCTCCAATCGGCACCCGTAAACTGCTCGTTTTCAGCCTGCGTCGAACCCACCTGTTTCGAGGTGTAATAGATACTTGAAGCGTCCGCATGGGAAATAGCTATCTCAACGTGAGCTTGCGTCCACCCCGCGACTCCCTTCTCTTTAGTTTGCTGATAGGTCCAGGTGTCGCCCGTCTTGACTATCGGCAAATCGATGGACTGAGCAGTAGCACCGAATGAAAAAAAGACGCTCAATAGGCCTAGTACGGTTTTTTTCATAGACGGAATCGATTGGCTTAAATTGGGGCCTCATCATACCGAAACCAAGGCACAACGTCACCGAATCGGTATTTCGAATTATTAAATAGAGCATTTGGCGCGGCACTACAAAAATCTCGCTGATGCAGAACTTATCTCTCGGCGCTGCCCACTTATCTGCGTCATTCACTGCCACACAGTGTGGAGGGGTGACTGAAACCGACTATTTAACCTGTTAAATTAGGATATCGACTATGCCCTGGTACTCGAAATCTGGAAGTTACACTCTTCCTAAAATGCCACCCATGCCGGTGCCTCCGGCAACACCCGCCGCTGAAGCCGGATCGAGCGCGTCATCCGCATCCGGCAATCGGTTCTTCGCTCAAGAGCGCACCAGGGGCGAAGCAACGTTTCTCGATACTGCTACGGTGTCATATTCGCCGCGCGGCGCAGATCCGGCAGATTCAATCTCGCCGCCCATACCCGGCGCTCAACAGACGGGAAGCGCCAGTGTCATACCCAAATTCCAACGGCCGCCACCGCGGCAATTCTCCGCCAAGCCAGGTCCAAACGTGGGCGAGGTTACCGCCACGACTTCATCCGAGGCACATGCAATAGAACCGGGGATGCTGAAAGTTCAGTTTGGGGATCAGGGCCAAACAGTCATCCAGCTTTTTCGGG
>Ga0302316_10001881_pt1 | contig 15860 bp, 13 predicted proteins | sample III_Palsa_N3_2_FD_200456 | JGI IMG/M metagenome (GOLD analysis project Ga0302316, IMG submission 200456) | Peat permafrost microbial communities from Stordalen Mire near Abisko, Sweden - III_Palsa_N3_2 | ecosystem: Environmental > Terrestrial > Soil > Palsa > Peat permafrost | place: Sweden...
CGCGGCCATAAGCCCGAGGAACAACGCGAAGACAAAGACCGAGAAGCCCGCCTCCGCAGCGAAGGCCTGTGGTGCCAGCAGCAACAGCCCTGTCACGGCAAAGATATTCCAGGCATTAACCCGCTGCCTCGCCACCAACACCAACACCAACGCCAGCAGCACGACGCATACAGCACTACTCGCAACCGCCAAACCATACGAAGGGATACCCAGCCAGTGGCCGACCGCGAGAAAGACCATCCAAAGAAAATCCGTGGCTCCTTCCGCACGCGGCCCATGCGGAATAAAACTGATCACCCCGGTATGAGCCAGGTTCGCGCTGTACTGAAAGAGGATGATCGCATCTTCCGACGCCTGGAAAAAATGTGGCGCAACCAGAAATCCCACCAGCAGCAAGACGCCGAGAACCGCAAGCATTCTCCAGAGGACAATCACCTTTCCGCTTTCGCTCACGCTGGAAACATCGGGCCGCTTGTCCGTTTCAGTCACTATCATCCTCTTGGTTCCGACTTGTTCTCACCCACGCATGGTTCGACCCCGCGTTGCGAAGCAGTGATGGAATAAGAAGTAGTTTCCAAAGAATATAGAACGGAGCGCTCGCCAGCGTAACAAAATCGCGCCAGCCACCTCTTCCGACAACAATCGTCACCACAAGATGGAACAGCACCACCGCGAATCCCGCAAGCGCCAGTTCACGCACAATCGGCAGCGGCGAGAGCACAGCGACCAAAAGCAGAACAACATGGAACGCCAACGGCAGCAGCAGCAACTCCAGCAGCGGCTCCAGACAACGAAGCCGGCCGGAGAGCACTTCCCGCAGCAACCCCGGGCCTCTGTCATACAGCATCCGCAGCCTGCCGCCCTCCCACCGCGACCGCTGCGTCTCCACGCCCTTGCCACGCACAGGCATCTCGCCAAACACCGCCGTCTCATCCACAAAGGTCACCCGCCGCCCCGACCGCACCAACGACAGGTGATACTCAAGATCTTCCACCACCGAAGATGCCAGATACGGCACCGCCGCTAAAGTCTCCCGTCGCAGACCGAAGCCATTGCCGAGAATACCCGCGGAGAGACCAAGATTCTGCCGCCCACGCGGCCGCACAACATTGAAAGCCCGCAGCGCCAGCGCCATCAGCCGGGTGCGAGTATTGTCTTCAGCATTCCGCGCCAGGTACCGTACCTGCACCGCCGCCGCACCATCCCGCAGAGCACCAGCAGCAGCCAGCAGAAAGTTGGGCGCTACCGAAGTATCGGCATCGACAACGAGAAAGCAGTCAGCCATCGGCTCCAGTTGTGTAAACGCAAAGTGAAGCGCATACCCCTTGCCTCGTTCCGCGTCATTGGTCCGCCGCAGAACAGTCGCCCCGGCAGCTTCCGCAAGCGCCGCCGTATTGTCCGTGCAGTTATCGGCGATCACGTAGACAGCAACCTGCATCCCACCCCGCTCCGCAGCAAGCAGGCTTCCAACGCAGCTAGCAATACTGAGCTCTTCATCGTGCGCCGGTACCACAATCGCAACCCGCCACGCAGCCTGCGCCTCCTTTGCCGCAGTTCGCTTCACCGGAAAGGTCGCCGCAAGGCTCAACCCAAAAAGCTCGACACTTCCAGGCAGCGTGGCACAGACCGCCATCCCAGTCACAACGCTCCAGCAATCCACCAAGAGGCGCCACATCACTCTGCCCGCCCCAGTCTGCTGAGAAAGATCTCCTTCAGCCTGTCAGCGCTTCCCGCAAGCTCGTATTGCTGCTGCACGCGCAACCGCCCCGCCTTGCCCAGCGACTCGCACAACTCCGCCGAAGTAATAAGCCGCTCAATGGCCGCCGCCATCCCATCAACATCGGACGGCGCGACCAGCAGCCCACTAACGCCATCCTCAATCAACTCCGGTATCCCGGTGATCCGCGTCGCCACGCACGGAATCTCCATCGCCATCGCTTCCATCAGCACCACCGGAATACCCTCCGCAAAACTCGCCAGCGCAAAGATATCCGCATCCCGATAGTAGGCGCCGATATTGTCCTGATTCACGACACCCGCAAAAGCCACAGCCTGCGAAAGATCAAGCTCACGCACAAGCTCTTCCAGATCGACGCGGTCCGGGCCGTCGCCAACGAGTTGCAGCTTCACCTCACGCCCAGCCTTGCGAAGCCTTGCCACCGCCTCGATCAAAATCCGTTGTCCCTTTGAAGAAACCAGCCGCCCCACGCACAGAATCTGCGTCGCACCACCAGATGCCGGCAAGGTCCGCGGCACAAACTTCGACGTATCCACACCAAGCCGAGCCACCTCAAACTTCGTCCAATAACTACCCGGAACCAGCTTCATCAACTGGCTCTGCGCAAAAAAGCTGATGCAGACAACAAACTTCGCCCCACGAACCTTCTCCGCCAGGTGATAGCTGCTGACATCGTAAAACTCATCAGGCCCATGCACCGTCATAGAGATCGTCACCGGCGCCACCCGCGTAAGGATCAGCGCAACCGTAGCCGCAGGCGTAGCAAAGTGAACATGAAGATGCGTCAGGCCACGCTCGCTCATCCACCGCGCAAGAATCAACGCCTCCATGTAATAGAAGAGACACCGCAACCCACCGGATACATCGCCGCCCCCAAGCTTCAACGCGAAGACCAAACCTCGAACCAGGCCACTCGGCCCATGGGTCAGCATCCACAGCTTGGCCCGCAGCGCACCCGCAATACCGAGGCGCTTCACATAAAACGTGCGATCAGCTTCGTCGCATTCCGTCTGAGTCAGGCGGTTCTTAGCGGGCGAGTCGTTAATCGAGGCAACCTCGATCTCGATACCGCGTTCCCGCAGCGCCAGGACCTCGCGCAAAATAAATGTATGGGAAAAATCTGGATATTTACTAACGAGATAGGCGATCCGGCATCGCTGGTTGCTCATCATCGGATCGTCCAAGCCTCTTGTCTCACCGCTTGCCGCCACACAGCGCTGGTTTAGGGCCGGTAGGAGGAAATCGCTTCGTCCGCGTCGTTGAACACTTCAAACACACGATGCATCCGCACCAACTCAAACAAGGCGCGAGCAGACTTGCCCAGCCCAAACAGTTTGATGTCGCCACCAATAGCGTGAGCCTGGCGCAGGCAGGAGACCAACGCACCCAAACCACTGCTATCGATGAACTCGACCTTCGAAAGATCCAACACAACCCTGGCGTCCTGGGTCAGCAGAGGCTTGACGGCATCGCGGAAAGCGCCCGCAGTGCTTGCGTCCAACATCTTCGAATCAACCTGGCCGACGGAAACACCTTGTTCCTGGGAACTTAAAACGTTCATATCATGGCTCCACGAATTCATATCCTTGCCCGAGTTCTCCGTGTGTGTTTGAGTGAAGTATACTCTTGTTCCGGCAAGCAACTAAAGGTTTACTAGAGCAGCCTTGCCGGGTCGATACCCCTTTAGAACCAGTAGCACTGCCCTCATAGGCCACCGCTAGGTTCCCGGGCATGCGGCAACGGTAATCGCCGCAGGGTTACTAAAGGACCACGGAATCCCTGATTTTTTGTCGTACCTTTGCCTGAAATAGTCTCAATTTGAGCAGATATTTCTAAGCATCCCCGCTAACTTCATTCTGGCGGCTAAGCTTAGAAGAATGAGGTTCTTGGCTTGGACAGGATGACCGGAAAACGCGAGAGTGGCATGCGCCGCAAGGCTCTTGTCGATGAGCTGTACCGCGACTACGCAGATCCTCGCCCGCTCAGGTCCCTGCGCATCGGCTTCAAAAGATTCAGTTGGATCGTCATCGTAGGTGGCACAACCTTCCTCAAACGCACCATGGATGTGGTCGTCGCCCTGCTGGCTCTCCTCGCGCTTTCGCCGCTCTTTCTGGTGGTTGCAGCCGCCATCTGGCTGGAGGACGGTGGCTCGCCGCTCTTCTGGCAGGACCGCGTAGGCCAGTGGGGCCAGGTATTCCGCTTTCCAAAGTTCCGCTCCATGGTGATGGATGCGGAGAAGCGCAAGAAGCAACTCCTCAAGGTCAATCAACACGGCGATGCCGGAATCACCTTCAAGCTCAAGCGCGATCCCCGCATCACGAAGACCGGCGCCATTATCCGCAAGCTGAGTATCGATGAGCTTCCCCAATTCTGGTGCGTCCTCCGTGGGGATATGTCCCTGGTCGGACCGCGGCCTCCAGTCCCCTCCGAGGTCGCCCGCTATACCCTCGCGGACCGACGCCGTCTCGACGTCAAACCTGGCCTCACCTGCATCTGGCAGGTCAGCGGTCGCAGCGAACTCGCCTTCGATAAGCAGGTCACCCTCGATGTTCAATACATCGACAGCCACAGTATCTTCCTCGATGTTGCTCTGCTACTCAAGACGATCCCTGCAATTTTGAGTGGCCGCGGAGCCTACTAATGCCGGTAGACAACTACGAGCAGGAGCAGCGCGCGAAGAACCTATCGGTGAGGCAGGAACTCCTCATGGAACTGGATGGGGCCCTGTCCGCTGACGGCATTCGCCACCGCAAGCGCGCGCGTCTTCGTCGCTCCTTCGCTTGGGGTCTCGCCAGCCGCACCGCCAACACCTTGCGCCGGCTCTTCGATATCTTCCTCTCCGCACTCTTGCTCATCCTCCTCAGCCCTGTCTGGATCATCGCCCTCCTCATCGCTCGGCTATCCGGCGGAGGCATCACCCGGCACGTACGCCTCGGCAGATGGGCAACCCACTTCAATCTCTACCAGTTCACCTTCCCCGGAAAAAGCATCTCCTGGTTAGAGCAGCTCCCCGCTCTCTTCAACGTGCTCAAAGGAGATATGTCTTTCATTGGCCCAAGACCCATCGCCCCCGGCGAGGACTTCGCCGAGAAGAGAATCGCCTGGAAGCGCTATAACCTCCGTCCCGGCCTGCTAAGCCTCTGGTGGATCCGAAAGCGCGCCAACATCGCTCACAGCAGCGAAGCCAACCTCGATCTTGAATACGTAGAGACATCCAACTTCTGGGGCGACGTTGGAATCGCTGTCCGCGCCATTCCAGCCGCCATGTACAGCAGCGGTTCCGGCAACGCACCCTCGCAGATCAGATTCCTCGGTGTACGCATCGACAACCTCACCATGGCCGAAGCCTCGGCCCAGATCGTAACCCTCGCCCAGGCCGCAGAGTCCTCACAGGTCTGCTTCGTCAACGCCGACTGCTTCAACCTCGCATTCGCCGACAAGGACTACCTCAAAACCATCACCGACGCCAAACTTGTCCTCGCCGATGGCATCGGCGTACGCCTGGCCGGCTCACTGCTCGACCAGAATGTTCGTGAGAACGTGAACGGCACGGACATGCTTCCCTACCTTTGCGCGGCTATACAGGAAGCCGGCCTCGGCCTCTACCTCCTCGGCGGCAAACCCGGGGTCGCCAAAGATGCCGGCAAGTGGATCTCCGACCACTATCCACATCTGGTCATCTCCGGCATCAGGGACGGTTATTTTTCCCCCGAAGAAGAACCCGGCGTCCTGGAAGAGATCACCGCCTCCGGAGCCGCGATCCTCCTAGTCGCCCTCGGCTCTCCCCGTCAGGACAAGTGGATCGCCCAGCACCGCACTGCCATGGGAGTCAAAGTCCTCATCGGTGTCGGCGGCCTGCTTGATTTCTACTCCGGACGCATCCCACGCGCCCCCGCCTGGGTCCGCGAGCTCGGCATGGAGTGGTTCTATCGCTTCTGCCAGGAGCCCGCACGCATGTGGCGAAGATACTTCCTCGGCAATTTCGAGTTCCTCTATCATGTGTTGCAGGAGCGTCTGCGGCAAAAGCCATCGCAACGTCCTGAGGACATCGCTGAATGATCGGAGTCATCGTTCTATCGGGCCCATTCGAAGGGATGCACGGATTGGATGCAGACCGCTCCCCTTCGCTCCTTCCTCTCGGCGATCGTCCCGCCCTGCAACACATCGTCGAATCGCTCGTCACCCAGGGCATCACCTCCATCGAACTCATCGTCGGTCACGGCCCTGAGCGCGTGGAAAGCCTGCTGGGCACGGGCGACCGTTGGGGTTGCACCTTCCGTTATCATCTTGCCGCGCAGCGCGATCATCCCTATCGATCGCTTAGGGTCATCTCCGGTCTGGAGACAGAGCCCTGGCTCCTCATCCACGCCGAGCAATATCCATGCGTAGAGTTCAGCACCCCCGCGCTAGAAAAGCCCGTCCTTTACTACGGCAAATTCGAGAAGGCGGCCAGCCAACAGCTCGATACCGAAGCCCTTGAAGACACCTGGGGAGGCACAGTGGTCATGCCTCCGTCCGAGATCAGCGAGGAGCTCTCGAACTATACCGTCGCCGAGCTCCGCCGGCACTTCGATCTGCTCCTCGCCCAGAACGCCGCCACCTCCATCAGCACCACCAACTGGATCGATCTCTCCACGCCCGCGGGCTTGCTGCGCAGCCAGAACCGCCTTCTCGATAAAGAGCTCCACGGCCTGCTCATCAGCGGCACCGAGCGTGAACCGGGCGTCTGGGTCTCGCGCAATGTAATCATCCATCCCTCCGCAACCCTCGTGCCGCCGGTCTGCATCGGAGCCAACACCCGCATCAGCAGAGGCGTCAGGGTCGGCCCATACGCGGTCGTCGGAGCCGACTGCATCATCGATTCAAACACCATGATCGACCACGCCTTGGTCTTCGAAGGAAGCTACGTCGGCGAATCGCTCGAAGTGCACCAGTCCATCGTCGCGCAAAACTTATTGGTAAACGTGCGCTTGGACGCAAGCGTCGATATCTCCGAGAACTTTCTCCTCAGCCGCCTCGACCGTTCCTACCGCACCAGTTGGACCCGCACCATCGTTCAGTCTGCCGTTGCCCTCTTTCTCATCGTCCTCTTTCTGCCCTTCACGCTGGCCTCCATCCTCTATTACTTCCTCGTCCGCCGCGCGAGCTACGCCTCTCTACAGGCCATCCACATCCCCGCCGAAGAAAAACCCGGCGATCTCCGCACCTATCCGCTGCTCTGCATAGGTACGGACGCCTGGTCGGTCCATCGGCCGGCTGGCTGGCCCGCCTTCCTCCGACAATTCCTGCCCGGTCTCTACGCCGTGGCTCGCGGAAGATTGCATCTCGTCGGCCTGCCCCCCCGAACCGCATCAGAGGTCGCAGCCTTGCAGGAGCATTGGCGCACCATCTATCTCTCCGGCAAAGCCGGCCTCATCACCGAGGCCGCCACAACTTCAATCGACACCGGCGATGAGATGCAGCTCTACCTCGCCGATGCCTACTACACCATCCAGCAAAGCCCCAAGCACGACCTTCTGCTCATTGCCAGGTACTTTCTGCGGCTGATCGTGCCACGGAAGAGCCCGAAGAAAAAAACATCCTGAGGCTCCACTAGCTCTTCAGCACAACCGTCTTGCAGATCCTCAAAATATTTTGACGATCATTGCTCTCGATAGCAATCGAGTCGACGATTTGGCGCACAATCTGCAGGCCATGCCCACGAGGCGACCAATCTTCATCAGCATCATCCAGCGGGTTTACCTCGCCCATAATGCGATGCCGTTCCGCTTCAGGGAACGGGCGAGCCTGGTCGATCACCTCAATCTGCACGGTAGTTCCACTCAACTGAATTCGCACCTTGATCAGCTGATCGCCCACCCCGGCATAACCATGCTCAACGGCATTGTTCACGATCTCCGTAACAGCCAGCTCCAGCGCTATAACGTCGGACTCAACAACCCCAAGATGATCCAGCGCGCCGGTCATCGCGGCACGAATCAGCCGGACCTGGTCCAGCCTGCTCTCGATCTCAAGGGCTATCGTCAATGTCGCTTCGTCTGGCAATTAAGACACCTTCAGCATCCGGCAAAATTCATTACTTGCACTCAAGTATCAGCAACGAGATGTCGTCAGGATAATCCCGTCCCTGGCTCCACCTCTCTAGATCCGCCTGCACCGCCTGGAGAACATCCTTCAAAGGCTTGCCGGTCATTCCCTTGATCACATCTTTCATCTGCTCCAGGGAGTACGGCTCGTCCTCCGCATTCACGCACGCAATAATCCCATCGGAGTACAGCACCAGCCGCTCACCCGGAAACAACGTCGTGCGCGTCTCCTCATAGGTCATATCAGGCCACAGCCCAACCGGAAATCCGCCATCGCCAACCTCCGTAGCCACTCCGTCAGCGCTAATCTTTATCGGGCTCGGATGTCCCGCCTGGCAGAACCGTATCTCATGCGTCTCCGTATCCAGCACCGCATAGATCATCGTGAAGTAGCCATCGCCCTGCGGCTGGAACCGCCGATTCAACTCGCTCACCACCTCAACCGGCGGCACAATGCGCTTCAGTTCAAGCTGAGGATCGAACCGCACCATCGGGCTTCCCGGCTGCGGAGAAAGCAACTGGTTCAGCGTCACCGAAAGCAGCGCCGAAGGAATCCCATGTCCCGCCACATCCAGGTGGTAAAAAATCAGATACCGCTCCTGCATGATGAAGTAGTTCAGGTTATCGCCGGCCAGAAAGCTACTCGGCAGCACCAGCCAATCCAGGCTGTAGTGCGGATGAATATCAGACACCGTTGGAAGCAGGCTAAGCGCCAACTCAGACGCGGCCTCCAACTCGGCATACAACGCCTGGTAGGCCATATCCAGCTTCTCGTTCAACGCCTTATGCGCGGCATTCTGTTCCGCAAACGCCTGCTGAAGGTGCAGCGTCCGCTCCCCTGCCAGCACTCGCACCTGCAACTGCGCCGCGCTCAGCGGGCTACTCAGCACATCATCCGCACCCGCGTCCGTGCACTCGGTAAAGTTCAGATCGCTGTTATCGGCAACATACACAAGAATGTAGTGATACGTAGAGTCCTGGCGAATAAGCCGGCACAACTCGCTGCCGCTTATCGTCTCAAGATGCCAGTTGCACAATATGATGTCGAACTCAGTCTCGCGCAGCATCGTCGGATTGACGCTCTCACTCGGAGCGCAGATAACGATGTGGCCATTCTGCTGAAGCCAGCCCCGCAGCTTCGCCTGTACTGTTTGATCGTCGTCAACGATAAGAAGGGTCACAGGTGTCTCAGTCGGAGGTTGCTATCCGCAGTACGGTTGACTATATAGAATGTCGATCACCCGATCAAGGCTGCTCCCACTCCTCAAACCGTGTCTTAACACCAGTTCACGATCTCTGAATCGGCCTCGCCGGCACACCCACCACCGTCGTATTAGCCGGAACATCATGCGTCACAACAGCATTCGCTCCAACAGTCGCCCCATCGCCGATCGTCACCCCGCCAACCACCGTAACCCCACGCCCAATCCACACCTCTTCGCCCACCACAATCGGCCTCGCCTCATGCCCCGAATCGCGAAGCGCAGTCCCCTCCACTCTCTTATGGTTAGCATCTCGGATGCTCGTATACTCTCCAATCATCGTCCCCCGCCCAATCGTAATTCCCGCCATCGCCACCAGGTGCGTCCCACGATTAATCACAACGCCCTGCCCCAGCACGATCCTGCCACTCGCCTCTGTCTCAAAAAAAACATCCGGATAAAAATAGCAATCTTCCCCAATCTCGACATCCCCCGTACCATCCACAGACACTCGCCCCAGCACAACCACAGACATCGGCAGACTGGTCTTCAGCCGGTTGGCAAGATGAGCGTAAGCATTCAGATGCCGCACACCTCTCCGCATCTTCGACGTCACGAAGTACCACGCACGAAACGGCAGCAGCGCCAGGCTCTTCATCCACCCACTCCGCTTTGGTTGCTGGTTCACCATGGCCTTGGCGGCGAAATCCGCCCTCCGCGCGTATCCTTCCACGCCTGGTTCATCAGCGCAATCAGCGTCTCATAGCGCTTCCCACGCTCGCGCCTCTGCGGATCGCCGCTAAGCCGATTCCGCATCACCGTAATCCTCGCCATCGTCGTCTCAACCCACTTCGCCAGCCACGCCTGCCACCCATGGTGCTTCCGGTAGTACAGCAGCGTGCTGCGCATCCTCCACAGAACCACCTGCGCCGCCTGCGACGAAAACTCCAAACTCTTCAACTGCCGCGAAGACTCGCCTCCGATATGAACAATCACAATATCCGGCCAGTACCAGATGCTGTACCCCGCACCCTTGATCCGCTTACAGAGGTCCACCTCTTCGTAATAAAGAAAGAACGCCGGATCGAAACTCCCAACCTTGCGGATAGCCTCCGGCCGAATAATAGAAAAAGCCCCGGGAACCCAATCCACCGACGCCGCTTCGCTCTTGTCCGCCCACGTCCGGTCAAACGCTCCAAACACCTTCGACTTCGGAAACTTTCCCGCCAACCCCGTCATCACGATCAAATCGCCCGCTATCGAATGAAACGTCCGCGCCGAAGGCTGCCACGCCCCATCCCGCCCAACCAGCAATCCACCCCCAAGCCCACACCCCGGCGTCTCGTCCATATGTTGGATCGCCAACCTCAGCGCATTCGGCTCAAAGAACGCATCCGAGTTCAGCAGCACAAAGTATTTCCCCTGCGCCTGCTCCAGCGCCACATTATTGGCCGACCCAAACCCCAGGTTCACCTCGCTCCGAATCAGCCGAACCTGCGGAAACTCACTCTCCACCATCTCTGCCGAACCATCCGACGAATGATTGTCCACAATAAAAATCTCAACCCGCAAACCCGCCGACTCCCGCAGCACAGACTCCAGGCACTCACGCAGAATCACCCGTGTATTGAACGACACGATGATGATCGAAGCATCATACGGCGGATTGTGGGCGTCCACTGTGCTCACGGCCCCTTCAGTATAGCCACGATAGCCACGATGGCTACGCATCCTTCTCCGCAGCGCCACAATCACTGTCGCTGCCTAGCGTGAGCAATTCGGCACACCTTCGGGATATCCTTCGCAAAAACTCCCACAGCGGTCTACAGTGAAGAAACGCGCTCCACACACCGGCTGCAACCATCACCGAGCAACCAGTCACCCGAGGATCTCCGACGACAATGACGCAACCGCCCTTCGAAGTCATCCTCATCGCCCCCAACGTCTCCGAGCAGATGGGCGGCGAAGCCATCAAGGCCCTCCATATCTACCTCGAGCTCGAAAAGCAAGGCGTCCGCGTCCACCAGATCACCCACGAGCGCGCCCGCCTCGAGCTCGAACGCAGCTTCCCCACCATGAGCGTCACCTACATCCCGGACACCCTCCTCGAAAAACTCCTCTACCGCGCCAAGCTCTTCGAGCAGCTACTCAACTACATCTTCATGCGCTCCGCCGCCAAGAAAGCGCTCGAACTCCTCCAGCAAAGCCCCAACGCCGTCATCCACTTCACCTCGCCCGTCTCCCCCATCCTTCCGTATCCCACCGTCCCCGGAGCCCACGTAGTCATCGGCCCCATCAACGGCAACATCCACTACCCACCCGCCTTCTACCACCGCGAAAAACTCGCCTACAAAATCCGCCGCTGGATGCACCCCGCCATGCAGCTCCTCCACAAGTTCGGCCCCGCCGGCAAGCGCCGCGCCGACGCCCTCCTCGTAGCCGGCGGCCAGCGCACCTACGACTCCCTCCGCATGGCCGGCTGCCGCCCCACCCAGTTCGTAGACTCCATCGACAGCGGCGTCCTCAACCGCCTCGCCGAAATCCCCCGCATCACCCACTCTGGCCTCAACCTCCGCTTCTACCACAACGGCCGCCTCGTCGAGCACAAGGGCACCGACCTAATCCTCCGCGCCCTCACCCGCACCCGCAACCCCATCCAGCTAGACATCATCGGCCGCGGCCCCGAGCTCCCCAACCTCCGCGCCCTAACCGCCGCCCTGCACCTTCAAGACCGCGTCAACTTCATCGAGTGGGTCCCCGACCACACCGCCCTGGCCGAAATGCTCCGCCAATACCGCGCCTTCGTCTTCCCCTCGCTCGCCGAAGCCAACGGCATCGTCGTCCAGGAAGCCATGATCCAGGGCCTGCCCGTAATCGCCTGCGACTGGGGCGGCCCGTCCTTACTCGTCACCCCCGAAACCGGCATCCTCATCGAACCCACCAGCGAAGACGACGTCATCAACGAACTAGCCGCCTCCATGGACCTTCTAGCCGAAGACGGCGACCTGGCCGAACGCATGTCCATCAACGCCCGCGCTCGCGCCCTCGAAAAAGGCTTCCTCTGGCCCGCCATTATCCACGACTGGCGAAAGGTCTACGCCCGAGTCTCCACCAACCCCCGCCCTTAGCACCCTCGAACATTGTCATTTCGACCGAAGCGAAGCGCAGTGGAGAAACCCCCGTATTGGCTCTTGCAGTTGTCGTTGCCCTTGCCTTTCTTTTTCCATTCCCGCAGGGAATCTGCTTCTCTCTCGCGCTTGCCCAGTTCCAGGCTGCATCTCAACCACCCGGATGAAACACCTTCTGGTGACTCACCGCGTCTCCATCCCCCCGCTTCAGGCTCTGGAACACAACCGTAGAAACAATGGTCAACACTCCCAGCCCCACCAGCGCCTTATGAATCCCGTGGATCATCTCGGCCGCCCCCGAATGCCCACTGGGAACAAAAAACACCGTAGCCAGTCCCGCAGTCGCCACGCCAAAGCTGATAGACATCTGCTGCATGGTGCTGGCGATGGAACTCGCAGCGCTGGTCTGCTGTTCATTCGTGTCGGCATACACCAGCGTATTCATGCTCGTATATTGAAGCGACGTAAACGCCCCATAAAAGAACGCCTGCAACAGAATCATCCATACCGGCGTATGCACCCCAATCGTCGCAAACAACATCAGCAACAGCCCAAGAATAACGGTGTTAGAAATAAGCACCCAACGATACCCGATAGCCGACAAGAGCCGCGGCATCACCATCTTCATGCACATCGCCGCAATCGCCTGCGGCATAATCAGCAACCCCGATTGCACCGGACTGAACCCCAAGCCGACCTGGTACAGCAACGGCAACAGGAACGGCACGCCCCCAATACCCAGTCGCGTAAAGAAGCTCCCGCTAACCGCCGCCCGAAACGTACGAATCTTAAACAGGCTGAGTTGCAGCAACGGGTAAGCCAGCGACTTCGCATGCAGCCAATAGCCACCAAGCAGCACAAGAGAAAGCGCCAGCAACCCAGAGATCTCGCGCACGCTAAGCGTATGCTCTCCAAAAACCTCCAGCACATAAGACAGCAGCGCAATCCCCGACCCAAACAGAATCAACCCCACCACATCCAGCGGATGCGTCTCCTCCCGGTAATCCGGCAGATGCAGATACACCATCACCAACCCGATTAAGCCGATCGGAATATTGAGAAAGAAGATCACCCGCCAGTGAAGATATCGAACGATCAGCCCACCCGCGATAGGCCCAAGCATCGGAGCAATCAGCGCCGGTATCGAAACGAAGCTCATCGTCCGCAGCAGATCGGACTTCGCAAACGTCCTTACCAGCGTTAGCCGCCCCACAGGCACCATCATCGAGCCGCCGACGCCCTGCAGAATCCGGCATGCCACCAGCACATGAATGTTGCTCGAAATCCCGCAGAAGAACGACCCCAGCGTAAACAACCCGATAGCCGCGGCAAACACCCGTCGCGTCCCAAACCGATCCGCAACCCACCCGCTGATCGGGATAAACACCGCCAGGCTCAACGTATAGCTGGCCAGCACGGCCTTCATGCTAAGCGGCCCCACATGCAGCGCCGCCGAGATCGTTGGCACAGCCGTATTAAGAATCGTCGTATCGAGCGACTCCATAAAAAACGCCACCGCGACAAGCCACGGCAGCAACCGTTTACTGGCAACAGAAGGAGCCGGGGTAGCAGCAACTACATTCGAAGGGCCGGTTGAACTCATAGGACGATAAGAACACGTAGCCCACCGAATTACAGAGACTTCAGCGACCGCGATTGCACTAAGTTTTCTCCTCTCCCAACCAGCGCCAATCTGGACCTCAACTCACCAGCAACAACCCAACCTCCTGATCTCTTAACTAAAACCCCTCACAACTCAAAACTCTGGTTAACCGCTCTCCTCTTCCCAACCCCAACCCCCAAACCAAACCTCAAACCCAAAACCGCCCCCAACCACCATCCGTCCTCCCGCGTACACTCAAAGTGTTCACCCGAAACAGATGGCGACCACACCAGCCCCACTCCCGGATAACGTTCCCGAATCCCCCGACGCGTCCCTGCGCGCGCTCGAGACCCACGCTCTCCGCTCCTCCGTCTGGTCCATCCTCGAGTACGGCACCGGCACCGGCCTCCGCGTCGTCAGCAGCCTGGTCCTCACCCGCCTCCTGCTCCCCGCCTACTTCGGCGAAATGACGCTCGTCAACACCCTCATCGTCGGCATCAATCTCCTCTCAGACATCGGCCTCGCCCCCAGCGTCATCCAGTCCCCCCGCGGCGACGACCCCGTCTTCCTCAACACCGCCTTCTCCCTCCAGGCCATCCGCGGCGTCGCCCTCTGGATCATCGCCCTGCTCCTCAGCTGGCCGATGGCCCTCTACTACCACGACCCCAAACTCAAGGCGCTCCTTCCCGTCCTCGGCGCCTGCACCCTCCTCAGCGGCTTCTACAGCACCAACCTCCTCACCCTCGCCCGCCACATGGGCGTCAAGCGCCTCTTCGCCATCGATGGCACCACCGCCCTCGTCTCCCTCATCACCACCATCATCTGGGCCTGGCTCTCACCCTCCGTCTGGGCCATCATCGGCGGCCAGGTCGCCGGAACCATCTATCGCCTCACCCTCAGCTACATCCCCGCCGTCACCCCCGGCCCACGAAACTCCTTCGGCTGGGATAAAGACGCCATCCAAAGCATCGTCCACTTCGGCAAGTGGATCCTCCTCGGCACCGCCTTCTTCTTCTTCGCCATGCAGGCCGACCGCCTCGTCCTCGGCCGCCTCATCCCTCTCGCCCTGCTAGGCATCTACGGCCTCGCCCAGCAGCTATCCGATATCCCCCGCCAGATCATCCTCGCCCTCGGCCAGCGCGTCTTCTACCCCTTCATCGCCAAGATCATCCAGCAGCCCCTCGCCGAGTTCCGCCCCCAGTTCCTCCGCTACCGCTTCTACGTCCTCCTCCTCGGAGCCGCCGTAGTCAGCATCATGTTTACCTGGGGCAATCTCCTCATCCTCAAGCTCTACGACCACCGATACCACGAAGGCGCCTGGATGGTCCCCATCCTCTCCCTCGGCCTCTGGGACACCCTCCTCTACCAGACCACCCACCCTGTTCTCCTGTCCCTCGGCAAACCCAAGTACAGCGCCATCGGCAACGCCTGCTACTGTTTCTTCATCATCGCCGCCATCAACGTCGCCTACGCTTACTACGGCATGCACGGCGCCGTCATCGCCATCGCCGCCGGCGACCTCCCTCTCTACGCGGTAATCCAGTTCGGAGCCACCCGCGAAGGCATCCGCCCACTCCGCCAGGACCTCCTGATGACCCTCATCATCCTCGCCATGATCGCCGCCCTCTACTTCCTAAAACACTCCCTAACCAACCTGCACTTCTAGACAAGTCCCTGTTGCTGTTGCCTGTTATTGCCTTTTTGTTTGTCATTCCGCAGGAACCCGCTTTTGGTTTGTCATTCCCGTAGGGAATCTACGTTTGCTGTTTGCTTGTCATTCCTGCAGGGAATATGCGTTTGCCATTTGGTTTGTCATTCCCGCAGGGAATATGCCTTTGCTGTTGCTTGTTTTGAAAAACCCCACCCCCAACCCTTGTCATTTCGACCGGAGCGCAGCGAAGTGGAGAAACCCCTGTATTAGCCGTTGCCGTTGCTCTTACTCTTGCTTCTGCCGTTGTTCCTGCCTTGCCGTTGTTCTCGCTTTTGCTTCTCAGATAGGCCTGGGCTGAAGCCCAGGCCTTAGAACCCACCTCGAATCCCGGCTTCAGCCGCTGGGGCACGTTTTTGGGGCACCGCAACCTTCTCAGCGCCCTCCTTCTGCCT
>Ga0302316_10001883_pt1 | contig 15843 bp, 13 predicted proteins | sample III_Palsa_N3_2_FD_200456 | JGI IMG/M metagenome (GOLD analysis project Ga0302316, IMG submission 200456) | Peat permafrost microbial communities from Stordalen Mire near Abisko, Sweden - III_Palsa_N3_2 | ecosystem: Environmental > Terrestrial > Soil > Palsa > Peat permafrost | place: Sweden...
CGCGGCAACGTATGACAAGAGCAAGATTTCTGGCATCTTGCCAGTAGATTCCAACAACCCTTTCGCGCATGTCGTCGTAGAGGTCACTTATGCTCAAGTACTCGCTGGTTGGCTACGACGGTTCAGCGGCATCCCGGCGAGCCCTCGATTTTGCAGTGGAGCTGGCCCGAGCTGGCGGCGGCCGGGTAAGAGTGGTTTCGGTGCTTCAAGTAGCCGAAGGCGGCGTAGACGCCTGCACACTGATGATGGCCGACTCGGGTACTCGCCGCGTGCAAGAGTTGCACGACGAGCTCGCCTCGATCGTGCCGGATGCTGCCACACTGCTTGATGTCGAATTGATTCACGGCAGCCCTGGCGACGTGCTGCTCGGTCAGATCGATCAGCACGGCATCGACCACATCGTGATTGGCCACACTGAGCGCGGTGCATTGGCGCGCTGGCTGATGGGTTCGGTCTCAGGGAATGTGCTGGCGCGAGCACACGTGCCGGTAACCGTCGTGCGCTGAGGCGCTGCGCTTTACAGGCCAAGCCCGGAGACGACGACGCGGCGATCCTTCTCGCACCGGTTGGCTGAAGCGATCAGATTGCTTTTGCATCACGTGACAAAGGCGAGCACTCCAGGAAACGACAACGCATGGCTAGCGAACACGGGTCGGCGCGCGTTAATCCAATACGAGGATGTGCCCGTATGCTGTGGCATCGATTGGCAACGCCCACGATGGGCGGCCTGCATCACGCACAGGAAACAGCACTTTGAGCTATCACCCCCTGCCCTGGACTTTGGAGAGTCTCGATCTGGACAACATCCAGACAGCGCGTATCCGCCACAACGAAGATCTGTTTTTCCTGCTGTGCAGCTCGTCCTTCGTCGAAAGCGGCTCGGATCTATACACACAGAATCTGGTCAACCACTTTGCCGGCGACGAAGAGCTGCAGAGCTGGCTCACTCAACATTGGGAACACGAAGAGCTGCAGCACGGCCGCGCCCTGACCGCCTATGTGTGCAAGGTATGGCCCGAGTTCGACTGGGACAGCGGCTTCAACGCGTTCTGGAACGACTATGCCGCTGTATGCACGTCGGAACAGCTGGAGTCCAACCGTGGACTGGAACTGGCCGCGCGCTGCGTGGTGGAAACCGGCACGGCAAGCCTGTATCGCGCGTTGCACGACATAACCGACGAACCCGTGCTGAAGCAGCTGACCAACCACATCAAGAGTGACGAAGTACGCCACTACAAGCACTTCTACCAGCACTACCGCGCCTATCGCGAGCGTGAGGGATTCGGGCGCTACAAGGTGTTTCGCGCGATCCTGCGCCGGGTCAACGAGATCAAGAGCGAGGACAGCGACATCGCGCTGCGACACGTCTTCAACCAGTGCTATCCGCAGCACCTCGGCAACGAAAAGGAATTTCGCCGCATCAGCGATCGCGCGCAGGGGCTGCTACGCAGACACCTGCCTGCCGAGATGACCGTGAAGATGCTGCTCAAGCCGCTCGACCTGCCAGCCCGACTGCTATCGGCGCTGGAAAAACCGTTGGCGCGAATCACCGAGAAGCTGTTTCTGCACTGAGCCTCTTTGCCAGCGCGCGATGGGTGCCCAAAGGCATCAGGCGCCCGAGGTTGCCGGTCGCGGATCGGCTTCGATCTTCCGCTGCGCCTGCTGAACGGCCTTCAAGTGTGCAATGTCGATCGGCCGTATCTGCGAGATGACACACGGAATGCGAGGAGACCGGGTGATGACGCGATCGAAGCGCACCTGGACCTGCCCAAGATTGGAGGTAAGCCCGATGCCATTGGTAACCTGCAGATTGGCGCAGGCATCCAGATCGAGCAGATAGGCTTCCTTGAGCTTGGTGTAGACCACCAGCTGGGTATCGCTTAATGGCTCCCACGAATACAGGGGACTGAAAAAGCGAAAGCTTTTCACCGGCGCACCTGCAGCGGCCGTATAGGCGGCCAAACGATCACTGTTGCGCTTGGCGTAAGGCACGTTGGAACACGCAACGAGCAGCCCGGCGATAACCGATGCCGCGATAAAAGACCGACTTTTCATGGCGAATCTCTGCTGTGAATGTGGTGATGTGCCTAACCGACAACGCGCCAACGGCTGGCCGGATGACGCCACGCCTGCGACAGTTCAACTGTCCCAGTGCTGTTGTAATCCGCCCACGCACAGCGGCGACTGAACCGGGGCCGAGGACGCCGCTATTTCTTCTTGCCCTTGCCTACGCTGATCCATTTCGACGGGTCGAACCCGCCGACCTCGTAGATCAGCGCCTCTTTTTTCTCGCCATCGACCAGGATCACGTTCATGGTGATCTTCTTCACCTTCTGCAACATGGCGATAAACGCCTTGTCGTCGCGAATCATCAGCGCCGGCTCGCCGGTGGTCGGAGCAAAAGCCTTGATACCGACCGATTTCCCATCGATCGTGCTGGCGATGGTGCAGTTCGCGCGGCAGACAAATCCATGGCCTTCGCCGTAGAGAAACGCGTTCTGGCCCCACTGCGTGTGCCGCCGCAGCACCAGCCGCACGCGGCCATCGCCGGACGGCTGGCTGCTGTCGATGGTGGCCGTGGACTGGGTACCGCCTTCCATCGGCGAGACCTGATATAGCCACAATGCGGCGAGCCGGTTTTTTTCGCTGGACGCCTTGTAGCGCTGTTCGATCGCCGGCAGGCTCTGCGCCACTTCCGCAGCGGCCGGCGTGTTCGGATAGCGATCGAGAATGTCGTGCCCCATCGACACCACCATCTCATCGTTCTTGATGCGCAGCAGCTCGTGATACGTATTGAGTTTGTCCGCTGCGTCGGCATTCAGCGCCTGCTGCGGTGTTGCGGCGGCTGGCGCATTCGCCTGTCCGCCCTGTGGTGAGCAAGCAGCGAGCAGCCACACTGCGCCAAACAACGCCAAGGATGAGCGATAGGGAAACGATTTCATCGGCAGGTATCCATCAACGACAGGAGCCTAGAGTGGAACCAGCCGGCAGCTTCGTGCAACCTTAGCTGCTTTAGGCCGCCGTCATCGGCGCGTCGGTGAACCTGTCCCGCAGCGCACTTCGATAGCGTCGGCTGCAGGGGATTTTCATGCCGTCGCGCAGTTGCAACCGCGCATCACCGGTGTCCAGCGGCTCGATCTCGGCAAGGTAATCGAGATTGACAAAATAACTGCGATGCACGCGAACGAAGCGCTTCGGATCCAGCCGTTCCTCGATCGTCGCCATCGTGGTGCGCAGCGGATAGTCACGTCCACGCACGTGCAGGTTGACGTAGTTGCCCGAGGCCTGCAGCCACTCGATCTCACATGCGTTGATCAAAAACTCCCTGCCCAGCTTGCGCACCAGGAAGCGTTCGGGCCGCTCGACCGGCTCCACCGGCGGACCTTCTTCGGGCGCCACCAAAAGTCGTGCTTCGCCCTGCAAGCGAAGCAGCCATAGTCGATACAACGCCAACATGGCGATGATCGAGAAATAGCTGCGCACATCCTTGAGGTATTCGTAGCCGAAGTTGGGCCACCACAGGCCGAAATCGTAATGCTGCCCTGCCATGACATAGGCCAGCTTGCGCAGCGCGATCATGCCGCCCACGTGAATCAGGCTGAACGGAACGCTGGCCAGCAGATGCAGCGGCAGGCTGCGCCGCCAGGTATCGAAACGGAATGGCCAACGCTTCTCGACAGCGATCACCGCCGGCAGCAGGGCCAGAAACATCAGCGCGCTGCTCCATTCCCAAGACCACGACTGCCATGCCGGCAGCCCGGCATGATCGATCGCCGATGTCACGCTGTTGAACGTCGCGTTCAACACATACAACGCCAGCCAGAAACCGATCTCGAACGGTCGCCGCCAGCGCTGGAAGTCCTGGTAATCGAAAGCTGCGCGATTCGTCATGCGGCGATTCTACGGGTTACGCTGCCGATTGCTCCGGGCTTCGTCCCCAGCTGCGCACCGTTCGTCACTATCTCCCGTCCATCAGTCACTTGGCGCGCGACGACGGAAGCCACGGCGCGTGAGCATGGCGGCACTTCCCACTGGAATTCCCGCATGACTCGCCGCCATGATATCGATGCCTTGCGCGTACTCGCCTTCGGCCTGCTGATCCTCTATCACGCCGGCATGCTGTACGTGGCGCCGGTGGCTGACTGGCGCGGCATGCCGCTGCACAGTCACTACCTCGCTACGTGGCTGCAATACCCGATGCTGTTCGTGAATCGCTGGCGGCTGGAACTGCTGTTCGTGATCTCGGGGCTGGCGATCCATTTCATGCGTGGCAGGACCGGGCTGGCTGGGCTGGCGCGGAAACGCACGCTGCGCTTACTGGTCCCGCTGATTTTCGGCATGCTGGTGGTGATCCCGATCCAGTCGTACGTGGCGGGGTTGACCGATCAGATGATCGCACCGGGCTTCGGGGCTTTTCTGCTGCATTACTGGACACACGGCTACAAGGACTACGGGCTGACTTGGGCCCATTTGTGGTACCTGCCCTACCTGTGGGTCTACACGTTGCTGCTGCTGGCGCTGTTGCCAGCGCTGGAATCGCGCCTCGGCCAGCGCCTGCGCGCGGGTTGCCTGCTGCTGCGCGGCGCGAGCCTGCTGGTGCATCCGGTGCTGCCGCTGTTCGCGTATGGCGTGCTGCTGTCCTGGCGCTATCCGGAAACGCATGCGCTGGTCGGCGACTGGTACGCGCTGGCGCTCTACGCGACGATGTTTTTCTACGGCTATCTGCTAGGCACCGACAGCGGCCTGTGGGCGGAATTGTCACGCCTGCGCCACATCACGCTGGTGCTGATGCTGGCCTGCTTCGCGGCATACCTTGGCCTCGACCGGTTCGCGGGCCAGTTCATCCATAACCACGCCGCATTGGTCGTGCTCAAGTTGCTCACGGTCTGGCTGCGCTACAGCTACACCTGGATCGCGATCACCGCCGTACTCGGCTGGGGCCATGCACTGCTCAATCGCCCGTTCCGCTGGCTGCCGTATGCGCGCGAAGCGGTGTACCCGTGGTACATCCTGCATCAGAGTCTGCTGCTGTTTTTTGCCTGGCAGGTGATGCCGTTGAATCTCGGGCCAGTGACCGAGCCATTGCTGATCCTGCTGGGCACAGTGTGTGGCTGTGCGCTACTGCACGAATATGTGATCCGTCGCATACGCTGGCTGCGGCCGCTGTTCGGGCTGGATGACAAGCCGGCGCTACGTGAGAAAGCTATCGCACTGGCGCTGGCGGATGATCGCCGTGATATCCACCAGATGTAACGCGACGAGGCGTGACAGCGAATCGCACGCTATGCAGTCAGGGCTGATTCAATCAGCCCCGATCAGAACCTCTGTCTCAGCTCGGTCCTATGCCAAGCATGTTTTTGGACGCATCACCACGTCAAAGCCATGCTGGCGAGATCAGTACTTGGTGCAATCCGCCGGTCACCCGATAATGGGATTCCCGTCAGGATCCCCGATGCCCGCCAGCCCCCCCTCGTCATCTTCGGACTCGCTGTTTCAGCATCGTGCTTTCGTGGCGTTCTGGTTTGCGCGCATCGCCTCGAGCTTCGGCTTCCAGATGCTCTCGGTGGCAGTGGGCTGGCAGATCTATTCCATCACCGGTCGCGCCTTCGATCTGGGCTTGATCGGACTCGTGCAGTTCATTCCCTCCGTATTGCTGGCGCTCCCTGCCGGCCACGTAGCCGATCAGTTCGATCGCCGGCGCATCGTATTGATCGGGCAGATCGTGGAATGGGTGGCTATCGCTGTGCTGGCCTTGCTCACGCTCTCGCACGGCATCCACGAAGTTGGCGTTCTTGCGCTGGTACTGGTGATCGGCGTCGCCAAGGCGTTCGAGTTTCCGGCGCTGCAGTCGATGCTGCCGGCTCTGGTGCCTCCGGCGATCCTGTCGCGCGCAATGGCGATAAACAGTTCGGCCGGTCAGGCGGCGATGATCATGGGACCGGCGCTGGGTGGCTTTCTTTACGTTGCTGGCCCGGGCGTTGTCTATGTCGTTTCCGCGATTCTGTATCTGGTCGCCGCGATCATGATGAGCCGGCTGCGCTACGAACAGGCACCGCCGCGGCGCGAACCGGCGACGCTGAAAACGCTGTTTGCCGGCGTGCATTTCATCCGCGCGCGCAAGGACGTGCTGGGTGTGATTTCGCTGGATCTCTTTGCGGTGCTGCTGGGTGGCGCCACGGCGCTGCTGCCGATCTTCGCCAAGGACATTCTGCATACGGGTCCATGGGGGCTGGGCCTGCTGCGCGCATCACCGGCGGTAGGTGCGCTACTGATGTCGCTATGGCTGGCGCGGCACAATATGGAACGCCGCGTGGGCACGATCATGTTTGCCTGCGTTGCAGGCTTCGGCGTGGCAACGCTGGTGTTCGCGCTTTCAAGCACGCTTTGGCTGTCGATGGTGGCGCTGTTTGCGCTTGGCGCATTCGACATGGTGAGCATGGTGATCCGCGGCGCGCTGGTACAGCTGGATACGCCGGACGACATGCGCGGCCGTGTAAGCGCAGTCAATGCCATCTTCATCAACACCTCCAACCAGCTGGGCGAATTCGAATCCGGCATGCTCGCGGCATGGATGGGCGCTGTACATGCGACCGTGCTCGGCGGCGTTGGCACTCTGGTCGTTGTCGGCCTGTGGATGGTGATGTTCCCGAGCTTGCGCCGACGGCAGCGTTTGCAGACGGAGGTTGTGGCGGCAGAAAAGTCCTCGCCGGAGGTCATCTAAGTGCCTGATACTGCATGCACCGCTGGCATGCTCATCAAACCACGACGTATCCATTCGTTACGCTGCTGCTGACGTATCGCGTAACTAGAACCTTTCCTGTCGTAAAGCCACTTACGGAATAACTGCCATGATTGTTCTTCACCACCTCAACAATTCGCGCTCGCAACGCATCCTGTGGCTGCTGGAAGAGCTTGGCGTGCCGTACGAGGTGAAGCGCTACCAGCGCGATCCGAAAACCATGCTGGCGCCGCCGGAGTTGCGCAAGATCCATCCGCTGGGCAAGTCGCCGGTAATTACCGATGGCGACGTCACGCTGGCCGAGTCCGGTGCGATCATTGAATACCTTGCAGAGCATTACGGCGAAGGACGGTTGCTGCCACCCGCCGGCACGCCGAACCGGTTGCGCTGCACCTACTGGCTGCATTACGCCGAAGGCTCGGCCATGCCGCCGCTGTTGCTGAAGCTGGTTTTTCGTCGCGTTGAAACCACGCCGGTGCCCTTTTTCGTCAAACCCATTGCCAAAGGCATCGCGCACAAGGTGCAGGACAGCTTCATCAATCCGCAGCTGAAGCTGCACCTGGAATATCTGGAAGGCGAACTGGGCAAGAGCGCATGGTTTGCCGGCGACGCTTTCAGCGCAGCCGACATCCAGCTCAGCTTTCCGCTGGAAGCTTTTGCGGCGCGCGGCGGTCTCGATGCCACCAGCACGCCACGCTTGTGGGCATTTCTGCAGCGCATCCATGCCATGCCGGCTTACCAGCAAGCACTGGAACGCGGCGGCGAGTACAGCCTCGGCTGAGGCGCCTCGCAGGCTGAACGGAAAATGGCCGCGGCTCCCGCCGTCTACGCTCCGCTCACGATTATCTCGGCATTCTGGCCCTTCACACGTGGAGAGGAGAGCAGCATGGGTAACCGAGATATCGAACGTCAGATTCGCGCGGCCGGCGAGCGCGCTGGCGACCGCGTGCGTGGCTACGCCGACGATGCGGCGAGCGGTGCGCAGAGCCTGCTTGAGCGTGGCCGTCGCGCGACCGAGCGCGCCGCCGAGCGTTTCGGCAAAAAGGGCGATAACTACAGCCGCCGTCTGTCCAACGCCGCTGAAGATTTTGCGGATGAAGCCAACTATCACTACCGTCGCCTGCGTCGTCAGGTGAATCGTCACCCGGGCGCGACCGTGGCGATTGTTGCCGGCACGATTGGCGCGTTCCTGCTGCTGCGACGCGCTTTCCGCAGTAGCGACGAAGACTGATCAGCTCGTCGAGTCGCATCAATCTTGCATGCGCGGCATGGTGTGACTTGATAACTAAAGCCCCACAAAAAAACCGCCTCTTCGGCGGTTTTTTTGTGGGGCTTGGCAGAGCTGATTACACCGTCTGCGGATTCGGCTTGTCCGGATCGAGCTTGTACTCCTTGATCGCGCGACTGACGTCCTTCGCGTTGACCTTGCCATCCTTTGCCAGTGCCGCCAGCGCCGCGTGTGCAATCCAGTAGCGATCGACCTCGAAGAACCCACGCAGATTCGCGCGCGTGTCCGAGCGGCCAAAGCCATCCGTACCCAGCACCGTGTAACGCATGCCGTCCGGCATGAACGCACGCACCTGATCGGCAAACTCGCGCACGTAATCGGTTGCCGCAATCGCAGGGCCCGAACGACCATCGAGCAGACCGGTGATATACGGCACCCGCTGCTTCGCTTCCGGGTGCAGGCGATTCCAGCGCTCGGCGTCGAAACCGTCACGGCGCACTTCGATGAAGCTGGGCACAGACCAGATGTCCGACTTCACGCCGAAATCCTTCTCCAGCAGTTCGGCCGCGGCAATCACCTCGCGCAGGATCGTGCCCGAACCGAGCAGCTGCACGCGCGGCTCGCCCTTCTTCGGCTTGCCGCCGTCCTTGAACAGATACATGCCCTTGATGATGCCCTCTTCGCTTCCCTCGGGAAGATCAGGATGGCTGTAGTTCTCGTTCATCACGGTGATGTAGTAGTAGATGTCTTCCTGCTCCTGCATCATCCGGCGCGTGCCGTCCTGCAGGATCACCGCGACCTCGTACGAGAACGTGGGGTCATACGACTTCACGTTGGGGATCGCGCCGGACATCAGGTGCGAGTGGCCATCCTCATGCTGCAGGCCTTCGCCGTTGAGCGTGGTGCGGCCGGCAGTACCACCGATGAGGAAGCCACGTGAACGCATATCGCCCGCGGCCCAGCAAAGGTCACCGATGCGCTGGAAACCGAACATCGAGTAGTAGATGAAGAACGGCAGCATCGGCTGATCGCTGATCGAATAGCTGGTGGCCGCCGCCATCCACGATGCCATGCCGCCGGCTTCGCTGATGCCTTGCTGCAGCACCTGGCCTTTCTGATCTTCGCGGTAGTACAGCAGCTGGTCGGAATCCTGCGGTCGGTATTTCTGGCCGAACGGCGCGTAGATGCCGATCTGCCGGAACATGCCTTCCATGCCGAACGTGCGTGCCTCGTCAGCGACGATTGGCACCACGCGCTGGCTCAACTGTTTGTCGCGCAGCAGCAGGTTGATGCCGCGCACCAGCGCCATGGTGGTGGAGATCTCGCGCTCGCCGGTACCCTTGGTGATCTGTTCGAAGGCAGCAAGATCGGGCGTCTTCAATTTCACTTCGGTCTTGCGGCGACGTTGCGGCAGCGCACCGCCAAGCGCCTTGCGACGCTCCAGCATGTACTGCACTTCCGGCGAATCCTTGCCCGGGTGGTAGTACGGCACGTCCTTGAGCTGCTCGTCGCTGATCGGAATCTGGAAGCGGTCACGGAAGTGGCGCACCGCTTCCTCGTCCAGCTTCTTCTGCTGATGGGTCGGGTTCTGCGACTCGCCGGCCGCGCCCATGCCGTAACCCTTGACCGTCTTGGCCAGAATGACTGTCGGCATGCCCTTGGTGTTGGACGCCGCGTGATACGCCGCGTACACCTTGTGCGGATCGTGGCCACCGCGGTTGAGGCGCCAGATGTCATCGTCGCTGAGGCTGGCGACCATCTCGCGCGTCTCGGGATACTTGTTGAAGAAATGCTCGCGCGTATACGCGCCGCCGAACGCCTTGCAGGCCTGGTACTCGCCGTCGACGGTTTCCATCATCAGCTTGCGCAGCACGCCCTTGTGGTCGCGTGCGAGGAGCGGATCCCAGTAGCTGCCCCAGACCAGTTTGAGCGCGTTCCAGCCGGCGCCGCGGAACACGCCTTCCAGCTCCTGGATGATCTTGCCGTTGCCACGCACCGGGCCGTCGAGGCGCTGCAGGTTGCAGTTGACCACGAAGATCAGGTTGTCCAGGCCTTCGCGTCCGGCCAGCGAAATCGCACCCAACGACTCCGGCTCGTCCGTCTCGCCATCGCCAAGGAAACACCAGATCTTGCGGTCGCTTGGAGGCACCAGGCCGCGGTGCTCGAGGTATTTGAAAAACTGCGCCTGATAGATCGCCTGGATCGGACCCAGACCCATCGAGACGGTCGGCACCTGCCAGTAATCCGGCATCAGCCATGGATGCGGATACGACGATAGAGCGCGGCCCTTGCCAGCGACTTCCATACGGAACAGGTCAAGCTGATCCTCGGCCAGGCGACCTTCGAGGAACGAGCGCGCGTAGATGCCCGGACTGGAATGGCCCTGATGGAAGATCAGGTCACCCGGATGCTCCGCTGATGGCGCGCGCCAGAAATGATTGAAGCCGACGTCGTACAGCGTGGCGCTGGATGCAAAGCTGGCGATATGCCCGCCCAGATCGCCCGGCTTGCGGTTGGCGCGCACCACCATCGCCATCGCGTTCCAGCGGATCAGCGTGCGGATGCGCCATTCCATTGCCGCATCGCCGCCCATCTTCGCCTCGTTGCCGGGCGCGATGGTATTGACGTATTCGGTGGTCGGGTCGAACGGCAGATAACCGCCGGAACGACGCGTATTGTCAACCATGCGCTCAAGCAGAAAATGTGCGCGCTCGGTACCGTCGTGCTGGATCACGGCGTCGAGCGAATCAATCCACTCGCGGGTTTCGGTGGGGTCGATATCCTGATTGAGGATGTCGTCGAGCTGATCCATGGGGGATTCTCCGCGGCGCCATTGCGGTGCCAAGCCTGAAGGGGATTCCCGACGTGGGGATCGTCGGGACGAATCCCCAATTCTAGCCGTTGGAGGGTATTGCCGCCAATGCAGCCGCCCATGCGGCGGCGCATGGTGTCGCGAATTTTATGCAGTAGATATCACGGCCGCGAACTGCAGCAAGCCGCGGCACAGCGCTCATTCCGCTTGACGATTTGCCGCGCGAATCTGCGCCTCGACGCAGGCCACCGCGCTCATGTTGACGATCCGGCGGACAGTCGACTGCGGCATCAGGATATGCGCCGGCTTGGCCACACCCATCAGAATCGGGCCGATCACCACGCCGTCGCTGAGCATGCGCGTCATGTTGTAGGCGATATTGGCCGCATCCAGATTCGGGAACACGAATACGTTGGCCTTGCCTTCCAGCCGCGAGTTGGGAAACAGCTTGTCGCGCAGCTCGGGGGTCAACGCCACATCGGCTTGCATCTCGCCCTCCACTTCGAGGCGCGGCGCCTTGGCGCGGATCAGTTCGAGCGCCTTGCGCATCTTGGTGGCGCCACAGCTGTCGCGGCTGCCGAAATTGCCGGCGGACAGCAATGCGATTTTCGGCGTGATACCGAACAGCTTCAGCCGGATCGCCGCTTGCAATGTGGCTTCGGCAATCTGCTCCGGCGTCGGGTCGTCCTGCACGTGCGTATCAAGATAGAAAAATGTGCCTTTCTCGGTCGACACGGCCGCCATCGCCGACGGTCCGCTAACGCCAGCGTCCAGTCCGATGATTTCCTGGATATAGGTCAGCTTGCTCTGATACTGGCCAATCAGGCCACAAATCATGCCGTCTGCCTCGCCGCGTTCGACCATCAACGCCGCGATGATCGTCGGCCGCGTGCGCACCAGAGCCTTGGCCATCGAAGGCGTCACGCCACGGCGCTCCATCAGCCGGTGGTAGTGCTGCCAGTAATCTTCGAAGCGCGGGTCGCTGTGGATGTTGCACAGCTCCACATCCACGCCGACTTTCAGGCGCAAACCGGCGCGCTTGATACGCTTCTCGATCACGTCGGGACGGCCAATCAGGATCGGCCTGGCCACGCCCTCGTCGACCACAACCTGCACCGCGCGCAACACGGTTTCTTCCTCGCCTTCGGCGTACACCAAGCGCTGCGGCGCAGCCTTGGCGCGCTCGAACACCGGCTTCATCAGCAGGCCGGTGCGGAACACGAAGCTGGTGAGCTGATCGTTGTACGCGACGAAGTCTTCCATCGGTCGCGTGGCTACACCCGAGTCCATCGCCGCCTGCGCCACGGCCGGCGGCAGTTGCAACAGCAGGCGCGGATCGAACGGCTGCGGGATCAGATACTCCGGACCGAAGCTGGGCGGCTTGCCGCCGTAGGCACGCGCGCTGACATCGGAAGACTCGCGCCGCGCCAGTGCGGCAATCGCCTTGACGCAGGCAATTTTCATCGCTTCGTTGATCACCGTGGCGCCAACGTCCAACGCGCCGCGGAATAGATACGGAAAGCACAGCGCGTTATTGACCTGATTCGGATAATCCGAACGACCGGTCGCCATGATGCAGTCCGGCCGTACCGCCTTGGCCTCCTCTGGCGTGATCTCCGGATTCGGATTGGCCAGCGCAAAAATGATCGGCTGCGAGGCCATCGTCGCCAGCATCTCCGGCTTCAGAATGCCGCCGGCAGAAAGGCCAAGAAAAACGTCCGCCCCGACGACGATTTCAGCCAGCGTGCGCGCCTTGGTGTCGCGCGCATAACGCTGCTTGTCTGGATCCAGATCGGTGCGCTCGCTGTGCAGCACGCCGTCACGATCGAACGCCAGAATATTTTCCGGCTTCACGCCGAGCGCCACCAGCATGTCGACGCAGGAGATACCGGCTGCGCCCATGCCGGTGGTCGCGATGCGGATGTCCTCGATACGCTTGCCCACAACCACTAGCGCATTGATCAGTGCCGCGCCGACGATGATCGAGGTGCCGTGCTGATCATCGTGGAATACCGGAATCTTCATCCGCTCGCGCAGCTTGCGCTCGACGATGAAGCACTCCGGCGCCTTGATGTCTTCCAGGTTGATGCCGCCGAACGTCGGCTCCAGCGAGGCGATGATATCGACCAGCTTGTCCGGATCGGATTCGTCGATCTCGATATCGAACACATCGATGCCGGCAAATTTCTGGAACAGGACGCCCTTGCCTTCCATCACCGGCTTGGCTGCCAGCGGACCGATATTGCCCAGGCCGAGCACCGCCGTGCCGTTGGTGATCACCGCGACCAGGTTGGCGCGCGCGGTGTATTCGGCGGCCGTGCCGGGGTCCTCGACGATCGCATCACAGGCTGCTGCCACGCCAGGCGAATAGGCCAGCGACAGGTCGCGCTGGGTCAGCAGCTGCGTGGTCGGCGTGACCTTGATCTTGCCGGGGCGCGGCAGGCGGTGGTATTCGAGGGCGGCAAGACGCAGTTCTTCAGGGAGGGACATCGGCGGCGTTTTTTGAGTTGGGGAGGGGCGACACCCGCCGCAGCGGATGGCTTTTCATGGTATCACCGGGGCAGCCGGCGAAGCCGAAACCCAGACGCTGCGGTAGTCAGTTACAAGCCAGCAAGGCTATACACTCAGCGACAGATCATCACCCTGCACCCGATTCATGTGGATGCCGTTGACGAAAACCGAGAACGCCAACTTGCCGGCCAGCCCATGCACATGCTGCATCCACGGCGGCAGCCAGTGCGGCGGCAGGATCGCACCGGATTCAAAATACGGTTGCAGCGCCACCACGTCGTGCAACGCCAGCTTGCCGGCAAACAGACAACGCAACAGATCCATCCGCCGCTCCTTCAGCGCCCAGCGGAAAAAGGTATGCACGGTGAGCAGACCGGCCAAGTAGACGTTGTCCTTGGCGAAGGCGGAGCCACCGGTCAGCGGCACGCCGCGAAACACACGCTGGGCCGAATGAAAACTGTCGGCCGGGCTCTGCCCGCAATCGCTGAAGTAACGGTAGACCTCGACGAGGTCCGCACCATTGAGCGCCATGTCGATCGCCAGAATGCGCAGGCTGATGCGCTTGAGTCGGGTAATGTCGATGGCACCGGATATCAGCTCGGCAAACACGGCCAGGCCTTCTTGCGTGGCAGTCACCCGCGGCGAGGTGCGCGCGAGCGAGGTCAGTAGCGGCTGGCGCCGACCGTTCAGCGCAGTCAGCGAATGGACGAACGCCTCGTGCGCCAGCAGTTGGTGGTGATCGTATTCGGTGAAGTGGGATTCCCCGCGCAACCGGATGCGGGTGGCACCAGCGGCCGCCTTGGCCGTGAGCTCGGGATCGACTTCCACGCGGATTGTGCCGGCACCGAAGAATTCGTCCAGCGTTCCACTGAGCTCGTCACGCAGGGCTTCGGAGGTAATGCCGGTATTGACGTCGTCGGCCAACAGGTCCGCACCTAACTCATCGGATAGCTCGACGAAATAACGCGCCGCGTCCAGATTGCTTCGCTTGCTGCCAGGTATCGAATCATCTGGACGTCCATACAGAACGATCGACGGGGCCGTGACTCCATCGGTACCGACCGCCTCCAGCATCTCGGCGGCGATGCGCCACGACTCGGCCGTTCGGCGCAAATAATCGCCGAGCGGATCGATATCATCACGGTCCTTGCCGCCGGCTTCTGCCTCGATGGCTGCCAGCTCGGCGCGTGCAGCGGAAAGATCCGGCCGCTTGTAGCTGACTTCCGGCAACGTAAACAGGCCCTTGCTGTAGGCCGCGATCATGCGATTTTCCAGCGAGGCCGACCATGCCACCGTAGGCAGGATGGTGATACCGCGCGCCGCCGCGAGCAGCCGCTTGTCGAGATCCGCGTAGCGCTGTAATTCGGACTTCATGCCAGCCGTTGAACCATTCATCGACGAACCTGCCGCAGCGCGTCGACGCGGCCGATCAGTTCGGCGGCAATCGGATCGGCTTTGAACGCCGCCCCGAATCCGCGCGGGCTGGTCGGCATGAAGGTGATGCTGCGACCGAAACGCGAATCCGCCCGCAGCAGCAGGGTGATGCGTCGCGGATTGACCATGATGGTGGCGTTGACGTTCATCACATCAGCCAGCGCGATGCGAGCCTGCTGGCCTCCGTTCTTCACCACCAGTTGATCGCCATCGAGCCAGACCTCGTCGACCAGATCAGAAATCAGCTTGCAATAAAGCACAAAGCCGATCAGGAAAATGATGCTCGGTGGCAGCAGCGATGGCCATGCCATCGCTGACTGGCCATGCACCGATGCATTCCACAGGGCGAGACCCGAGATCACCGGAATCATCAACCATACGATGGGAAACACGCGTTTGTAGAACACCGTGAACGTGGAGGACAACCGGCGCATGGCGCGATCCGCAATGACTAATGTGTCGATAGTAGTGCGAGACACTCTCGGCAGCGGCGGCCGGCCATGCGTTTCGAGAAAATATTTCATCCCAGGGTCGTACGCTGCCATGCCATCCGCGGAGGGCTCAGCTTCGATTAGAAACGATCAGCCGCGCATCCTATCCGATCGCGGCGGCTGAAATCATCGCTGCCGGCAGAGCGGAGCGCGCGCTGCTCGCCTGCGGAACAGGCCTGACCCGGAACAAGCACACTCCCGATGTGAGTGACCGTAGCGTTGATTGCCGATGGCCTCTTCGAAAAGCTTTTTTACGCGAAAGCGCTCTGCGCTTTATGAAATTGCGCGGTACAAACCACTCATCCCGCTTTGCAACATTGCATGGTCAACAGCGCTATTGTGCTGAAAGCCGTCAGTCGGGCCGGATGCATGCAAGCGCTTCATGTTGTGCGGAGCAGAATTTTTTCGACCTTGGGCACGTTCGTTGCTGCGACTGCAGCATTTTCATTTAGATCGATCCATCACGTGCAATGCCTGAACAATGCTCCGAAGATGGTTAATGAGTTCATCCCGGTACAAACCTTCACGACCACACCATCGCGGCGAATCACGCCATAAAGGACGAATGATGACTATCAAGACGTTACTTTTCATCGCAGGCATGGGCGCTACCTCGGTGGCTGCCGCA
>Ga0302316_10001889_pt1 | contig 15822 bp, 14 predicted proteins | sample III_Palsa_N3_2_FD_200456 | JGI IMG/M metagenome (GOLD analysis project Ga0302316, IMG submission 200456) | Peat permafrost microbial communities from Stordalen Mire near Abisko, Sweden - III_Palsa_N3_2 | ecosystem: Environmental > Terrestrial > Soil > Palsa > Peat permafrost | place: Sweden...
AACGGCTGAGAAAGACGGCGACGACACTGAGCATCGACGACCTGAATGCGGAGATCAAGAAACAGATCGAGCAGGCGCGGGGACGGACTGCGCGGAAGTCGGTGATGAAGGCGGTCGTAACGAAGCCCGCTGCGGTGCCAAAGAAGGTCGTGGCGAAGAAATCTACCAAGAAAGTCGCGAAGAAGGCTGTAAAGAAAGCTGTGGCCGCGAAGAAACCGAAGTCGAAGTAAACGGATTGCGTTAAAAGAAGACAGCAAAAAGCCCTCGCATTGCGAGGGCTTTTTGCTGTCTGAAGAGGCGCTCGTCTTATGACGAACGCCTCCGCAGGGTTAGAAGGTGAAGGTAGCCTGCAGACGAAGGGTCCGCGGGTGCTGATAGTAGAGCGGCTTGCCGTACTGGCTGTTGATGGTTTCCGGTCCGGCCAAGTTGTTCGAAGGCTGACCACCGATGTTGATGCCATTGAGTGACTGCTGCACATTGTAAGGAGCGGTTGCCGCGGCGTAGAACGGAACGCCGTAGTAGTACGGAAGACCGCCGGGGGTGATGAACTGGTTGCCATAGTAGCTCGAATCGATCTGCGAGTTGACTGCGGTCACCGCATGGTCATTCAGCAGGTTAGTAAAGGTGGCCTGGAAGCTGAGCGCCTTCGACTCGTTGATCTTATAGCCCTGCTCGAAGCTGAAGTCAGTCTCGTTGTACCAGGGGTTGCGGTAGGTGTAGGGAGTACCAACCGTGATCGCACCGGTGTTCTGGTTCTGGGTGATGTTTGCCCACTTGCCCCAGTCGAAAAGTTTCACAGGGAACGCATTTTCGCTATAGCCTACGTCGGCATAGCTGGTGTTCGGCGAGCCTTCGTAGAAGTATTGGAAGAGGCCGAGGTTGGTCGTCATGCCGTGAAAGTACTTGAACTGATAGTACGCATCAGCCTTTAGAGTGTTGGGGCGATCGGTTGGCAGCAGACCGTTCGAAGCCTGACCGTTGGCGTTGTATTGGAAGTACGGCTCGTCAAAGGCTCGGCTGTTGTTGGGGCTGTTACGTCCACCCGAACCACCGTCCGAAAGATCAGAACTGGTGAGACCGGTGTAGTTACCGCGGAAGTGGCTGTAGGTGTAGGAGAACATCCCGTACCAGTTGTTGCTCATAGCCTTTGTTACGCGGAGTTCGATTCCGTCGTAGCTACGTGCAGCAGCGGGGTTATGGTTGTTTGGGTACGCAGTGTCATAAAGCGGATTACCTTGAGGATCGGTACCGGTGAACGCCTGAGCGCAACCGGGAGAGCCGACACCATATAGGAAGTTGCAGAAGTTGGAGAAGGTAGAATTGATACCTTGACCCGGATTGACGACGACGAATGTTTCACCGACAGCTGCGTTGACGATCGCAGCATCCTCGATCACCGCATCAAGGCGACGGCGGTCATAGCGAGCTTCGACTGCGATGGTCTTGGTGAGTTGATAGTCCACGCCGGCGAGAGACTCATGCTGCTTGTACGGCTTCAGGCCGGGAGCAACACCTTCCTGAACCGCGGTGCAAGTGGAGCAGGTCGTTGGGAAGGCACGATTGTTGAGATTCTCGATGAACTGGAGGTCCGAGGGGGTAGTACCACCCTGGAAATTGGCTTCCGTGGATGTGTTTCCCGATGGGCAGAAGCGCTTCGGGGAAGTAGCTGTATATGTCGGATTGATACTCTGATAGTTTGCGTCCGTCAGAGCATAGGAGCAGTTGTCCCAGTACTGGCCACCGAAGGAGCTGATGGCAAGATTGAGTTTCATCTGATCGTAGAATGCACCATAGCCGCCGAAGACCTTCATCTTGCCGTTACGGAAGACATCCCACGCCACACCGAGACGAGGAGCTAATTTTTGCTCCCAACCAAAGTTGATGGGCTTGGAGGGTACACCAGGGCCTTCCGCTTCACCGGGGAGGAATTCCTTCTCGACGCGGAGACCAGCGTCGATTGTTACACCACGGCCCGCGGTCCAGGAGTCCTGACCATAGAAGCCGTTATCGTAAGCGGTCGCATGACCAAAGGTGCCAGAGTCATATAGAGTGACATAGCCGTCAGGCCCAGTGCATCCACCATTATTGTCGCTGGGAGTACCATATGTGGTCGTAATTGCGGCGCAGTTGGTGGCGCCAAGGGTGCTGCCCGGATCATAGATAGAGACAGTGGCTGTCGGCGGGTTTGTTGGGCTGTATGCCGGGTTGTTGGGAAAAAGCTGGACGATTGGCTCATTTGCGAGTTGGTCGATGGTATTTGAGTTGCGGTTCATCTGGTACCCAAAGTTGAAGTTGTGGGTGCCAAACTTGGTGCTCTTGTACCAGGCGACATCTTCGCTCAGCTCGATAGCCTTGCTGGAGTTGTACACGGTAAAGTTTCCGTCCAGAGGCGCGCTAATCTGGCCAGGTACACCACCAAGACCGGGTGCTTCCCACGCGAAGATGAAACCATTGCTAGCTGTTGGATAGCCGAAGTCGTGATAGTTCTCAAAGTAATAGCCGAAGCGGGTTGTAGAGACGATGCTCGGCGTTATGGTTATATCGGCGCCAGTGTTGACTGTAAGGTTCGGGGCCGTATAGCCAAGATTGTGACCGTAGACGAACGGAGCATTTGAGGTGCTGGCGTTGTACTGACCCGTCGTTCCGGCGGCATTGGTGAAGTCAAAACCCTGCTTGGAGTCCGGCACGGGAAGAGCTTCGCCATATTCTTTCTGGAGCTGATACAACCAAGAACCAAAGACGCGGATCTTCTTGGTGACCTGAGCGTCAACGCGAGCCGTGGTGTAGTAAGTATTTGTATTTTGGCTATACGGTAGACTGCCGGAGGTGCCAACAGAGTTCGCGAATTGGTTGGCTGCACCGGCGGGACCATAGGCGATTACTCGCTCGTCGCGGCTTAGCTCTGGATTGAAGCCGACGAAGAAGAAAATCTTGTCGCGCAGCCCAGAGGAGAAAGGCAGCAGAGGGCCGCCAAAAGTAAAGCCCGGCTGAACGACACTGTATTTATCCTGCTTGGGCTGGTAGCTCTGATACTGAGCATCCGTCGAGCCACAGTATGCGGTAAAGTTTACGCAATCAGTGGGAAGGGCGCTACTCACCCATGTCGACGCGACACTCGGCGAAGACAAAGGGTTGTACCGGGGCGTTTCATTGGGGCCAGAGTCCATGGCGTGATCCGAGAAGAGCACGAACGCAGAGCCATGGTAGTGGCTGGAACCCTTCTTCATGATGACGTTGATAACGCCGCCAAGGGCACCGCCGTATTCGGCACCGACACCAGAACTCTTGACCTGAACTTCCTGAATAAAATCAAAGGGGACGTTCGTGTGCGAGTAACCACCGATAAGGTTGGCCGTTTCCTGACCTTCAACCAGATAGGAGTTCTCAGAATCAGAGCCGCCGGCGATCGAGTAACCGAACGACTGACCGTTGGAACCATTGCCCGGCGAGACGCTACCAGAACCGTTGGTCATTGTGTTACCCATCAGCGGCTCGTTGCGGGCCGAGGGAGCAAACTGAATGACCGACTGAAAGGATGTGCCACGGGGCACGAAGTTGATAACGTCTTGCGTAACGTTGGTGAGAGTGGTCACCGAGGTGACGTCGATCTGGGGTGCAGAAGAGGCAACATCGACCACCGTCGACTCAGAACCAACTGCGAGGACCATGTCGATCGTGGGCGCGTGGCCGACTTCGATGACGAGCCCTTCCGTCTTGCGGGTGCTGAAGCCCTTCATATCTACGGTTTCCACGTAGGAGCCGGGCGGCAGGTTGGAGAAGTGATAGTAACCCTTAGAGTCCGTAATGGCTGTCTTGGCGCCCACCAGTGTTGGGGTGGTAACCGTAACAGTAGCCCCGGGGATAACGGCTCCCGTTGCATCCTTGACAGTTCCCTGTATCGATCCGGTTGTTTCCTGCCCAAAAGCCATTGCTGACACCGTCAGCATCACAAGTAACACCACAAAGTTTACTAATCTCTTCACGTATCGCTCCTGATCCCTTATCCCTGATCTTTCCGGGTTTGGAACCGAATGGTAGTTGTGCATTAGCTTAAGCACTTTGCATGCCAAACCAGAGATACCCAGAAACATATATTTACGGGATATTCTTTGGATCGTAGCTCCACCGAAATGTATCGTGACGCAGAGGCACCTATTGAAAATGGAATTTCCTAGTCCCAGCCCACTCGCGATATGAAGATTCTTCTCGCTACTATCTCGCCCCGCCGCGCCCTGGCCAGCAGTCCCGCCACAACGCTGCTGGAGAGCTATATTGACCGTAGTGGCCGATATTCGCCTACCTCCCATCGCGTTTTTGCGAATGAGGCGGCTTTGCTCAGTTTCGTCGAGGACACTGCCAGCCGTACCCGCCCGACGCTCCTGCTCACCGATAGCCGTGGCAAACAGCTCAGTTCGGACGAGCTGTCCGCAGATGTCGGCCGCCTCCGGGACGCCGGCGCCCAGACCCTGATTCTGGCTATCGGTCCGGCGGATGGCTGGTCTGCTGCCGCTCTGAAGCGGGCCGATCTTACCCTAGCCTTTGGCCGCATTACGCTGCCGCATGAGCTCGCTGCGGTGGTTGCGGCCGAGCAGATCTACCGCGCCCTGACCATTCTGGCCGGCCATCCCTACCACTGCGGCCACTAGCCAGCCACTCTTACGGCTCTATCTATAGCTATGTAGCTGAAGCCGCCGGTAGACCCGTGTCATGCTTAACGTCTGATGGCCGATTCCAACATCAATCCGTGGCAGACCGACACCATTGTGGCCGTCTCAACGCCGCCCGGTCGAGGCGGTATCGGCATTGTCCGGCTCTCGGGGCCGCAGAGCGTCTTTATCGCGAGGCATCTGCTGCGGATTGTCGCGCCGCTCGACCACGCACACGCGCACTTTGCCCGTGTGCTTGATCCGGACGACGCCACAAAAGCGGCAACCATCGACGACGCCATCGTCACAGCCTTTCTAGCGCCACAGTCCTATACCGGCGAGGACCTTGTCGAGATCGCAGCCCATGGCTCGCCGGTTGTGCTCGATGTTATTTTGCAGCAGGCGCTTGCACTTGGGGCGCGGCTCGCCAATGCCGGGGAGTTCACCCAGCGCGCCTTTCACTCCGGCAAGCTCGATCTTACGCAGGCCGAGGCGGTTCACGACCTCATTGCCGCGCAGACGCTGGACCAGGCGCGCGTCGCTGCTCAACAGCTTGGGGGCGCGATGTCGCGGCGTGTTGCGCCAGCGAAGGACTCGTTGTTGCACCTCATCGCACTGCTCGAAGCTGGAATGGATTTCGCTTCGGGGGAACTCGACGATGTCGATGTCGTCGCACCCAAGCAGATCGCGGCAGAGATAGAAGAGACTCGCGCCCCACTGCAGCAACTCGCCGACAGCTTTCGTCATGGACAGTTGATGCGCTCCGGAGCAGCGCTGGCTCTCGTTGGCCGGCCGAATGCGGGCAAGAGCTCCATCTTCAATCGTTTGCTGGATCGCAACCGCGCCATCGTCACACCTATTCCCGGCACCACGCGCGATACCGTTGAGGAGTCCCTCGCGCTTGGCGGCATTCCCATCCGCCTGATCGATACCGCTGGCCTGCGTATGGAAGGCGATGCAGCAGCCGATGAAGCTGAGCGGTTGGGCATCGCCAGATCGCACGAGGCGCTGGCCGATGCAGATCTCGTACTGGTGATTCACGATGCCACCGTTGCGCTGAGCGACGAAGAGCGCAGGCTCGCCGCAACACTTGAGGGCCGGCCGCACCTGCTCGTCTACAACAAGATCGATCTAGCCGCCGAAGCACTCGACCACGACGCGCTCGCAACATCAGCGCTGACAGGGCAGGGCATCGACGCGCTGCGCGCAGCGATTCTGCAACAACTACAAGCCGGGGGCGCATTGGCCGACGCCGGTGCGCTCAATAATCTGCGCCAACGGCAAGCCATCTCCGCAACGCTCCATGCTCTCGAAGCTGCGCGCGAAGCCAACGCCGTTGGGCTGCCGCACGAGATCATCCTGATGGACCTGCACGCCGCGCTGCGCTCGCTCGACTCGCTCACTGGCGCCACCACACCCGACGACATCCTCGGCTTGATCTTCTCCACCTTCTGCATCGGAAAGTAGCTACATCAACGAAGCCGAATCCGCCTCAGGCTCGCGCATCTGCAGCAGGACCAGCACCGCCGCTTCAATCACGAACATTCGGAACGCTGCCTCCTGCCCGTTCCACTTCGTCGACTGCCACATCAAAAACCACTCGCCGCCGATGCACTCAAAGGCTACAAACCACTGCAGCATCCCCAGTGCCAGCGCCGCGATGCCGATCTTCTTCGCCTGCTGAAAGCTCACGTCTGGCGCATGGACCGCACGCAACAGCGCGATCGCTCCCCACCAGCAGAGCACCATGCTCGCAATCTCCCACGCGATGATGCCGAGATAGAAAGCCACATACACCGCCGGACTATGGATCGCGCGCCACATCCCATGGTTGCCCGGGAACGTCGTGTCCATCGCCAGCGTATGGCTCACAAACTCGTAGTTCGAGTTGAAGTCCGCGATGTTGTTCAGTACGACCAGCGTAAAGAACAGCCCCATCGCCGCCAGCAACAAGATCTTCGAACCTCGCGAAACGGTCTGCGTCGTCATCAGTGTGTCTCCGTAAAGGTTGTGAAGTAAGCGCGCAACGCCGCCAACGTGCGTTCGTCATACCGCGGACTCGCGGCCATCTGCGACTTCGCATTGAGCGTCTTCGGAGCGCGCACATAGGCGTCGAAGAAGTGCGGATCGTTCGCTGCCTTCTCCGCAAGCGTATGCCACAACTTCGGCGACTTCGTTCCGCCCTCACCCGCATTGCTATGGCAGCGAAAACAATTCTGGCTCGCGATTCGGTAGCCCTGCTGCACAGCTTCCTCCTGTGCCTGCGCACCACGCGGCGCAATTGCCGCATACACGACAGCCTCTTTACGAAACTCCAGCCGCACCACACCCCACGGCACCTGCGCCTCATCCGCGTGAGCCAGCACATGGAACACCGGCACAAACCGCGGATGCGACACCATGTACGGCCCCATCGCAAAACCGTCGGCACCAATAGGCCACTGCCCCGGCGGCATCCCATTCACACGCAGCACCAGCAGAGGATGGTGCGCCTTAAAATAAGCCGCCGTATAGTGCGCGTTGTAGTCGTCATCACACACCGCTATCACCATCGAAGCACCATCACTAGCACCGAGGAGCGCTGGCATCTTCTCCAGCGCTACGCCGCTGATCGTCACGGTGCCCGCAAAGTTCGTATCGTCGGAGACCGTATAGCTCTCCTGCGGCAGCTTCAGCAGATCGCTATAGGCGACATACCGCGTCTCGCCCTTCGGCACACCCACCAAGTCGCCGCCCACCTGTAGGTCATCCGCATGCGCTCGCGTTCGATGAAACATCAGCGGCGCAGCGGCACACGAAAGAATAGTCGCCAGGTACAGCGCCGCAAACGCCCCCAGTAGCCATAATTTTCGATGCATGCGATAGATACTATCCGATGGATCGCGAAAGCAAAGTGCTAAAGTAGCCTCATCGTGACCGACATTCTTGATCCCTACGCCGCTCTTCAAAAGCTCAACCTCACGCTCCCCGCCGCGCCCGCGCCGGGCGGAAACTATTGCTCTGCAAAGACCTCCGGCAACCTTGTCTTCCTCGCCGGCGTCGTATCGCAGACCGCCGACGGCATCATCACCGGCACAGTTGGCGCAGACCGCAGCATTGAAGATGGCTACGCCGCGGCCCGCTCCTGCGCGCTGCTACAGCTTGCCGTACTCGAAAAACATCTCGGCTCGCTCACAAAGATTCGCGGCATCCTCTCGGTCAACGGCTACGTTAACTCCATCCCCGGCTTTTCCGATTCTCCCAAAGTCATCAACGGAGCCTCCGATCTCTTCCTCGCCATCTTCGGCGAACCCGGCCGCCATGTCCGCGCCGCCATCGGCGTCAGCGGCCTGCCACGCCACGCGCTCGTCGAGCTCCAGATGACGGTGGAGATCTAATGGCCACGCACGCTCTCTCCGCCGCGCCCACACACTCCCGCTGGAACGCCGCACTCTCGCCGCGTCTCACCATCGACTCCGGCGACACCGTCCACTTCGAGTGCCAGGACTCCAGCGGCGCGCAGGTGCATCCCGGCATGACCGTCGACGAGTTCCAGAACATCGACCGCACGCTCATCCATGCGCTCACTGGCCCCGTCGCCATTCACAACGCCGCCCCCGGCGACGTGCTGCAGATTGACGTCCTCGAAGTCGCGCACAAAGGCTGGGGCTGGTCCAGCGTCATCCCCGGCCTCGGCTTCCTCAAAGAGCGCTTCGCCGACCCGTTCCTCTTTCACTGGCAGCTCGACTCCGACACCACGCGCTCGCTATCACCAGCCATCATCCCGCTACGCCCCTTCTGCGGCATCATGGGCGTTGCGCCCGCGGAGCACGGCGAGTTCCGCACACGCCCTCCCGGCATCTTCGGCGGCAATATGGACGTCCGCGAACTCGCCACCGGCGCCACGCTCTATCTCCCCGTGCAACAGCCCGGCGCACTCTTCTCCTGCGGCGACGCCCACGCTGCGCAGGGCGATGGCGAAGTCTGCATCAACGGCATCGAGTGCCCCGCCAATGTCACCCTCCGCTTCCATCTGCATAAGAACCACGCGCTCTCCGGCCCCATCGTCGAATCCGCACCAGCCATCGAACAGGGCTCAGGCTATCTCGTCATCGAGTCCTCCACCGACGCCCTCACCGCCGCCAAAGCCGCCACCAACCGCATGATCGACCTCCTCATCGCGACGTGGGGCTTCTCGGCTGTCCATGCTTACCTGCTCTGCAGCATCGCGATGAAGCTCCAGCTAAGCCAGGTCGTCAACGAGCCAATGTTCACCATCGCCGCCGCCATCCCAAAAAGCATCCTACCTGCACGCACCCTTTACTGAGGCCCCCATGCAGATCAACGATCCCGCCACCGTCGCCGAGCTCCGCGCCCTCTATCCGCTCTACGAAGAGGCGCTCATCAACAACGACGTCGAAACCCTCACGCGCATGTTCTGGTCTTCACCCAACGCCATCCGCCTCGGCGCCAACGAAAACCTCTACGGCATCAACGAGATCGAAGACTTCCGCAAGAGCCGCCCTGCCGCCAACCTCGATCGCCGCATCGTGCGCCTCGAAGTCGTCACCTTCGGCAAAGACTTCGGCAGCATCACGCTGGAGTTCGAGCGCAACACCGCCAACACGCTAGTCCGCGGCCGCCAAAGCCAGGTCTGGGTCCGCCTTCCCGAAGGCTGGCGCATCGTGTCCGCCCACGTCTCTATCCTGCCCGCACGCTAACTTTGGCTAACTATTTTGATTTGTCATCCTGAGCGTAGCGAAGGACCTGCTGTTTGCTCGCGACGCCACAACCTTACGCGAGCACCCTCACCTCAACCTCTTCCACCTTCGCCGCCTCAAACCCTGCCCGAAGCGCCTCGTCCGAAGCAAACACCAACCCCAGTACAAACCGCGCGCGCAGCTTGAACACCATTTCCCTCTCTTTGAATGGATAAGGCGTCAACCTAAAGCTCCTTACCCCCACACGCAAAACCGCAATCTCCTGCGTCCCACCATCCTGCAACCGCTGCGGCCAAAGCAGAGTAGCATCGCCACCAAAATCCACGCAGCTCAGCAGCGACAAGTTATCGCAAGCCTGCAACAGTCGAAAGTTCTCCACGAACCCATCCGCCGGCTTGCCCTCTTCCACCAGCCGCTCTCGCAACGTCCCTTGCAACTCAAGCTGCTCCGCCAGAAAGGCATCCAGCAACGGCAACTGCTCCGCCCGAATCGTGCTGCGGTCTGCGCGGTCCGTCAGCAGGTTGTACGTGTGCATTGAAATCAGAATCGCAGCATACGCATCCTCCTGCGCGATCAACTGCACCGCGCTACGCCGCACCGCAAGATACGCCTCCAGGTCGATCTCCTCAAACGCCGAGTAGCTTCCCACCAGCTCCACCGAAAACGCCGCCGGCTTGCCCGACCGCATCACCACGGGCTTCGCATCGCGCGCCGCCCAGCCATTGTCGTGCGCATAGATCCCCCGCAGCACATGCTCGCGCGGCTCGGGCGCGGCAAACAGATCATTGCCCCACGCCGCAGCAAACTCACCCGCCAGATGCGCATGGTCCGGATGCGTCACCAGCCACCAGCCATCGTTACCCTGCAACCGCAGCATCGCATCTCCTCATCCCTAAAATTACTCCCGCTGTCCCGCCGTCGCCGACTCATGCCAGTGGTGCAGCATCAACCATTCAAAGAACATCACCGCAAAGAAGAATGCAAACCCCAGCGCCGTCGCCGCAATCACCAGCGCAAACAGATACGCCGTCTGCACCTGAGTCTGCGCATAAAGAATCGAGTAACCAAGTCCGCCTCTGCCAACACTCGTAGATCCCGCAAACAGCTCGCCGATGATGGCCCCAATCACCGCAACACCACTCGATATCCGAATCCCCACAAACAAGTTCGGTAGCGAATTAGGAAAGCGCAGTTTCTGCAACATCTGCCACGGCGTCGCATTATTCATCAGGAATAACTGCACCAGGTTTTCATCCACACTAATAAGACCCTGCGTCGTGTTGGCGATGATCGCCGGCAGGCAGAAGATAAACACAATCAGCGCCACTGCGATAAAGCCGGTGCCGATCCACATAATGATCAGCGGTGCGACAGCCATCACCGGCACCGTCTGCAGCAGAATCGTATACGGAAAAAATAGCTTGCGAATCCATTCGGCCCTCGCAAACACCAGCGCCACAACCACGCCTACAACGATACTTGCCGCTGCTCCTGCAATGGCCTCTTCCGCTGTGATCGAAAGCGCCGCCAGCAAATCCGGCATTCGCAGCACAACCATCTTTGCCACCAGCCACGGCGTCGGCAACATATAAGGCTGCACCGCAAACACCCAGATCACCGCCTGCCACAACAGCAGCATCAACGCGAACACCACCACCGAGCTGCCCACAAACCATAGCCGTTGCTTCATAGCCGATGGGCCTCCCGCAGCAGCCGCGATGTGCGGCTCACAATCTCATCGAACTCATCCGACTCCCGCGTCGCAGCCGTCCGCGGATACGGCATCGCCACATCAATCACATGCGCCACACGCCCCGGATGTGGCGCCAGCACAATCACCTTCGACGCCAGGAACACCGCCTCCGCGACCGAGTGCGTCACGAACAACACCGTCCAGTTTTGCTCCTCGCGCAACCGCAGCAGCTCCTCATTCATCCGATCGCGAGACATCTCATCCAGCGCCGCAAAGGGCTCATCCATCAGCAACAGTCGCGGCCGCGTTGCCAATGCCCTCGCAATCGACGTCCGCATCTTCATCCCACCCGATAGCTGTCGCGGATAATGCTTCGCCACGTGCGAAAGCCCCACCAACTCCAACAGCTTTGCCACCGTAGCAGCGCGTGCCTCACGCGTGGTGCGCCGTTCCAGATCAAGCGCCAGTGAAACATTCTTCTCCACCGTCCGCCACGGCAGCAGCGTCGGCTCCTGGAACACGAACGACACCATCTCGCGCGCATTATTCGGCGTCATGCCATTCACGCAGATCTCACCCGTCGTACACGCCGTCAACCCCGCAACCATCTTCAGCAGCGTCGACTTCCCACACCCCGAAGGTCCAATGATCGACACAAACTCCCCACGCTCAATCGCGAGGTCGATCCCCTCCAACACCGGCGTCGCACTCGCCGCAAAGCTCTTGCCCACCTCGCGAAACAGCACCTCCGGTATCGTCACGCCTTCACCTCGATCACCGGCAGCCGCAACACCGAAGGTCGTTCGCCATCATGAAACACTGCGTGGGTCGACCGCCCCCAGTTCCACGGCGACATCTCGCTCGCCTTCACCGCACTCGACGGATTGCGGTCGTAAAGCGGAAACGCACACCCCGCAATCTCCAGCCGCACCCGCTCTCCCGCTGCAAACACCGTAGACGTCGGCTCCAACCGAAACTCCCACCGCTGCACCTCATCCGCCTTATATCGCGCACCAAACACATACGACGACCGCGCAATTCCCATGCAGCAAAACTCCGCGCGACCACTCGCCGTTACACGCACCAGCTTCGCCGTAATGTCCGCGTGATCCGCCGAGGTCATCGCATACAGAATCACCCGCGGCGCACCGAAGACATGCATCGCTTCTACAAGAGGCTCACTCGTATAGATCAGCAGATTATTTCCAAGCTCAAGCCCACTCTGGTCGAATACACCACTCATCGCCCGCATCCCACCCGGCGCCGCAACCGGAACCTCAGGGTCATACACAAACACATCCGGCGCTTCTTCATGCGGCGCAACACTCGTAAGCGTTCCATCGCCCTTGCGCGACTCCGCCCGTCCACCACTATGCAGATGCAACACCCTCTCCGCTTCACCGCAGCAATCATCCGCACCGCACCACCGGTTCGCTCCCATCGCAAAGTGCCTCACCCGAGGCTCATTCGCAAACGTACCCGCATCCTTCAACCAGTGATCGAACCACCGCAGCAGCAGCGCATCGGTATTCATCAAAGCCTCATCGCCAAGCGAAGCCTCACCCACGCGATCTCCCCAGGGAATATGCACCCAAGGCCCCGCCAGCAGATACTGCCCATCCCGCGCGCGCTGCGACTTCGCACCCGCCCGCAGCAGGTTGAACCCACGCACACTGCCCTCAAGATAGGTGTCATACCACCCCGAAACATGCAGCGCCGGCACATCGATCCGATGCGCCCTCTTGCTCACATCCATCGCACTCCAGTATTCGCCTGCAACATCATGCTCAAACCAGTCGCGCACATACGACGGCAGCTCTGGATCAGTAATCGCTGGATGCTCCGCATACGGCAGATGCATCGCCTGCGCCCGCACATTCGCCCACGCTGCTTCGAGCTTCGCGCTGGCCTCTCGCAACCCCAGCCGCCGTGCATCTTCCTTCAACATCTGCAGCCCCCACCCCAACGCAGACGCCAACCGCAACGCACCATTGTGATAAAACCATCCGCGATACAGATCGCAAGCCGTCATCGCCGGCGCAATGCACTGCAACCCCTCCGGCTCTTCCGCCGCCGCCAGCAACTGCGTCGCTCCCTGGTACGAGAACCCATACATCCCCACACGCCCATTGCACTCTGCCCGCGTCAGCAGCCACGCAATCGTCTCCGCACCATCACGCCCCTCATGCCGAAACGGATAGAACGCACCTTCGCTGCCACCACGCCCACGCACATCCTGAATCACCACACAATACCCGTGCCGCGCAAACCACGACGGATGCGCATACACCACGGTCGATGCGATATCCCGCCCATAAGGCTGCCGCATCAGCAACGTAGGCCACGGACCATCCCCCGCCGGATAGTAATGATCGGACACAAGCGTAACCCTATCGCTAAGGCGAAACTCCACGCCCCGCTCCAGCGTTACTCCATCGCCACAATCCACTCGCGTCCCTGCCATGCGTTCGCTTCCCATCTTCACTTCCTATTTAGGGCTTGTAGTGATTCTCATAACGAAACATCGCCTCCAACCCCACCGCAACCTGCTTCGCCGCGGCGTCCAACCAAAGCTCACCATTCTCCGCGGTAGCCGGCCGCGGATCACCCAACACACCACTCTCCGCGATATCCCGCGTCAACCACGCAAAGTTCGCCGCGCCATTCTCCGGCTGCAATACCGCTTTGTCTTCCACGCGAGCGATGTAGTTCACGGTATAAGCATTCGTATCCACTAACTCCGGCGTGGCCGCCAGCAGAAACGCCGTCTCCACCTCACCCGCATGGAAGCCGTACTTCTTCTCCTGCGCACCCAACCCTTCGAACGACGCCCCCGCCGAGCCAAAGATCGTAAACGTCCGCAGCCCAAACTCCGCGCGCAGGTCCCGCGCCATCACATCTACCAGTGACGAGTTCCCGCCATGCGTGTTGTACAGCGCCAGCTTCTTGAACCCCGCCGCAGCTACACTCGCACCCACATCCCGAACCACCGCCATAAACGTTGTCGCCGAAACCGAAAGCGTCCCCGGGAACCCAATATGTTCATTGCTCTTGCCATAGCAGATCGGAGGCAGCGCATACACCGGCATATCCCCCGGCAGCAGATCCAGCGCCCGCCCCAGCACCACGTTGTTGATCAGCGTATCGGTAGCCAGCGGCAGATGCGGCCCATGCTGCTCCACCGCCGCCGTTGGCAGGACGAGCAGTGTGCCCTCCTTCGGCAACGCCTCCACCTGCTTCCAATTCAAATAAGCAAACTGCCGCGCATCACTAATCCAAGTCTTCATACACTCCTCGCCCCTGAACCCTGGACCCTAAGCCCTGGACCCTCGAATGTTGCCATCTTCCCCGGATTCAACAACCCCTTCGCATCATTCCGATACTTCGCCTGCAACTGCACATTGTCCGCGCGATACCGCCCGCCACCCTCCACATGGTTCACATGCGGATTCGCAACACCCACCCCATTCGCACGACAGAAATCAATCATCCCGTTCAACCGCTCTTCGGTCGTAAACCGCACCACCGGAATCGCCGCCGGAAAGATCGTGCCAGCGCCATTCTTCATCCACTCCACATGGTGCAAAAAGTCTGCACCATACTCGCGCTTCAACAACGCAAGCTGCTCCCGCGCCCGCTCCGCATCAAACCCGCACTGTAGATACGTATAAGCCGGGTCAGCCTTCATAGCCCAAAGCGTCGTATGGTTCCACGTGTAATCCGAGAGCAGCGGCGAAGACTTCAACCCCGCATACTCCGCCGCAAACGTAACCGTCCCACCAGCCGCCGTGGCCTCCGCAACCAACGCCTCCCGCTGCGCCTCTGCCACCAGCAGAAAGATCAACGCCTCACCGTCCCTCACCAATGTCTTCACCGGAGAAAAGAACGAAGGCACCGGCCACTCAAATACCGTCACCAGCCTCTTCGTCCACGCCGCATCCTTCGCAACCCTCTCGCTGAAGTCGAACGCCGCCTCAAACGTCGTAAACGCAATCGCAACCTGCGCCCACTCCACCGCCGGCGTCAGTGCCAGCCATATCTTCGTGATCACCCCATTGGTCCCCCACGAGTGCATAATCTCGTGCACCGCCTCACCCTCATGCAGCACCACGCGCGGCTCCGCCTCCATCGTCACCACTTCAATCGCGCGCACCGTCCCAAAGTCCCGCAAGCCACCGTGCGCCACCGAGCCAATACCGCCCGACCCACCGCCCAAAAAACCACCCACCGAAGCCTTCACCACCGTTGACGGATAACACCGCAGCTCCCACCCCACCTCTCGCGCCGCACCCTCCAACGTCCCCAGCCTCGCCCCCGGCTCACAAACCGCAACGCCATCACCCGTAATCCCCAACACCCGATCCATCCGCTGCAGGTCCAGCACCACACCGCCGCACAGCGGCACCGCCTGCCCATAGTTCCCCGTCCCTGCTCCGCGCACCGTCACCGCAACATCCCGCGCATAACAAAGCCGCAGCACCGCGCAGATCTCGTCCACACTCACCGGCTGCACCACTACATCCGCATGCTTCCCATCCAGCAGCGGCCTTAGCACCGGTGAGTACCAATAGAAATCCCGCGACAACCGCTCCACCACCGACGGCTGCGTCAGCACCCGAGCAGAATCTCCAAGCACCTCACCCAACTCCGCCGCTAGCCCCATCACTCCTCCGCCGTTCTACTCCCTATTCCCTACTCCCTACTCCCTACTCCCTGCCTCTATTACTGCTCCACATCTTGAAAGCCTTCTGCATATTCGGGTGTTCAAAGATCGCAACACAGG
>Ga0302316_10001895_pt1 | contig 15786 bp, 19 predicted proteins | sample III_Palsa_N3_2_FD_200456 | JGI IMG/M metagenome (GOLD analysis project Ga0302316, IMG submission 200456) | Peat permafrost microbial communities from Stordalen Mire near Abisko, Sweden - III_Palsa_N3_2 | ecosystem: Environmental > Terrestrial > Soil > Palsa > Peat permafrost | place: Sweden...
TGCCACCGCAGCGCTACTGGCCGACTGCAGGTGCTCAGAAAGGCACTCAGTGTGGCAATCTCACCATCGGTGTTGGCGCAAATCTGTTTTCACACAGCCTGGGTCGACAAAAGACCTAAGGTGAGATGCTCAGCGGAAGGGTGATATCCGTCAAGTCGTCTGGCTAACCGGGTTACCGGTGATCCCCGATCTAGGGGTTGGGGAATGCGGCAGCAAGCGACGATCCGTAAAACCCAGCGAAGTGCAGCGTGGCAAGACTGGTCTGCATCATCGCAGTCCTCAGGCGATCAGGCTACTCAGATGGGCCACGGTTCCGACGACGTCCACGAACCGCCACCTTCCGGACGATGCGCCCGGTTGCGGGCGCACTCCATCTGGCTTTCCCGCATTTCACGGAACTGAGCAGCTCCTACGTAGCGAACTGGGTCCCTGGCAATTCCTTGCTCACGAAGCGTGCGATGGTCAACACGATCATTGAAGCCACACGTGCGTAGCTCGCAGTTGATTGCGTCGGAGATGATACGGCGCATCTCGATGGTCGAGTTCTTGATCTTGGCAGGCGGTATACCGCAGCCCATCTTCCGGCACCCACCCATTTGCGGGCACTTGTCGTTGTACCGTCGGAATGTTTGCTCCGGTGAGCGATCAATGCCGTCATCCACCCGACCGGATAACATGCCATGCACATGAGGATGTCGAACACCCGATTGGAAAGCGATCGGTTCGTGAACCGCAAACATGTACGGCATGTCACACGCCAGAGCATCCATGATCTTGGATGCCAAGTGCATGTTCTGCTCCTTACTCAAGCAGTTCGGCAAGCTAAAAGTTACAGCGACGAACGCGGGGCTATTCTTGCGCTCGTACTTGTCCGATGCGAGGAAGAAGGCCTCCGGGTCATGCCGCGCCCAATTCGGCATGTTGCCGTAATCCCATCCGATGAGATCGACCCGCTCAGCGAAAGCACCTCTTCGCATGATGTTTCTCACGTGGTCGGCAGTCGTGCCGCGTGCTTTGGACACGATCTCGAAGTGCAACTGTTTCATGGTCTGCTCCTTTCGCGCGCAATAAAAAAGCCAATGGGGTAAACCCACTGGCTGCTTGGTTAGCAAAGTTGTCTTTAAATCGTCGTTTCAAGTGAAAACGTATAGTGGAGGTTCGCTTTTCAAGCTGTCGGCAAGGACGGGAAGAAAGCTCTTTTGACCAATCCTTATCCGTCAATGCTGGCAAGCACGCGCTTAAGGTGGTCGCGGTCAGGAATCATCCCCAACCTTCTTGGCCAGTCGTTGTTCGTAAAACGGTCGCACACTGCGATCAAGGATTGCGTATAGGCTTGGGAGATCCCTTGGATCCGGATTGATCAGCGCGATCTTTCCATAGAGCTCTCGGAGAGCTCAGCATTGAAATTCCATGTGGAGACTTTGCGAGGCGGAGCGCAGTCTCCCGATAGCTTCTAGATTTGTTGAAGCGTGGTTCCTCAAGAATCGCTTTTTTTATTGTCCGATAAGCCCCAGCTTTCGCTTCAACTGCTCACGGGAAGCACGGAGAATCTCGGTCGCAGCCTCTTCATCCCTTATTGCGCGCGCGAGCGACATAGCGCCGACCATCTCGGAGAGCAGAGACCAAGACGCGGCATCAGGATCGAGCGAACCGATCGCCATGAGGGCGTTGCGCAAACCTTCGCGGAAGGCGAGAACACCGTTGTGGAATCGCTCGCCTGCGGCACCCGGTAGCCTGTGCGCCTCTTGGCTGAGGACTGGCATTGGGCATCCCTGCTCAAACGTACGCCTCGCTCGATCGGATAACCGCACGAACGGCGGTGATGGTTGTGCGGGATGTTTTGGTCAATGGAAGCGCTAAGACGTGAATCCGCCGCACAACCCGTCGCACTGCCGACGATGCCGTCGATGGCGGCCGGGGCGCCAGGCAAGGCGCTGATAGGGCCTGCTATGAAGCCGACTTCCGCACCGCACAGTGCCAGCACCACGCCGCTGGTCGCTCCAGCAATAGCGCCAATGGCACCGCCCAATTGCCTAGCCAGGTCGCGTACCTCGATGCAAGACGATCGACATTTAGGGCAGCGCGGTGTCATATCCATGGAGCGGTGGTTTCTATTCTGTGTCGCTCCAGCGCGGAGCATTACTCATTTGGTCACTCGCCATGGAAAACTGATGCTTAGCCAAGAGTTTGTAGGCATGTGCTCTGAAGCAATGCTCTATTCAGAGAGTGGCCAGTTGCCTACGGCGGTATATTCGACACTCCGAGATTGAGCGTCGTTCGTTGATGCTCAGGGTTAAGTGGCCTTTCCTTGTCGTCAGTCGTTCAAGCGAATTTTGTAACAGAGCGAGGAGCGCGTTCACGCATATCAGTGGAAGCGTGAACTTTTAGCTGTTCAAAGGTCCAGTCCTCAAACGCGTCATCTACAGTGACGATCAGCACCCCTTCCGCCGGCTGGCTTAATTCTTTAGCGAGCACTTTATATTGGATGTTCAAATGTTTGTGATCGCCGAAATAGAGCAACAGGCGGCTGCTGAATCCTGATCTATCGCCCGGACGGAGACTGCGGGTTGATAACTCTCTCTTCTGCCAATCTCCCGCAGGACTTTTTTGAGAGGCGAGGAACTCGGCGTAGCCTATACGCCATTTTTTCTGGTCGCCGTAAGGCGTTGGTTCTTCGGGCATGCAATTGTGAGCGGTTGCAGGTTGGCCCTGCAGGGTGGTTACCACTATCTGCGCCGTGCATTCGGTCAAATAGATATTTGACGTGTTGATAATCTCAAGATCTATCCAGGCACTGTTTAACAAAATTGGCTCGCGGATCGCTAACTCTCGCCAATAATCCGGATTGGATTGCCGGCCTAACTTCCGCATAAGCCACCCACGGGGGGCGGTGAAGTCTGGCAGCGACTGAGGATTCGAGATGCGTGTGCGTCGAAACGGTATGAGTAACTGCTGCGTCCGATTCCCGTCTTGGTCGAGTAAACTGACAAGAGGAGGTACAAACGTTGGCGTCGGATTCCCTTGAGCAAATTCGGCCACGCCCATGACGAAGAACTGCGGGTAATGCTTGGTGGCAAGAGTGGGGTTCCTGCTCAAGTCTTGAACGATCGCATCCCAGAATACAATCTCGACCCCGAACTTTCCTTGCCGGCTTCTCGTGTCTGAAAGGGCCCTTACGTGCTTTTGGATCTGGGCATCGGCGGGGCAGGTGGTCGCCATGTACAGCGTCTTGATAGGTGGACTGAACCCTTCCGCGTTTGCAACTTCAGTGTCGACTATTGCCTGGGTGATCGAACCAATGGTGTTCTTGCATTGGATACCAATCTGGGCGCCGCGACTGTCGCCCCCGTATATGTCTACTCCTTGCTGAGCTTGGCCCTGGCGACCATGCCGCACAAGGTCGGGGTTGCCCCAGCGTTGACCAAATGAGTCCCTGCAAATGTCCTCAAACTCATTCCATGACGTTGGTGCCGGAAGTCTGGCATTTGCAATCGTTGGCATGTCAGTGACACCTGTGGATACAGTCAGAATGGCGTGAGAAGGTTCGCCGCGACAGGATGCCAGATCTAGGCACTCTTGATATCTACATAGGTGTCGCGCATGTTGCCTCCGCACCGACGTAAAACAGAGTTGACGTGAAGTTCAGGTTGGTCGGCCAGAACCCGAGTTGGATAACTAGGTCGCCAGGAAGTTTGGTGCCGCATGCATAATCGACGCACCGATCAAGACGCCCTCGGGGGCGCCTTGTTTGTTTCAGGGGTGTGAGGGATGCGAACGCGCTATTGTGCGGCCGGCGCCCGCCCGATGACGTTACTCTTGCCGTCATTGCAGATGTACTGACCGCAGGTGACGCCGCCTTGGCCAATGTCAGCCGGATTCACCGGGAACATCTCCTTGGCAACGTCCGCGGCCGCTCCCATCGACGTACCAGTGCCGCCCACGCACTGACCGTTAGCCTCGCACTCGACTTGGTACTCCGGATAGCCCGAAGGAGCGATGTCAGTGACCGACAGTTCCGAGTGGATGGAGGTCAGTGCATCCTGTATCGCATCCAGTGGTGGTTTACCGGGAAAGAAGGACGCCACTACATTGCCGTAGGTGCTCATCGTCACCTTCGCACCGCTTCCCTGCGCATGAGTTGCCGTGTCCTGCTGGACAGCCTGCTGCATCGCTTGCTGGCTTGGGGCTTGTGTTGCCTGTTGTGTTTGAGCGTTCAACGTTACCGCGCCATATTGGTCGACGGTGGCACCGCTGGTTTCCTTTGCCACGACTTCCGAAGGAGCCATTCCAACGAGATGACCATTCGCGTCGTAGCAGAGCTCGTTCAAGCAAACGAGCTTGTTGTCCTGAAGCTGGAGAGCTGCCGTACCGATGCCCGATTCATTGGTAGTGTACGGATTCACTTTCAAAGCGGTTTGGACATCCGCTGGATTGACTGGGTAGAGCGTCGCTCTGGCTTCGGGGATGTCTTTCAGCGTGAGATAACCTAGAGAATCGATGCCGTACGTGCCCACCGATTCGGGCATCCCCTTCTGAAGGTAAGCGTGTATCGCAGCGTCTTGCGGTGGTTGGTCGGGAAAGAACGGAGCCAGCTTGTTACCGTAGGTCGTGTCCGGGATCGCCGAAATCGACTTGGTCGATTCCTTGGGACGAAGCACCGGAATGCGCGTGTTCGTCAGCCACGAATAAGCCTGATCGAAGTTTGTGATCTTGTTGTCGACGATCAGTTTGGACAGCGCTTCAACCATGATGTCGCCGTAGTTAGTCGTGGTGGCGGTTCCGTCTTTGTGCTGGATAACGAGACCAACGCCCGTCAACGACGGCGTACCATCAGGACCGTAGGTCCACTGCCAAGTGTCGCCGGCCGACGCTACATCCATTCCATTCTTGGCGAACATCGAATCATTGATGCCTTTGTAGTTGCAGTCGTATTCCACGACGGTTCGGTTGTGGTCGTCTTGGCTTGTCTTCCACTTCGGATCGCACACCTCCCGATTGTCCAGTGCTTGGGCAACGGTCATGTTGGCGTCACCGAAAGGCAGCGCCTTCACTTCAGTGATCTGTTTGCTGTCACCGCATCCGGCGAGGGCAACCATGACCGCGCAAGTTACGAATGCACAGATTGCATGTTTAGTACGTTTCACGTTGAGACCCCTGTTTAGTGTGCTGGACATGCTGCGGCTCTTGAGCGGGAGCATGGTGATTGGACGGCTTCGGCGCTGAAGAGCTCGGAGCCGTAAGCGGTGCTAGGCACGACTTAATTCAGTTACCCAGAGCGTTGCGAATCCCTTGCTCGTCGGGAGTCAAAGCCTGCGATGTACTGGCGCTGCCATTCAGCCACGCCGGATAGGACGTAGCCAAACTCGACAATGCACCGAACAGCACCACAAGACCTGCTATCGAGTAGATCAACTGATGACGCTTCATGGCGTCCGCATTAACCAAATGCACCACTTTCGTTGGATCAGTACCCGGCTCGCATTCCGTCACGCTGCTCCATCCCATGCAAAGACCGACCCTGGTCAGTAACGTACAGCCGCAGAAGCTGCAGAAGATCGCGAAGTACAACGCCTCGGGAGCGCTTGCACTGGAGTCTTCGGGATGCAAGACCAAAACGCCGATGACCATGACGATGCCGGCAATAGCCGCGGCTATGTACCAGAGCTTTGCCGTCATGCCCCGATATACTGGATTGGCGACCACCTGTTGAAAGCCGTTGACGGCTTGCAGTTGATGGCTGCTTCGGCCGTGGTTGTACGCGATGTACAAACACCATGGCAAAACGACAGGGGCAAGCAGCATAAATAGCGAGTTGCCCAACGTGAACGACAACAGTAGCAAGGGCATGACGATGAAGCAGCGGGCAGTGCCGAGCTTCTGCATGCCGTTCATTTGCGACAGGATCTTTGATAGGGGCTCCATGCTTAATCTCTCTTTGGGTTGGGTTGAGTTGCATTGAATCGAGCGCGCTGCGGCCATCGACGAGCATCGGGCCGCAGCCCGACTCGATGTCGTTCCAGTTGATCGAGGGGCAGGCCTTGCGTTGGTCAAGCATCAAACGTGCGCGCCTTCACATTGGTAGTTCGATAGCTCCCTGTGGCTGAATCACCGTGACCGAATCAGCTATCTGTTGTAGAATATATCCCGTGGATTGATGGTCTCGCAATCGGCACCTTGCTTGGATGGCAAGGGACTTCGACGAAGTGCGTGAAAAGTTGGCGTTCAACATTCGAACGCTGAGGGCTGGTATGCAGCTCTCACAGGAGCGGCTGGCTCTTGACGCTGACGTTGATCGAACGTACGTCAGTCAAATAGAACGTGGAATTGGCAACCCGTCTTTGCTCGTGCTGTGCAAGCTCGGGCTAGTGTTGAATACTGATGTCGGCGATTTGCTGGAAGGCAAGGTGCTGCCATCAAGCCGTCGTAAGTAGCCGCTGCTGATGGCCAACTTTTTTAGGCGTGATCGCCAAAGCTCAATTAGCTGCACATCGAAACAGCGTGCGCGCCAGAAGGCTCGCACGCTTTGTCAGTTCCTATACGACTAGCCTCAACGCTTCACTCCATGCTCGTTGTTTCAGCGTTGCGCCTTGCCCAACCTTAGAAACACACCAAAGGGCGGGGCGGCATGAGTATCCGCATCAAATAAGCCCTCGACCAGCCATGCTGACGCACTCAGCACCCACGACGATGTGATCCAGAATCCGCACGCCGATGAGGCTCAATGCCTCACGAAGCTCTTTGGTGATGGCCCTGTCTGCAGCACTGGGTTCCGCGACCCCGCTGGGATGGTTGTGCGCAAAAATGGCAGCGCATGCGTTGATGTTCAACGCCGCCCGCACGACCTCTCGGGGATAGATGCTGGCGCCGTCGATGGTGCCGGTGAAGAGCTTTTGGCAATCGAGAATGCGGTGGCGGTTATCCAGCCACAGCACGTGAAACTCTTCGTGTAACAGCGCACCCAAACGCATCCGCAGGAAGTCAGAGGCATCGGTTGGATTCCCGAGGCTACCTTGTCGTTCAAGCTTTCCTTTCAGGATGCCCTCGGCGGCGGCGAGCACATCTTGCTCCGTCGTTTCGCCGGCGAGTTTGTAGCGGGTATAGGCAATAGATTGCATGAGATGCATAAAGACTCCTTGATTGGACGGCATAAACGCATAAGGCCCGGCGAAAGCCGGGCCTTATGCGTGCGTACTGAGGTTGAATAGAAAGACAGACGAAGCAGCGATTGCCTACGATGGCTTGTCGCTGAAAGTGTGACCGCACGAACGGCAGTGATGGTTGTGCAGGATGTTCTGGTCAATGGCAGCGCCCAGACGCGAACCTGCGGCACAGCCCGTCGCACCACCGATGATGCCGTCGATGACCACGCCCGCGGCTGCACCGAACATGGCCCCGACCGGACCCGCCAATAAGCCGATTTCAGCGCCCGTCAGTGCTAACGCCACACCGCTCGTCGTGCCAGCGATGGCGCCGATAGCACCCCCAAACCGTCGAGCCAGGTTGCGCGTCTCGATGCTGGCTGATCGACATTTGGGGCAGCGCGGCGTCACATCGACGAGATCGCCGTTCCACTCGTTGCCGAGTAGCGGATCATTCATAAGCGCCAGCCTCCACGCAGCATGCGATATACCACCGGACACATGGCACCCACAGAGCGCCAGCCAGAAACAGGACGGCGAACACGAACAGGCATTCAAGTAGCGAAAGACAGGGATAGCCAATCCATACGTTGTTAAACATCATCAGTGCTCCGTGACAAAGTGGCTTCCGCAGGAAGGGCATGCGAAAGGAGCAGAAGAAGCTCTGCTCAGCAGGGTGATATGGATTTGAAAAATACTCGATTGGAATACGACTGTGTCGATTGCCGCCCTCGCGGATGCACACGCCGCAACAATTTGATCGCCCGATCGGTTTTTCGTGATCAATTCATCGAGGATGTGATCAGGCCCTTGGAAATACGTGAGTCCACGCAAAACGGGCACTGAATCTTCCGTTGACAAGACACTCCCAGCAGTCACGCAAGAGTCGGGAGTTTCGTCTTAGCATCGTTAGTGCGTATCAACTCCTGAACTCACTCAGTCGCGAAGCCATCTGGCGGCAGCCGGGGGTGGCTAGACGCGGCAGTTGAGTGTGGTTGGAGACTCTTCTATCGTAGCTCGGATTGGGCGCGGCATCCTCCGCTGGGCCGCGTACTCGACGCCGTGGAATGGCGCGTGGGCAATTGTCATCGCAGGGCGAGGGTATCTAAAACAGCCCCAATCGTCCTGCTACAGCCCGGCGTACAATGTCTTAGACCGGTGCTCTGGCTATATTGGGAACAAGCCATAACGCCCCTGATGCGGGTTCTTGCTGAACATCTGCACTTGATTGAGGCCTTTGATCACGTCGGGCGGATCGGTGTTTTCGATGACAATGACTTGCGTGTCTCCGGGAAGGGCCTGGAGGTAGGCGTAGAACTGCTCCTGAAGATCAGTGCCTCGCAAGTCATCCTCATCACCGTCGGGCTCGCGATAGGCTATCTGGCCCTGAGCTTTACGGGTTTATTGCTCCAGCAATACGAGGATACGGTCTCTGGCATTGCTTTCCCCGCCCAACTCGGAGAGGTCGTTTTCATGTTGTGGCTCCTGGTCATGGGTGCAAAGGTGCAGGCAATGAATGCCCCCACCGGCGAATCGCGTTTCACTGGCCGATAGCGGCTCTTGCGGCTTAAGACTGTAACTGGGCAAGCTTTTTGAACAGGTCCTGAGGTGTCAGCCGATCTGACATGCAGGAAAGTGCCCGCTGCGGCTTGCACGTGCCTATAGCGGATGGGACTGATAGCCCTCAAGTAAAGTTTGGGAGGCGGGATGTCTGGCAGGATCTATACCGAGCCTGCGATGCAATCGCGCAGCCATTGATGCGCGGGGTCGCGGTGGGAGCGCTCATGCCAGAGCATGGACATCTCGTAGCCCGGTACATCAACAGGTGGCTCGACAACCTGCAGCGCACTGGTGTCGCGAACCAAGCGCGAAGGCAACATCGCCACAAGGTCAGTGCTTGCCAAGACCGACCTTACAAACAGGAAGTGTGGAACGGAAAGCACAACCCGACGCGCCAGGCCCAGCTTCGAAAGTGCTTCATCCGTGACGCCGTGAAACCCGCCGCCATCCGGCGACACGATCACGTGATCGAGTTTGCAGAACTGCGAAAGTGTCGGTCGTCGCTTCAAGCGTGGATGACCCGCGCGGCCTGCCAGGACATAACGCTCCGTAAAGAGCGTCTGGCGATGCAAGCCTGGCGGTGCTCCCTCGCTGGTATGGAAGGCAAGATCAATCTCCCCCTGTTCCGCCAGCTTGGCGATGCGTGACGGAACCGCTTCCAGGACGGCCAGCTGGGTACCTGGCGCCGCCGAGCGCAACCTTTTCAAAGCAGGCAGCACGATCGTCGATTCGCCGTAGTCGGTCGCGGCAACACGCCACGTATGACTGGCCTCGGCTGGATTAAAGGGACTGGCGGGCGACACCGCGCGCTCCAATGCATCAAGCGCTTGCCGCAACGGCTCGCGCAACGCTTCCGCCCTGGCGGTGGGCCGCATGCCTCGTGGCCCCGGCAGCAACAGGGGATCCCCAAGCACATCCCGCAGCTTGGCCAGATGGACGCTGACCGAGGGTTGCGAGAAGTTCAGCCGTTGCGCGGCGCGGGTCACGTTGTGTTCCGACAGCAGCACATCAAGCGTCACCAGCAGATTGAGGTCCAGCCGTCTCAGATTATTCATGGCAATACCTGCAATACAGGAAATTCATTTCCAATATACCGCGCAAAAACCTACCTTGCCTGCTTCCCGCACTGTGAAGGCCCCGCCATGAATGTTCTTCTCGTCTATGCCCATCCTGAGCCCACTTCGCTGACACGGCAGTTGGTCGACGTGACCGCTGAGACGCTGTCGGCAGCGGGGCACACGGTGGTCCATTCGGACCTCTACGGCATGAAGTGGAAGGCGGTGTACGATGCCGATGACTTTCCGATGCGCAACAACCCTGATCGGCTATCGTTCATCATGGAGTCAGGCCATGCTTACGCAAGCGGGCATCAGACGCCCGACGTGATCGCCGAGCAGCAGAAGCTGCTCGAGGCCGATGCTGTGGTCCTGCAATTCCCGCTGTGGTGGTACGGCGTGCCCGCGATCCTGAAAGGCTGGATAGAGCGGGTTTATGCCTTCGGTTTTGCCTACGGCTATCAGAATGGCTCCAACGAGTTTCGCTTTGGCGACGGCATCCTCAAGGGCAAGCGAGCGCTGGTCAACGTGCAGGCAGGCGGCCCAGCGGCCGACTATGACCCGCGAGGTATCAACGGGCCGATCGAGCAACTTCTATTCCCGCTGACTCATGGCGCGCTGTTCTACCCCGGCATGGACGTGCTCCCGACGCACGCGGTCTATGGTGCGGGCCACGTTTCCACGGCGGAGGAAGTGGAGGCGATCAAGGCAGCATGGCGTGTGCGTGTTGCCGGGCTATTCACCGACAAGCCGATTCCCTTCCGTTCGCAAAACGGCGGCGACTTCCCCGATCGCCACACTATGGCCGACCACGTTGCTCCGGGCCAAAGCGGCCTTGCCGCGCATTTTGCCGATCTAATCGACGCATAAAGAGCAACACGATGTCGCCTGCATTGTTCGCGCTTGCCGTAGCGGCCTTCGCCATCGGCACGACGGAGTTCGTCATGATCGGGCTTGTCCCGGATGTCGCGCGCGATCTTACGGTAACGATACCCCAAGCGGGTCTGCTTGTGACTGGCTATGCCCTGGCCGTGACCGTTGGGGCGCCGACGGTCACGGCACTTACTGGAAGGCTTCCCCGCCGCAGGCTTGTGGTTGGGCTGATGGGCCTGTTCACGCTCGGTAATCTGCTTGGCGGCGCTGCGCCGACTTATGAAGTGCTGCTGGCCGGGCGGGTCGTGACCGGAGTGGCGCACGGTGTGTTCTTCGCAGTCGGCGCGCCGATTGCGATGAGCCTGGCGGATCGTGAGCGCGGCGCGCGGGCGGTGGCGACGATGTTCGCAGGGCTCACCCTTGCAATGGTCATCGGTGTCCCGTTCGGCACAATCGTCGGACAGAGCCTTGGGTGGCGTGCACCGCTGCTGGCGGTGGCTGTGCTCGGATGCCTCGCGACAGCGCTATTGCGACTTTTGTTGCCGCGTGAAATCCCCCACGCTCGGCCCTCCGGATTGCAGTCGCAGCTCGCCGTACTGATGAAGCCCCGCCTGCTGGCGCTCTATTTCATAGCCATGACCGGGTTCGGCGGATCATTCGTGGTTTTCACCTTTCTCGCGCCGCTGCTGACGGAGGTAACACACGTGTCTCCGGCCGCAGTCAGCTTGGCGCTTATGGCATTCGGCGCAGCTGCGGTGGCCGGGAATTTTGGCGGGGGCCGGCTTAGTGATGCACTCGGCACGCGGCGCGGCCTAATAACAGCGCTGGTCGGTCTTGTCCTGGCGCTTGCGGCGCTGCCCTTTTCGGCCCCGCACGTCCTGACGATGTTCGCCAACCTGCTCCTCTGGTCTGCCTGCTGCTTCTGTCTTGGCCCCATCGTTCAGTCGGGCGTGGTCGCGGCGGCGGAAGAGGTCGCGCCCGATGCGGTCGCGACTGCTTCGGGCTTCAACATCGCCGCGTTCAACTTAGGCATCGCAACATTCTCGGCGATCGGCGGTCTGCTCGTGGCCGGCCCCGGCATCATGACGACGCCCTGGGGAGGCGCAGCTGCCGGCTGCGCTGCGCTTGTCGCTAGTTTGTTTGTCCGCTCACAGCAGCCGGGGCGCATGGCGATTTCCGGAGAAAGGTCCGGTCCTGCAACCCGATCAATCATTAATGAAAGGACTGTCTTATGAAGACCTATGTTGTGCGCACCCCCGGCGGTTTAGATCGCCTCGAAATTGTCGAGCGGGATGATCCGGGCGAGCCCGGACCCGGCGAAGTACGCGTGGCGATCCACGCGACCTCGCTCAATTTCCATGACTTGCTCGTCGCCAACGGCGGTATCCCTACCGAAGATGGTCGTGTCCTCATGGCCGATGGCGCTGGCGTCGTCGAGGCAGTAGGCGCAGGCATTGCCGAATTCACCCCGGGCGATCATGTCGTTTCGACTTTCTTTCCGCACTGGATCGCCGGCAGGCCCTTCACCGCAGTCGGCAACTTCGCGGGGACGCCAGGCGACGGGATCGACGGCATGGCGGCGACGCATGTCGTGCGCCCTGTCTCGGCCTTCACCCGGGCGCCCAAGGGCTGGAGCCATCCCGAAGCCGCGACTATTACCACCGCTGGGCTTACCGCTTGGCGCGCGCTCGTCGTCGACGGCGTGCTGCAGGCAGGTCAAACCGTGCTGACCATGGGGGCCGGCGGCGTGTCAATCGCCGCACTTCAACTCGCCAAGGCGATGGGTGCGCATGTGGTCGCCACCTCCTCCTCAGACGAAAAGCGCGAGCGCCTGCGCGCGCTCGGCGCAGATCACACGATCAACTACAAAACCACCCCCGAATGGGGCAACGAGGTCTTGCGGCTGACGGGCGGGGAAGGCGTCAGTCATGTCGTCGAAACTGGCGGGCCGGGCACCTTGCCACAGTCGGTCAGGGCCACACGGGTCGGCGGGCATATCGCGTTGGTCGGCGTGCTCACCGGGCGCGAGGGTCAGGTGCCGACGATGGAGCTAATGCGCAAGCAAATCCGCCTGCAGGGATTGATCGTCGGTAGTCGGCGCGACCAGCAGAATTATATCGCAGCGCTTGAAGCGACCGGCGTCCGTCCCGTCATCGACCGCAGCTTTGCCTTCGGGGAGTTGCCCGAGGCTTTCGCCTATCAGCTGAGCGGCGAACATTTCGGCAAGATCTGCGTCGAATGGTGAAGGGTGAAGCCTCATTTCGCGCAGAGGCGGCCTCTTCGGGGGAGCACTCGGCACGGAGGGAGCGATGAGCCGGATCGGGTTCTTAGATGCAGCGACGATCGACGATCTCGCCCGGCTTGCGCGTGGATTCCATGCGCCGTTTACGCCCAGAGCTTTGCTCTGCTCTGCCCAGAACCGACCCATATGAAAATCGACGTTTGGATCAATTGGAGCTAACACGTTTCCATGAGCGGCCATCAGTTTCGCGTCTATCAATAAATCCGGTGACTTGTCCGTTTGCATTACGCTGAAAGACCCGGCGCAGATACACGTCGTCGGGCTGAAAAAGTACATCGCGCGTTTCAGCCATCAATTCGGTGAGCGGCTGTCCGGACTTTCCTCCAAGAATGCGATTGCCATCTCGCTGGATGATGTACGTTTTATCGGCGCTTTGATAAGTGCCCACTAGCTCATCGATTTGCAGAGAAGAAAGCGAAACGGGTGGTGGATTAATGCGAATGCGATCGGTATGCACCACCCTAAGCTTCCATTCACCGTGAATTCGCTGCCAAGTCTCGGTCATGAGTAGATGTGAATGGCTTTCATCAGCGCCTCCTGGCCGTTGCGGTACATCGTCTTGATGAAAAACCTGTGCCGTATCGCCAATGATCTTGACTTCGTAACTATGGATGATGAGCGGCATCAATCCATCCTCTTCAAGTTCGCTTAGGAATTGCGCTCGACGAGCGACGTTCCCTTCCTCGACATACATGAAGTCGGACGTGGTTAGTCGTGCCCACGTATCTCGATCGCCGCGATGAACCGCGTTCAGCAGCAATGTGTCGTTTGCGTAAAGCACCTTCCTTACATCTGAAGGCGCATCAACGGCTTGAGCAGACGCAGTTGCGCTATTCGCAGCATAAACCAGACAGCCGGCTGCTATAACGCAGCATTGTTTGACGGCTTTTTTAAAACTTTTCACTGATGTATACCTCTTATCTCGCCATCGCCGCTGCGGCATGATCGAGTTTCGCTCGAGTCGTCAATTTAAACCGCTCGCGCTGGCCAGTTCTAAATTCTGCAACTTTTGTACGGCTTTGTTTGCCGTTGCTGGAAATTTCATCCGCGACCAGATTGCTTCTAGGAATTGCTAAGAATTAACGTTCTGTATCCTGCCCGCCTTCTTAACGCGGAAAGAGGATCGGCATAAGTAGTGGTGAGGTGTACATGCAACGCCCGTCGTGCCCACATAAAGGCACGATCACGAGCGGATGATTAGCGCCATATCGCTCGTTCTCGTGTTGCCAATAGTAGATGGCCCGCTTAAGCCGATTCGGGCCCTGCATGTTGGCCCCACAACTGTCGTCGAAACCGGCAAGCGGCACGATATCTATTTGACCGGCAACGTAAGTGATCCGACGCGATGTAAAATTCTTCTCGATCGACTTGTTGTCTGGGCCCGCAAGCAGGGCCGGCCGCCCTTCAAGTCCATAGGGCCAACGATTGAATGCCTCGCAGCCGCGTGGATTCGATACGGTCTCGAACCGAGCGCGAGGTTGTTCCAGCAAATCCCGGGGATCAATCTTTGCATCGGGCGTGGTTGGGTCTTGCGGCATAAGCGGCCGGTCGCGATCCAGATAGGGATAACTTGACGCATTCACCGGCACGTAAAGGGGGCGGATACGTGACACATCGTCTGCTTTCCCCATCAGGGCGTAACGGGACACAAACTGGCCTCCACCCGAGTGGCCGACGATCGTGAGGTTCACTAGGCCGGGAAAGAGGCCAGCGCGCATGACGGTACGGACTACCGTGTCAACCGCCCCATACGAAGTTACCTGTGGTGCGTCAGACGAGACGCCCCCTACCTTCCAGTTGTCACAGTCCCAATGCAGTTCGCCGGGCTCCATGATATCCGAGCAACCCGGTGTGGCATCCGAGGCGGCAAACCGTGGCGCGATGATCAGTGTGTCATCCAAGGCTCCGGAGAGATACGCGCCGGCCATCGCGGATCGAAAATACTCGTCAGCATCGCGCCCACCGCCATGGATTACGATGATGATGGTCTTGATGTGACTATCTGCGACGCTCAGGCTTTTATTGGCGAACACCGTCATGAAGCGCCCCTCCGGCCCGAGGGCGACGTGTTGCCGGTAAAGCGAGACTGCCTCAGCGGGAAACCCAGCAGTGTTCGCCGGGATTACACCGCTCTTGGCGAAGACTAAAGACAGAGGAGATAGCACTGCGATAAAAACTATCAGCCGAGTCGCTGACCAGAGCCAGAGGAAAATTTGACGTGTCTTTATCATAAAGCGTGAAATTCCCAAATGAGTTGTATCGATGACTTTCCGAGAATCTCACCCTAGAGCCTTGCAAATCGGCGGGCGCGGTATTTGGCGCTTAGCGCGACCCGCATTTATGTGCGGAATCCGGCGCATCTGGTCACTGATTCCGGGAAGTGTCGAACACGCCGCGGGTACTGATTACCGCGCACTCATCTAATGCATGCCCTTTAACGGCTTCCATCGTTTGCTGTCGCGACAGCGCCGCCCATCTGACGAATACCGTCGATATTGGCCAAGCGCATTTCCAGTCCCCATCCATAGTGTTCGTCGCCACCACCAAAGTTATCGTCGATCGCTACGGCAACCTGATTGGAGCCCTTATGCAGAGGCAGGTCGAATGATCCATTGGTCAGGCCGAGGCGGCCATCCGGCTCTTTGCTCGCGCCTTTGACGCCGTAGAGATTCTTGCTTTGAAACGCCAGCTTGCCGTTGACGAAAATCCAGACCTCTCGCGTCCAGCCAATATCCACACGCTTGATCTGGTCATGGTCGGCATTGATCGTGGTCTTCAACCACATGCCGGCGATGGCCTGCCCGGTCTGCGCATCGCCATACCAGCGCGTCAGATTGATCAGGCCACCCGGGTCGGG
>Ga0302316_10001902_pt1 | contig 15757 bp, 8 predicted proteins | sample III_Palsa_N3_2_FD_200456 | JGI IMG/M metagenome (GOLD analysis project Ga0302316, IMG submission 200456) | Peat permafrost microbial communities from Stordalen Mire near Abisko, Sweden - III_Palsa_N3_2 | ecosystem: Environmental > Terrestrial > Soil > Palsa > Peat permafrost | place: Sweden...
ATCCGGTTCGGAAATCGACACAGGCTGGTGCAGAGCGGCGCGCACGCGGTCGGCGTACGCCATCATCTGTTCGGGCTTTAGATCGTTGCGAAAAAGCACCTCGTTGCCTACGGTCACACGGTTGATCGTGCCCGGATAACGCCGGGCCTGGGCGATCAGCGCGTCGATTTCCTTTTCGTTGTTATCCAACCGCTTATCGATCTCGGCGCCTGCCATAACTTTCAGGCCCTGCTTTTCTGCCAGTCGCAAGACCTGCGGGTTCACCTGCATCGAATAAGTGCTGATGTTGTCCGTGTATCGCGCGAGCAGCTTCAAGTCCCCAGCGATCTGGTCATCGGTGGGGAAATCGTGATTGAGCGGATTTTGGTAGCGCTGAAAGCCGGAGTACGCGAAACCGCCGATCTGGCCATGCCAGTCGCCCGGCCCGTTGGGCAGATTGCCCCACCACCACAAACCGATATTCAGGGCGGCCACGACTAGCGCAATCGCCAGAGCGGAGAGAAGCGGGTACCTGCTGTCTTGGTTTGCTGCCTTGGCGCTCAAAAAAATTCCCGAAAAAGCCTGCGTTGAAGCGCATAAGCTGACGAAGCTTAACCAATACCGGGACGGAGGCTCAACCAAGCTTGTCCAGGATGGTCAGCGCGAGGTCAGGACAGGCCGGGAAAGTGCGCTTGGGAAGGTTCAGGACGGGCAGCAGTCGCCGACGGCTGGCATGAAAACGGCGCCGTCGAACGATGGCGCCGTCTGTGGTTAAGCGAGAGCTGTGGCGGCTCTTATTTCAGCAGCGAGCGCAGCATCCACGCGGTTTTCTCGTGCTCTTTCAGGCGGCCGGTGACCATATCGGCCGTGCCCTCGTCGCCGGGGCCGTCGGCGGCCTTGATGGTTTCGCGGGCGGTGTGCGCGGCGATCTCGTGGCCTTCGACCAGCTGAGCGACCATCTCCTTCCATTCCGGCACGCCGGCTTCTTCCTTGATAGACGTGAGCTTGCCAAACTGGCTGTAGGAGCCGGGTGCAGCGACATCGAGCGTGCGGATGCGCTCGGCCACCTCGTCGGCGGCCAGCCACAGCTCGTTATACTGAACTTCGAACATAGCGTGCAGCGAGTTGAACTGCGGGCCGGTGACGTTCCAGTGGAAGCTGTGGGTCTTCAGGTAGAGCGAGTACGTATCGGCCAGCAGCTTGGACAGGTGCTTGGCAATCGCTTCGCGATCTTTTTTGTCGATACCGATGGAAATGGCCATGTGTTGCTCCTTCCGATGTGAAGTCTGAGGCGTTCACATTAGCCGTTGCGGGCGCACGAAGGAAATGAATCGTGCCGATGTCGCCGATAGTCACCGGCTATGATATGCGGCTCCATGGATAACGCCGCCAAGCCCCACGCCGACCCTGCCGCCGATAGCCGCTTGCGCGATCTTCGCCGGGCGCTCGACGGCATAAGCAGCCGCGATTTCGGCCGGTTGCTGGGACGCTGGCGCAGCCTGTCCCGTCGTCCGGATGAAAACAGGCTGGCTTCGCTTGCCGCTGACATCGCAGCATCTGCGGCAAGGCGTCGCGCCCGTGCGGCGGCCAAGCCGGCCATCACGCTGGACGAGTCGCTGCCAATCACCGCGCGCGCTGACGACATCGTCGAACTGATCCGCAAACATCAGGTGGTGGTGATCGCCGGCGAGACTGGCTCGGGCAAGACCACGCAGTTGCCCAAGCTATGTCTGGCGGCCGGTCGCGGTGAGGCAGGCATGATCGGCTGCACGCAGCCGCGGCGGCTGGCCGCCCGATCGGTGGCTCGTCGTGTGGCTGAAGAGCTGAACACGCCGCTCGGCGAGATCGTCGGCTTCCAGGTGCGCTTCAACGATCAGGTGTCCGAGCGCAGCCTGATCAAGTTCATGACCGACGGCATTTTGCTGGCCGAAACGCAGGGCGATCCCTGGCTTAGCCATTACGACACCATCATCATCGACGAGGCGCACGAGCGCAGCCTCAACATCGATTTTCTGCTGGGCTATCTGAAGCGGCTGGCGAAGAAGCGTCCCGAGCTGAAGATCATCGTCACCTCGGCGACCATCGATACGGCCCGTTTCGCCGAGCATTTCGAGGATGCACCGGTCGTATCGGTGGAAGGCCGCGCGTTTCCGGTGGAAGTACGCTGGCGCTCGCTCGATCAGATCGGTTTGAAAAGGGGTCAGAGTCATTTTTCAGAGGAGGCGCCGGCTGCCCAACGGTCGCGCACGAAAAATGACTCTGACCCCTTTTCGCGCGGCAGTCGGGACATGCAGCAGGGGAGCGCCGAACATATCGCGGCGGTGCTTGATGAAATCAGCCACGACGATCCGCGCGGCGACGTGCTGGTGTTCCTGCCCGGCGAGCGCGAGATCCGCGACGCGCATCTGCTGCTGTCACGTCGGCAGTATCGAGAGACCGAGATCCTGCCGCTGTACGCGCGGCTATCAGCGGGCGATCAGGATCGCGTGTTCAAGCCCGGCAACAAGCGCCGCGTGGTGCTGGCTACCAACGTGGCCGAAACCTCGCTGACGGTGCCGCGCATCCGCTACGTGATCGATACCGGCACCGCGCGGGTCAAGCGCTACAGCCAGCGTAGCCAGCTTGAGCGGCTGCACGTCGAACCGATTGCGCAGGCGGCGGCCGACCAGCGCAAGGGCCGCTGCGGCCGCGTGTCGGCCGGCATCTGCTACCGGCTCTACGACGAGGCCGACTACGCCAGCCGGGCCGAATTCGCCGACCCCGAGCTGCTGCGGTCGTCGCTGGCCAACGTGATTCTGCGCATGCTCGCCCTGCAGCTGGGTGAAGTGGAAGACTTCCCGTTTCTCGATGCGCCCGATCCGCGGGTGGTTACGGACGGCTATCGCCGGCTGGCCGAAATTTCGGCCATCGACGAGTCGCGCAAGCTCACCGCCATCGGCCGCATGCTGGCGAAAATTCCGATCGACGTGCAGCTGGCGCGCATGCTGGTGGAAGGCGAAAAGCTCGGTTCTCTGCGCGACGTGTTAACCATTGTGAGCTTTCTCAGCGTGCAGGATCCGCGCGAGCGCCCGGCCGATGCGCGCCAACAGGCCGATGCCGCGCATGCGCTGTTTGCCGACCCGAAGTCGGATTTTGTCGGCGTGCTGAACCTGTGGCGCGCCTATCACGACGTGCACGAAGAACTGACCCAGTCCAAGCTGCGCGACTGGTGCTCGCGCCACTTTCTCAGTTTTATGCGCATGCGCGAGTGGCGCGAGCTGCATCGGCAGCTGCTGCTGGTGATGCAGGAGTTGGGCTGGCGGCAAGATGGCGAGGCGACCGCCGATGACGTTGCCGCGCGCGCGCCGCGGCAGGAAACTAACCAGTCGCAGGCGTCGGGACGCCGTCGACGTGGCCGGCGCGCGCCGGCCATGGCCGAAAAGCCCGCCGCGAAAGTCTTTCAGGCAACAACGCATCACGATGCCGCTGTTGGTGCTGAGCAGCTCGCCGCCGTGCCGGGTGCCAAGCCGGTCGACAAAGGCGAGGCGCTTTTCGAATCGGTGCATCGCAGCTTGCTTGCGGGGCTGCCGACGCAGGTCGGCCACAAGGACGACAAGGGCGTGTATCGCAGCACGCGCGAAAGAAAGTTTCACGTGTTTCCGGGTTCCTCATTGTCGAAAGTGCCGCCCGCCTGGATTTTTTCCGCGCAGATTCTAGATGTGGGCGGTCGCGTGTGGGGCATGATGAATGCGCGCGTCGAACCGCTGTGGATCGAGCAGCAGGCGGCGCATCTGCTGCGCGCCACCTGCCGCGATGCGCACTGGTCGAAGAAGCGCGGCTGCGTGGTGGCGTACGAACAGGTCAGCCTGTTCGGGCTGGTGCTGGTCGAGAAGCGGCCGGTGACGTTTCAGCGGCAGGATCCGCCGCTGGCGCACGCAATCTTCTTACGCGAGGCGCTGACCCGCGGCGATATCGACAGCCGGGCGGATTTTGTGCGCGCCAACCAGCGCGTGCTCGAGGAAGCCCTCGGCATCGAGGCGAAGCAGCGGCGCGAAGGCCTGATCCGGCACGAAGACGATCTCGTCGCTTTCTTTGAAGGCAAGATCCCCGAAGAGATCGCCAGCAGCCGTGCGCTCGACGCGTGGTATCGCAAGGCGCGCCCGGGTGAGCAGGCCGCGGTGCGCTGGTCGCTGGATGATGTGATGGTTGGTGGGCTTGGGCTGGATGCCAAGGCCTTTCCGGCGATGCTGGAGATTCCACCGCTGGCCATGGATGGCCGAGTGCCGCGGGCGCAGGATGCGCAGGAGCGGCCGCTGGCCATGGATGGCCGAGTGCCGCGGGCGCAGGATGCGCAGGAGCGGCCCCAGCGATACCGCCTCGAATACCGCTTCACGCCCGGCGACGAAGCCGATGGCGTCACGCTTCATCTGCCGCTGGCGATGTTGAACGCGCTGCCGACCGCGCGCTGCGAGTGGCTGGTGCCGGGTCTGCTGGGTGAAAAAGTGGCCGAGCTGATCCGCGGCCTGCCCAAACCGCTGCGGCGCAACTTTGTGCCCGCCCCGGATTTTGCGCGTGCGTTTATCGAAGCCGAATCGCCGCGTGACGAGCCGCTGGCGAAAGCGCTGGCGGCATTTCTCAAGCGCGCAACCGGCTTGGAGATCAGTGCTGCCGAATTTGCCGCCGTTGAACTGCCGACGCATTTTTCCATGCGCTATCGCCTGCACGAAGGGGACGATTCGAAGGGCCGCACGTTGGCCACCAGTCGCGATTTGGTCGCGCTGCGCCGGCAGTGGGAGGGCCAGGCGCGCGAGGCGTTTTCGCGCAAGACCGATATCGAGCTCACGCGCGAAGAAGTGGCCAGCTGGGATTTTGAGGAGATACCGGCGCGCGTGCAGTCCGACGGCGGCCTGATGGCTTTTCCGGCGCTGGTGGATCTCGGCGAAACCGTCGCACTGCGCGTGTTCGAGCGCAGCGACGAAGCCGCGCAGGCGCATCGACAGGGCGTTATCCGGCTGCTGCGCAATGCGCTGGCCAGCGATGCCAAGCAGGTGCGGCGTCGATTGCCGGTCGGCAATGCGCTGGCGTTGAAATATGCACCGATGGGAGGTGTCGATGGTTTGCGCGAGGATCTGCTCGAAGGTGGGTTCGACGATCTCTTGGCGCGACACGATCTGGACGTCCGAACGGCCGGTGCTTTCGAAGCGCTGCGTACGCAGTGCGCGCGGGAGCTCTTCGCCGCCGGCGTCGAGCGGCTGAAGCTGGCCGAGCCGATCATCGAGGCGCAGGCCGAGCTCAGGCCGTGGCTGCAACCGCCGCTGCTGGGTTTCGCCAAGGCAAGCTACGACGACCTGCACGAGCAGCTCGACAGTCTGCTCAGCCCGGGCTTTCTGCGCGAGCTGCCGCTGACGCGGCTTGTGCATTTTCCACGTTATCTAAAAGCAATGCGCCTGCGCGCCGAGCGCTTGCAGCTAGATCCGACCAAGGACCAGCAGCGCCTGCTGCAGGTCCTTCCCTATTGGCGCGAATATCTGAAGCATCGCGCCGCCGGGGCCAACGAGGCGGACCTTGCCGAACTGCGATGGCTTATCGAGGAATGGCGTGTATCGCTGTTCGCGCAGGAGCTGAAAACCGCCGAGCCGGTATCGGCGAAGCGGTTGACCAAGGCGCTGGCAGCGCTGGACTGACGGTTCGGCCGTCTCGTCGAATCGCGTTTTAGTTCACGCGTTCCACGTGCACGGTGTCACTGCAGCCGTCGACGAACATAAGCCAGTTGCCCATCAGCGACGGTTTGATCTTGGCGGAGGGATTGTCCGCACTCATGCATGACGGCGTTTCATCGCCCACCTGTTTCCAGGTCTGGCCGTTGTCGAGCTTGATCGTCTGGCCGCCGGCCCAACCGTCGAAATGTCCGACCACGTGCGCAAAAATCTTGGCGCGCTTGCCCTGGTCGGGGTAGAACACTGGCTTGCCGGTCGGCGTGACGACGCGCGTCGTCACCTTGGCGTGCGCACTGAGCCACCCGTCCAAATTTTGCAGCTCCTGCGGCGACAGTTTGTCCAGGCCGGCGGCCTTGAACTCGTCCGCGCTCATGCGCTGCTGCAGGCCGTCGGTCTGCTGGGCGTGCGCGGACAGGCAGCACAGGGCGAGGGCTGCCGACAGAAGGGTGTGGCGCAGGCGAATCATCATGGGATGGATCCTTTGATAGCGGACAGGGGTGGTCGAGATGGGTGGGCCTAAAGCACGGCCGATGCGCGATTCTGCGCGGTAACTCACCTCCAAGCCAAGCATTGCCCGCCGACACGCTAGCGGAATACTGCCCACGCCCGGCGTATCCCGTCGGCCAACCGCTAATATGGTCACTCAGCTCAAGGACTTATCTGCTCGTGCCGCCAGCCGTAACACCTTCCAGCCTGCAACAGTGGCGCGATCGCGCCGGCCAGCTGGCGCCCGTGATGGCCGCCGCGCTGGACGCCTGCGCGTCGCAAAACGTGCCCGAAGCCGAATGCTGCGACGTGCTGGACCTGCTCGAACTGCTGGGCTGCGACGCGCAGACCCAGGCGGCGGCCCTGTGGTTTGAGCTGGCGCGCGTTGCGCCCGAGGTATGGAAAGCGCAAAGCGCCACCCTGCCGGCCGAGCTGAAGCGGCTGGTGGATGGCCAGCAGGCGGCCGAGCAGGTGTGGGCGCTGCACGCCCAGCACGCGCCGGACAAGGCGACCGAAGGTTTGCGCCGACTGCTGCTGGCGATCGTGCGCGATCTTCGCGTGGTGTTCGTTTTGCTGGCGCGGCAGTTGGCCCGGATGCGCGCCGCGGTGGATCTGCCGATCGAACAAAGCGCTGCGCTGGCGCGGCTGACCCGCGACATCCATGCGCCGCTGGCGAACCGCCTCGGCATCTGGCAGCTGAAATGGGAGCTGGAGGATCTGGCCTTCCGCTTCCTGCAGCCGGACGTTTACCGGCGCATCGCCAAGCTGCTCGACGAGCGCCGCGGTGATCGCGAAAAATTTATTCGCGAAGCGCTGACCGAACTGGGCCAGACGCTGGAGGCCGCCGGCATCCGCGCCGACCTGGCCGGCCGTCCCAAGCACATCTATTCGATCTGGAAAAAGATGCAGCGCAAGTCGCTGGATTTTTCCGACCTGTACGACATCCGCGCGGTGCGCATCCTGGTCGACAGCGTGGCCGACTGCTACGCCGCGCTGGGCCTGGTGCACGCGCGCTGGCCGCACTTGCCCGGCGAGTTCGACGACTACATCGCGCGGCCCAAGGCCAACGGCTACCGCTCGCTGCACACTGCGGTGCTCGGGCCTTCCGGCAAGACGCTGGAGGTGCAGATCCGTACGCATGAAATGCATCACGCCAACGAGCTCGGCGTGGCCGCGCACTGGCGCTACAAGGAGGGCGGCAGCAGCGACGTCGAGTTCGAGGCGAAGATCGCCTGGATGCGCAAACTGCTCGAACCACGCGGCGAAGACGACAGCGCGCTGGCCGCCGACCTGCACAGCGAGCTGTTGGAAGACCGCGTCTATCTGCTGACGCCCAAGGGCGAGATTTTCGACCTGGCGCACGGCGCGACGGTGCTGGATTTCGCGTACCTCGTGCATACGGAAGTCGGCCATCGCTGCCGCGGCGCCAAGGTCAACGGCCGCATCGTGCCGCTGACGTTTCAGCCGCAGAGCGGCGATCGTGTCGAAATACTGACCACCAAACTGGGCGAGCCCAGCCGCGACTGGCTGTCGCCGCATCACGGCTATCTCACCACGGCGCGGGCGAAGGACAAGGTGCGGGCGTGGTTTCGGCGCATCGCGCACGACGCCAACGTTGCCGTGGGCCGCACGATGTTCGAGCGCGAAATGAAGCGGCTGGCGCTGCCGAGCATGGATATCGCCAAGCTGCCGGCGCACTTTCATCTGAAAAATCACGAGGAGCTGCTCGTCGCGCTGGCGCTCGGCGAACTGCTGCCCGGGCAGATTTCGCGCGTGCTGCAGGAAGCGGCGCAGCCGCCGGCGGCGCCGGTCGCGCCGGCGCCGGCCTACGTCGCGCGGCCGTCGTCGCTCGATCACAGCGCACTCAGCATCGAGGGCGTCGGCAACCTGCTCACCACGCTGGCACGCTGCTGCCAGCCGCTGCCGGGCGATGCGGTGCGCGGCTTCGTTACCAAGGGCCGCGGCGTGTCCGTGCATCGCGCCGATTGTGCGAGCCTGGCGCGGCTGATGCGCACCGATCCGGATCGGGTCATCGAGGTGAGCTGGGGCAACGCGGCTAATCAGGCCTACGAGATCGACATCGAAGTGCGCGGCTACGACCGCAAGGGTTTGCAGAAGGATGTGACCGGCATCATCAGCAATACCAATGCGCACATCATCGCCTCGTCCAGTCGTCTGTTCGCACGCACCGGCGAAGTGGAAATGCGCTACACGCTGCGCGTGCGCGACTTCGAACAGCTTTCGACGCTGCTGAGCAAACTGACCGTGCTTCCAAACGTGGTCGACGCGCGGCGTCTGGGTGCTGCCTAGGGGCGCCAGCGTCGAGTCACCCCGACGCGATGCCGCTGAATGCGTTGCCTGCAAGCTGAACGTGCGATTTTTCGGGCGGAGCACGCCCATGGCGCGATGCTAAGCTGCGGCCATTCACCTGAAATCCCGGAACCATGAGCGGACGTCGAGACCAGCACGAAGCCGATCCCCCTCGCCGCACCGAGCCCACGCTCGGCGACATCGATCATCTGGATTCGCCGCGCGGCCCGGCCAGCGATGGCCTGCCGCAGGTTAAGGTCGAAGCGCGCAGCGCGCGGCCCAGCGGCCCGCCACCACGCTCGCGAAACCGACCCGGCGGTGGCAAGCGTGGCTGGCTGTTGCCGGTGTTGCTGCTCGTGCTTATCGCCGTGATCGCTACAGCGTGGCTCAACCAGGGCTGGCTGCGCGGCAAGCTGCCCAATACCGAGCTTAACGATGTGCTGGGCCGCGCGCAGCAGGCGCTACAGGCTGGCCATCTGGACGGCCAGGACGGCACCAGTGCGCGCGAACTTTTCCAGCAGGCCGTTGCGCTGCAGCCGGATAACGATCGCGCCGCCGACGGCCTGCGCCAGGTCGGGCAGGCCGAGCTGGCGCAGGCGGATGCCGCGCTGCAGGCTGGCCATCTCGATCAGGCGGCGCAGCAGGCTGCATCCGCCCGCGACCTGCTTGGCGGCGGCAGCGACGTCGATCGGCTCGATGCGCAGATCGCGCAAACACGCGCCGCACAGGGTTCGTCGCAGGTGAAGACCGTCGACCTGGTCGATCAGGCGCAGCAAGCACTGGCCGACGGCAAGCTTGAGGGCTCGCACGGCGCCGGCGCGCTGTACAAGCAGATGCTGCAGGCCGACCCGAACAACGCGGTGGCCGCCCACGGGCTCGATCAAGTTGGCGACGCGCTTGCTGTCGAGGCGCACAAGGCGTTTGATGCCAACGACAGCACCACTGCCAATGCGCTAGTCGAAGAACTGGCCGCGCTGCAGCCCAACAGCGGCGCGCTGCCGGCGCTGCGCGCGCAGCAGGCGCAGACGCGCAAGCAGGACGACAGCGCACTCGACACCGAACTCAAGCAGGGCGCCGACGCGTTTCGCGCCGGTCGCATCGTCGGCCAGGGCGACGACACCGCGCTGGCGCACTACAAGGCAGCGCTAGCCATCGACCCGGACAATGCTGAGGCGCACGCTGGCCTCGGCAAGGTGGCACAGGCGCTAACCGTGCAGGCCAGCGCAGCCATCGACGCCGGTGACACCGCGCAAGCCACCCAGCTGCTCGATCAAGCCGCCCTGCTCGCACCGAAATCGGCTGACCTCGCCGCAGCACGCGCGAGACTCAACAGCGCGTCGGCGCAGGGTGCGCCATCCCAGGCGGCTGATCCGAATAACGCCTCGCCGGATGATTCTGTCGAGCCGTCCGCGCCGGTCGTGCTTTCGCCGCAGCAGAGCGCCGCCGTTGCGGGTCTGGTTAAGCGCGCACAGGTGGCCGCCGCGCGCGGTGACATCATGCTGCCGCCGGGCAACAGCGCCTACGATCTGTACCGCAACGCGCTGGTGATCGATGGCAGCAACGCGGCCGCGCTGCAGGGCCTGCAGGCGCTGCCAGTGATCGTGGAAAAGCAATTCAACCAGGCCTTGGCCAACGGCAACCTGGCGCAGGCCAGCAATATGCTGGACAACCTTGCCGAGCTGGCACCGGGTGAAGCATCGCAGGGCGCGCTCAGCGATCGCCTGGCCGGCGCATGGTTGGATCAGTCCGAACAGCAGCTGCGCGATGGCGATCGCGTCGGCGCGACGCAGTCACTTGATCGAGCGCGCAAGCTGTCGCCCAATCAGCCGCGCGTTCTCGATCTCGCTGCACGTTTGCAGGGCAGCCCGTGAGTCGCGCATGCCGCCGGCCCTGAGCCAAAGGAAGTCGCCTTGACCGTATTGGTTTTCGGGGGAAGCAGCCAGATCGGACATTTTCTGCTGCCGCGTCTGCTCGAGCACGGCGAACCTGTCATCGCGCTGAGCCGACATCCGCCAAGCGATGCATCGCCAGTGCAATGGCGGCTCGGTCAGCTGCCCGATGCCGTGCCGGCGCTGCCGCCGCTGTCGGCGATCATCAGCTTCGGCCCGCTGCTGGCGATGGCTCAGTGGTTGGCGGATAACCCGCTGATCGGCGCACCGCGCGTTATCGCCACGAGCTCGATGAGTGCCGAAACCAAGCGCGATTCCAGCGTGCCGGCCGAGCGGGAAATTTCGCGACAATTGCGCGACGGCGAGACCGCGCTGGCGGCGGCGTGCGCGCGTCACGGCTGCAGCTGGACGGTGCTGCGGCCCACGCTGATTTACGGCGCCGGTAAAGACAAGAGCCTCACGCCGATGGCGCGTCGAGCGATGCGGCTGCGGCTGTTTCCACTGCCGTCCGGTCGCGGCCTGCGCCAACCGGTGCACGCCGACGATATCGCGCAGGCGGTCATCGCCGCGCTCGATTGCCCGGCTTCGGTCGGGCGCATTCTTTCGATCGGCGGCGGCGAGCGGCTGACCGCGGGCGAAATGTTTGCCCGCGTGCACCGCAGCCTACCGTGCGCCACGCTGCCGCTGCCGCTGCCGGCGTGGCTGCTGCGATTGGGTCGCCACGGCGTGCCGCGACTGCGCGGCCCACTGCATCGGCTCGACGCAGATTTGATTGCCGACAATGGCGAACTGCAGCGATTGCTTGGCATCAATCCGCGGCCGTTTCGCCCCGACGCCTCGGCCTGGATGCCTACGCATCGCTGATGCATCCGGGCTTGATTGCGTGAGCCCTTCACGCATTGCCCGCAAATTGGCCGCAAAGCGGCTGCCGCGTTCATGGGCGCGCGAGGATGCAAGCCTTATGATCGGCGCACCTGATTGCCGGATTCCCCCACGTTGGCTTTTTTGAATCGTCTTGGCGCTTTCGCGCGCCGCTGCTGGCCCTGGCTGCGAATTCCCGTGTGGGTGGGCCTGGGTCTGCTGTTCGGCTTTATTCTGCCGTATACGCTGATCCTCAATAAGCGCGTGCAGGATCGTTTCAACGATCTGGTGTTTGCTGTTCCCACGCGCGTTTACGCGCGGCCGCTGGCGCTGGCGGCGGGTACTCCGATGACGCCTGCCGCGCTGGAGCTGGAGCTGACTTTTTCCGGCTACAGTCATGACGGTGGCCAGGTCGTCGGCAGTTGGACTAGGCAAGGCTCGACGTACACCATCTCCTCGCGCGGCTATGCCGGCCCGGACGGTGGCGAGCTGCCCAAACGCATCGAGGTGACATTGGGCAACGGCAGCGTGCTGCAGGTGCGCAACGCCGACACCAGGGACGCGATTCCTGTGGCGCATCTTGACCCTGCGCGCATCGCCACGCTGTACGGCGCTAAGCAGGAGGAACGCCGTTTTGTGCAGCTGGCCGACGTGCCGCCGCTGCTGCTCAGCGGACTGCAGGCGGTCGAGGACCGCGACTTCAAGCATCACATCGGCATCGACTTCAGCGCGATCGCGCGTGCAATGTTTGCCAATATGCGCGCCGGCCACACGGTGCAGGGTGGCTCGACGCTGACCCAGCAGCTGGTGCGCAATTTGTTTCTCACGCGCGATCAGAATTTCACCCGTAAATTCAACGAAGCGCTGATGTCGCTGCTGCTCGAAGCGCATTACAGCAAGGGCAGGATTCTTGAGGCTTACGTCAACGACGTATTCCTCGGCCAGCAGGGCGATCAGGCGGTGCACGGTTTTGCCGCGGCGGCGGAGTTCTACTTCGGCCGCCGGATGGAAGATCTGCGCCCGCAGGAAATCGCCCTGCTGGTGGGCATGGTCAAAGGGCCAAGCTACTACGACCCGCGCCGCTCGCCTGAGCGCGCATTGGCGCGGCGCAATCTGGTGATCCAGGAATTCGCCAATACCGGCCTGCTGACGGCGGCGCAAACGAATGCCGCGCAGGCCGCGCCGCTGGGCGTGATCAGCGACGGCCAGCTGCCGCACAACCGCTTTCCGGCGTTTATGGAACTGGTGCGCTCGCAGATCACCGCCGACTTCGACGAGCAGTCGCTGCGCGACGGCAACCTGTCGATCTTCACTACGCTTGACCCTACGGCGCAGCTGTATGCCGAGCAGGCGATCACCTCTGCGCTGAAGGGCCTTGGCAAACGCGCGAACGAAGTGCAAGCCGCCGGCGTGGTGACTGACGCGCCGACCGGCAGCGTGCTGGCCGTGGTCGGCAGCCGCACGCCAGGTGAGCAGGGCTTCAATCGCGCCATCGATGCACGACGTCCGATCGGTTCGCTAGTCAAGCCCTTCGTCTACCTGGTGGCGCTGACCCAGCCCGAGCGCTGGAACTTGTCGACGCTGCTTGACGACAGCCCGGTCAGCATGCGCCAGCCCGACGGCAGCTACTGGGAGCCGCACAACGACGACAACCAGAGCCACGGCCAGCTGCCGATGGTCGATGCGCTGGCGCATTCGTGGAATCTCGCCACCATCCATCTCGGCCTTGCCGTGGGTCTGCCGCGCATCCAGGCGTTCCTGAAATCGTTCGGGCTGGAAAACGTCAGCCCGAGTCCGTCCCTGCTGATCGGCGCGCTCGATCTGTCGCCGCTGCAGGTAGCCCAGATGTATCAATACCTGGCCGCCGACGGCCACGCGCTGCCGCTGGTGGCGGTGCGGGGCGTGGTCAACGGCAGCGGTCAGACGATCAAGCGCTATCAGGTGCAGACCGGCCAAGGGGAGTACCAGGATGCGGTGCGCCTGACCACGTGGGCACTGCAGCAGGTCACCCTGTTCGGCACCGCGCATTCCATCGGCGACTCCGATCTCGCGCGTCTCAATGCGGCGGGCAAAACGGGCACCAGCAACGACATGCGCGACAGCTGGTTCGCCGGCTATACCGGCCAGCATCTGGCGGTATTCTGGATGGGCCGCGACGACAACAAGCCGACCGTGCTGTTCGGCGCCACAGGTGCCTTGCGCGCGTGGCGCGAGCTGTTCGAGAAACTGCCGACCAAGCCGCTGTCGACCACGCCGGCACCGGGGCTTGAACTGGCCTGGATCAATCCGGCCGACGGCAAGCCGACGCAGTCGTCGTGCCAGGGTGCGCGTCAGTTCGAGGTGGTGGCGGGCTCGCTGCCTGCGGACACCGAGGGCTGTTTCTGGCAAGGTGTCAAAAATCTGTTCGGCGGTGGCGATCAGCCTGCGGCCGTGGGTAGCGCGCCGCCGCCGCCATCCAACCCCGATACACCGCCTGATAACACGCTCCGGAATTGATCATGCTGCCTGCCACCAAACCTGCTTCTTTCTTGCTGCTGGCGATTGTCGTCGCCTCGCTGGGCGCTTGCAGCCTGTTCGAACCGCAGCCGACCGCGCCCGCGAAGCCTGCGTATACGCCGCCCACTTACGATCTGGTCGCTTCGATCCGCGCCGCGGGTGCGCGCGAAAAATCGGTGATCGACGTCAATCCGCTGCGCGATGCCGGCGTGGCCGATCTGCAGGACGCGGCGAAGAGCGACGAACAGGCCGGTCGCTACGCCGACGCCGCAGGCAAGCTCGATCAGGCGCTCAAACTCAGCCCGAACTCGCCCGACCTTCTGCAGGACCGTGCCGAGATTGCCGTGCGCATGAAGGATTACCCGCTGGCCGAAAAGCTCGCGCACCAGTCGTGGTCGCTCGGGCCCAAGCTCGGGCCGCTGTGCGCGCGCAACTGGCAGACCGTGGTCGAGATTCGCCTGCAGTACAACGATCAGCCGGGAGCTGCCACTGCGCGCAAGTGGGTTCAGCAGTGCCATAAGCCGGGACAGCCGCGCTATTGATGCCACGCTTTTGCTGCCTTCGGTTTGCCGCATCGCCGTGGCACGATACTGCTTGAATGATTGAACACGACGACATCGGCGCCCTGCTCGGCGCCGACGGCCCGTTTGCCCGCGAGCTGCCGAACTTCGCGCCGCGTGAGGCGCAGCAGACGATGGCGGTCGCCGTGCAGCAGGCCATTGCCGGCCGCGACACGCTGATCGCCGAAGCCGGCACCGGCACCGGTAAAACCTATGCTTACCTCGTGCCGGCGCTGCTGTCAGGCGAGCGCGTGATCATTTCCACTGGCACCAAGGCGTTGCAGGATCAGCTGTATTTTCGCGATCTGCCCAAGGTGCGCTCGGTGCTGGGCTCGCGTTTAAAAACCGCGCTGCTGAAAGGTCGCGCCAATTATCTCTGCCTGTATCGACTGGACCAGACTGTGCGCGAAGGCGCCACCTTCGATCGCACGCAGGCGTCGCAGCTGGCGACGATTCGCGCATGGTCGGCGCGCACGCGACGCGGCGATCGCATGGAGCTGGCCGAAGTGCCGGAGGAGTCGCCGCTGTGGCCGCGCGTCACCTCCACGCCAGAAAACTGCCTCGGCGTGGAGTGTCCGTTCTTCGACGACTGCCATGTGGTGAAGGCGCGGCGCGAAGCGCAGGAAGCCGACGTGGTGGTGGTGAATCATCACCTGCTGTTTGCCGATCTCGCCTTGAAACAGGAGGGATTCGGCGAAATCCTGCCCGGTGCGGCGGCTTTCATTCTCGACGAGGCGCACCAGATTCCCGAGCTCGCCGGCCAGTTTTTTTCGCAGAGCATCAGCGCGCGCCAGCTCACCGAACTGGCGCAGGACGCGCTGGCCGAATGCAGCGGCATCACCGGTGCGATCGGCCTGCTGCTGGAGCCGGTCGAAGCGCTGCAGAACGCCGTGCGCCAGCTGCGCCTGACGATGGATGCGCTGCCGGCACGCGGCGCGTTCCAGCAGCTGGAAGATCAGCCGGGCGTCGAGGTGGCGCTCGGCGATCTGCGCGACCTGCTGTCCACCATGGTCGAGCTGCTGGCCTCGCAGGCCGAGCGCTCGCGCGGCTTCGACAACCTGCACGAACGCGCTTTGCTGCTGAGCGGTCGACTCGATCGCATCGTCGAAGACCACACGGATCGCGACGTGCGCTGGTACGAACATTACCCGCGCGGCTTTGTTTTATACGCCACGCCGCTCGATCTGGCCGAGCCCATGCGCGGCCTGCGCGAGCGCACGCAGGCCGCGTGGATCCACACGTCGGCCACGCTGTCGGTGGCCGGCGACTTCGGCCACTTCGCGCGCCAGATCGGTCTGGACAATCCGCAGACGCTGAGCCTGCAAAGCCCGTTCGACTATGCGCGGCAGGCGCTGTGTTATCTGCCGCCGCCGTTGCCCGATCCGAACGCGCGCGACTACACCGACAAGGTCATCGAAGCCGTGCTGCCGGTGCTGCACGCGTCGAACGGCCGCGCGTTTCTGCTGTTCACTTCGCACCG
>Ga0302316_10001903_pt1 | contig 15753 bp, 13 predicted proteins | sample III_Palsa_N3_2_FD_200456 | JGI IMG/M metagenome (GOLD analysis project Ga0302316, IMG submission 200456) | Peat permafrost microbial communities from Stordalen Mire near Abisko, Sweden - III_Palsa_N3_2 | ecosystem: Environmental > Terrestrial > Soil > Palsa > Peat permafrost | place: Sweden...
GTGAATAACCAGCAAATCCCCACCTCCATCTCCCAACTCCCATCCACTCCTCCTCCTTCTTAGTTTTTCCAACCCTCATTATCTAAACCTCGTACCACTCCTAAACCAAACGCCTGCAACACATAAGACCGATATCCACTCTTCCACCCACAACGACTACTACTGCTATTAAATCTCTTACTTTCACTTAGTTTTGTAGAAGCATTCGCACCCCAACGCAGTGTCCCATCTCACACAAAACATCGCCGATATTCACAGCCCTCGCTCGCCCTAGAATCAACTCAACCTCTGCCCTCACCACGAGGGCCTAGCGCGCTATCAGCAAGGGAGAAACCCCATCGTGTCCACCGCCACCATCACGCCCGACGTCGCAGCGCCTACCGGCAACCTCGAAATCACAGTATCCCGCGCCGAGCTCCTCCGCGAGCTCACCGCCGCTCAGTCCGTCGTCGAGCGCAAAACAACCATCCCAATTCTCTCGAACTTCCTCTTCGAAGCCACCGATGGCAAGCTCACGATCACCGCTACCGACCTCGATCAGTCACTCAAGACCTCCTGCGTGGCGAAGGTCAAGAAGGAAGGCGCCTGCACCATCCCCGCGCGCAAGTTGTTTGATTACATCAAGTTGCTGCCCGAAGGTGACATCTCGATCAAGCTAATGGACAACCACTGGGTCCAGATCCGCGCCGGTCGCTCAAACACCAAGATGGTCGGCATGGCCCGCGCAAACTTCCCCCAAGTCCCCGAGTTCCCCGAAGCCGGCGCCTTCAAAATCAACGCAGCTTCGCTCAAGAACATGATTTCAAAGACGATCTTTGCGATTTCAAACGAAGAGTCTCGCTACACCCTCAACGGCGCGCTGCTTGTGTTGAAGGCTGAATCTATGGCGATGGTTGCTACGGATGGGCATCGTTTGGCGCATATTGAGAAGTTGGGGGAGGCCTTGGATGGGATTTCGGGGGAGAAGAAGACGCTGATTCCTCGGAAGGCGCTGGCTGAGTTGATGAGTTTGTTGGGTGGGACTGACTCGGAAGTTGTTGAATTTGCTGATGATGACCAGTCTTTGTTCTTCCGAGTGGGTGGGAGGGTGCTTACTAGTCGTAAATTGACTGGGCAGTTTCCTAACTATGAGGCGGTTTTGCCGCGGGATAATACGAAGTTTGTTATCGTGCGTTCCGAGGACTTAATGGCCTCGATTCAACGAGTTGCGCAGTTTGCTGATGAGCGTTCGGGGGCTATCAAGATTCGGCTGGAACAGAACGAGTTGAAGCTTTCGGCGCAGTCTACGGATTCGGGTGAGTCGGAAGACATTATCGAGACTCCTTACAACTACGACCCCTTAGTGGTGGGTTTCAATAGCTCGTATCTTGTTGATTTCCTTCGGGCTACGGGCGTTACCGGAGAGGTTAGGCTGGAGTTCAAGGACGCGCAATCGGCGGGGCAGATGCGGCCGGAAGATGCGAATGAGGATGTGAAGTACCGGTACATCCTGATGCCGATGCGGATCTGATAAATCGTCCCTAAAGACGTGTTTTTGACGGTGAGGGGCACGGTTTTTCGTGAAAAAACTACGGTCGGGCGAGTCCTTTTTACGGTGATATTTTCACCGTACGGTGGCTGACGGATCCCGGGATGCTGTGAGGTTGTTTTCGACTCACGAGGAACCGGGACTCGCTCGCGCTCGTACTGGCTTCTGAGCCTCGCCAAACATAGCTTGAGTTCAGAGGACGTACACCCATGGACTCACCTATCGAACAGCCTACGAGCAATGTCGCTCAATCCTCCCTCCCTCGCCGCATCTTCGTTGGCCCTTTAGGTCCTCGCGCTGGCTGGTGCCTGCTGCTCTATGTGACGCTGGTGTTTTGCATCATCATGGGACAGCATGCCATACACCACCATTTTCATCATGCAGCCGCAGCGGCTACCCATGTGACGGCACCCCCGGCAGCTTCCGAACCTGAGCCGGTGCTGCCGATAACCCTGATCAATTCCATCGCCTTTGGTCTGCTCCTGCTTTTGAGCTGGCTTATGGCGACGATCGAGCACCGCCGGGTAGCTGTCTACGGCCTGGGGGGCCAGCGTCCGTTGGGGCGCTTTCTGGTAGGCGCCTTCTGGGGTCTCGCTGCTATATCGCTGCTCATCTTCGCTCTTAGCGAATTCCACTTCCTTCAATTTGATACGCGCCTCCTGCATGGACGCGCCATTCTGGGCTGGGGTGCTGCGCAACTCGTCGGTTTCCTGTTTGTAGGACTTCTCGAAGAGTTTGCTTTCCGTGGCTATCTCCAGTTCACTCTCACCCGCGGGCTGATCGGTCTGGGCAATGCGATCTCCCGTCCGCATGCTCGCGCGATCGCTTTTTGGAGCGCGGCCATCATAAGCTCTGCGCTCTTCTTTCTCGCGCATACCGGCAACGATGGCGAGAACAAACTCGGCCTCTTCCAGGTTTTCCTCTTTGGCCTGGTCCTCATCATCGCCCTCTGGCGCACCGGCTCGCTCTGGTGGGCGATCGGCTTCCACATGGCATGGGATTGGGGTCAGAGCTTCCTCTACGGCGTCCCGGACAGCGGTGGGCTCATACAGGGCCGTCTGTTCGCGACTCATGCCATGGGCAACCCGCTGTTCTCGGGCGGAACAGTTGGTCCGGAAGGCAGCCTATTTACGATTCCTATTCTTGTGCTGACTCTCGTTGTTCTCTATTTCACTCGCCCGTCTCCCCAACCGGCACTGGAGCAACTTCCTTACAAGGGCGACATTAGTCCGTACCTTCAAACGGTCTCAGCGGATTTGGCATCGTAAAGAGTGCAGGAAGCCGGGCGCTCAGTTCCATCGCGTCTACCGGATCCATGCCTCTTTCGAAGGAGCCGACCATGAGCCGCAATCGCAATCTTCCGCTTGGCATTCTTGCCGGTATCGCTGGAGGGCTTGTTGCCTCTTTTGTGATGAATGAGTTCATCGCCCACCCTGGCAAGGAGCTCTCTGAGGCTATTGAGACGCCGGCGGAGAAGCGGCTGCTTGAACAGCAGTCGGATGGCGAAGACGCCACGATGAAGATGGCGGATGCTGTTGCTGCTACGGCAACCGGTGGGCAGCACCTTACGCACGAGCAGCGTGCTGCGGCGGGGCCGGCGATTCACTATGCGTTCGGTGGGCTTATGGGCGGGCTTTATGGGGCGCTGGCGGAGGTTTTCAGTGCGACTACGGCAGGCTTTGGGACTACGTTTGGATCGATGTTGTTTGCGGGGGCCGATCTGTTTGCTGTGCCTCTGCTCAAGCTGGCGCCTTCGCCTGAGGAGCAACCGGCTTCTGCGCTGGCTACGCCGATGGCGGCGCACCTGGTTTATGGAGCTACTACGGAGCTTGTGCGGCGGTTGTTGCGGAGGGTTTTGTAGGTGGCCACTCGCTGTTCCATACCTAAATCTTAGGTTGTCGCCACTGAAATAGCCCGCTGTCCGTTGATGCGGTAGTCTCTCTGCATGCCTCCGGAGTATGTCACCGTATTTCAGATTGCGCCGTCGTCTACTGATTGGCTGTTTGCGGCGATTGGCCTGGTGCCGATCTTGATTGGGTGCGTGATCTTCTGGGCAAAGAAGAAGTTCTCGTGGACCCGCCTCAAAGAGATTCATTGGTTCCTGCCTACCTTCTTTTGTGTCTTCGGATTTATTTGGGTCGTCTTCGTTGGTCCTGCGATCATTCGCCAGGACTCGAAGCTCATCACCGCATACCGAAACAACGACTATTCCCTTGTCGAGGGTGTCGTCACGGACTTTCACCCTATGCCTTATGAAGGGCATCAGGAAGAATGTTTCTCAGTGCAGGAAGAGCGTTTCTGCTACTCCGATTACGTGATAACGGGCGGCTTCCACAACTCCGCCTCGCATGGCGGGCCTATTCGCGAAGGCCTGCCTGTTCGGATTGCGTATTCCCACGGCGTGATTCTCAGACTGGATATTCCCAAGGGCCAAGCTCTGACTGCAACCCAATCGGCCAGCGTTGCCGCCTCTTCGGAGAGGGATTGGCAGAGCCGGGCCGAAGCCGACCCAGTCGATCAGACTATGACAGTTTCTTTTCTCTTTGTCGCCGTTGGCTGGAGTCTTTGGTGGAACCTGCAGTGGAAGCGCGTGATGCGATTCTGGTTGCGACCGCCTTATCGCCGATGGACTCAGATCGGCTTTCGCATCTTCTTCGCAGCAAATTTTGTTGGCGCGATTGTGCAACTCTTCCTGCAGTTACGACGACATCCGATTACGAAGGAGAACAGTGTGCTGACCATAAAGATCACGGTCATTATGGGTGTAGTGGTCGCGTTAATGTCACTGCTCACCCTAAAGATGGCGGAACGGCGAGATCGTAAGCGAAATGTAGCTGCTCAAGACGTGTCCTGAGTTTGTTCTCGCTTAGAGCCGAATGACCAGGCCTGCGCCGAAGGTTTGCAGGGTGTGGTTGGTGTTGCCGCTGGTGGATAGTTGGCCGGCACCGTATTCGGCTCGGATGGCGACGTGGGGAAAGATGGTGAAGTCTGATCCGAACTGGAACTGATAGGCGAAGGAGCTGGTGCGGTTGTAGCTGGTGCCGTTGTTGGTGCCTACGGCGCCGATCTCGGCCTGGAAGTAGGGGTTGAAAGGGAGCGCGGGGACGCCGCTGGCGTCGATGCGGGCACCCACCAGGCCGCCTAAGATTTTGTTGCCGTAGGGGGTGGAGTTCGAGCTGTTCTCGATGATGCCGCGGAAGTCAGCGCCGAGGCGGGCTGGGCCGAGGTGGACGAAGTCGTCGTAGAGGCCAATAGTGCCGCCGAGGGCGGTCATGCCGCCGCTCTGGTTCGGGCCCGTGCCGTTGCCTACGCCGATGCCGGAGTAGTGGCCGGCGCTGAACATGGCGTAGGGGGCGATCTGCGCTGCGGAGGGGCGTGCGCCGAGGATGATGGTGATCGCGAGGAAGAGGATGCGTCGTAGGTGGCAGTTTGATGGGCGCATGGTTTGAGAGTCCCCCATTTAAAGCGTAGATGAGGCTTGGTTGGTTGGGCAGTGACGGCCTTGGTTCGTGGGATGTTTGTTCGCGGTTTCTGGATTGTTGGGGTCTCCGCGGGAGGAGGTTGCTCGTTGGACACCCAGGTCCCCAAGCGCGAGGGACCTGGGGCACCCGGGGTTGGGGCCGGACCGGCAAAGAACGGGAGAGTGCCAATACAGAGATTCTTCGCTGCGCTCAGAATGACGGCGTTTGGGAATGGGGAGTCATGTTTTTGCGGAGGAAGATTGTGGCCTGGGGGTTGTCGTTGAAGCGTTCGCATTCGGTGTAGCCGCGTTTGCGGTAGAGGGCTATGGCGGCTTTGAGGTCGTCGTAGCTGTCCAGGTAGATCCAATGCAGGCCCTGGGTGCGGGCGAAGGCTTCCTGTGCGTCTAGGAGCTTGTCGGCGATGCGGTGGCCGCGGGCGGCGGGTTGGACGTAGAGGCGTTTGCACTCGGCGGCGTTTGGGATCGAGGCTAGCTGGCGGAGGACGACGCAGCCGACGGGGGTTTCGTTGAGGTAGGCGAGCCAGACGCCGGAGGCGGAGTCGTCGATGATTTGCTGGATGGCGGCGGGGGTGTCGCGCACGACTACGTTGATGGCTTCGTAGTACTCGTGGAGGAGTTGGATGGCTTCTTCGTTGGATTGGGTGAGGCGAACGATGCGGATGGTGGGTTCGCTGAGGGGCGCTGGCATGGGGAGAGGCTAATGGGGATGGGGGCTAAATGCAAACGTCCGGTGGTTGTAGGCCTCGGAGGAATCCCCGATCTCCAAGTGCGAGAGATCGGGGGCACCCGTGAGAGTTGAGGCTGGTCGATAGGTCGGGCTTACAGCCCTTGGTCTTTGGGCGGTGGGTACGAGGGGCTTCTGCACCCCAGCGAGCAAAAGCGCTCGCCGGGGACCCCGCCTTCGCCCCTCGCTGGTATAGATCGCGCCTTCGGCGCTAAGAGCAACAGCAACAAGAGCAACAACAAGTGCAACAGCAACTGCCAATACAGGGGTCCTTCACTGCGTTCAGGATGACGAGAGTATTGGTAATGCCGAGGAGAGCGGTCGCTTCGCGATACCCCACCCTTTGCAAAGAGCGCAAAGGGTGGGGCACCCAGAGTTGTGGCTGGGTGGGCGAAGAACGGGAGAGTGCAAGTGCCAATACGGGGATTCTTCGCGATGCTCAGAATGACGGCGTTTGGGGTGGATGACGGTGCGTGAGGTAGGGCACTCGGAGTTGTGGGGTTACTGGATGCGGACGTGGCGGTAGCCGGCGGCGGTCATGGCGGTTAGGAGCTCTTCTACTTGTTCGGGGCCGCGGGTTTCCATGGTTAGGTCGATGCTGGTGTCGCCAAGGTTTACGCCGTAGTAGGCGCGGTTGTAGAGCGTGTCTACGATGTTGACGCGGTGGCTCGCGATGAGGGTGGCGAGGTCGACGAGGGCGCCGGGGCGGTCGAGGAGGTGGATGCGGAGGCGGATGAGGCGGCCGTCCTGCACGAGGCCGCGTTCGATGATGCGGCTTAGGAGGGTGACGTCGATGTTGCCGCCGCAGACCAGCACGGCGGTCTTCATGTTTGGCGGGAGCGATGTGTGCTTTTGGAGGAGAGCGGCGAGGGCGGTGGCGCCGGCGCCTTCGGCGAGGGTCTTTTCGCGCTCGAGGAGGGTGAGGATGGCGCTGGCGATCTCGTCTTCGTCTACGGTGACGATCTCGTCGACGTACTTTTGGACAACGGGGAAGGTGAGCTCTCCGGCGCGGCGGACGGCTATGCCGTCGGCGATGGTGGTGGCGGGGTCGAGTGTGACGGGATGATGCGCGGCGAGGGCCGCGGACATGGAGTTGAGCTTCGTCGTCTGGACGCCGATGACGCGGATGTTGGGGTTGGACTCCTTTACAGCGCAGGCGATGCCGCCGATGAGGCCGCCGCCGCCGATGGGGACGACGACTGCTTCGAGGCCGTCGATCTGTTCGAGGAGTTCGAGGCCGATGGTGCCCTGGCCGGCCATGACGAGGTGGTCGTCGAAGGGATGGATGAAGGTCATGCCTTCGGCCTTGCAGAGACGCGTGGCCTCTTCGCAGGCTTCGTCGTAGTTGGCGCCGTGGAGGACGACTTCGGCGCCGAAGCCGCGGGTGGCAGTGACTTTGACGAGCGGCGTGGTCTGCGGCATGACGATGACGGAGCGGATGCCGCGCTGGGTGGCGTGGTAGGCGACGCCCTGCGCGTGGTTGCCGGCGGATGCGGCGACTACGCCTCGCTTGCCTTCGTCTGCGGTGAGCGTGGCGATTTTGTTGAGGGCTCCGCGCTCTTTGAAGCTGCCGGTCATCTGCAGGTTTTCGAGCTTGAGATAGACCTGCTGGCCGGTCATGCGGGAGAGCATCTGCGAGTGGTTGCAGGGCGAGTAATAGATGGAGCTGGAGATGCGTTCGCGGGCGGCCAGGATGTCGGCGAGGGTGAGCGTGGAGGCGGAGGTCATCGTTCTCTATCGTAATCCTCAGGCGTCAATTGCGTGGTCGTGTGGGAGGTCGGCGCCGGTCCAGAGTTTTTGCGAGGACCATGGAGCGGCGGGGGTGGACCAGAAGGGATCTGTTGGAGGCAGGCCGAGTGGGAGAAAGGCGTTGGTGCAGAGGTAGAGGCTGCCGGTGGAGATGTAGGTTTCGCCGAGGGAGGGTTGGTGGCCGGAGAGGCCGATGCGGAGCCAGCCGTCTTTGTCGAAGGTGTTGGGTGGGGAGAGCGTGCGGTGGATGACGGCGGCGAGGGCGCAGCGGGTTTGTGCGGGGGTGAGGTCTTCGGGGAGCATGTGGCGGAGGACGGTGTCGGCGAGGAGGTGGAAGGCTCCGCAGCGGTAGGTGATGGAGCGGCCGATGGCGGGGTAGGTGCCGTCGGGGGCGATGAGGCGCTCCTGCGTGTGGGCGTAGCGTGTGGCTCGCTGGTGGACCGGCGGGAGCATAGCTTGCCAGTCGGGGTTCTCGGGAGCGAGTTCGTCGAGGACGGCGAGCAGGAAGGGATGGATGACGAAGGAGTTGTAGTAGTCCGCGTGGAAGTGCGGGCCGTCGCCGTAGGTGCCGTCGCCGAGGAACCAGGTCATGTGCTCGCGGAGGGCGTAGTCGACGCGGGTGCGGTCCCAGGGCTCGTTGAGGGCGTGGAGCGCGGCTTCGATGGCGGCGACGAAGAGGAGCCAGTTGCTGAGGGGTGGTTTGAACTGGCGGGTGCGGCGGAGGGCGTCGGCTAGCTGCTTGCGGGTGGTGGCGTCGAGGGACTTGTTGAGGACGGTGGGGGCGCGGAGGATGGCGAGCGCGAGGAAGCCGGCGTCGACTACGTTTTGTGCGCCGGCGTCGAAGTCGAGGTGGTCGGGGGATTGTGGATCGAGTGTGGAAAGGATGGATTTTTGGGTGAGCTCGAGATAGTGGGCGTGGAGTTTGGATTCGGTGAGGGTGGTGGGAGTGGATTCAAGCCAGGGCGCTATGCCGGAGAGGGTGCGGCCGAAAGCTTCGAGGTGGGTGACCTTGCGGCGGCTTGACTCTTCGCCCGGGGCGGCTTCGACGGGCATGGTGGCTTTGAGTTGGCCGCGGCTGAGGGCGGTGAGGACGGGGTGGGCTACGCGGTCTAGTTGGGAGAGGAAGAAGGCGCGGTCGCTGGGTGCGGGTGTCTGCGCGAGGGCGCGTGTGGGGAGTGTGGTGGCGAAGACGGTTGCGGCGGCGGATTTTAGGAGGTCGCGGCGATGCATGGGGCTTGGCCTTCGATTCGTGCAAGCTTATCGGGTGAAGCTGGTTTGCTGCTTTTCCTTGTGGCGTTCGATGGCTAGGTCGATGAGGCGGTCGATGAGTTTTTTGTAGGAGAGGCCGCTGGCCTGCCAGAGCTTGGGGTACATGCTGATGGAGGTGAAGCCGGGCATGGTGTTGATCTCGTTGAGGAGGATCTCGGCGGGCTTGGCTTTCCCCTCTTTAGAGCGGCGCGCGGGGGCCATGAGGAAGTCGACGCGGGCGAGGCCGGAGCAGTCGCAGGCGCGGAAGGCGGCGATGGCCATGGCGCGGATCTTTTTGGACTCGGCGGCGGTAAGTTTGGCAGGGATGATGCTGACGCTTTCGTCGGCGCCGTTGAGCTCGTACTTGGCTTCGTAGTCGTAGAACTCTTTGGCGGGGACGATCTCGCCGACGATGCTGGCTTCGGGGGTGTCGTTGCCGAGGACAGCTACTTCGAGCTCGCGGGGCTTTACGCCGGGGCCGCCTACGCCTTGCTCGATGACGATCTTGCGGTCGAAGCTGGCGGCGAGGTCCATGGCTTCGGCAAGGTCTTTGCGGGTCTTGACCTTGCTGATGCCGACGGAGCTGCCGAGGTTTGCAGGCTTTACGAAGAGCGGATAGGTGAGGGATTTTTCGAGGAGGCGCGTGGATTTTTTTGGGTCGGTGCGCCACTCGCTGCGGAGGAGTGTGACGTGTGGTGTTTGCGGTAGGCCGGCGGCGAAGAACATGCGCTTCATCGCGTCCTTGTCCATACCGGCGGAGGAGCCGAGGACGCCGGAGCCGACGTAGGGGATGTCGGCGAGCTCGAAGAGGCCCTGGATGGTGCCGTCTTCGCCGAAGGTGCCGTGGAGGACGGGGAAGACGACGTCAAGGCCTGCGGCGCTGGAGCCGGCGGCTGCTCCGTGGATGCTCATCGTGCTGGCGGGTGAGCTGGCACCGCTGAGGAGCCTGGAGGCGCCGCCGCAGAGGAGGTTGTCGGCCTCGGCTGAGTGCAGCCACTTGCCGGCCTTGGTGATGCCGAGGGGAACGACGTCATACTTTTTGCGGTCGATTGATTCGAGAATGGAGGCGGCGGAACGGAGGGAGATCTCGTGCTCGCCGCTCTTGCCACCAAACAGAATGCCTACGCGTAGTTTCTTCTTTGCCATGTCTGTTTAAGGGTATCGCCTGCGGCTCTGTGAGGATTGCTCTTGTGTTTCCGCGAACCTACCCAGCTACGTCTATGGAGATTGCCTTGTACGGCGGACGACTCTGCCGCTGTGAGGTTTCGACAGGTGCTTCAGAGAAGCGCGTTTCGCAGTACTCATCCAGTTCGGTACTATAGAGCCGAACCGCTATAAATTACGGCAAATCGAGTCCTCCATGCCCCCGAGACCGCATCTTCTAGATCGTGTATTAATGTTCCGTTATTCGCTGTCGAATGTCGCTATCCTGGGGTGTCTTCCTTTCGTCCTTGCTACCTCAAACCTGTTCGCGCAGAAAACAATCAATGTTCCTTCAAATGCCGCCTCTATCCAAGCCGGCATTAATGCCGCCTCCGACGGCGATACCGTCCTGGTAGCTCCAGGAACTTATGTCGAAAGTGTCAACTTCAAGGGCAAAAACATTACTGTTACCAGTTCTGCTGGTCCTGTTCAAACAATTATCGAAGGAAACATCAATGGGGCGACAGGCGGGGGCCCAAATGCCGCTGCAGTCACCTTTGATAGTGGCGAATCAAGGAATGCGGTAATTAGTGGATTTACGATCACAACCGCAACATTCACCACATTCTCAAGTTCCAATGGGATATATGTGTTCGAGTCGAATCCGACCATCACAAACAACATCATCACAGCGAACACCAGCTACGGAATCGATCTGTATGGGGGTGGTGCGCTGATCTCGAATAATACGATCAGCAACACAAACACTGGGTACAACGCGCAAAATGGCTTGGACTGCGATTATGACACCGGCTCAGGAATCGGCGGTGGTGGCGGTGCCAGCCTTGACCTGGAAATTATCGGTAACACGATCACAAACAATGTTGCGCCTTGTGAAGGCGGCGGCATCTACCTCGACGCCCCGCCCGCGACCACAATATCGAACAACATTATCAGCAACAATCAGGGTCTCGAACAAGGTGGCGGAATCCAAATCATCAACGCCGCCACATTCCCACTATCCATCACTCAAAACCTGATAGTTGGAAACTATGCCAGCCAGAATGGCGGCGGAATGAATCTCAGCGTCCCTGCGACTTCTATCCCAAATCCCACCGGACCACTTAATGTATTCATTACAAGCAACACCATTGCTGGAAACTCGATAGCGCCGGGTACGCCGATACCCGGGTACTACAACAACGGATCTCAGGTGGTTCTCGATGCCTATGTTGGCCAGATAGGGTTTTTCGACAACCTCATTGTGGCCAACGACAAGTTCGCCGCCATCACCTGTAATCCGGCCTATCAGGATCTGAGCCTTGACCCACCGGTCTTCAGTTACAACGATATCTACAATCCCACGGGCTCACAGTTTGGTGGATGGTGCACCACCACGAGTGGATCAGGCAATATCTCGGCCGATCCAAAGTTCAATAACACGGCAACCGGGGACTATCATTTGCAAACCGGTTCTCCGGCCATTGACACAGGCTACAACGCTGCGCCCGGTCTGTTGTCTACAGATATCTCAGGCAATCCTAGAATCCAAAACAGCACCGGGATAAGTACAGCGATTGTAGATATGGGCGCCTACGAAGCCACCGGAACGCCGGATTCCCGCAACCCATCTCAGTCCACCATTTCAGTGCAGCCATCGACCACTCTCTATGGACAGTCCGTAACTCTCACAGCCAACGTTACGGCTAGCTCAGGCACGGTCACCTTTCTCGATGACTGGACTCCTATTGGACAAGCACCGGTCTCTAGTTCGGGCGTAGCAACGCTTTCTACAGCCCAACTCACTCAGGGAACTCACTGGCTCGTCGCCTCGTTCGGCGGCAACTCCACTCTTGACGAAAGCGCTTCCAGCGCCGCAAGTGCATCCGTCAACGGCTATTCCACATCGACCTCACTCATAAACTCCCCCAATCCGGTAGACTATTCGCAATCTGTGACACTAACAGCGACGGTAACCTCCAGCCTGGCTGGTGCTTCCGGAAATGTCGGGTTCTACGAGAACCAAGCGGAAATTGCCAGTGTGGCTCTGAACGCCGGCACAGCTTCGTTTACGACACCTGCTCTTAGCGATGGTACGAATTCGTACTATGCGGTGTATTTAGGTGATGTCAGCCACGTGAGTAGCCAATCGAATTATGTGTCGATCACTCCGCAGGATTTCTTTGCGTACGTGTCGGGAAACACTTTGACCATAAACATCACTCCAGGACAATCAGGCACTGCCACGATCCTGTATGACGCCTATGGAGGCTTCACAGGGACGATCACGTTTTCATGCGCTGTACCTTCGAATATGACCGGCGCCACTTGTTCCGCGACTCCACTTCAGGCGACCTCAACCGACACTGGAAGTTCAACGCTGGTTGTCACCACAACGGCCCCGCAACAAGCCAGCAAGCAGCCTGGGATTCTAGGAATTCGCCCGGGTGCAGGAATGGTGCTCTGCGGCGGTATCCTATTTGCCATGCTTCCTTGGTCGGCTGTCAGGCGGCGCTACCGGGCAACATGGATAGTGGTGCTGATGGGGCTGACGCTGTCGATCTCCGGTTGTTCAGGAGGAGGATCTGGATCAAATGCATCGGTTGGAACACCGACAGGATCGTATACGGTGACCATCACCGCCTCAAGTGGCATAATTGCCCACACCTTTACCGAAAGCGTTGTCGTTCAATAATCATCCTGATCTCATCAGTCACCTCGCGCATACGCACCGCGCGTGAAGTGCTCCAACTAACGCAATACCCGTCCCCCAACCGAACTACACGTTGAACTTGAAGAAGAGGATGTCGCCGTCCTTGACGATGTACTCTTTGCCTTCGGAGCGGAGGAGGCCGGCTTCTTTTACGGCTTGTTCGCTGCCGAGGCGGAAGAGGTCTTCGCAGGCGTAGCAGTCGGCCTTGATGAAGCCGCGTTCGAAGTCGGAGTGGATGACTCCGGCGGCGCCGGGTGCTTTGGTGCCGCGTTTGATGGTCCAGGCGCGGACTTCCTGAACGCCGGAGGTGAAGTAGGTGATGAGGCCGAGGAGGCGGTAGGCGGCGTGGATGAGGCGGTTGAGGCCGGGTTCGGTGAGGCCGGCGGCTTCGAGGAACTCGGTGCGTTCGGCGGGCTCGAGTTGCGAGATCTCGGCTTCCATCGCGCCGCAGATGCGGACGACTTCGCTTTGCTCTTCGGCGGCGCGGGCTTCGACGAGTTTTGTGAACTCGTTGCCGTCGGCGATGCCGGCTTCGTCCACGTTGGCGACGTAAAGCTGCGGCTTCATGGTGATGAGGAAGAGATCGCGGGCGACGAGCTTTTCGGCGTCGTCGAGCTCGGCGGTGCGGGCGGGCTTGCCGGCGTTCAGGACCTCGAGGAGCTTCTGGATGGTGGAGAGCTCGGTCTTGGCGGCGGCCGTTGCGGCGTTGGACTTGGCGGCTTTTTCGGCCTTGTTGAGGCGCTTTTCTACGGTGTCGAGATCGGCGAGCAGCAGCTCGGTGTTAATGATTTCGATGTCGTGGAGAGGGTTAACGCCGCCGGCGACGTGGATGACTTCGGGGTCGGAGAAGCAGCGGACGACGTGCAGGATCGCGTCGGTCTGGCGGATGTGCGAGAGGAACTGGTTGCCGAGGCCTTCACCCTTGCTGGCGCCTTCGACGATGCCGGCGATGTCGACGAACTCCATGGTGGTGGGGACGATGGAGTGGGGCTTGACCATGGTGACGATGCGATCCATGCGGTCGTCGGGGAGGGGCACGATGCCGACGTTGGGATCGATGGTGCAAAACGGGTAGTTCGCGGCCTGGGCTTCAGAAGCCGTTAGCGCGTTGAAGATGGTGGACTTTCCGACGTTCGGCAGCCCGACAATTCCGCAGTTCAGAGGCATGTTGCTGGTTTCCTTTTCATCTTCTATTGGAACATGCCTGTGACCGCAGGCTCGAACGGGGGGCGTGAATCGCAAAACGATGTTCAAACATCTAATTTTGTATGCAGATCGGAATCGACAGTTTCGTGGAGACAGTGGTGGGCGGCGCGCAAACGTCGGCTCAGCAAGGCGTGCAGCGTGTCCAACAGCTTCTGGAAGAGATTGAATTGGCTGATCGCGTTGGCCTGGATTCTTATGGCATCGGCGAGCACCATCGCGAGGAGTACATTGCGTCATCGCCGGCGGTGCTGCTGGCTGCTGCCGCGGCGCGGACGAAGAATATACGGCTTACCAGCGCCGTTACGGTGCTTAGCTCGGATGATCCGGTGCGTGTGTTTCAGGACTTTGCCACGCTTGATCTGATCTCGCAGGGCAGGGCGGAGATTATTGTGGGGCGGGGGTCGTTTATTGAGTCGTATCCGCTGTTTGGGTATGACCTGCAGCACTATGACGAGCTGTTTTCCGAGAAGCTGGATCTACTGCTGAAGCTGCGGGAAGAGACGCGGGTGAATTGGACGGGCAAGCATCGGGCGTCGCTGACCGGGCAGGGTGTTTGGCCACGGCCAGCGCAGGCTTTGCTGCCGATTCGGTTGGGAGTGGGCGGGACGCCGCAGTCGTTTGTGCGGGCTGGGACGCTTGGGCTGCCGCTGACGGTGGCCATTATCGGCGGTGAGCCGCACCGGTTTCGGCCGCTGATCGATCTTTATCGTGAGGCGGGACGCCAGGCCGGGCATGCTGAGGAGAAGCTGACGGTCGATGTCCATGCCGTTGGATTTGTTGCGGATACTACAGAGGGCGCGGCGAACGATCTATGGCCGTCGCACTCCGCTGCCTTTACGCGCATTGGGCGCGAGCGGGGCTGGCCCCCGACGACGCGGGCGGTGTTCGATGCTCAGCGGGGCGAACTGGGAGCGTTTCTGGTGGGCGATCCGGAGACCGTTGCGAAGAAGATGTGGCATATTAGCGACTCACTCGGCGGTGTGGAACAGATCAGCCTGGTGATGAGCGGCGGGCCGCTGCCGCACGAGAAGCTGCTGCATGCCATTGAACTGCTTGGCACACAGGTGAGGCCGCTGGTTACGGGGAAGGCTAGCTGACTGTTGCGGGTGGCCGAAAGGCCGTCAAATTAGACGGTTTCGTCTGTCTTCCAGACGTAGAGGAACTCTTCGTTGCTGGAGGTCGCGATGGCAAGTTTCTTCTGGCTCGCGGCTCGGCTCAGCGCAGAACGAATGTTCTCTTTGGTGTCCGGCAGCTCGGAGAGCGGGATTTTGAGCGCCGAGCCCGGGCTCAGGAGCTCGATATCGCCCAACAGTTCCGTAATGATCTGCTTGTGCTTGCCGTCGCGTCCCTTGGGGACGTCGGTTTGCGGTACGGATTTGAATCTGGAGCTGGATGGAATTCGTTCCGGGTCGGCCATGGAAACCTCTCTAACGTTATCGACGCGTTATCGTGGCGCAAACGTTGCCAAAATCTAAAATTTAAATTAGCACAAGAAATAGAGATTCGCAATAAACTGTTATGTCGGGCAAGTGACAGAGGCAAAAGACTTAGGTCGTATTAGAAAGAGTTAACCCGTATAAAAATCTGAGGCTTAGGGTCTATCTAGAGGTACGGCCCATGTCCCCTTCTTTGAATTCAGAAGTAGTCTCTCTCGATGAAGTCCCCTTTGAAGATTCCATCCTCAATACGACGTATCGGGCCACCATTCTGGTGGTCGATGATGAGCCCCTGGTGGCCGATACGCTGTCCGCAATTCTGGCGCGGGCGGGCTTCAAGACGCACACCGCCTACGACGGCGCGACGGCACTGCAACTGGCGAACAAATTTACGCCTCATCTGCTGATCACCGATGTTGCGATGCCGGAGATGAATGGCGTCGAACTCGCTCTTACCCTGGTGGACGAGCAACCGGCGTGCAAGGTGCTGTTGTTCTCCGGCCATGCCACCAGCGCGGACCTCGT
>Ga0302316_10001904_pt1 | contig 15751 bp, 13 predicted proteins | sample III_Palsa_N3_2_FD_200456 | JGI IMG/M metagenome (GOLD analysis project Ga0302316, IMG submission 200456) | Peat permafrost microbial communities from Stordalen Mire near Abisko, Sweden - III_Palsa_N3_2 | ecosystem: Environmental > Terrestrial > Soil > Palsa > Peat permafrost | place: Sweden...
GTGGACCGAGCAAGCCGCACGCGGCTGCTCATTGCCTTGGCGTTGCTGTGCGCCGCGGGCAGCGCGCTGACGGCCCTCGCGCATGGTTTCACGACCATGATCCTCGCGCGAATGCTGGTGGGCATCTCCGTCGGCGGGGCGCTGCCTGCCGCGGTGTCGCTCGGTGCGGACCTGTCCCTCGCGGCCAACCGCGGCAAGGTGATGGCCCTGCTGGGTCTGGGGCAGGTCGTCGGCACCGCGGGCGCGTTCCTGCTGGCGGGCAGCCTGCTGGGTCACCTGCCGGTCTCGTTCGACCCCGGCTTCGGCCTGCCGCCGCTCGCCGCGTGGCGGTTGCTTCAACTGCTGTTCTCGCTCGGGATGGGGGTGCTTGCGCTGGCCCTTTTCATGCTGCGCGAGCCGCCGCGGCAGGAGGTCGAACAAAGCCGACAACAAAGCCTGCGCCAGATGCTGGTCGAATTGGCAAGGCATCGCGGCGTGCTGCTGCCGCTGATCGTGGGCATGGTCTCGATCAGCATGGCCGACGCGGCGGCCAATGTCTGGGCCGTGCCGGTGCTCACGCGTTCACTTCACCTGCAGCCCGCGGACTTCGGCGGCTGGATGGGACTGCTGTTGATGGCGGCGGGCTTTCTCGGCGTCGTCTCGGGCGGACTGCTCGCAGACTTCGGCCAACGCCTGGGCGGACGGCCCGGGCTGCTCGGCGCCGCGGCCCTGGTGGCCGCGTTGTCGACCCCGATGGCGTGCTTTCCGTTGATGACCACGGTGCCGGGTTTCGCGACCCTGCTGGGGCTGCTGATCCTGTTCGGTGCTGCCGCGAGCATCATCGGTACCGCGGCCATCACGGTGCTGATCCCCAACGAACTCCGTGGATTCAGCCTCAGCATGATCGGCACGCTCAGCATCGTCGTCGCGTTCGGCATCGCCCCGACATTGGTCAGCTTCGTTGCGCAGGTGGGCGGCTATGGCGCCGACATCCGCGTGCCGCTGACAGCCATCGGCCTTGTCACCAGCATCGCCGGGGTCGCTTCTTGCCTGCTGGCGATGCGCGCGGCGCGCTCGTCGTTGCTTCCTTCCTTGCCGGCACCAACTGCATTGCCGCGTTCCGCCCAGACGACGTACTGACAGCATCTGGCTCGATACCTGCAGGTGCAGTCCTGCGAGACTCCGAAGAAGACGATCGAATCGTTGCGCAAGGTACTCAAGCGGCTGCACTCCGCTGGAGATCATGCTGGTGTGCGTTCGCTGGTACGCGGCCTACCCGCTGAGCCTTCGCAACCTCGAAGAGATGATGGCCGAGCGCGGCGTTGTCGTCGATCACACCTCGGTGCACCGGTGGGCAATCAAGATATTACCCGTGCTGGCCGGGGTACTGCGCCGGCGCAAGCGCCCCGTGGATACGAGCTGGCGTATGGATGAGACCTACATCCTGGTCTGCGGCCAGTGGAAATACTTGTACGGTGCGGGTGACCGCGGTGGCGACACGATCGACTTCCTGCCGTGCGCGCACCGCGACTGCGCCGCTGCGCGGCGCTTCTTCGAGCGCGCCATGGATCTGCACGGCGTGCCCGGCAAGATCACCATCGACAAGAGCGGCGCCGAGCGGGCGCGCTGAGGCGTCAAATTGGCATTCGCAATGCGTATGTGCTGATCACTTATCCGCCCCGAGGATCCGGTGGGAATCGAGATCGCTGCGGCGCATCAGCGCTTGGTTGCCGCTCTCCGTGGCTTGCCTTTCAACGACACTGTCGCGCTGCTGTTACCGATATCGGCCGGCGATGCCGCGGCGACCCGTTCGGAGGCATTCTTGATTTTGTCCATCATGACGCTCGTGCCTTTGCGCGGGCAGCAGACGGCGAGCACGGTACAGCGATCGTCGGATGCTTTCAGGTAGGCGTGCCCCATTTCGCTGTCGAAATAAACCGAGTCCCCGGCTTTGAGGCGGGTTGGCGCGTACAACTCCGTATGGAAGTCGATCTCGCCTTCCAGGACGTATGCGAATTCTTCGCCCGGGTGGTGGATGAGACCTCCGAATTCCTCGATGAATTCATCGAGAGTGCGCGCACAACTCTCTACAACTAACGGCGTGCCCAACTTGTTCAGCAGGTCGGTGGCGAGGTACACCTGCCGGTAGCTCTGGGTTTCGACTTCATAGCCTTCCCCTGCTCGTTGGATCACCCGACGCCCACTGCCACCCGAAGATGGTGCGGGCGACGCCGGGCCGAGCAACTCCGCCATGTCCACGTTGAATGCCGCGCTGAGCGTCATCAACTTGTCGTAAGAAAGCGAGACGTGTCCCTTTTCCAGTTTTGACAAAGTGGAAACTGCAAGGCCTGTGCGCTCGGATACCGAGGTCAAGGTGAGACCGAGTTTGTTTCTCAAGCTGCGAATCGCCTCGCCCGGGCTTTGCATGATGAGGATTTTCTGATCTGACTACGGCCTCGTACTCTATCAGAGCGCCGTTTTCTTTTTGGGCGGCTAGTTTCCAATGCAGTGCAATCAAGTGGTTGCGGTAGAAAGAATGCCCTCGCATCGGACGGTTTCTCGTCATGGCTTGCTATCAGTCGGGCCGTCAGTCTGCGAGCGACCGAGGCGCTCCCGAAGGTAGGCAACAAGTCCAACGAGATCGTCGTGTCAGACTGGCCATAGTCTGGCCATAGTCTGGCCATTGCCGCTCGAACAACTCTCCCGTCGTTGTTCCCAAGGAAGCTGCTTGATCGGCGTGGCTGGCTACGCGCTCGGGTTGGATTGCCTAGTTTCTGCCAGGCAGCAGAGTACGGTCGTGGGCGTGCATTGCCCGCACCCCCTTTGGATTTGATGGCGCAATGTCGAATGGCCTTTCAGATATTCAGTCAACTTGAATACGGCCACTGCCGATACAAGCTGCTGAGCCTGCACCTTTAGGCTTTCGGCTGCGGCCGCGCTCTCTTCGACCAGCGCCGAGTTCTGTTGCGTGGCGCGATCCATCTGGTCGATCGCATCGCCGATCTGAGCCACTCCGGAGCATCACGCTGGCGCTGATGAGGCACTTGATCTCCTTGGCAGCCTCCGCCAATCGGCCGGCCAGGCCGCGCACTTCGCTGGCAACGACAGCGAAGCCGCGACCCTGTTCGCCGGCGCGCGCCGCTTCTGCCGCCGCATTCAGCGCGAGGATGTTGGTCTGGAACGCGATGACGTCGATGATGTCGGCGATCTTCTTGCTGCTGTCGTTGATGCCCTTCATCGTGTCGACTACGCGGCTGACGACCTGCGAGTCCTTCTCGGCGACAGTCGTGGCGCTCTGTGCCAACTGATCGGCCTGCTGCGCGCTGTTGGTGTTTTGGCGCACCGTGGCGCCGAGTTCTTCCACCGACGCTGCGGTTTCCTGTAGGGCAGAAGCCTGTTCCTCGGTGCGGCTGGCGAGGTCGTTGTTGCCCGAGGATATCTGGGCTGATGCGGGGCCCACCGATTCGGCGCTCTCACGCACGCTGCCCACGATCAGCGTCAGGCTGCTCTTCATGTCGGATGACGCATGCGGTCTCGCCTAGCCAAAGAACGTCGAGCCCGCGATAGTCGAGCGGAAGTTGACCAATCCGAGCTGGAACTCCTGCGAGAACATCCTCTTCACGACCTGCAGCGTTCACGTTTTCTACATGACGGGACAGAACTACTCATCGATGGCGGGGCTTACCCCGACACGTTCTGACCGCTTGCGGATGGTGACTGTTCAAGACCGAACTGTCATACCGCAGCCAGCGCCTGATCGAGGTCGGCGATCAGGTCGTCGATGTGCTCGATGCCGACCGACAGGCGCACGGCGTCTTCGCCGACGCCCGCCTTGTCCAGTTCGGCTGGCGAGAGCTGTCGATGCGTTGTCGAGGCCGGGTGCGTGGCCAGTGACTTGGCGTCGCCGATGTTGACCAGGCGAGTGAAGAGTTGCAATGCATCGAGAAATCGCGCTCCCGCGGCACGGCCGTCGCCGGGCGCGGACTTCACGCCGAAGGTCAGGATGCCCGAGGCCTTGCCGGACAGATACTTCCTGACCAGGCCATTGTCGGGATGGTCCTCGAGGCCTGCGTAGTTGACCCAACCCACCTTGGCGTGCGTCTTCAGATGCTGCGCCACGGCGAGCGCGTTGTCGCTGATGCGATCCACTCGCAACGCGAGCGTCTCGATCCCCTGCAGGATCAGCCAGGCGTTGAACGGCGAGATCGCCGCGCCGATGTTTCGAAGCGGCACCACGCGGGCCCGGCCGATGTAGGCCGCCGCCCCCAGCGCCTCCGTGTAGACCACGCCGTGATAGCTGACGTCGGGCTCGTTCAGGCGCCGGAATCGCTCCTTGTGCTGCGCCCACGGGAACTTTCCGGAGTCGACGATCGCGCCACCGACGCTGGTGCCGTGGCCGCCCAGGTATTTGGTCAGCGAGTGCACGACGATGTCGGCCCCATGCTCGATCGGCCGGCTCAGGTAGGGCGTCGGCACCGTGTTGTCGACGATCAGCGGCACGCCATGGCGATGAGCGATGTCCGCGATCGCGGCGATGTCAGTGACGTTGCCCTGCGGATTGCCGAGCGACTCGACGAAGATGGCCTTGGTCTTCTCGTCGATCAGCGGCTCGAAGCTTTCGGGCCGACGATGGTCGGCGAAACGTGTCGTGATTCCGTATTGCGGCAACGTGTGCGCGAACAGGTTGTAGGTGCCGCCGTACAGCGCGCTGCTTGCAACGATGTTGTCGCCCGCCTCGGCGATGGTCAGGATCGAGTACGTCACTGCCGCCTGCCCCGACGCCACCGCGAGCGCCGCGATCCCGCCTTCGAGTGCCGCGACGCGCTTCTCGAGCACGTCCTGCGTCGGATTCATGATGCGGGTGTAGATGTTGCCCGGCACCTTCAGGTCGAACAGGTCGGCACCGTGCTGGGCGCTGTCGAATGCATAGGCGACGGTCTGGAACAGCGGCACGGCCGCCGCCTTGGTCGTCGGGTCCGGTGAGTAGCCTGCATGGACCGACAGGGTCTCGAAACGCAGCGGGCGGGGGGTGGTCATGGGCTCTCCGTCGATGTCTTGAGGCATCCAGACTAGGGCGCGCCGATGGCGATGCGAACTGCTCTTTGCGCATATCGTTGCGCAGCCGGGGTAGCGTTGCTCGATCTTGGATCGACCCACCGCAGATTCAGACCAGGTAGTAAGCGCCCTCCGCCGCGCTGCGCCGCACGTCACCGGTCGACTCCGTCGTACGCAGCGCGTAGGCCTGTCGAATCGCCTTCAACGTCGCCGACAGGTTCTCCTCCTCTTCGGGAAAGATCCGGTCGGCTGGCAAGTACGTCGAGATCTCGAAGCGATGCAAGGCGGCGAGCAAGTCCGGGCGCACGCCAGCGAGGAACACCGTCAAGCCCGCGGCCCCGGCGCCGCGCAGGAACTTGTCCAGCACTTCGAGTCCGACCGCATCGGCATTGCGCAAGCGCTTCACCCGCAGGACCAGGTGGGCGACGCCGCGCTCGCGCGCACGCAGGGCGGCAGATGCGAGATGGCGCTCGAATTCCGGCGCGGCACCGAAGAAGAGCTCGCCTTCGATGTCGAGGATGATCAGATGACTATCTTCGGGATCGCCCGCCAGCCGCTCGCGCACCACGCGCTCCGGCGTGACCACCAGCTCCGTGACGCGCAGCTTCGCGGCACGGGGCATGTAGCCGAGCAACGATACCGCGACGCCGATCAGGATCGCCAGTTCGATGTCGATGAACACCCCGGCCGCGGCGGTCGCCAGCAGCAGCACCGCGTCGTAGCGCGAGCCGCGAATGATGTAGCGCAGCCGTTCGACATCGATCAGGCGCGCAGCGGCGACGATCAGCAGGCCTGCGAGCGCCGCCTTCGGGATGTAGGCCGTCAGCGGGCCGAGCGTGAGCACGACGAGTGCGACGATGGCCGCGGTGAACACACCGGAGAAGCGCGTCAGCGCGCCGGCCTGGTAGTTGATCGCGGTGCGCGAGAGCGATCCTGCACCGGGCATGCAGTGAAAGAAACCTCCGACCAGGTTGCCCACGCCTTCGGCGAGGATCTGCCGGTTGTAGTCGAGTTGCTGCCCCGATTTGTGGGCGATCGCCTTGGCGATGGCCAGCGCCTCGAGCAACCCGAGCACCGCGATGGCCGCGGCACTGCCCGACATGTCGATGAACCAGCGCCACTGGATCTCGGGAATGTGGAAGCCCGGCAACGTCGCAGGCACGGCTTCGATCAACGAGACTGCCGGCTTGGCCGTTCCGCCGTGCTCCGCCCAACCCGCCCCCCAGGCCGCGGCCGAGACGACGACGAGCACGACGAACATGTCGAGTTGCGGCAGGCGGTAGCGGCGCACGAGCCGCCGCGACAGCACGGCCAGCACGATGGCGCCGACGCTGATGGCGACGGCGCGCAGGTTGGGCGCCGAGTTCTGCGTCAAGGTCAGCCAGAGGCGCCAAAGGACATGCTGGTGGCCGGTGCCCAAGGCCTTGACACCCAGCGCATTCGCCACCTGGCCGATGATGGTCAGCGATGCCGCGCCAACGATGAACCCCGTCACGACCGACTCGGAGATATAGCGTGTCAGGTCGCCGAGCTTGAGCACCGCGATCGCGATCTGCACCGCGCCGATCAGCGTCGCGAGCAGGAACAAGGCCTCGTAGGCGTCCAGGCGCGCATCGGGATCGATGAACGCGAGCGCGGAGAACACGACGAGCGACACCGCGCCCGTCGGGCCGTTGACGAGATGCTTCGACGATCCCAGCAATCCGGCGACGGCGGTGAACACGATGGCCGCGTAGAGGCCGAAACGCGGATCGACCCCCGCGATGAGCGCATACGCGATGCTTTGCGGCAGGGAGATGGCCGCCACGGTCAAACCGGCGATGGCATCGGCTCGCGCCGTGGCCCACGGATAGCTCAGGCGCGCCAGCCAGCCGGGCGACGCGGTGGCAGGTTCGTTCGGAACGTCGGTCAGTGCGGCGTCGGTCATGAACTCGTTCTCTCAGCGTGGCTTCGGCCGGTAGACCGTATCGATGATGGCGTTGTCGGCAAAGAACTTTTCCTGCGCATCGTCCCAGTCGCGCGCGATCGCCGTCACGTTGAAGAGCGCCAGGTTCGGCAGCGTGTCGGCGTGGCGCGCCAGTACGCCTGCATTGAACGGGCGATACCCGTCACGCGCGATCGTCTCCTGCGCCGCGTCGGAAAACAGGTATTGCAGATAGGCCCGCGCGATCGCCTCGGTGCCGTGCCGGGCGACGTTGGCGTCCACCCAGGCCACCGAGGGCTCGGCCAGGATGCTCACCGGCGGATAGACGATCTGCAGGCTGTCGTGCGACTCTCCGACTTCGCGCAAGGCCTCGTTTTCCCAGGCGACGTGCACATCGCCGAGCTTTTCGACCGCGAACGCCGTGCCCGCCTCGCGCGCGGCGACCACCAGGAACGGTGCGTGTTCGTAGAAGGCCTTCAGGTAGGCGCGTGCGTCTTCTTCGCTGCCGCCGCGAGTGACGACCGCGCCCCACGCCGCCAGGGCCGTCAGCTTGCCGTTGCCGGAACTCTTCGGATCGGGCGTGATGACCTCGATGCCGGGGCGGATCAGATCCGGCCAGTCGTGGATGGCCTGCGGGTTGCCTCGCCGCACGACGAACACGACCGTCGACGTATAGGGCCGCGAGCCGTTGGGCAGGCGCGCCGCCCAACCGGCGGCCACGAGGCCACGCTTGCGCAGTGCTTCCACGTCGGACGGCAGTCCCAGCGTCACGACATCGGGCTGGAGGTCGCCCGCGATCGACAGGCGTGCCTGGCGCGACGAACCCCCATGCGACTGGCGGATCTCCACATGCGGCTGCCCTGCCTTGTCCTGCTCGGCGACGAACTGCGCATTGATGTCGCGATAGAGTTCGCGCGTCGGATCGTAGGACACGTTGAGCAGGCGCACTCCCGCGTGGCCATGGACGTTCCTGGCCACGATCAGCGTCGCGGCGACCGCGACAGCAGCCACCGCCGCGACGTTCAGCCAGGGAATGCTTCGACCGGCCATCGGCTGCGCCCGTAGTTGGAATGGGCTGGAGTTTGCGATAGGCCGCCGCTCTTGCCGAGCGACCAAAACACACATGGATATGAGCGGACTCGCACACGTGGGTGCGGTGTGCTTTCCGCGGCACGTCGCGGGGTCATGCCGTGTCTGCAGCGGAACTTGGCCGTTGCCGCGCGCGCCAGCGCTGCGCCAGCGCACCGAGCGCCAGCGCCGGCACGAACCACAACGCCTCGGGATCGTGCAGGCCCAGCGAGGCGATCACCGGTCCGGGGCAATAGCCGGCCAGGCCCCAGCCCAGCCCGAACAGCACGGCGCCGCCGATCAGCGCAACATCGACCGATGTCGACTGCGGAAGATGGAAGCGATCATCGAGCAAGGGCTTCGCCCGTCGCAGCACGATGCGATAGCCGGCGAATGCCACCACCACGGCACCGCCGAGCACGAACATCAGGCTGGCGTCCCAGGTTCCCACCAGGTCGAGAAAGTTCAGCACCTTGCGGGGATCGGTCATCTGCGCGATCGCCAGGCCCGCGCCGAACACCAGGCCGGACAGCAACGCTGCGCCGATGCGACGCAGTCCCGGCGATGCGAAGGCTGCTGGCCGGCTCGGTGGGCTGGTCATGAGCCGCCCACGTGCAACAGGTGGCGCACGACGAAGGTCGTGACGAATGCCGTGACGAGGAACACCGTCGTCGCCACCAGCGAGCGCCGCGACCACCGCGCGATTCCGCATACGCCGTGGCCGCTCGTGCAGCCGTGTCCGAGCGCGGTGCCATAGCCCACCAGCAGGCCGGCCAGCACGAGCAGCGCGGGTGGAAATCCTGTGCGGATCGGCGTGTGCACCACGCCGAGCGCCGTCACGCCCCAGGCGCCGAGCACCAGTCCGGCGAGGAACAGGACGCGCCACGCCTGCTCGCCGGTCTCGGCGAACCAGAGGCCGCCGGCGATGCCGCTGACGCCGGCGATGCGTCCGTCCAGCCACATCAGCAGGACCGCGGCGAGGCCGATCAGCACGCCGCCGGCCACGGCCGCGATGGGCGTGAAAGGCGTCACGGCGTCAGAGCTTCCAGGCGTAGGAGATGCCGACGATCGTCTCCTTCAGCCGCACATTGACGTTGCCGCCTCCGAAGCCCGCAGGGGGATTGCCGGGCGGAATCGATCCGCTGCCGTCGACGGAATGGCCGCGCCCCCAGGCGGCGAAACCGCTCCACTCGTTGCCGCCGGGGCGAGTCCAGGTGGCACCGGCCGTCAGGTGATCCTGCACGACCCCGGGTGCCAGGATGTTGAAGAACGTCTGGCCGTCGGGCACCGGCTGGCGTGCGTGGCTGACGCCGGCGCGCAGCACCAGGTCGGGCGAGACACGCGTGCTCGCGCCGAGCTTGAACACGGTGACGTCGCGCCAGCCGAAGCCCGGTCCGTTGGCGGCGCCCAGGGGCGTGCCTTGCAGCAGCGGCGCAATCGAGTCGCCGACCGCGGCGACGCGACTGTAGAGAATCCGCTGGACGTCCGCGCCGAAGGTCCAGTCGGCGTCGGGCCGGAAGGCCAACCCGACGCCATAGTTTTCGGGCACGTCGAAGCGGCCGCCGTCCGCGAACAGGCCGCGGTAATCCTTGAACTGGCCATGGATGCGCGACGCCCACGTGGCGCCCAGCGCCAGGCCCGGGGCCACGGTGCCCGACCAGCCGAGGCGCAAGCCGACACCGACGCTGCTGTCCGGGCCCTGGTCGCTGACATTGCCGGGGCTGGACGAGAATCCGCTGAACAGGCCGATGCCTTCTGCCGAAAAGCGCTGGTAGGCGATGTTGACGCCCGCCCCGATGCTCTGGCCCGCGGCCGGCTTCCATGCGATCGACGGCGTGACGAACAACTGTTCCAGGTTCACCCCGGCGCTGCCGGTGGCGCCGAAGCGCGCATACGGGTTGTCGTGGTAGATCGTATTGAGGCCACCGTTTCCGTACACGGCCACGCCGGCACCCACGGAGTCCGACAGCTGCCGGGTGAACCCGAGCGCAGGCAGGAAGAAGTTCTTCTTGCCGTCGCCGCTGTAGCTCGCATCGGCACCGAAGGCGTTGCCGACGATCTCCGCACTGCGGCGCGGCGAGAACCAGTCTGCGCCGACGTCGATACGATCCCCTACCTCCGATGTACCGGCTGGATTTGTCGCGGCGGCCAGCGAGTCCTGCGCCCAGGCGACGCCCACCCCTGCCTGGCCCTCGCCTTGAGCGCCATAGCCATGGGAGAAGTAGCCGTTGGTCGCGTTCGCGGCAAACGGCAGGAGCGCGGTCGTGAGGACGGCCATCGACAGTCTTTTCGTGGTTCTCATGTGGCCGATCGAATTGCGGTGTCGCAATCTACGCTCGCCGTCGCGTTGGGGTACAGGAAGAAAAAGGCATAACCAGCACCGTATGACGCTTTGATGCATTCGCCGATTGGCTCCCTGCGATAGGCGTTTCGCGGCTATCGACATGCATCGCAACCCCTGCTTATGATGAATCTTCGCGGCCTCATCCGAAACCATGTTCCAGAATGACAGCTGTACGTTCCGGTTAGCCTGCGCGGAGGACGCGGCACCCATCGCTCGCCTTGTCAACACCGCCTACGACGGCGACGGCGGACGTGCCGGGTGGACCAACGAGATGCACCTCGTCTGCGGGCAGCGGACCGATGAAACGGAGATACGTGAACTCGTCGCGGCGCAGGAGATCGTGATGCTCCTGTGTCTGATTGCGGGCGAGATCGTCGGCAGCGTGCTGCTGCAGCGCCGCCCCGGCACGGCCTATCTCGGCATGTTCGTGGTGAAGCCGAAATTGCAAGCGGCGGGCCTTGGCAAGAGCCTCATGCGAACGGCGGAAACACTCGTGCAACGGCTCTGGGGCGCGCGCAGGATGACCATGACTTCCATCACGCTTCGACCGGAGTTGATCGAGTTCTACAAACGTCGCGGATACCGGCTCACCGGCGAATTCGTCCCATTTCCGGCCGCGGAACGTGCGCGCGCCCGGGTGGCGGGAATCGAGCTGGCGGTGCTCGAGAAGGAGTTTGCCGCTCCGGCGTCGCCTGGCCACCTTCCAGCGCTGACCGTCCGGCAACCGCATTCACGGACGGCAACGCAGGCTTGCACTGACACCGACCGGTAGCCGCGCTCTGTCTCGTACACCGGGGCTTTCCAGCCATGACCGATGCCCTGTCAGTGACGCTCCGCGTGCTTCACCTGCTGCGCGCTGTCCAGGGCGTGCCCTGCGCGCCGCGCAGGCATGGGCTCCCGGCGCTTGGCATGGCCGGACAGAGCAAGGTTGCGAAGAAGCGCGGGACGCTCGAGAGCGAGGTCATGTCGACTCGCGAAAATTGCCAGCTGGCGCTCACGCAGTTCTTCCTGGATGGCCGCAACCTCGTAGTCGCTGTAGCTCCAATCCTCGGCACGGCCCCTCGTCATGCGTTCGGCGAGCGCTTCCTGAAGGTGAGCGCGGAGCGCGTTGTCGTCTGCTCGCTTCCAACTCGTCGGCATATCTGTTCCCTGCATTCCTTCTCGCTGGGATGCGCCGCGCAATATCGCGCGCACTCACCCATCGCGAACGCCTGTCGGCGCTCGTGGCGCCGGTCAGACAAACCGGATGTTCGGGGCCGCCTTCGAACCCGTTTTCCGACCACGGCTCGCATCGCCGCTTCTGCGCCATGATAGGAACGATGGCGTCGCAAGGGAAAGACGCAATGCTCGCATTGATATGCGAAGGCCGAATTGAAGCCGCCGTGGGCACTTGCTCATCGACGCTCGTGCGCTCGAAGACGGCGCTCCAACGCGCGCAACGCCAACGACAGCGCCAACGTCATGACCAGGTACACCAACGCCACGACGTTGTAGGTCTCGAAGAACAGGAATGAACCGCTCGCGAAGACCTTCGCCATCTGCGTGATGTCGCCGACACCGAGTACCGAGACGAGCGCGGAGTCCTTGATCATCGAGACGAAATCGTTGCCGAGCGGCGGCAGGATGGTGCGGAATGCGAGAGGGAACGTGACGTGCCGAAAGACTTGGCGAGGCGTCATCCCGAGGCTGCGTGCCGCGTCCGTCTGGCCTCGGCCGACGGCCTGGAAGCCGGCGCGAAAAACCTCCGCGATGAAGGCGCTGTAGCTGATCGTCAAGGCAAGGATGGCGCGCCACATGAGGCTGAAGTCCCGGGCCTCGAACGGCGGCGGCGATCCCTTGGGCCGCGCGAACGACGTCGCGAGATCGACCAGTTGCAGCAGCAGCGGAGCGCCCACGAACGCCACATAGAACAGCAGCACGAGCACCGGGATGCCCCGGATGACTTCGCAATAGAAGCGCGCGAACTGGCGCACGACGAGATGGGTCGACTGAAGCCCCATGGCTGCGAGCAATCCCACCAGGGTCGCTGCCGTGAAGGAGACGAGCGCCACGAAGACGGTGACGCCGATGCCGTCGCTGACCACCGAGAGGATCTGTCGGTACAGCTCGCTCGACAAGGCCTCGACCACCAGCCAGGCGACAAGACCGACGATGGCGAGCAGCCACCAGGGGACGGCGTTCAGGAAGACTCTGGCTCGCGAGGGTGTCATGGATGTCAGGGGGGGCAACGTGTGCGATGGTCTGCGACATTGTCCCCGCAGTTCATTCGTGCGCAGGTCAACCGGAGGCCACGTCTCGGCGGAGACGCGCAAGCGCGTCATTCTCAGTTGTACGGACGCCGATCGTCTATGTCGACTGTCGAGTGAACTCGATAATGAAAAATTGAGTTGCCTGAGGTCGATGGATGCCCGAGTCGTTGGTCAAGCGCCGTGGTCGCGTGTTCGCGCGCCGCCGAATCACCCCCGGCGTGCTTGTCGCTTCGCTGGCAGCGGTACTGACCGTGTCCGCGAACGCACAGACAGCGGCGGATCCGTCGGCGGCCGGCGGCGATCCGACGACTCCAGGCAACGGCAAAGCATCGGACGTCGCCAAGGCGACACAGCAGCAAGTGGTGGTCACCGGATCGCGGGCGCGCAATCGCACGGTGTTCGACACCGCCGTTCCCGTGGATCTGTTCAGCGGCACCCAGCTGACGCAGGCGTTGAGCGCCGGCGAAGTGGGCCAGGCACTGCAGGATCTCGACCCGGCGATCAACATGCCGCGCGTGTCGTCAAGCGGAACCTCGGATACGGTGCGCGCGATCCAACTGCGCGGTCTCGCGCCGGACGAGACGCTCGTCCTGGTGAATGGAAAGCGTCGACACGTCAGTTCCGTGATGGACACCGAGGGACTCTTTCCCGGCACCGTCTCGGTAGACATCAATGCGATTCCTGTCAGCGGCATCGACAGCATCGAGGTACTGCGCGACGGCGCGGGCGCGCAGTACGGCAGCGACGCGGTGGCCGGCGTGGTGAACTTCCGCCTCAAGAGCTCGCCGACCGGCGGCTCTGCGGCGATCACGGTTGGCGCGAACCATACGCGCTTCTCACCCGACGGGCGCCACATCACGGACGGCCAGGCCGTCACCGTCAGCGCCGACAAGGGCCTGGCTATCGGAGACGGCGGCTTCTTCCATTTCGGCGGAGACGTGCAGAACAGGAAGGGCACCAACCGTGCCGGTCCCACGGTCGCGGCGGAGGCCTCCGAAAACGACACCGCCGCCGACGAAGCTCTCAACGGACGGGTGCTGTACAAGTCGGGCGATCCGGACCAGCATGGCGCCGACCTGTTCTACAACGCGGGCCTGCCTCTCGGCGGCGGCCTGCGCGCCTATTCGTTCGCGACCTACAGCGACCGCCGCAGTGAAGGCGGCGCCTTCTTCCGCTATCCGGGAGACTCGACGAACGTGGCATCGGTCTACCCTGCGGGGTATCGACCGCGCACGACGAACGACGATGCCGATCTCGCATGGGTCGGCGGACTGGTCGGCTCGGCGGCGGACTGGACGATCGACGGCAGCGCCCGCATCGGGCAGAACGACTTCGACTACGGCGTCGAGAACTCGCTCAACGCCTCGCTCGGCGCAGACAGTCCGACCCAGTTTCACCTCGCGAATTTCCGCTTTCGGCAACTGGCGCTCAACCTCGATGCATCGCGCGAGTTCGCGTCGCCTTTGCTGGCCGAAGCGGCCAGTCTCGCGACCGGGGCCGAACTCATGCGCGAAACCTATCGCACTCGGCCTGGCGATCCGGCGTCTTACGCTGCCGGCCCCGACACGTCCGCGCCACCGGGTGCGCAGGCGGGCCCGGGGCTGCGTCCGCAGGATGCCGTCGATCTCGGCCGATACGTGAAGTCGGTGTATGCCGACCTGGACCTGCCCGTGAGCCAGCGATTGCTGCTGGACGTGGCGGGCCGCTATTCCGACTATGGCGGCTCCGGCGACGCCGCCACAGGCAAGCTGGCAGCGCGCTACAAGCTCACCGAGGCCCTCCTGCTGCGCGGTTCGTTCTCCAACAGTTTCCGCGCGCCTGCGCTCGCGCAGACCGGCTTCCGCTTCACGACGTTGAACTTCAACGAGGACGGCACCGGGCTGCAGAACGACGCGCTGCTGCCGGCGAGCGATCCGCTGGCGCAGGCCTTCGGTGCAAAGACGCTGAAGCCGGAACTGTCCACCAACCTGTCGCTCGGCGCAGCCTGGAAGGCAACGAGCGCCACCACGCTCTCGGTGGATGCCTATCGGATCCACATCCGCAACCGCATCACCCGAAGCAGCGACCTGCAAAGCGATGCCGTGAGCGCCTACCTGGACTCGATCGGCCGGACCGACATCGAATCCGTCGCCTTCCTGACCAACGCGCTCGATACCACGACGCAAGGCGTCGATCTGGTCGCCAATCAGAACCTGACCGTCGTCTCGGGCACCCTGAACCTGAGCGCGGCCTTGAACTTCAACACCACGAAGATCGACCGCGTCCGAAACAGCTCCGCGGCGCTGGCCGCCATCGATCCATCGCTGACGCTGCTGACCCCGGGATCGCTTCTGCTCGTCAAGCGGGGATCGCCGAACAACAAGTTCGTGTTCTCCGGCGACTGGACTGGCGGTGCCTGGGGCGCGGTGGCGCGCGTGACCCGCTATGGGGCGGTGTATGACCAGTCTTATGACGCCAACGCCCCGGTCGTCGACGGTGCAAGCGCTCAGCGCTACGGCGCCAACTGGTCGACCGACCTGGAAGTGTCTTACCATTTCACGCCGAAGCTGAGCCTGGCGCTTGGGGGAAACAACGTCTTCGATCGTTATCCGGACAGGACCTATGCCGGAAGCACCTTGGGCGGCGCGCTGCCTTACGACTACATTGCACCCATCGGCATCAATGGCGCCTTCTACTATGGCCGGCTCGCCGTGATATTTTGAGCCACCGCGGCCATCTCGCTTTCCATCCCTCGGCAGTCCTCGTTGGAGCCTGCAAAGCCCGGAGTCCTTCATGAGTTCCAACGGATCTGCAGCGCGTGGTCGTCTGCGGCATTGGATGGCCGCGGCGGCCCTGCTGTTCGCATCCTGCATCGCAGGCGCACAGACGCTGCCGGACCTGGGCGGGCGCAAGGTCGTGGCGGTCACCGAGAACGCGTTTCCTCCGCTCAACATGCTCGACCCGCGCACAGGCAAGGGCGTGGGCTGGGAATATGACTGCTTCAACGAGGTTGCACGGCGCCTGCACCTCGTCGTCGACTGGCGCATCAGCAGTTGGGACGTCCTGATCGAATCCATTCGCTCCGGCCAATTCGATGTCGGCATGGACGGCATCAGCGTCACGGACGAGCGCAGGTCGCAGGTCGACTTCTCC
>Ga0302316_10001908_pt1 | contig 15723 bp, 9 predicted proteins | sample III_Palsa_N3_2_FD_200456 | JGI IMG/M metagenome (GOLD analysis project Ga0302316, IMG submission 200456) | Peat permafrost microbial communities from Stordalen Mire near Abisko, Sweden - III_Palsa_N3_2 | ecosystem: Environmental > Terrestrial > Soil > Palsa > Peat permafrost | place: Sweden...
CCCGATGTTGCACTCGCCGTATGCGACGCCGGCGCCACCGCTGCCGCCATGTTCACCAGTAACCAGGTCGTTGCCGCACCGGTAATTGTCGGCCGCAGCCACATGCAGGCCACCGGGGGCCGCGTCTCAGCTGTGCTGGTCAACGCCGGCAACGCCAACTGCGCCACCGGCCAGCCCGGCATCGACGCTGCCCGCAAGAGCTGCATCACCGTCGCCGACGAGTTCGGCTGCGTCTTCGACGAGGTCATCCCATCCTCGACCGGCATCATCGGTGTTCCGCTGCCGGTCGAAAAGCTCATCGCCGCAATCCCAGCCGCCAAGGCTGCTCTCGGCAGCGACAAGGAGCACGCCGAAGCCTTCGCGACCGCCATCCTCACCACCGACACCAAGCTCAAAGTCGCCTACGAGACCATCACCCTCGGCAACAAGCAGGTCAACCTCTTCGGCTGCTGCAAAGGCGCCGGCATGATCGGCCCGCAGCTCGTCCCGCATGCGACCATGCTGGTCTACCTCTTCACCGACCTCGCCGCCTGCTCCGAGCACCTGCAAGCCATGCTGAATACGGCAGTCGAAAGCAGCTTCAACTCGATCTCCATCGATGGCGACATGTCCACCAACGACACTGTGCTGCTGCTTGCCAGCGGCGCCAGCGAAGTTGCTGCTCAGGGCCCACACGTTCCGCTGTTCGAGGCCGCACTCCAGCGCGTCTGCGACTCGCTCGCCCACGCCATTGTCGACGACGGCGAAGGCGTCACCCACGTCGTCACCCTCGAAATCACCGGCACACGCACCGACGCCGACGCCAAGGCCATCGCACGCACCATCGCCACCTCACCGCTCTGCAAAACCGCCTGGTCCAGCGCCGACCCCAACTGGGGCCGCCTGCTCGCCGCCGCAGGGCGCGCCGGAGTCGTTTTTGATCCCGCGACCGTCACCATCGCTATCGGTGGTCTTCCTGTATTCGCCTACGGCGTCCGTTCCCCGCTCTTCAACGAGTCCGACACCCACGAAGCCAGCTCCGCACGCGAGTACACCATCCACATCGACTTCGGCATGGGCCAGGGCCAAAGCCGCTTCATCACCTGCGATCTCACGCATGAGTACGTTTCGATCAACGCCGACTACTCGACGTAAGACGGCGACATTGCGCGCAATCAACGGAGTGCATCTCTCTTCCGGGCAGAGCTACGATGAAGCATGCCCTCCGACCGCGCGCTGCACGATGCTCTGACCACTTCTTTCCGCCACGCTATCCACTACATCGACGAACAGGACACTGCCCCAGTCGCCGCGCTTGCCAGTGCAGCAATGCTGCGTCAACAACTGGATGTGCCCCTCACGGAAGAGGGTTGCGACCCCGCCAAAGTCATCGATGAGCTCGCCGCCGCCGTTCAGGGGGGCTTGGCAACCGTGGCTGGAGGCCGTTTCTTCGGCTGGGTCAATGGAGGTTCCTTACCTGCCGCGCTCGCCGCCGACTGGCTTACCTCCGTTTGGGACCAGAACGCCTCGCTCTATGTTGTAGCGCCTGCCGCCTCCGTGATTGAGGAAATCGCCGGCCGTTGGCTCAAAGAAATCCTTCGATTGCCCGCGACAGCCAGCTTTGCGTTTGTCACAGGCTGCCAAATGGCTCATATAACCTGTCTCGCCGCCGCTCGTCACGAGCTTCTCCATCGTCGTGGCTGGGATGTAGAGCAAGATGGCCTAAGCGGCACTCCGCCGATCCGCATTTTGACCAGCGTGGAGCGTCACGGCTCCGCGCTGCGTGCTGTTCGACTGCTCGGCCTGGGCGAAAAACACATCTTCGCTCTTCCGTCGGACGCCAACGGCCAGCTTTCCGCAGCGAATCTTCGTGCAGCGCTTGAAAAAGCTCCGTCGCAGCCAACGATTGTCCTGCTTCAGGCAGGAGACCTCAACATTGGAGCGTTCGACAATTTTACGGAGTTGATTCCGCTGGCGCATGAGTTCGACGCCTGGGTTCACATCGATGGCGCCTTCGGCCTGTGGACTGCGACAAGTCCCCGCTATCGGCACTTGGTGGAAGGCGCCGAGGCCGCGGACTCCTGGGCTACCGACGGTCATAAGTGGCTCAATGTGCCCTACGATTGCGGCTATGCCTTCGTAGCTCATCCAGCCGCTCATCGCGCGGCGTTTTCCTACGACGCACCTTACATACGCTCGACAGAATTGGCCCGCAACCCCATCGATTGGACGCCGGAGTGGTCACGGCGGGCACGAGGTTTCAGCACATATGCAGCATTACGCCAGCTTGGGCGGCAAGGCATCGCCGCACTCATGGAGCGCACCTGTGCCCATGCGCATGCCCTTGCAATCGGTCTGGCCGCGCTGCCCGGCGCGGAACTGCTTTGGGGGCCGCAGATCAATCAAGGCCTTGTTCGCTTCCTCAGCCCACTCCCACATGCCACTGAGACGCAACACGATGAGTTCACCGATCGCGTGGTAGAAAAAATCGCTGCCGCCGGAGAAGCGCTGTTTAGCAACACCACCTGGCGCGGCAAACGGGCCATGCGCATCAGCGTCTGCAACTGGCAAACCTCTTCGGCCGATGTAGAACGTGTCGTTTACAGCGTAGCCGGCGTGCTGGCTGCCATGCGCGAAGCGGAATGAGCCTGAAACACCTCTCCGAGGCTTTGGCACTAGCGCATCCCTATAAGCCGCATTTATCCTCATAGAGGAAAGTTTGCATACTAAGGGGACTCGCAAGATGCCGACCAAAGTCGATGAAGACGTAAAAAAAGACATGACCGCCGAGGTCGCAGAGTGGATCGAAGCGTTCGACGAAGTCGTCGCCCAGGATTGGGAGCAAGGCGCCGCGCTGCTGTCCGCTCTTCGGACCCGCGCTCGTGAAGCCGGTGTTCCAGCCATCGGCGAGGTCGTTACCCCTTTCCAGAACACCATCCCCAGGCACGACGAAGTACCCTACCCCGGCGACCGCGCTATCGAGCGCCGCATCGAAGCGCTCCTTCGCTGGAATGCCATGGCGATGGTGCACAAACAGAACAAGTACGACGCCGGCATCGGCGGCCACATCTCCACCTACTCCTCGCAGGCCACGCTCCTTGAAGTAGGCTTCAACCACTTCTTCCACGCCAAATACGCCAGCGAACAGGGCGAACAGCCCGGCGACTTCGTCTACTTCCAGGGTCACGCCTCACCCGGCGTCTACTCCCGCGCCTTCCTCGAAGGCCGTTTCGACGAGCAGCGCCTCAAGAACTTCCGCCACGAGCTCCGCGACACGCCCGGTCTCTCCAGCTACCCACATCCCTGGCTCATGCAGGACTTCTGGCAGTTCCCCACCGTCTCCATGGGCATCGGCCCGCTAAACGCGATCTACCAGGCGCGCTTCATGAAGTACCTCGAAAACCGCGGCCTCATCCCGCACACCGAGCGCAAGGTCTGGGCATTCGTCGGCGACGGTGAAACGGACGAAGTCGACACCCTCGGCGCCATCGGCCTCGGCTCGCGCGAAAAGCTCGACAACCTCATCTTCGTCATCAACTGCAACCTGCAACGTCTTGACGGCCCAGTCCGCGGCAACGCCCGCATCATCGACGAACTCGAAGGCACCTTCCGCGGCGCCGGTTGGAACGTCATCAAGGTCATCTGGGGTTCCGATTGGGATGAACTCTTCGCCCGCGACCACCAGGGCCTGCTGCTCAAGCGTATGGAAGAGTGCGTTGACGGCGACTTCCAGCGCTTCAAAGCCAAAGATGGCGCTTACCTCCGCGCCGAGTTCTTCGGTAAATACCCCGAATTGCTCGAGATCGTCAAAGACAAGACCGACGAAGAGCTCGGCCGCCTGCATCGCGGCGGTCACGACGCCGCCAAGATCTACAACGCCTACAAGCGTGCTCTCGAACACAAGGGTGGGCCCACCGTCATCCTCGCCATGACCGTCAAGGGCTACGGCATCGCCGCCGCGCAGTCGCGCAACCCCACTCACTCGGAAAAGAAGCTCACCGATGAAGGCCTCGCAGCGTTCGTCAAGCGCTTCGACATCCCCGTGACCGAAGAAGCCGCCAGGAACGCGGACTTCTACAAGCCCGAGCCCAGTGATCCCGCCATCGAATACCTCCAGGCCCGCCGCAAAGAGCTGGGCGGCTACCTGCCCACGCGCGAAGTCCCACCCTCCACCTTCGTCGCGCCCAAGCTGGACTTCTTCAAGAGCTGGCTCGCAGGCTCAAACGGCCGCGCCATCTCCACCACCATGGGCTTCGTCAACATGCTCAACGGCATGCTGAAGAACCCCGAAATCGGCAAACTCATCGTCCCTATCATTCCCGACGAAGGCCGCACCTTCGGCTTCGAATCAGTGATGAAGGCCGTCGGCATCTATGCCCCTGAAGGTCAGAAGTACGAGCCACACGATAAAGACATGCTGCTCGGCTACAACGAGAAGAAGAACGGCCAGATCCTCGAAGAAGGCATCACCGAAGCCGGCTCCATGGCCAGTTTTACCGCCGCCGGCACCGCGTACAGCAACTACAAAGTCCCGATGGTACCCTTCTATCTCTACTACTCCATGTTCGGCTTCCAGCGTATTGGAGACATGGCATGGGCTTTCGCCGACTCGCGCGGCAAGGGCTTCCTGATGGGAGGCACCGCTGGCCGCACCACCATGCTCGGCGAAGGTCTCCAGCATCAGGACGGCCACTCACCCGTGCTCGCCGGCACCATCCCCACCTGCCTCACCTACGACCCCGCCTACGTCTACGAGATGGCAGTCATCGTGCAGAACGGCATGGAGCGCATGTATGAGAAGGGTGAAAACTGCTTCTACTACATCACCATGTACAACGAGGACTACAACAACCCCCCGATGCCTGAAGGCGAAGGCATCCGCGAAGGCATCCTCCGCGGCATCTACAAGTTCAAAGCAAGCGAAAAACCTGTGCAGGTTCAGCTTTTCGGCTCCGGCCCCATCCTCAATGAAGCCGTCAAAGCACAGGCTATTCTCGCCGAGAAGTACAACATCGCCGCCGATGTATGGTCGGTCACCAGCTACAACGAGCTGCGCCGCGACTGCCTCGATGTAGAACGCTACAATCGCCTGCACCCCGCCGAAAAAGAGAAGACGCCCTACGTTGTGCAAGCCCTCGGCAAAGCCGCCGGCCCGATCATCGCCGCCAGCGACTACATGAAATCCCTACCCGACACGCTCTCTCCATGGCTCGGCTCGCGCCTTGTCTCACTGGGAACCGATGGTTTCGGACGCAGCGATAACCGAGAGCATCTCCGCCGCCACTTCGAGGTCGATGCGCCGTCCATCGTCGCCGCTGCACTCTCCAAACTGGCCCGCGAAGGTGTCATCAAACCCAAGGTCGCAGAAAAAGCATTCGTCGATCTCGGTCTCACCACCGACGGCGCTGGCGCGGCCAGGGCATAACCATCTTCATCCCTTCTAAATCGTAGAAACCCGCCTTTGCGACAACTCAACATCGCGAAGGTGGGCTTCTCTTGCTACATTGTCCTTACACCATTCGTTAGAGGTTTGCCTGTTTGCCTGAAAATCCGCTGCTGCCCAACAAGCGCCTGAAAGAACTCCTCGAACTGATGCGGCGCTGCCAAGCGCTCGATCACCGCAGCCCAAAGCGGTTCGCGCGCGAGGCTTTGCTTGCCGGCACAGCCATTCACCTCGTCGCCGGCGACATCCTCAGTGGTGAAAGCTCTGACAGCACCGCAGCCGCCATCGCACCGGCGCAAAAAGACAATCCGCTTGTCACCTGGAAAGCTGTCGTCAAGCCGGACAATAACGTGACCCTGCCCAAAGTTTCGCGCCTGGCTCTCTGCGCTGCGATGGCCCAGGGACTTCGCGCCTCCGGAACCGGCGGTATCGTCCTCACCCTGACCACCAATTCCGCGGACCCCGGCTGGGCTGACGCCCTCGCCTATGCCCAGCAAGCCCGCGTGCCACTGCTGGTCGCCGTAGCTGACCCCACCGCAGGAAGCGCCGCTCGCAATCCGAAAGCCCTCAGCCTTCCGGCACTCACGAGGATTGCGAAGAAGCTGAAACTTCCCGTCCTACCGGTGGACGGTGAAGACGCCGTAGCGGTCTATCGCGTCATGCAGGAGTGCACCCTGCGCGCCCGTCTCGGCGAAGGCCCGGCGGTCATCTGGGGTATTCTCGCCTCCGGTGGTAAGCCCAGCCGCGCAGCCCAGCCTATCGCACGCATGGAAAACTACCTCTCAGTGCGAGGACTCCTGCCGGGCAAAACAACCCGCAGGCCTCGCTCCTGAATCACACCCGTTGTGATCCATTCCACAACGGGTACACTTAGCACTATGAGTTGTCCACGCTTCCGAAGCCGGATGCCCGGGTTTGTTTGCCTGCTAGCTTCCTTCGCCTTTATCTCCCTCGCGCGAGCGCAGTCGCAACAAACCCAGCCGCTACCGTCCATACCTGCCGCAACTCCGGCCCCAGCTAACAGCGTGCCTTCCATACCTGCTGCGACACCAGACACAAGCGGCAACTATCCATCCATACCTGCCGCAACTCCGGCCCCAGCTAACAGCGTGCCTTCCATACCTGCTGCAACTCCCATGAAACCGAACTATGGCCCAGCCCCAGTTCCGGCGCCACAATCCTCGCCGCCTCCGAAGCCGCAAGCCGGTTACCGTGACCCGCTGGAACAACCGCTTCCCGCCTCTGTAACCCAATCTCCAGCTCCTGAAACAGCACCACCACCTACACCGATCCCCACTACAGCATCAATCCTCCCATACGATCCCGGCATCGCCCCCACTCACACCAGCCATCTAGGTTCCACTTACATCCCAGTAGACAGCCCTGTCTACCCGGCGGTCCTTCGTCTCTACTCGCTCGGCTATCTCAACACAGCTTTCATTGGTATGCGCCCCTATACGCGACTCAGCCTCCTGCACATACTTCAGCAGTCGTCTGACGAAATCGTTTCCGACGGCAACCAGCAGGCCATGGATATCCTCGCCTGGCTCGATGACTATCTCGCTGACGAGACTCCCGCCAAGGGTTTCGACCGTGGCCGCGTCAATGGTGTCGAAACCGCCTACACACGCCTGATGGGCATCGGCGGACAGAGTCTGCGTGACAGCTACCATCTCGGCCAGACCGTTGTGAACGACTATGGCCGCCCCTACGAACCCGGCTTCAACAACATCACGGGCCTTTCTACAGTGAATGAGATGGGCCGCTTCTCTCTTTATGTCCGCGGTGAGTACCAGCACTCCGCAACCGGCTCCGGATACTCACTGGCGCTGGCTAGCCAGCTCTCCTGCACTGATGCCATCTGTCCGTTCGCACCACCCAACGATCCGCAAGCCACCATCCCCTATGGAACGCAGTTCGCGCAGAACCCGTTTCGACTGCAGGAAGCCACGCTTTCCTTTCATTTGCTGGGCCACGAAATCTCAGGAGGCAAATCGGATGCGTGGAACGGTCCCGGCATGGGAGGCGCCATGTCCTGGAGCAACAATGCCGAAAATATCTACTCGTTCCGCATCAACCGCATCGAACCGATGCACATCCCCTACTTCTCCCGCATTCTCGGCCCTCTGCGTTACGACTTCTTCGTCGGTTCGCTCAAGGGGCACACGGCGCCGAACTCGCCCTGGATCCACTCAGAAATTTTCAGTTTAAAGCCCACTTCGAACTTTGAGTTCGCATTTCAACGCTCGGTCATCTGGGGTGGCGAAGGCCATCAGCCCGTTACGTTGCACACCTTCCTGAAGAGCTTCTTCTCTTTCAGCGATACCACCGATGACCCATCGGTAAAGTCCAGCCCACAGGATCCCGGCTACCGCCTTAGCGATTTCACCTTTTCCTGGCGGCTGCCTTTCCTCACTCACTCCGTCACTCTCTACCTCGACTCGATCACCCACGACGATGTCTCGCCGATCAGCGCTCCTCGCCGCGCCTCCTACCGACCCGGCGTCTATATCTCTCACCTGCCCGGCATGCCGAAGATGGACTTTCGCATCGAAGGCTCCAGCACCGACTCTTCGACCTTGCGCAGCATGAACGGCCAGTTTCTCTACTTCGAAAGCCAGGATCTCCAGGGCTACACCAACAAAGGCTTCATCATCGGCGATTGGATGGGTCGCGAAGCCAAAGGCGGACAGGCATGGCTAACCTACAATCTCGCGCCCGGACAATGGATCCAGGCCGAATATCTGACCAAGGAAACCGCCAAGGACTTCGTCGCCGGCGGTGTGACTCAGAGCGAATTCAAGATCGACGCCGTCAAACGCATCCGCCGCGACGTGGAACTGAATGCCTGGGTGCAGTTCGAACGCTGGAAAGCGCCTGTGCCGCTGAGCGGTCCGACCGGAGCATTGCAGATCGTCGGCGCACCGCTCTACTTCCCCAACGCGCAGCGCGACACCACCGTCGCAGCGCAGGTAACCTGGTATCCGAAGCTGCGAACGGCACGATCGCTGAATGGCAAGTGAAGAGAGTAGAGATGGCCGCTGGGCCTTTTCTATTCTTTACTCTCTGCACGCACACAGGCTTTGAAATATTCCAGCGACTTCCCCAGCCCTTCACGAAGCATCACTTTTGGCTCCCACCCAAGCAGTGTTTTTGCTTTCGTAATATCCGGCTTGCGTTGCTTTGGATCATCTTGTGGCAACGGTTTGAACATGATCTCGCTCTTAGAGCCTATCAAGTCCAAAACTTCTTTCGCACACTCCAGGATCGTCCACTCCACCGGGTTGCCGATATTGGTCGGCAGCAGCTCGTCCGATTTCGACAGCCGCACAATCCCATCAATCAAATCCGAGCAGTAACAGAAGCTTCGTGTTTGCGATCCATCGCCATAGATCGTCAACGGATCGCCGCGCAACGCCTGCATCATCAGGTTTGAAATCACGCGTCCATCATTGGCCTGCAACCGCGGCCCGTATGTATTGAAAATCCGCACCAGGTGCGTGTTCACACCGTGATAACGGTTGTAGGCCATCACCGCGGCCTCGGAAAATCTCTTGGCCTCGTCATACACAGAACGCGGCCCGATCGGATTTACATTTCCCCAATAGGTCTCAACCTGCGGATGCACTTCCGGATCGCCGTAGCACTCTGAAGTCGACGCATGCAGATAGCCCGCGCCATACTTCTTCGCCACTTCCAGCGAATTTATCGTCCCTGCCGAACCCACCAGCAGCGTCTCGACACCCAGCCGCATATAGTCCACCGGGCTCGCCGGTGAAGCGAAGTTGAACACATAATCCACATGCCCCAGATCAAAGGGCGTGCATATATCGAGCTGCTCGAAAGCAAACTTCGACTCCGTCTTCAGGTGTGCCAGATTCGCCAGGCTCCCGGTACATAGGTTGTCGACACCCAAAACCTCATTGCCTTCAGCCAGCAAAGCGTCACACAGGTGGGAGCCGAGAAATCCAGCGGCTCCAGTTACAAGAATCTTCTTTGACGCCATGTCGTTGCCTTCGCTTTGTTTTTCTTATTGTCATTCCCCCGAGCGATAGTCGAATGGGAAATCTGCTTCTTGTCGCCTAGGCGTCCGCCGTCACCGTATCGCGCACCGGCATAGCCGCTGGGCGTCCGACGCTCATATACGTAAAGCCATGCTCCGCCATCACCCGCGGATCGTAAAGATTGCGTCCGTCGATGACGATCGGATATCGCAAGTTCGCATGCAGCTTATCGAGATCGAGTTCCGCAAATTCAGCCCAGTCAGTGAGAATCAGCAGCGCATCCGCATCCTTCGTCGCATCGGTCACGTTATCCGCATACTGCATCTGCGCCGAAGGCGGCAGCTCCTCCTGCGTCCGCTTCATCGCAGCTGGATCATAGGCAACGATAGAGCAGCCTTCAGCCAGCAGCATCTCCACCAGATCGATTGCCGGCGACTCACGAATATCATCCGTCTCACCCTTGAACGCCAGCCCCAACACCGCGAGCTTCTTGCCGCGCAGGGTCCACAACGCCGCCCGCACCTTACTTAGAAAACGCTTCTTCTGGCCAACATTGATCTTTTCTACTTCACTCAGCAGGTTGAAGTCCACGCCCATCTGCTCAGCCACGGAACGGAACGCCGCCACATCTTTCGGAAAGCACGATCCGCCATAACCGATGCCTGGTCGCAAAAACTTCGGCCCAATGCGCGAGTCCAGTCCAATCCCATGCGCCACCTGCTCGACATTCGCGTCTGCGGCCTCACAAAGGTTCGACACCGCATTGATAAACGAAATCTTCAACGCCAGGAACGCATTCGACGCGTGCTTGATGATCTCAGCACTCTTTGTCGAGGTCAGCAACAGCGGCGGCCGTGACGTATCCGAGCAAACACCCACAATCGCATCGGCCTTCTTGTAATAATCGCCCTCGGTCAACGGCGCATAGATCGCGCTCAGCACCTGCGCCGCATGTTCACTGTCCGCGCCCACTACGATCCGGTCTGGATGCAGAAAATCGGCTACCGCCGTGCCTTCACGCAGAAACTCGGGGTTCGACACCACATCGAACATCTCCCGGCTCACACCATTGCGCTCGATCACCCGCCGGATCCACTCGTTTGTATACACCGGCACCGTGCTCTTTTCCACGATGACTTTGTAACTCGTAATATGTCGTGCAATTTCGCTCGCAACTGCCTCGACATACGACAGATCTGCGTCACCCGTATCGGATTGCGGCGTGCCGACAGCGATAAAAATCGCATCGCACTCCCGCGTCGCCTCAGCCAGATCGGTGGTGAACGTAACTCGCGTATTGCGATACCGCTCCAGCAGTGCGGGTAGATGATTTTCGTGAATGAGCGTATCACCACTCCGAAGTGCGGCGACCTTGCGCTCATCGTTGTCGACGCACATCACGGTATGGCCCATTTCCGCGAAACACATCGCGGCCACAAGGCCAACATATCCGGAACCGACAACAGCTATCGGGATAGCTTGACTCATAACAGTTGGTTTCCCTGAGATACTGCTCACTGGAGACTTTCCTTCATTGTACTGCCTGTAACTTCCCGTCCCTCAAGGCAAACAATTGGCAAATCCGGCATCAAACACACAATAGCGGCTATTCCTTTGTTCGCGTAGACTGGAAGAGATGGCTCCTCCCATACCGGAAAAATCTCCCGCCGAGTCAGGCGGTTATCTGGCACCTGTGCCAACGGAAGCGGCTACGGCTGCCGATGTAACTCTGGGCGATGCATTCGCAACAATTCGCAAGCGCAAATATATAATTCTGGCCCTTGCGCTTCTCGGTGTTGCTTATGGGTTTTACAAGGGCGGTACGCAGCCTCGTCTCTTTTCCGCATACGGTCGCATAGAAATTCGCAGCGGTTCCTCCAATCAATACCGCATAGGGCTCTCTGGAGGCGCTGGGGGTGGCATCCCCACAGAAGTCGTAATTCTCAAGTCGGACACCCTGCTCTTCACTGTGGTTCAGGATCTGGATCTGGCCAACAACCCGGACTTTCTAGGACTCAAGCAGCGGCCCTCCCACCGTGCCAATACGGACGATCCCGCTGTCCGCCAGAGCCTCATTGGTCAACTGAACGGCATGCTTACCGTCGCCCAGTTACCCAAAACGGATCTCATTCAAATCACCTGCCAAAGTTCGAACCCAAAGCTCTCCGCCGACATTGTCAATAAACTTATTGACGAATACATCATCCGCAGCGTCGAATCGCGCGTCGAATCCCAAAAACGAGCTTCCAATTTTCTTACCGGAACCCTTGAGAACTTGAAACACAAGGTCGAAATCGCCCAGGGACAAGTGATCGACCTGCAGAAGAAACTGGGCATGCTCGCAATTGATCCCTCTCACAATGAAATTGCCGCCAGTCTAGAGGCGTTGACCACCGCTGCCGACACCGCCGAAGTCGCCCGCATTCTGGCCGGATCCCGTTATCGCGTCCTCAGTGAGATGGATCCTGAGGCGCTCGATCAAAACGTTGCCAATTTTCCTACCAGCAGTGGAGGCTCCAATTCCGCCTCCACCGAGCTTCAGAGCTTGCGCACGCAGCTCGCAACGGAACAGTCGAATCTAGCTTTACTTACGTCAAAACTTGGGCCCAAACATCCTCAGGTAATAGCCTCGCGGACGCAAATCGCAGAAATCCAAAAACAGATCAAGGTGTCGCAGAATCGGGTCGTCGCCCAGGCTAAAGAAACCCTCATCGCAGCTCAGGCAGACGAAGCCCAGACCAGGGCTGCCTTGGAAGCCGAGAAGAGTGAAGCCTATAAACTGCGCGACGATCTGGTCGAATACCAAATTCGGCAGCGTGAGTTCGATTCCAATCGCAACCTCTATGAAGGACTAGTCTCACGACTGGAAACTGCCAGTGTTGAAGCCGGTCTCGAATCCACCGAAATCGATATTGTCGATCAGGCCATGCCCCCTCCGGGCCCTTCCATGCAGCCGCGCTCCAGCTTCATAATCGTCAATGGAGCGATTGCTGCTCTCCTTGGCATCGTTCTCGCCTTTATCCTGGAAAGTCTGGATAACGGTCTGCGAAGTGTGGCAGAGATTGAAACCGTCACGGGTCTGCACTCTCTCGCGCTCATCCCGCGGTCCCGCCGGACAGGCGTCGACCTTTCGAACCTCAGTATCGCGCAGCGAAATGTCGGCGCGCTTTCCAACCCCAAATCGCAATTTACGGAAGCGTTCCGTGCTCTCCGGACCTCGTTGCTGTTGTCCACCGCGGGCAGCCTGCCCAAGGTCATTCTGCTCACCAGCGCCACACCGTCGGAAGGCAAGACAACTATCGCGACAAACCTCGCCTGCGTTCTTGCTCAGAACAACGTTCGGGTGCTGATGATTGACGGTGACCTCCGGCGCCCCACTGTGCATCATCGCCTTGGCCTCAACGGCAAGATCGGCCTAACATCGGTGCTCACCGGCAGCGCCACACTTGAGCAGGCTGTTCAGCGGTTGGACGAGCTTCCTAACCTGGATATCCTCGTCAGCGGCCCCGTGCCACCCTTCCCCACCGAAATGCTCGGTTCCGAAACAATGACAAAATTGCTCGAGCAGTGCCGTGGCATCTATACCCACATCATCATTGATTCTCCGCCACTACTCTCGGTCACCGACGGTGTGGTGCTGGCTCGCGATGCCGACGCCGTAGTCCTGATTGTGCGGCATGGCCGCTCAGGCAAACAAACTGTACGTCGCGGACGCGACCTCCTGGTTCGCGCCGGTGCGCGTATCACTGGTATCGCGATCAACGCTGTCGATCTCAGCAGCCCTGAATACTACGGCTACTATGGCTACTCTGTTTACGCCGGCTATGGCTCCGCCAGCGTCGATACAGCCGCCTGGGAATCGCAATCCGGTTCCGAAAACCCGAGACATGGAGACAAGCGATGATACGTTTCTCTCTTCTTCGCTACATCTTTTCAGCCGCACTGCTCGGCATTGTGCTTCCTGTGTCCGCACAGTTCAACGGGCCAGCCATTCAGACCGGCGGTCAAATCAATCAGCCCACGCCCATCACTGTAGACAAAACACTACTCCAACCGAATCCACGTGACATCCGGCTTATACAGGGAGATCAAATTTCGATCAAACTCTTCGAGCAGGAGGATTACAGCCCTTCGGTTCGTATTGGTGTCGACGGAAACGTGCTTCTGCCATTGATTGGCATCGTTTCGCTGAACCACCTAACCATTACCGAAGCTGAGAACTTGATCCGCGCCAAGCTCATAGAAGCAGGCATGTATACAGACCCACAAGTCACTATCACCGTCACCGACGGCCCAGGCGCCCAAGTCACGATCATCGGGGAAATGCATGGCGTCCTTTCCATCATCGGATCGCGCGGCCTGCTGGACGTACTGTCAACCGCTGGCGGTCTGCCGGGAACCGCTAGTCATGTCATCACGATCAATCGTCCCGGCGTACCGAAACCCATTGTCGTCGATCTCGGCACCGACCCGGCTACCAGTTCCCTGGCGAACATTCCGATATTCCCCGGAGATACCATTGTCGTATCACGAATCGGTGTGGTTTACCTTCTTGGATCTTTCGGCCATGTCGGTGCAATTCCTCTCCAGTCCAACACTCCGCTCACGCTGCTTGAGGTTGTGTCGCTGGGCGGTGGTCCGACTTTCGTCGCCAAATATAGCAACCTGCGTCTCATCAGGACCGTCGGCGATCATCGTACGGTGGTCAAGCTCGACCTTAAAAAGGTGATGTTCGGAAAGGATCCGGACCCTATCCTCCAGACCAACGACATCCTTTTCCTGCCCGACAGTTTCATCAAGTCCGCTGTAGCTAACGGCACCCTGGGCACTGCTCTTGGCCTCGTAAGTTTTTCGCTCTCCACTCTCGCCTACATCAAATCTCAATAGCTGAGCGGGGTCGAACGATGAAGACAACCCTCAACGTCTCCCCGGCCAGCCGCAAAGTACGGCTGGCCTACATAGTCAGTCATCCCATCCAATATCAGGCTCCCCTTCTGCGCCGCATCGCACAGGAGCCTGATATCGACCTCACTGTCCTGTTCGGCTCGGACTTTTCGGTACGCAGCTACAAGGACGAAGGCTTTGGCGTAGAAGTCGCCTGGGACACTCCTTTACTCGAAGGCTACAAATCCGAGTTCCTACCCAAGCTTCGCGACACCGGCGGCGTTTCCCCACTGAGTCCTATCAATCGCGGCATCTACCGCCGCCTCCGCAACATCGACGGCAGCCCCGCCTTCGATGCCCTCTGGGTTCACGGTTACGCGAGCATCAACGCCCTTCAGGCAATCCTCGCGGCCAACGCTCTCGGCATTCCTGTACTGCTCCGTGCCGAGTCCTGGCTTGCAGACCGCGCTCGAAGCCCCCTCAAACTCTTCGCAAAATCGCTCTTCCTCCATGACCTCCGCCACCTGATCGCCGCCACACTTCCCATCGGCACGGTCAACGCTGCTTACTGGAGTCACTACTTCGGCCGCAATTTCCCGCAGTTTCCCATGCCCTATGCGGTTGACAACGCCTACTTCAGCCTTCGCGCAGAAGAGGCCGCAGCTACTGAACCGGCGCTGCGAGCCAAGCTCAACCTCGAGCCCCACCGCCCTATCATCCTCTTCGCCTCCAAGCTACAGACACGCAAGCACGCCGACCATCTCGTCGAAGCCTACAGCGCCCTCCTTAAGATGACCACCTCCGACCCCTATCTGGTTATTGTCGGCGACGGCGAAGAACGCGAAAACCTCCAGTCCCGTTGCCAGGCCCTCGGTCTAAAGGATGTCCGCTTCGCCGGCTTCCAGAACCAATCCGTTCTTCCCCAATACTTCCGCCTCGCGGACGTCTTCGTTCTTCCCTCCCGCCACGAACCCTGGGGCCTCATTGTCAACGAGTCTATGGCCGCCGGCTGCCCCGTCATCGTCTCCACTGACGTAGGCTCCGGAGCCGATCTCGTCACCAATGGAGTCGAAGGTTTCATCTATCCCGTCGGCGACATCCCTGCCCTCACCCACGCGCTCGCCCGTGTCCTTGCCAGCCCGGAAATCGCCGCCGCCATGGGCGAAGCCGCTCGCCGCCGCATCGCCACATGGGGCTTCGAGGAAGACATCCAGGGCCTGCGCCAGGCTCTCGCCTACACCACCCGCAAAATCCGCGCCTGATGCCGACAACCTGCCGCAAACTCGCCCTTCTGCTCACCCTGATCCCCACAGCCGCGATCGCGCAAGCCCGTCCGCATCACATCACACCAGCCACAAAGCCCGACCCAATCCCTACCGGCCCAACCGTCCTCATCGACACCACGCTCGGCCG
>Ga0302316_10001909_pt1 | contig 15721 bp, 6 predicted proteins | sample III_Palsa_N3_2_FD_200456 | JGI IMG/M metagenome (GOLD analysis project Ga0302316, IMG submission 200456) | Peat permafrost microbial communities from Stordalen Mire near Abisko, Sweden - III_Palsa_N3_2 | ecosystem: Environmental > Terrestrial > Soil > Palsa > Peat permafrost | place: Sweden...
GCCAACTACTACGGTTCAAACACCACCGTGCTGCTCGGCAATGGCGATGGCACATTTGCGGCGGGGGTAAGTTCTTTGGTCGGGTCGGATCCGGTGGCCCTTGCCATTGGAGATTGGAACGGTGACGGCGTCAAGGATGTTGCCGTCGTAAACAGCGGGACCAACAACCTGACAATCCTGACTTCACAGCTCGCCCAGAGAGCTACTGCATCTGCATCAGGCATCTCCCCAGTCGGCAGAGGCCAGCACGCTGTTGACGCGAACTTCGTCGGCAACAGCGTCTACGCTGCCAGCACCTCGCGCACCACGACGCTCACCGCAGAAATTGGTGCTCCCGCCGTAACGCTGAGTTTATCTCCCGTAAGCGTCACCACAGCTCAGGCTCTTACGGTCACTATCGCGGTTAGCGGTGGAAGCGCGAATCCGATTCCCACCGGGTCCGTGACGCTATCCACTGGAAGCTATACCTCTACCGCGACCATACTCGCCGGTGGCAGCGCTGCAATCGTCGTTCCCGCAGATACATTGCCAATCGGAACCGACCCGCTCTCGGTGAACTTTACCCCGGACTCGGCAAGCATTTCGACCTACACAAGCGCCACCGGGTCGGGTTCGATCGTTGTCACGAACGGCACACCGGTCCTTACCTGGGCCACGCCCGCGGCGATCACCTACGGTAGCGCTTTGAGCGGCGCGCAGCTGAATGCATCATCGTCTGTGGCCGGTTCTTTCAGCTATTCGCCGGCTATCGGAACGGTGCTGGCTGCAGGCGCTCAGACGCTTTCCGTGACGGTTACACCGACGGATACGACGCACTATCAATCAGCCACAAGCACCGTTGTGCTGACTGTGAACAAAGCGGCCCTAGCTATCTCCTCCACGAACGCCACCCGTGTATTTGGCGCGGCCAACCCGTCCTTCACCGGCACTGTCACCGGCGCGGTGAACGGTGACACCTTGAGTGAAACCTTCACCACCACGGCAACTGCCTCAAGCGGGGTCGGGACGTACCCGATCATCCCGGCAGTCACGGGCACGAACTCCGGTGACTACACCATTGCACCCACGAACGGCGTGTTGACCGTTACCACCGCCAGCACAACAACCGGTCTCCTGCTGTCCAACACAAACCTTACGTTTACCGCGACGGTGACGCCTGCGGCCAGCGGCGTTCCAACCGGCACTGTCAGCTTCTACTCGGGACAAACGCTGCTCGGCACGGGCACTCTAAGCAACGGTGTGGGCAGTTACACGGCCACGGCATTCCCGACGGGCGATGTAAATCTCACCGCACAATATAGCGGCGATGCAAACTTCGCGCAATCGGCGTCGGCTTCCATCGCGGTGCTTGCCGTGTCCCCAGCCAACTCATCGCTTACCGTCCCGGCGTCCGGCACTGTTTCAGATGTATTGACATTTGCAACGGTGCATGGGTATTCGGGAACGTTGCAACTCACCTGCACCGGCCTGCCGCAGAATGCTAGTTGCACGTTCGCACCATCCTCTATCGCTTTTAGTGGTGGTGCTAGCTCGGCAACCTCGACCATCACGATCAGTACCGGGGTTGTTGCAAGTCTTACGTCGCCCCCTTCACCCTTCGGAAGCTCACGCGCAACCGCTTGGGCAGCGCTCGGATTGCCGAGCTTGATAGCGCTTGGACTCGCAATCCGACGTCGCAAGGTCACATTTGTCTTGCGTACGATAGCCATGCTGCTTCTACTGTGCGCCGCCGCAAGCTCGCTGATTGGTTGCGGTGGTTCCACCGGACCGTCGACTTCCACGGTCGCGCCATCGTCGCCAGCCGGCAATTATACGGTCCAGGTGGTGAGCACCGGCTCTTCAGGTCTGACGCAAACAACAAGTCTGAACGTCACAGTGCAATAGCGGCTAATCGAACGCAAGCTGCCTGGGCTTAACATCCCATCCCGCTTTAGGAGCAGGGGTCGGGACTGCTAATCTCTCCGCCCCGACCATTACATCTCAACAATCAGTGACCATCTGCTAAGGTCTCTGTGCAGCGCATTTGCAATTGGGACAGACGCACTGGTACAGGAAGCCTGATTTAGGCGTCTTCCGTCTCTTTGTGCGGGTGGCGCGAACGGTGAAGTCGATTCCAGCGACTGCCTCATGAAACGTCACATCCAGATTACGTGATGTATGGCGTCCCCGAATTGGCTGGGTCTCCCAAACATCAGTTGGGCTCCCGGCCGGCGGGCGAACAGTAATCCGCCTTGGGCAGCAGGCGGTCGCGGTCGTAAGGAGGGTCTTCGTGCGCAGGAATGGGCTCGTTGGGGAAATCGTTCTGCCAACGCCGGCGCGAAGCGTCATCCGCGTAATACTTCAGGTAGAGCTGGATATCTTCATCGCTGCCGCTGCCTAGCATTTGGATATGCCACGCTGAATTTGCAGACGGCGGCAACATCCTGGTTTCCTCCAGCAGGCAATTGGTACAGAGATGGCTATAGAGGTCGCGGTCGGTGAGATGATCTGTCTGCTCGATAAATACTCGAAGTAATGCGAGCTTATGGATAACCTCCCAGACTTTTGTGGGGAGTTCCTGATCGTTGAGCGAATCCGGTGGGGGAAGTGCCACACCCGCGTCCTCCAACTGTTGAAAGTTCGTCGTCAGCGGAGCTTCCTCGTACTCCACCACTTTTTCCCAGAATGTTTCTTCTCCCTCCGTCGAGCAGTCTTCTAGGATGCACAACTCCATCGGGCCGTCGCAAAGCTCTTCTGCATGGCGTTTCAAGTCCTCGATTCTCTTACCTTGATCGTCTTCAGCTTCCGCCATTGCCACCTTGCCCTCCGGGGATTAGGACCGCACATTCGAGGTAACGGCGGACATGATACATATTTCCCGTTACATTCACGCTTACGGTGCACATTAGATGGCGTGGTTCTGCCAAAGCTTCAATGCGGTGCCGTAGAGTGGGTTTATTGTTCCTTGACGATGAGGGTAAAGGAGGCGGTATGCGTGACAGAGCCTTTGCTTGCCGTAGCTGTTGCGGAAGCGCTGCCAACCACCGTCACCACACTTGTTCCCGGGGGCGTTACTGACGTGGCATTAGCGAAGGATCCGCAACCAACGCCGCCGCCGATCGTCAGGGCCAGAAGCAACAGGAACAGCAGGCTGCGCAGGCGGGCGGAAAGCATTCTGCGACGCCATGCCAGCAAGCCGCCAAGTGCAAGGCCGGGCAAGAGGAAAATGCTCGCAAGCACAGGCGTGAAACCCATACGGTTCATGTTGATGGCCGCCATGCCACTGCTTGGGCCAATCGTTGTCACGGTCAAGGTTGAAGTCTGCGCAGTGTTCGAGCCGTTAGCCGTGAGGCTAGCTGGCTGGAAGCTGCACGACGAGCCAGCCGGGAGTCCTGTGCAAGCGAAGGTTGCCGTGCCGGTGAATCCGCCGACCGGCGTAAAGGTAAATGTGGCTTGTCCAGTCTGGCCGGACGCCAGGGTCAGTGTGGCCGGATTTACACTCAGCGCATAATCCGGTGCAACGGAGCCGTTGCCAGTCAGCGTGACAGACAGGGGAGTTCCGTCCACACCCACGCTCAAGGTTCCGGGAATACTGCCGCTCACTGTTGGGGTAAAGCTGACCAGGATGTTGCAGTTGGTGAACGCGGGCAGTGAGGCTGGGCAATTGTTGGTCTGCGTGAAGTCGGTTGTATCGCTCAGGAAGATTGCCGGCGACAACGTAACTGCACCGTTGCCCGTGTTGTTCAGAGTGATAGTCCAAGGGTTACTGGTTGTGCCGATGGTCTGGTTGCCGAAGTTGATGTTGCCCGTGGAGAAGAAAACGGCTTGCGAGATTGCAACGCCTGTGCCAGTCAGCAGCAGCGACAGCACGCCGCTGTTATAGGGCAAGCCGTTGATGGTGTAGAGAGCGCTTATTAGCAGCGTGCCGCTATAAGCGCCCGTCGTAAAGGTTGGCGCAAAGGTGATTTGGAAATTGCAATTGGAGTATGCCGGTAGCGTGTTCGGGCAATTGTTGGTCTGGCTGAAACCCAGGCCAAGCGTTCCGGCCGGAGGGAGAAACAATTGGACCGGTTGACCGGATGGGTTGTTCAGCGTTGCTGTCCAGGTATTGCTCGTGCTCACGGTCTGGCTGCCGAAGTTGATGGTGCCAGGTGAGAAGAAGAGTGGCTGCGGCGCGATACCCGTTCCACTGAGCTGCACAATAAACGGCACGGCGCCGAACTCGTTTGGAACCTCGACAATCAACTGCCCGATCTCGCCCAATACAAGGGTCGGGGTGAACGTGAGCTGAATGATGCAGGTGGAGTATGCCGCCAGGGTTGTACCGCAGGTGGTGGTATCGCTGAAATCGGGCGGGAACCCGTTCACGATATCAAGGGTTGCCACAACGTTGCTGGTATTGCTGACGGTAACCGTCCATGGACTGCTTGGGGTGCCGATCAACTGGTTGCCGAAATTAATATTCGTCGCCGAAACCTGGACCGTGGGCACGCCCGGGGTCGCCGTACCGGTGAGGTTTACTATCTGAGGGGTTCCATTGTTATTCGTGACAAAAAACTGTCCGGACTCGGGAAACGGCGAGATAATCGTCTCGTTTGGCTTGAACGAAATCAGCACGGTGCAGCTCGAATAAGCCGCCAGGGTAGAGCCACAGTTGGTTGTATAGGTGAAGTCCGGCGGAGCAGCCATAAAAAGGTTGAGAGGTGTTGCCGGTGTGCTGCTGGTATTGCTGATGTTCACGGTCCAGGGGTTGCTGGCTGTGCCGGCCGGTTGGTTGCCGAAGGTGACGGTCATTGGGGAAACCACCAGCACAGGCGTCGAGGAAGTTCCTGTGCCGCTTAGTGTCACCGTCTGCACACCATTGCCGGTGGAGGCGTTGTCGGTAAAGGTGAGCATGCCGTTGAACGCTGTGGCGCTTTGCGGCGAGAAGCTCACCTGTAGCGTGCAGGTGGAGTACGCCGCCAGCGTGCCGCCGCAGTTATTCACCAAGGTGAAGTCGGTCGTGTCGTTCAGCGCGATGCTGGTAATGGTCAACGGATAACCGCTGGTATTGCTGAGCGTCACGGTCCAGGGATTGCCGGTTGCGCCCTGCATCTGGTTGCTGAAGCCGATGGAACCGGGTGAGACCGTCACGGTAGGCGAGTTCGATGTTCCTGTTCCGGTGAGTGTGGAGCTCAATGGGCTATCGGTGGTGTACGCCGTAACTACCAGCGTTCCGGTAAAGCTGGTGGCCGCGGTGGGGTTGAAGGTCACGAGGATGTTGCAGGTCGAATATGCTGGTACGCTGGTGCCGCAGTTGTTGGTCTCACTGAACTCGGTGGGGTTCGCGCCTGCGATGGTGATGCCAGCCAGCGGCGCTGCGATGCCGCTTTCATTGCTTAGAGTTGCGGTCCAGGAGTTGCTGATGCTACCCACCGGTTGATTGCTGAAGGTGATCGGATTCGGCGACAGCAGGAGAACTGCATTGTTCAAGCCGATGCCGCTCGTCGCAATGCTCTGGGTTGCGTAAGTGGGAGCTGTTGCGTTGAGGGAATTGTCGATGATGTTGGCCGTTCCGGTCAGTGGGCCGGTGGTTGTCGGCTTAAAGCTTACGGCGAGCCCGCAGGACGCGCCGGCCGTGAGAGTGGAACCGCAGGCAGGAGCAGTTCCATCGCTGGCGCCGATGATGGTGAAATTGCTGTTCGAGGCAGCGATCGATGAGACCGTCAGCGGAGCGTTGCCGTCATTCGCGATGGTTACCAGCTGTGGGCTGTCGCTGCTGGTTGAGCCTATGAGCGTCGAGGCGAAGTTGAGTGCAGGCGCATCCACAAAGTCCAGCTTCGTCACCGCGTTGCTGACTGAGTCGGCGACGAAGACGTCGCCGCTGGCATCCAACGCCACGCCGTAAGGATTGCTGAAGATGCCGCCCAGTGTGCTCACGCAGGTAGAAGTGGTGCAACCAACCGGAATCTCCATCACCACATTGCTGTTGTTGCCCGCGACGAAGACGTTACCGCCAGCGTCTACCGCTACGCCTGTGGGCTGGTTGAATCCTCCACCCAGCGTGCTTACGCAGGTGGAGCTGGTGCAGCCAACCGGAATCTCTTTTACCAGGCTGTTGTTGTAGTCCGCGACGAAGACGTTACCGCTGGCGTCTACTGCAACGCCTGTGGGTTGGTTGAATCCGCCCCCCAATGCGCTCACGCAGGTGGAGCTGGTGCATCCAGCCGGAATCTCCTTCACCAGGTTGTTGCTGTAGTCGGCCACGAAGACATCGCCGCTTCCATCCACTGCGATCCCGTTGGGATTGTTGAATCCATCGCCCAGTGTGCTCACGCACGTGGCAGTGGTGCAACCCGCCGGAATCTCCTTTACCAGGCTGTTGCTGTAATCAGCGACAAAAACATTGTCGCCGGCGTCTACTGCTACGCCGGTGGGCTTGCTGAATCCACCGCCAAGCGTGGTCACACAGGTGGCGGTGGTGCAACCCGCCGGAATCTCCTTTACCAGGTTGTTAACAGCATCGGCGACATAGACGTTGCCGTTTGCGTCCACTGCTACGCCGGTTGGGCCGTTGAATCCGCCGCCGAGTGTGCTCTGGATGTTGCTGCCGAAGATGACCTGCGGCCCGGTGCCGATGCCATAGACCAACGCTGTCGCAATTACTGTTCCGCCGGAGCCGGTTAATTGCACGGCGCCCATACCCTCGCCCGGATACTTCGGTTTAAAGATCACATTGACGGTGCAGGTGTCGCCCGCGTTGTACGGATGGCTTGTTCCATTCGTTGTGCAGGTGCCGGTATTCGCGTCAGTGAAATCCAGACCGATCGCACCTTGGGTCAGGACGGTAGGCAGACTGCCCAGCGATCCGCTCGTTTCAAAGGTGAAGAGGACAGGGAACGACGCAATAGGCGTACCAACCGGACTACTGCCGGCATTAAACGGATTCGAGTACAGAGTCCAGGTATCGGAGAGGATTACGGGGGGAACTGAATCCCCACCAAACAGCACCAGGGTCCCGGTCGCGGCGTCGTAGGCCATCGTGGAAAGCGACCGACCTGGCGGGCTTGTTACGGGTGATTGCTGGGTCCATGTCGTTCCATTCCATGTCCAAGTGCTATTGAATGCGAACAGAACTACCGTTCCCGTAGCAGAGTCGTAAGCTGCGGGTGACTGAGCTTGTGTGGGAGCGCTTGTTACGGGAGACTGTTGGGTCCATGTGGTTCCGTTCCATGTCCAGGTGTCATTGAAAGTGGTTGAGAGATTAAGCCCCCCGGTTAGCACCACGGTCCCTGTAGCAGCGTCATAGGCCATGCTGGGACCCAATCGACCAGCCGGGCTTGTCGCGGGCGATTGCTGGGCCCATGTCGTCCCGTTCCACGTCCAAGTGTCATTAAAGAAGTTCCCGCTACTATCTGTCCCGCCAAATAACACCACAGTCCCTGTAGCAGCGTCATAGGCCATGCTGGTATTAAATCGAAGAGCCGGGCTTGTTACGGGAGACTGTTGGGTCCATGTGGTTCCATTCCACGTCCAGGTATCATTAAAGAAGTTGCCATTATTATCGTGCCCGCCAAATAGCACTACGGTCCCTGTGGCAGCATCGTAAGCCATGCTGGAATCCAATCGAGCAGCCGGACTTGTCGCGGGCGATTGCTGGGTCCATGTCGTTCCATCCCACGTCCAGGTGTCACCGAGGGCGATCGAGGAGCTATTCTGCCCGCCAAACAGCACAACCGTACTTGTAGCGGGATCATAGGCCATGGCGGCAGTGTCCCTTGCAGTCGGACTGGAACCCGGCGACTGTTGTACCCAGTTGCTCGCTGATGTGGCCGTTTGCGCCGCTATTCGACCGGTCAGAGACGAAGCCAGTAGACACACAGCCACCAACCCGGCACGAAATGGCCGTTGCAGATAGCTGCCGGATGCATGAGAGGACGTAAATACGCAGAACAGGCCCAAGAAAACCTCACAAAACAAAGGAAATGATGCAGCATGGAACGGACTCTTACACGACAGACAAAAGAACCGGCAACGGTAGAGCCGTGCCGTGATCTTGGCCGATGGGAGGCAAATCGCTCAAAACGGCTGCCCAAACTTTCTCGGATCGCTAGCTTTGTAACATGTTTGTGGGATTTTTATACCACATTTGTGCTATTTCCGAGAGAGGGTTATTGAGGAATTAGCATTTTTGGGCCATTGCGTGCTGTCAGCGCAAGCGAAATCCTCAAAGAACAGTAAGAAGCGCCATAACAATTGCAATGCGTTCAATATGGCGGAAATCGTGTTGGAACGGGTTCACGCACGGAAAAATCCTCATAGCGAGGATATTTATGGGCAAAAGCAATCGATGTGAGTAGTTTCTTGCGTCCGCGCTTGTACCGCTACAGAACGCGAAACACCACTTTGGATCCAGTGACTACTGGAACTAAGTGGTGTTTCGTTCGCGGTTTTAGATCCGCTATTTGCGTTCTGGCATCGGCGCAACAGCCTGACTGCAATGGCCGAAGGTATCGCAGGCACGCACTCCGAAAAACACATTGTCTTTCGAAACCGGAAGTGTGGCAGCGTTGCTTTCCGCTGTCGCACCATATTTCTGAGCATCGGCAGCGAATTGCCAATCATTGGCGGAGGTCTCGCGCCAAACGATTTGATAGTGGACGGGACCGCTTGCCGCCGACGGAGAATCCCACTTGAGCGTTGTGTTGTTATCGAGGTTGGTCGTTACTACACGCACGTTTTGGGGAATGCCTGGCGAAGATGCCAATGTTGCCAGCGTGGCCATGTTCAGGCGAGCGACCTGCGCGATATAGCTGAAGTCATCGAATTTGAGCAGATCGCCGTATTCAATGCCATTTTCAGTCCTTACGTGTTGATGCTGGTGATTGAAGTTTTCACGCCACTCGGTAAAACGAACTGCAGGAAAGTTTTCGGCGCTGAAGGAACTGTGATCTCCTCCGCGAAGGAACCGGTCGAGTCGAAGCTCCATAACGGCAGCCAATGGCTTCAACTGCCCTGTCGGCAAGGGGCGGCTGTCTGGTCGAGCTGGTGGAAAATAGGTGCGGTCAACTGCGAGGACTTCTCTAGCCAATTGCCGCGATGGTGTGTCGTTGTCCATGCCGAGGGTCAGCATTTGCTGGATCTGCTCGATCGGTGCCGAGGGAAGGATTCCTTGCGAGAAGACGCGGACAGCCGACTTATCCTGCAGTGTGTCTCCAGGTGTCGTGTCTCCGCCAACAATGTCATTGTTCAATACGCCTTCGAGCTGCCAACCTTCCGCCTTCGCGAGCTTCGCCAGGTGCCGGCTTCCATTCAAGCCCTGCTCTTCTCCTGCAACGCAAACAAAGACGATCGTCGCGGGAAATTTGAGCTGACTTAATACCCTCGCTGACTCAAGGCTCACCGCAGTTCCGCTTGAGTCATCGTTCGCGCCCGGTGCGGGATCGTGCGTGTTCATGACATCCGTCTCGCGCGTGTCGTAGTGTCCAGTGACCAGATACATGCGCTTTGCTGCGAGTGGATCGGATCCGCGAAGGATCGCATACACATTGCGAATTGGAGTTGGCTTGACGATGCGCGAACGGTACGTTGCCAATCCTGCGAGAGGCTGCTCCACAAACGCATCTTCCTTTACTTCCAAGCAGCCGCCGCATGCTGCGCTGTAGCTTTCGAACTGTGCTTTCAGCCAGTCAGATGCCGCGAGAACGCCTGTTCCCGGAGGAAGATCGGTTTCGATGCTTGAAACGGTACTGCGATTTTTGAACGCAACCAGCGTCTCGATGTTTGCCTTTATCTTTTCCGGTGAAACTTTCTTCAGCGCAGCTGCAATTTGCGAATCGACAGGGGACGCCGCAATAGGGCTGCCTGTCACGGCATAGTCGTGGCGTATGGCGGAGTGGGGAAGCTGCTGAGCAAAAAGACCGGGGGCGTGTGGAGCGAGGAGTGCTGCGCAAGAGAGCGCAGCGAAAAATGGTCGCAACGACGGAATGGTGCGAGGCATAAGGCCCTTTCGTGAGAACCGATTGAGAGGTCAAATTGCTGACGAATTTCGTAATTGTGACTTAAAGAAGAAAGAAAATCGTTGACGCAGCGCTGATATCTGATATCTTAGCCAAAAGTTTACAATTCTTTCTACATAATTTCAACCGATCTGGCTGTTCCTTTTGGAGGTTCGTGTGAAGACCGTTAAGTCACTTTTTCTATTTGTGTTTTTGTTTGTGTTCGTGGCGGCTGTGAGGGCTCAATCCACCGCCAGCCTGAATGGTACTGTGACCGATCCTACAGGCGCTGTGGTACCCGGCGCTCATGTGAAGGTTCACTCGCTGGCAACTGGGCTGGACAATGACCTCGTCAGTAATTCCGACGGAATCTACGTTGCTCCCTCGCTCATTCCCGGTGACTACTCCGTGGTGGCAACTGCCCCCGGGTTCGGCACGGTCAGCGTTCCCAAAGTGACGCTCCTTGTTGATACCAAGGTGGAAGTAAACGTGAAACTCGCCATCGCTTCAGCCGGCACAACTGTGCAGGTGGAAAGCTCGGCGGTCTCGCTGATCGAAGCAACTACCTTCACTGTCGGTCAGGCCATCGATAACAACACTGTGCAGGAGCTGCCCCTCAATGGTCGCCATTTCCTCGATCTCACTGTGCTCACGCCCGGCGGCGTCGTTGCGGATACAAACGGCAGTCTTACAGCCACGAGCCGCGGCCTTGGAGCCAACAGTTTCCTCACTGCCGGCAATCGTGAAGACTCCGTCAATTTTCAGATCAACGGCATCAATCTGAACGACATCAGCCAGAACCAGATCACGTTCCAGCCCTCGATCAGTACGACTTCTGAGTTCAAGATCAACAATCAGACCTTCAGTGCGGAGTACGGCCGCAGCGATGGCTCGATTGTGACCGTATCCACGCGCTCCGGCACCGACCACTTCCATGGAGAAGCTTTCGACTACTTCCGCAACGAAGCACTCGACGCTCGCAACTTCTTCAATCGGTCTTACAACCCCACGACCGGCATCGCCCTGGCGGGAAATACCGGCGACAAGGCACCGCTGAAGCGCAACAATTTTGGCGGCTCGGTTGGTGGCCCCATCTGGCGCGGTCACACATTCTTCTACGGCAGCTACGAAGGTCTGCGGCAGCACCAGGGCATTCTGCAAAACAGCCTGGTGTTCAGCGCGGCCCAGCAGGCAGCCTATGCGGCCAACAAAACCGCAGATCCCATCGCCGCTGCGATCGCGGCTCTCATCCCGCTTCCCAATAGCGGAAACAACTACGTGTCCTTCACTCCCGGTCCTGTGCAGATCGACCAATACAGCGGCGACGTTCTGCATCAATTCAACCAGAACAACTTCCTGCATGGCTTCTATGCCTTCCAGAAGGACGTGCGTACAGAGCCTGCACTACAAGGTGACACGATCCCCGGCTGGGGCGACCATCGCGCCGCACATCGCCAGATCGGCACCCTTAGCTACGTTCACACGTTTACGCCTTCCATCACCAACGAAGCGCGCCTCGGCTTCAATCGCATCGCGATTGCCTTCAACCCGTCTAACCTCATCAGCCCGGCGAGCGTCGGTCTTGTAGATGGACTTACCGGCAACGTAGGGCTTCCTCAGACCACCATTACCGACCTCAGCCTGGTCTTCGGCGGGCCTTCGGGCTTCCCGCAGGGCCGCGATACGACGACCGGAGTACTTTCCGACACGCTGACGATTCAGAAAGGCAAGCACACCATTAAGACTGGTGGCGAATTCCGCCGGTATCTCTTGTACAGCTTCACCGGAAACATCGGCACGCTTACGCTCAGCCAAGCCAATCTTGCCGCGGACGTTAGTCCTGTCTTCAGTATTCAACCGAACATCATCGACTACCGCATTTATGCCGATGCAGCGGGCGCCTTCGTGCAAGACAACTTCAAGCTTGCAACGGGTCTCACACTCGAGTACGGCATCCGTTTCGAATGGAACGGAACTCCGCTTGAAGGTGAAAACCGTATCGCTATCTTCAATCCCAACAACGGCAGTCCGATCCTCACACAGGCCGGCACCAATGGTTTAGGCGCTAATGCTGCCTATAAGCAGAACTACAACTGGGAGCCTCGCCTGGGGTTTGCTTATGATGTTTTCAATAACAGTAAGACTGTCCTCCGCGGCGCTTATGCTTACCTGGTCGATCAGCCAGTAGCAGGCACCGTATCTAATCTGGCCGGCAACCCGCCCTTCACTACTGCGGTCTCCTATAGCAATAGCGCTGCACCAATCGGGTTGAATAATCTGTATAACAACGCAAAGGCGGCTTCGGGCTATGCCCTCGCCTGGACCAACCCTAACCTCAAGAATGCAGACGTCCAGGACTTCAATCTGAATGTGCAACAGGAAGTGCCGTGGGGCATGGTTGCCTCGATTGGATACTACGGCTCAGTTGGTCACCATCTGTTGATTGTTACCGACCCCAACCAGGCCAATGGCGCAACGGCCACCCCGAGCGCACGGCCATATCCTGTACTCGCTGCCAACAGTCCTATCGCACCAGGGGTTTCTATCAACTCCAACATTGCCGAACGCAACAGCAATAGCAATTCAAACTACAACGCAATGTGGGTAACACTGGCCAAGACGATGGCTCATGGCGTCGAGTTCAATATGAACTACGAGTGGACCAAGTCTATGGACCTCAATTCGCTCGGTTCCCAGGGCGGCGCTGTATTGCCAGACAGCAACAACCCTGCCGAGAACTACGGGCTGTCGGACTTCGATGTTCGTCACCACTTTGCCGGTACAGCGATTTATGCTCTGCCGTTTCATAGCAACCGCTTCGTTTCAGGCTACCGGCTTGAGGGCATCCTTCAGTATCAGACTGGCAATCCTGTCAACATTGTCGCCAGCAGCGATGGGTTCAACGGAAACAGTGGCCTGATCCGTCCGACGTTGTTGGGTAAGATCGGCCGGCAGAAGCAATACACCGCCGGCCAGACCAACGTTACCTACTTCCCAAATCCCGGCAACTTTACTTATGGCGGAAATGTTTGCGATATCACCAATTACACTTCTGCCTGCGCGATACAGGTTGTAGCAACACAAACGGGAACGAACGCGGCAACTTCTGCTGTCGCCGCCGCAGGACTAACCACCAACTACACGGGGCTGGGTACCATCCAACGCAACTATGGCACGGGTCCGGGCTTTGCGGATCTTGATCTTTCCGGCGAGAAGGAAACCAAGTTGTTTGAAGGCGTGACATTCACGTTGCGCGCGGATGCATTTGATATCTTCAACCACCCCAACTTTGGCCAGCCAGGGAACAATGTGCAGTCGGCTACTTTCGGCCAGATTTCGGGAACCCGCTTCGCTATCAGCGACGGTGGATCCTCACGCCAATTGCAACTTAGCGCCAAGTTTAAATTTTGAACCCAAGGTGCCCGGGATGCCCTTCGTTTGCTCTTAGAGTGGAGGATATCCCGGGTGTTTTTTCTCTTAATTCAAATTATCCAATGCTAAAACGGCAAAGAAAATTGCCATAGACTGAACGTGTAATATGCCTGATGTGCCTGATTTTCTCGTCAAACTTCCCAGGGTTCCAAACCTGACCGATTTAGCATGCCAAAGCTTAAAGAGGCATATGTTGGATGGCTCACTCGTTGAAGGAGCCCGCCTTACCGAGGAACAATTGGCCAAGCAGCTTGGCATCAGCAAGTCTCCAGTACGAGAGGCGCTGAACCGGCTCGAAGCCGAAGGCCTGATTTGTATACAGTCGCGACGCGGCGCTTTTGTTCGCAAATTTACCTTCGACGAAACGCGCGATCTTTTCGACCTTCGAGTTCTTCTCGAGGCGTATTCGGTGGAGACGGCAAAAGTAACTCCTGAACTGTTACAAGATATGGCGGATAGTATCGATCGCACTCAGAAATTTCTCGATGTTGGCAACAAGCTCGCGCATGTCGAGGAAGACATTCGTTTTCACAGCATGATCGCCGCGAGCTCTGGAAATAAAGAGTTTTACGCCGTTTTCGAAAGCGTACAACAGAAGACGATTCTTTCGCGTTCAAAGACGTATCATCTTTCGCCGTCGAGTGCACCCGTAAACCACCAGAAGATTTATGAAGCGCTGAGGGACGGAGATCGTACTGAAGCGAAACGCATCATGAGCGAACATATTTTGTTTCTGCGAGATTCGCTGTTGGCCTTTATCCAGGAAAGTGGTGAGGGCACTATGCCTAAAGATGAGATGCATCTGGCTGTCCGGCAAGCGTAATAAAACGCTTACCCTTTAGCTCGATCCATGCGGTTTTGCAGCCCTTTCGCTCCAATGTGCAGCTTCGTTAAAATGATTTCCAGAGCGCGCAGTTCTGTTGGCTCCAGTGTCGTGGCTAATTCGCTTTGAAGATGCTGAGCCATTGGAACGATTTGACGATAGACTTTCTTTCCCTGTGGCGAGAGCGCCAGAAGCTGGGCGCGTTGATCTTTAGGATGGGATTTGCGGCTCAACAGATTCTTGTCGCTAAGTCGAATGACAGCCCGGCTCACTCTGACCCGGTCCATCTGAGTCTGCTCGATTACTTCCTGGGTCGATAGCGGAGAGCTCTCTCCCAGAATTGCCATAACTCTCCACTCCGGAATGCTCAACCCAAACCGTTCCTCATAGCGATTCGCAAACGTCCGGCTGATGCGCTCAGACACCACCGAAAGCCGGTATGGCAGAAACTCAGACAAGATGAGGGACTGGTTGGAGTTGCGTTGCGAAGGGTTTGTCCTGCGGTTTTTAGAGGTTGCCATAGCGTGGCTGTCAATCATCTCATCTGAGATGATATATTCGCAAGGCACGGTGAGCAAAGCATCCTGATGCGCTAGAAGTTGTGCAAGGAAGGCTTGGATGCTCGCGGGAGTCTGAAATGGACAAAATGTCTTCGCTTGCTGAGACGAACGACGGCTACCTGAGTGGATTCGGGAACGGGTTTGAAACGGAAGCTTTACCGGGCGCCCTTCCCATTGGCAGAAATTCCCCTCAGCGGTGTGCCTATGGCCTCTATGCAGAGCAGCTGAGTGGCTCTCCATTTACAGCACCGCGGGTGAGCAATCAACGGAGCTGGCTCTATCGCATCCGACCGACGGTGCAGTATTTCAATGGCTTCAAGAAGGTCGAACAGGGCCTGTGGCGAACCGCTCCAGCGATGGATGTTGAGCTTCCGCCCGCTCCAATGCGTTGGAGCCCAGTGCCGATTCCGAAAGAATCGCTGAGTTTTGTGCAAGGCTTGCGGACGATCACGACTTCAGGAGATGCCGCCACACACGCCGGTATGGCGGCGCATCTATATTTCGCAACGCAGTCTATGGTCAACGAGTACTTCTACAACGCGGACGGGGAAATGCTGTTCGTGCCGCAGGAGGGTACGCTGCGCCTGTGGACTGAATTTGGCATCATCGATATCTCTCCCGGAGAGATATCGGTAATTCCGCGCGGCGTGAAACTTCGCGTGGAATTGACGACGGGGCCAGCACGCGGCTATCTCTGCGAGAACTACGGCGGGGCATTCACGCTGCCGGAACGTGGGCCCATCGGCGCCAACTGCCTGGCGAACCAGCGAGATTTTCTCACTCCCATGGCAGCTTTTGAAGATCGCGACGCGACGGGCACGCTCTACGTCAAATGGGGAGGCGCGCTGTGGCAAACGGAGGTGGTTCATTCGCCTTTAGATGTCGTCGCATGGCATGGCAATTACGTACCGTACAAATACGATCTGCGCCGTTTCTCGCCCGTTGGTCAG
>Ga0302316_10001912_pt1 | contig 15713 bp, 16 predicted proteins | sample III_Palsa_N3_2_FD_200456 | JGI IMG/M metagenome (GOLD analysis project Ga0302316, IMG submission 200456) | Peat permafrost microbial communities from Stordalen Mire near Abisko, Sweden - III_Palsa_N3_2 | ecosystem: Environmental > Terrestrial > Soil > Palsa > Peat permafrost | place: Sweden...
CAGGGCTTGCCGAAGGTGTTGCCCCCGGAGGTGAAGGCGCAATATCTGCGGGCGTTGATGGAGACCGGGTTTCAGCATATCGATGCGGTTAGTTTTGTGTCGGAGAAGGCTGTGCCGCAGATGGCGGACTCTGAGGTGGTGCTGGAGTATCTTGATCCGCCGGATGATGTGGAGATTATCGGTATTGTTGTGAATGCGCGTGGCGCGGAGCGGGCGGTGGCTACGGGAGCGGTGCGGACGCTGGGGTTTCCTTATTCGATCTCGCCGCAGTTTCTGGATCGCAACCAGAGGCAGACGCCGGAGGAGGCGCTCGACCAACTGGAGCAGATCGGGGAGATTGCTTACAAGGCCGGGCTGGATGTGGTGGCGTATCTTTCGATGGCGTTTGGGAATCCTTATGGCGATCCTTGGGACATTGATGAGGTTGTGAGTGCGGTGGATCTGCTGGTGGATGCGGGCGTGCTGCAGGTATCGCTGTCGGATACGGTGGGGCTGGCGTCGGCGGCGATGGTGCGGGATGTTGTGGGGTGCGTGATTGGGGTGCATGATGAGCTGGAGGTGGGCGTGCATCTGCATGCGACGCCGGATGAGGCGGCGGCGAAGGTGAGGGCCGCGTATGAGGCGGGTTGCCGGCGGTTCGATGCGGCGATTGGCGGGATGGGTGGGTGTCCGTTTGCGCAGGATGCGTTGGTGGGGAATGTGCCTACCGAGATACTGCTGGCGACGCTGAAGGAGATGGGAGCGGTGCTGCCGGAGTTGCGGTCGTTGGATGGGTTGTTGAACACGAGCGCGGAGATTGCGAAGAGATATGGGCTAATGTTGCAGTAGCGAGGCGTGTGATGAAGACAGTGACAGTTGAGGATGCGGGTGGGGTTCGGTGGGTGACGATGTCGCGACCGGAGCGTCGGAATGCGTTGATTGGGGAGATGCAGGATGAGCTGATCGCGGCGTTCGATGGTGCGGCCGGTGCGGGGGCGCGGGTGGTGGTGCTGGCGGGTGAGGGTGAGGCGTTTTGCGCGGGGCTCGATCTGAATGTGCTGCGGTCGATGAGCCATCGCAGCGCGGAGGAGCATCGCGTGGCGGCGGACCATATTGCGCGGCTGTTTCATTCGCTGTGGGCGTGCGATGTGCCGACGATTGCGATGGTGCATCGCGCGGCCATTGCGGGTGGGACCGGGTTGGCGATGCTTTGTGACTTTACGATTGCTTCGCCTGAGGCGTTGTTCGGGTTTACCGAGGCGAAGATTGGGTTTGTGCCGGCGCTGGTGGGGGCTTATCTGACGGCGCTGGTGGGGGATAAGGTGGCGCGGGGGTTGTTGCTGAGTGCTCGGAAGTTTAATGCGGATGAGGCGTTGCGGCTGGGGCTGGTGAATGAGGTGGTGGAGATGGATCGGCTGCGGGACCGGGTGATGGACCTGGCGGGGGAGTTGATGGAGAACTCGCCGGAGAGCATGCGGGCGACCAAGCGGCTGCTGCGGGCGCAGCAGGCGGGGAGGCTGGATGCGGCGCTGGCGCTGGCGGTGGAGGCGAATCGGGTGTCGCGGGAGACGGAGGATTTTCGCGAGGGTGTGGCGGCGTTTCTGGAGAAGCGGAAGCCGAAGTGGAACACAAAGTCGTAACATGCTGGCGCTAGACTGGTGGGTATGAGTGTGATGGATGAGTTGTTGGAGCGGGGTTATGGGGAGACTCGGGTGCGGGTACGGTATGCCGAGACCGATCAGATGGGCGTGGTGTATCACGCGAACTACCTGGTGTGGTTTGAGGTGGGCCGCGTGGAGTTGATGCGCGAGATGGGGGTGACGTATCGCGATATGGAGCAGGACGATGGCGCGATGATTCCGGTGGTGGAGGTGACGGCGCGGTATATGGCTCCGGCGCGGTATGACGATGTGCTGATTGTGCGGACGTCGGTGGCAGGTGTGCGGAGCCCGGTGGTGCGGCTGCGCTATGTAATCCTGCGAGCGGAAGATGAACAGCTATTGTGCGAAGGTGAGAGTGTGCATATCGTGGTAGGGCGCGATATGAAGAAGCGGGAGATTCCCGCGAACTATGCGGCAGGATTGAACGCGCTGCTGGCGAAGACGAAGGCTGCCGGCCAGCGCGTGAAGGAGTGAGAGATGAGTGAGGCTAGCGAGAAGAAGATTGCGCTGATTTCCGGGGCGAACAAGGGGATTGGGTTTGAGACGGCGCGGCAGTTGGGCAAGCTGGGCTATACGGTGCTGCTTGGTTCGCGCGATGCGCTGAAGGGTGAGGTCGCGGCGCGGCAGCTTCGGCACGAAAAGCTGGATGTGCGGGTGATCAAGCTCGATGTGAACCGGCAGTCGGACATTGATGCGGCGGTGAAGTGCATTGAGAGGGACTTTGGGAAGCTCGATGTGCTGGTGAACAATGCCGGCGTAATGCTGGAAAAAGGCTGGACGAAGAACACGACCAGCGAGACGAAGATTGAGAACCTTCGCGCGACGTTTGAGGCAAATGTGTTCGCGGTGGTGTCACTGACGACGGCGCTGCTGCCGTTGTTGCAGAAGGCTGAAGCCGCGAGGATTGTGAATGTGTCGAGCATATTGGGCTCGGTGAGTTTGCAGGCTACGCCTGGGTCGCCGACTTATTCGACGAAGCTGTTTGCGTATAACGCGTCGAAGGCGGCGCTGAATATGTTCACGATCCACCTGGCGCATGAGCTGCGCAATACGAAGATCAAGGTGAACTCGGCGCATCCGGGATGGGTGAAGACGGACCTTGGCGGAAGTTCGGCGCCGATGACTGCGGTAGAGGGTGCGAAGACGGAGGTGCTACTGGCGACGTTGCCGGAGGATGGGCCTACGGGTGGGTTCTTCCATGCGGGTGAGGCGATCGCCTGGTAGGGATCAGGGTTTAGGGCCCAGGGTCCAGAATGCCTTAGGCGGGTTCTGTAGATTCGGCGGCTGCGGAACCTTTTGGAAGCGGTTGGTGGCGGGCGATCTCCCACGCTTTGGCGTACTTCCAGCTTGTGTAGGTCGCGTGGTAGAGATGCAGCAGCAGGCCTTCGCGGCCGTCGAGGAAGCCGCCGCGGATGAGGTAGTTCCATGCGAAGGTCCACTGGGGGATGAAGAAGATGTGCAGCAGGAAGCCGGGCAGGGAGCGGCTGGTGCGGCGCTTTTCTACGAGGATATCGGCGCCGAGGTTGCTGTAGCGGTCCATGTGCTCGATGTAGGTGGAGAGCGTCGGATAGGCGTGGTGGATGATGTCGAAGTCGAGCGTATCGGAGGCGCCGTTGAAGGAGATGGTCTCGTGGACGGGGCGTTCTTCGAACTGAGGCGTGACGGTGAAGTTGGCGGCGGCGCGGCGAAAGAGGCGCAGTTTGGGGTCGGGATAGAAGCTGCCGCGCTTGATCCAGCGGCCAAGGAACAGGTTACGGCGTCGCAGGTAGTAGGCGTCGACGGGAGGATTGGTGGGCAGCAGGGTGCGTATCTGCGTCTGCAGTTCCGGGGTCAGCTCTTCGTCGGCGTCGAGCGAGAGGATCCAGGTGCCGCTGCACTCGCCGATGGCAAAGTTTTTCTGGAGCGCGAAGCCGGGCCACTCGCGTTGGATGACGCGGGCACCAAAGCTGTGGGCAATCTCGACGGTGCGGTCGGTCGAGCCGGAGTCGACTACGACGATCTCCTCGGCCCAACTCACACTGGCAAGCGTGCGCGCGAGATTCTGTTCTTCATTCAGGGTAATGATGGCGACAGAGAGCAGCATCGGCGTTCCACAGGTGTCCAGGTCAGAGAGAGATGGAAACGTCGTTCAGATGTTCCCGCAGCAAACGTTCAGTGAGCGTTCTCAGGTCTTCACCTGTCTTTTGCAGCACAAAGGCATGTTTTGTCGCGTCCCATTCTAGCTTGAACGAGGTGGATTGTGCTGAGATCCAAACCTGCCGGACGGGAGTGTTGGGCGTGAAGACGAATTTAGGGCTGTCGTCCTCGAAGAGTACGTTGAGCACGCCGTTCTTCTCTTCGGCCTCAAAGCCGCCTTCTTCTTCGGCGCGGATAAGCGCCTGTTTGAGAGCTTCGAGGGCAAGATCGGATTCGCGGCGGAAGGTAGTTTCGTCCATCATGGATATCCAGTGTAAATGCAGTAGGGGAGGGAATAGGGAATAGGGAATAGGGAGTAGAAGTCAATGCGGAGTTAACAAAAGGGAGTTAGGCCTATATGCTCGTGGAGACTGGAAAAAGAAACCCAGATTGGTGAGGAAACGAATGGCGGATGCAGCAAAGGAACAGGCCAAGAGACCTATCAGCCAGAAGGCGCTGGCGGAACACCTGAAGCTCTCTCCCAGCACGGTCTCGCTGGTGATGAACGACGCACCGCGGGCCAAGCTGATCCCTGAGGCGACGCGGAAGCGCATTCTGGATGCGGCGGCGAAGTTTGATTACCGCCCTGATTTCTACGCGCGCTATCTGTACTCCAAGCGCAGCTTTACGGTGGCGGTGGTGCTGGCGGGTATCCGCGAGCCGTATGCCGCGGCGATCCTTGCGGGAATCGACAAAAAGCTGGTGCGGGAAAAATATCTTTATTTCACGGCGAACCACTATGGGCAGGAAGACCTTATTCGCGAGTACCCGCGACGCCTGCTGGAGCGCGCCGTGGAGGGCTTTCTGCTGATCAATACGACACTCAGCTCTGATCCTGGCCGCCCAACGGTGATGATCGGCAGCGCGCCGAAGGTGGAAGGCTTTCCGCGGTTTGCTCTGAATAACGATCGCGGCGGCGCGCTGGCGCTGGAGTATCTGGTTGGACTTGGCCATCGGAATATCGCGGTCATCAAGGGCCATCCGTGGCGCAGTGCGGCGGCGCAGCGGTTTGCGGGGACGATTGCAGCGGCGAAGGCGCATGGCATCAAGCTGGATGAGCGGCTGGTAAAGGAACTGCACTCCGGCAATACGCCGCGCGAGATGACGATGCCTGAGGAGGGCTATAAGTGCGGGATGGATCTGCTCGCCGCGAAGGTTCCTTTTACGGCGCTGATTGCTTTTAACGACGTGACGGCGATCGGCGCGATTCGCGCGTTCAAGCAGGCGGGTCTGCGAGTGCCGGAGGATGTCTCGGTGATCGGGTTTGACGATATCGAGAGCGCGGGCTACCTGACGCCGAGCCTTACGACGCTGCGCCAACCGCTCGAACAGATGGGTGAGCTGGCCGCGGAGCATCTGATCGCGATCATCAACGATGGGCAGCAGCCGCTGTCGGAGGTGCTGGTTGACCCTGAGTTGATCGAGCGCGAGTCGACGGTGGCGCTGGGTGGCGCGAAGAAGGCGAAGAAGCGCTAGGCGACTAGCGGGGGTGGATGTAGTAGATGAGGCCGAGGTAATCGTCGGTGAGCAGGAAGGTGTCCGGCGCGATGCGGAGGATTCCGCAGGGGCGTCCGTGGACCGTCGGCTTTCCGTTGTCGAAGGTTAGAAAGCCCGTCAGGAAGTCGTGCGGGGTGCGGTCGCCGGGCGAGAAGCGGACGACGCGGTAGCCGGTGCCGATGCGTGGGCGGCTGGCTCCGTGGAGGGCGACGAGGAAGCTGTCGTGGAGCGTGGGATTGTCCTGCGCGAAGTACTCCAGGCCCAAAGGTGAGCTGTGCGCGGCGAAGGTGGTGTAGGCTGCGGGGACTTGTTCGCACGACTTCAGCGGCACAGGCGGATTACCCAGAGCGGCGTTGGGATCTGGAGTGGCGCGATTGCCGCCGCCTGCGGTGAGATTGGTTCCTGCTGCAGCCACGCCGGCCTGTTGGCCGTAGACCGAGTCGGCGGCGTGCTGCTTGGCTACTGCGGGCGGCAGTGGTGCGACGGCCTGCGGATTGTCCGTCGAGGGCAGCGGTGTTGTGTCGTGCACCGGCTTGCCGTTGGCGAAGTAGCAGGTGGGCCAGCCGTAGTTTGGCGGTGGCGTTGTGGTGTGAACACTGTGGGTGTTGGCATCGAGCTCGAAGAATGTGTCTTCGGGCAGCTTATCGCCGAGGTGATCGTCGCCCATGTTGGTCGCGAAGAGTGAGCCACCATCAAGGCCCGAAACGTAGCGCAGATCGACAGCGTTACGAAGGCCTTGTGCGACGAGTGTCGGATGCTTGCCATCTGGATCCATGCTGACGACGGCGGCGCGAAGGACTTCGCGCTCCTGGCAGTAGTTGCATGAGGAGCCCGTGGAGACGAAGACGCGCGTCTGTCCGTGCAGTGCGGCAACGGCAACGGTGCGTGTAAGGTGCCAGCCGCCGTACTTGTAGCTGAGCCCGTAGTCGGGGAAGCGGATGAGTGTTTCGGGCGGCGAGGAGGGTGCGTTATCTCCGGCTGCATATTTGTAGCGGACGAGCTTATCGGTGAGCGGGAGATAGAGCCACGACTGGTGCGTCGCCGGGTCTGTCCAGAAGGCGAGGTTGTTGGGGTTGCGCAGGTGGTCGAGGTAGTGGGTGATGTGCGTGAAGGTGTGGGTGTGTGCGTTCCAGCCATCGAGGATGTAGATGCAGCCCTGCGTGTTGTCCGCGAGGTTGTACATGCCTGTGGCGAAGACGCGGCCGTCGGGCGCCTGCGCGAAGAAACGCACGCGATGCAGGCCGCTGGCGGCGATGTTGATGTCCAACTCGTTCGGTAACGAGAGAGTAATGGATTTTCCCGGCGCGTAGCTCAGCGTGTGGGCTTTCTGGGCTGCGAGAGGAGGGACGGCAAGCAGAAGTGCGAGCCAGTATGCGAGGCGTGAGAAGAGTTGAGACATGACCAGGGAGTTAGACGCAGAAGGTCCGGTTCTAGCCGCCTACTTTACGGGGCAGGGCGCGGAGTTTGCGGTGGGTTCAAAGTGCATGGTTACATCCGAGAAGGAAAAAGGCTGGCAGGCGAAGTTGCGCAGGTGCGAGGCGTCGAAGTCCTCCGCGGCGCCAAGCGGGCTGGTGGCTTCTTTGTAGGAGAGCCGGCCGGTCGCTGTGACCAGCGTGAACTGCTTGTAAGGCTCGGCGGGGTCTGCCTGTAGCCAGCGCCGAAGCACGTTGCAGCCGGCGGTAGGATTGGCTTGTTTGCCGGTGGGCGGCGGGACTGTGCAGTCGCGCGAGGCGGAGACGAAGCTGGTGGTGATTACGGCCTGCCTGTTGATGAGGCGAAGATGGGCTTCGTTCTGCGTATAGTTGCCGTGGCCGTCTGTTGTTTCGGCGTGGAAGACGACGCGGTAGCGGTCGTGCTCCAGCAGGGAACGCGAGGTATGAGCGAAGGTGGAGGGCGTTGTGGAGACATCCGCGAAGGAGTCGGCGACGAGGACCGTGGCGATCCGCCGCCAGTTGTCGCCATCGGGGATGAGGATCGCTGTGACGATGTGGTGATCGAGTTCGGCGGTGAGGATGGCGTCGAGCTCGTCTTCAGGCCCTAGCGCGACGAACTCCAGTTGAATGGAGTGCGGCAGGCCGGTGTGCCCGTGCTGCATGTACTGGCCGGGCGCACCGATGGCCGAGAGCGCGGAGGCGCGTGTGCGCTCGTCGTCGGTGCGGAGCTGCCGGGTGAGGGACTGCGGCGCCGGAACGCCGTAGTTAACGGCCACAAACTGGATGGCGCCCATGCCGGAACTGGGTGCAACCACGGGCTGTACAGCCGCCGGACGCGGAGGCGCCGTGGGTGGCGAGCCGCTATGGCGCTGCGCGCAGAGCGGCGCGGCCACCAGTGCCACGGCGAAGAGGATGATGCTGTTGCGCATGGGGTTTCGGCTAAAAGGGGATATCTTCGTCGGTGATGCCCTGGTCGGCGTAGTCGTTGGCCGGAGCTGCCGCGCTGGCGCGTGAGCCGGCGTAGCTGGAGCTGCTGGACTTCTCGTAGCTTCCGCCACCGCTGCTGCCGCCTTCACCGCGGCCACCGAGCAGGGAGAGCTCGTTGACGAGGATCTCGGTCTTGTACTTCTTCTCGCCGGAGGTCTTGTCGTCCCACGAGCGAGTCTGGATTTTGCCTTCTACGAAGATCTGCGAGCCCTTTTTGACGTAGTCGCGGACGATCTCGGCGGTGCGCTGGAAGCAGACGAGGTTGTGCCACTCGGTCTTGTCCGCCCAGTTGCCCTGCGCGTCTTTGGCACGGTCCGCGGTAGCGAGTGAGAAGCTGGCGACAGTCATTCCGCCTGCGGTGGTGCGAATTTCGGGGTCTTTGCCGACGTTGCCGAGCAGCATTACTTTGTTGACGCCTTTAGCCATGGGAATTCTCCATTCAGGGACTGAGGATAGCAGAATCAGGGTAGGAAATAAGGGTCAGCTCCGCCGCCGCTGCTCTCCTACCAGCTTCGTCAGAGCCAGCAGCAGCGTCAGCAGTCCGGTGGGCAGGCATCCCATGGCCAGCATCAGAGCCAGCCAGCCGCCGGTGCCTTGCGGGCCCGAGGAGGTCACGCCGCCGAAGACGGTCAGCATCAGCGCGGCGGCGATCGCTCCCGTGAGGAAGATGATCGTGCCGGCCGTGAGCAGCTTGCGAGTGTCCCTTTGCATTAGCGATAGGCCGCCAGCATCGCGTACACCACCACGCCGGAGATGGAGACATACAGCCAGATCGGGTACGTCCAGCGGGCCAGCTTGCGGTGCGCTGGAAAGCGTCCGGTCAGGGAGAGGAAGAACGTGATCAGGATCATCGGCAGCGCTACGACTGCGAGCAGAATGTGCGGCGTCAGCAGCACCCACAGGTAGATAAATCGAGCGGTGGGATGAGCCTTCGGGAAGAGGATATCGCCGTGCAGCACGTGGTTGAGGATGTACGCCACCAGGAACACCGACGAGACCACAAACGCCGCGAACATGCTGTTGCGGTGCTTGGTAATCTCGCGCCGCATGATGTAGCGATAGCCGATCAGCAGGAAGACCGCGCAGAGGGCGTTCAACACTGCATCCAGCGCCGGAAGAAATGCAAGATGCGTCCCGGCGACGTCGACCGGCGGATGGTAGTACACCAGCCACGCCAGGAAGAGCGACGCGACGGCGCTGATGGCGATGATCGTCGCGATGACCGAGGGGGGCGTGCGGTAGTTCGGGTTGTCGGTTGTGAGTGCGGGCATAGAGTTAGAAGAGCAGCCTTCCCTGCGCGTTGAGCATCATGGCTGCCAGCAGCAGCGGCAGGTACATCACGGAAACTTTGAGCAGGTTTCGCGCCGCAGCGCGGTTCTCCGGGGCTTCCGGATCGCGCAGGATGCGGGCAAATCGAATCGTGGCATAGAGATACCACAGCCCCAGCAGCGTTGCGACGATCGCGTATGGTAGGCCGGTAATATGCAGGAACGTCGGCCAAAGGCTTACGGGAATCATCAGCACGGCGTAAAAGAGCGCCTGGATCACCGACGAACGCGCCGCCCAGCGCACTGGCTGCTGCGTCGACGTGACGCGGATGCCGCCGGCTGCGTAGTCTGCGCGATACATCCAGCCGATGGCCATAAAGTGCGGGAACTGCCACACGAAGAGGATCGCAAACAGCGCCACGGCGGGCCATTCGATGCGTCCTCGCGCCGCGGTCCAGCCGATGAGCGGCGGCAGCGCACCCGGAAAGGCGCCGATAAACGTGTTGAGCGTCGTCATCCGCTTCAGCGGCGTGTAGATGCCCACGTAGCCGACAGCGGTCAGGAGCGTCAGCGTGCCGGTAATCAAGTTCGTGGCGTACGCCAGATAGAGCGACCCGCCAAAGACCAGCAGGAAGCCGAGAATCAGTCCGTGCGCCAGTCCGATGCGCCGCTGCGCCATGGGCCGGTCGGCCGTGCGCGGCATCAGGCGGTCGGTCGTGCGCTCCAGCGCCTGGTTCAGCACGCTGGACCCGGCGGTCACCACCGCAAGCCCAAACAGCGCCTCCACCAGCCCCATGTGGAAGGGCGAGATCCCGCTTCGTAGCGACCCCAGATAGAACCCCGCCGCTCCGGTGATGACAACCATCGTGGACACACGCGGTTTGACGAGTACGCCGTAGTCGGCAAGCAGCGAATGGCTGCGCGCGCGGGTGGGGATGGCCGTCGATGTGGCTGTGGTGGACACTCTTTACAAGGATATCGCGAGCGGCCTATGTGCGCAGGAAGATGCGCTTGCGATAAAGCGGGTAGACCAGTGCGATATTCAGCGCGACAATTACCAGCGCATAGGCCAGCGAGGCGATGTTCGGCGGCAGCCACGGCGCGAAAAGGTGGTCGTTTGCCCAGCCGTGTGGCGATTGGCTCAGGCCGTTCTGCGTGAAATGGATCGCCAGCAGCGTCGTCAGCACGCTTGAAAGCACGAAGGCCAGGATCGCGTTGCTCCCCAGAACCAGCAGCGGGGTCAAGCCACGGCGAAGACCGCGCACATCGACCGCAAAGTAAATGACCGCAAAGACGATCAGCGCCACGCCTGTGCTGTAGAGCGCGAACGTCGGCGTGAGGATGCGCTTGTTGAGCGGCAGCAGCGGGCTGAGCGCCAGGCCCATCACTGTCAGCGCGATACCGGGCAGCAGCAGACCGAGGGCCAGGCCACCGTTCGGCCGGGTGGGAGGCTTGCGCAACCAGCCGCCCGCAACGATGCCGACAAGCATGGTGAAGAGTGCCGGGATGGTGGAGAGCAAGCCCTCGGAGTCGTACGTCACACCACGGCCCGGCGTCGTGCCATAGGCCCACAGGTGGTTGATTCCAAAGACGCTGCGGTCCACGTAGGCTGGGAAGTTCGCGTACGAATCCAGATGTCCGGCACCCAGACCCGGTACAGGCGCGAGCGTCAGAATCGCCCAGTAAACAGCCAGCGCGGCAAAGGCAAACATGACCAGAATCGCGGCGCGCTTCGAGCTCCGCAGAACAAGCAGATAGGCGAGCGAGCACACCAGGTAGCAGATGGCGATTCGTTGCAGAATGCCCGGGATGCGCAGCGTCTGCCAGTGGTACTGATAGAAGCCATTGACCGCGAGACCAAGCAGGAAGAGCACAACCGCGCGCCGCACGATATGCAGCGTAATCGCTCCGCGTGTGGCCTGTTTGCTGAGCTGCGAGGCAATCGAGAACGGAATGGCAACACCGGCCATGAAGAGAAACGCTGGGAAGATCATGTCCGTGGCGGTTGCGCCGTCCCAGTCTGCATGGCGAAGCTGATGGAACGTGTGCGAATAGGTCCCTGGGTCAGTGACAAGAATCATCGCGGCGATGACGAGGCCGCGGAAGACATCCAGCGAAAGAAGCCGTGTTGAGGATTGCGTCGCGGTCATTGGGTCGTCGTCTGCGACTGCGGGATCTTTGGCTTACGGTACTGGACATAGATGCCGTAGATCGTGAGTGGAGTCCACATCGCGGGCGTGATCCAGGTCTCGTGCGGATGGTGCGAATGATAGAACGTGGCGCGGAGCCACCAATATGCATAGATTGTAAGAATCGTTACGGTCGAAATGATCTTGGAGCGCAACGGCTTCTGGTTTTCCTGAATGTGCCATTGCGTATGTCGATAGGTGATCTCTCCCAGCTCCTCCGGCTGCGTGCGCATGAAGGGATGTGTGCTTCTGTAGCGCAGCAGTGAACGCGTCAGCCACCATGGGAGGAGAGCAAAGAGACCGGCCAGCACAAAGAAACCCACGGTCGCAGTTCGTGTGTTGTCGTCAGCAAAGGCGGCGCCGACGCCTATGAGAGGCAGTAGACAAGCCGCCAGATAGCCCAGCAGGCCGACCAGCAGCACGACACGCGCGGCAAACCGGCGGCCCGTTGGAGTCTCCGGTTCGCGCGCGGTGTAGTTGGCCCACTTCAGGCAGTACATCAGCCACGTCCACAACGATGGCTGGGCTACGCGTGGGCCTGTGCTTGTCCGTTTTGCGGCGCACTGCGACATGCGCTCACGACGCTCTTGCGGTGTCCTTGTCCAGCGCCCGGTAGAAAGTCTCGTCCCGAGCATCGTCCAGAAGATGCGGGCGGGAAGAGCGAGCAGCCCACATGCTATGGCCACGTCATAGATGCGATCGCCAAGGAAGGCGCTAGGCCGAAACGCGTGAACCAGAAAGCGGATACCGCCATACGCAAGCCCGAGAACCACCGAATAGATCAGAAGAAAAAGCGCCCACACACGCACACGCTTTGAAAGCGCGGCTTTGGGTCGCGGTGCGGCTGGCAAGTCGATAGGCTCATCAGACATACGTATCTCGCAACGTTACGACAAGCTCACTTCATCACACGGCAGAAAAATTGTAAACACCGTGCCCGAGTGCGCCGATTCGCTCGACCGCACCTTCAGTTTCCCGAGATGGCGTTCGACGATCTCGTGACTGATCCACAACCCAAGGCCGGTACCGCTTAAGCCCTTCGTCGTGAAGAAGGCCTCGAAGATGCGCGAGAGCGTGACAGCGGACATGCCTGAACCGGTATCGGCCACGGTGAGCACAACGCCTTTGCGCCCGTTACTCCAGTCCGTGGCGTCGCGGCTGCGAAGCAACAGGCGGCCGCCGGTGGCGGACATGGCGTCGATGGCGTTGCCGATGAGATTGCTCAACACCTGGCGTATCTCGCCGTCGAAACACAGGATCGGATTGCGCGTGCGCTCGCGGCGCTCCACAGTCACATTGGAGTTGTTCAGCTTGCCCTGGTAAAGCGGAAGCGTGCCATCGATGAGTTCGGCTGCCGTGACGGATTTGCGATTGCTGGTCTGGCGATAGAAGCGCAGCGTCTGGTTGGCAATCACGGAGACACGTCTCAGCTCTTGTTGAGCAGTCTCCAGATACATCCGTGCATCGGTATTCACAGCAGATTGTTCTGCCAGATAAAGCAGATTCGTGACAGCCTCCAGCGGATTGTTGATCTCATGCGCGATGGAGCTGGCGAGCCGACCAACAGCGGCGAGCTTTTCAGTCCGGATCAAGACCTGTTCCGCACGCTTGTTTTCGGTGACGTCGATGCCTAGGACCAGAACGCCTGTGATCGCACCCTCAGCATCGCGGTGAGGCTGATAGACGAAGTCAAGATAACGCAGCTCCAGAGGCTGGTCGGCGTCGCGGGCAAGCTGAATCGGCGTGTGCCGGCCAATGAAAGGCTCACCGGTCTGATAGACATTATTCAGAAGGTCGATGAAGCCCTGTTCCTTGGCTTCCGGAATAGCCTCTAACACGGACTTCCCAAGAACATCACGACGGCCGATCAGCTCCTGGTAAGGAGCATTGGTCATCTCAAAGACGTGTTCCGGCCCACGCAGCAGAGCAAAGAACGCCGGTGCCTGTTGAAAGATGTCGGCCAGCCGCTCACGTTCGAGGCGCAGCTGCCGGTGGCCCAGCACGCTGCCGGTAGTCTCTGTGCAGACAACCAGCGTGCCGTAAATAGCGCCGGTGGAATCCCGCACAGGGCTATAGCCGTAGGTCCAGTAGACGTCCTCAAGCCTGCCGTTGCGATGGATGGGAACAAGCTGGTCCTCATGCCAGCTCGCGGTGCCATCGGTCATCACGGCGTCGATCTGTGGCCCGATGATAGGCCATATCTCAGGCCAGCACTCCTCGCCCCGTTGGCCCAGGGCCAGCGGATGTTTGTCTTCGCGAATGCTGGGCCGGTAACCATCGTTATAAAACTGGATCAGCTCCTCGCCCCACCACAGAAACATAGGATGGTGCGAGTTAAGCAGTGTATTGACGGTGATCAGCAGCGCTTCAGGCCACTGATCGATGGCCCCAACAGCAGTCTTCGACCAGTCAAAGGCCCGCGTGAGATCGGCCATCTCGCCTGTGCCGAAGATCTTCCCTGCGCCGGGCTGTGGCGGCGCAGCGGGATGGCTATTCTGGGCAGACGAGACGGTCACAAAAATTCCTCAGCGGTTCAAACCCGCCTTACATGGGTGTGGCCATTTTATGGGAAGGAGTGCTGCACGGGGAGTCCGGGCAATTGCCAGCCGGCAACTCAGTTGTCCGTTGGCTTCTCTTCGATGTGTTCGATGACCAGAACGGGCAAAGAGCGCTTTTGCTTTTCGAGCTTGAGGCCAAGCTGCCTGCTGACGGCGTCGAACAGAGAAAGTGCGCCGCTGGGGTCCGACGCTGCTGCGGCGCCGTTGGCGGATGGCGCAGAGGGCCCGGCGCCTGCCTGAACCTTGTCGGCGGAGCTAAAGCTGAGCGTGAAGTCCCAGGAGCCCTTGATTCCGGTGCCATCCTGAACGGGGTTGTAGATGTAGCCCGCGGCGACGCGTTGCAACTCATCGCCGATCTGCGCCATGGTCATGTTCTGGCAGGTGAGAAGCCGGTTGAGCATGGGATTGGTGGACCTAGGATCTTTTCCGTCCGGGCCGGGACCTTCCGTGCAGCGCGTGCGGCTGAGGGGATCGGCTTTCCGTAGCTTCGGGTTTACCGCAATCAGCGTATAGGCGGAGACGGGTCTGTCCTCCATGTGGGCCTTGATCTGGAAGCGGTCGATCAAGAGCGCACGCAACATCTCGCGAAGATCTTCCTGATCGATTTGTGTTCCGGTCTGTCCGGCAATGGGTGGGTCTTCGACGACCTTAGCGTGGATGTCGAAGCGATCGGAGTCGAGCCATTTGGGGGCGCCAACGAGGGCTTCGCTGTCATTGGGGTTGAGGTCCCAGGCGAACGTGATCATGAATTTGAGCGGCAGACCTCGCACGTCCACAAGGCCGCCGGTGATGTTGGCGCGTTGCGGCGCGTCAGGGGTGGCCGGCTTGATGGTGGCTACGTCAAACACCGGCGGTGGAGCAGGCGGAAGGATTTTTTCGAGGCCGGGTGCGTTGGGGGTTGGCTTTTGATCGACGCTGTCGACCAGGAGCACCGTGCGAGGAGCTGTCTGTAGATCGAGCTTGAGGCCCAGTTGATTCTGTACGGCGTCGAAGAGATTGATACCATCGGCGCCGGCTTGTTGTAGCGCTCCAAAGAAGGTCCACTTGATATCAAAATCGTAGGAGTCTTTGAGGTTGGTAGCGTCGATGACGGGGTAGGCGATATATCCGCCGGTGGGCCAGTCGCGCAGCTTTTGCGCAAGCGTTGCCATGGTGGTGTTGTGGCAGGCAAAGGTGATAGTGGGTCCGGGAGTTGGCGGCGCCTGATAACGACAGCTCGCGGAGGCCGTGCCATCGGAGAGCGTGAGCTTCGGCTTGCCCTTTCCGACGACCAGCATATAGGCCGGCATGGGTTTGGAGCCGTTGTGGACCAAAAGGTGAAAGCGCTCGGCAAGCAGCGCCTGGAGCATCAGCTTGATGTCGCTCTTTGAGGTAGTAGGTGGAGCTTTGGCGATGATGTCGAAGCGGTCGGTTTCAAGCCAGATGGGGCCGTCCTGAACATTGGTGTCGTCGAGACCATAGGCGGCGGAGATGAGGTCGAGCATTGTCGCCTGGTGCAGGATGTAACGGTCGCCGTGGAGCGTGCCTCCGCTCTTGAAGGGGAAGGTGCGATGCGGGCTGACGTGGACATCAGCGGCCTCGAATGTGGGCGCAGGGGTTGGCGACGCGGGGGTGGGCGTCTGCGCGTTGGCCTGGACCGAAAGGCCGGCGAGAAGTGTGAGGCCGGCGAGCGCTCGCATCATCAATGGAACCTCAAGGGAGATCTGGAGCATAACGATCTTGCTGGCCCGATGTTTTATGAATGGACGTCAGGCGTTGGGGATAGTTAGCTTGGCAATCGTAGCCAGTTGCATAAAGCTGGTGCCCTCATAGATCTTGCCGATCTTCGCATCGCGGTACAGCTTCTCCACCGGATAGTCCTTCACAAACCCCGCGCCGCCAAACACCTCCACCGCCAGTGAAGCCGTGCGCTCGGCCACTTCGGAGGCAAACAGCTTAGCCATCGCAGCCTCCTTCAGATACTCCG
>Ga0302316_10001913_pt1 | contig 15711 bp, 10 predicted proteins | sample III_Palsa_N3_2_FD_200456 | JGI IMG/M metagenome (GOLD analysis project Ga0302316, IMG submission 200456) | Peat permafrost microbial communities from Stordalen Mire near Abisko, Sweden - III_Palsa_N3_2 | ecosystem: Environmental > Terrestrial > Soil > Palsa > Peat permafrost | place: Sweden...
TCTTCGCGTCCGATGGCAGGTTCTTCACCCTGGCCTGTGACAAGCTTCCATCCGCGCGGGGCCATGGCGAGCCGCTGCGGCTGATGCTCGATCTGGACGACAAGGTCGGCATCATCGACGTCTTCGCCCACAAGCCCGGCCGCAAACGCATCCTGGCCTCAAAGGCCGGCTATGGCTTCGTCATGCCGGAGGAGGAGGCCATCTCCTTCCGCAGAGCCGGCAAGCAGGTGCTGAACGGCGAGGCCCTAGTCTGCCTGGAAGCGGTGGGCGACCACCTGGCGGTGATCGGCGACAACGGCAAGATCCTGATCTTTCCCCTGGACGAACTGCCGGAAATGCCGCGCGGCAAAGGCGTCAAGCTGCAGAGCTACCGCGAAGGCGGATTGCGCGACGCCACGGCCTTCAGGGCCGAGGACAACGCCGCCTGGATCGACAACGCCGGCCGCACCCGCGTGTGGCTCGAGTGGAAAGACTGGCTCGGCAAACGCGCCGCCTCCGGCAAGATCGCGCCAAGAGGCTTCCCGACCAGCAAGCGGTTCAGGCCGAAGTAGGGGAAGTGGCAGCTAAAGGCGAAGGGCGTTACGGACTAACCGGGTCGCGTCCGTCCCTCCGCTGCGACCGTGCCTGAGCGCCTGTGCGATTGCAGCCCTGATTTGGACATCCAACCATCCCGCACGATCTTCGTCGCTAACAGCCATCGCCACGCCAACGATTTTCCCCACGGTGTGCTGAACCCACTCTTTGTAGGTCCAATATCCGTCGTTCATCTTGCGTCTCCGCCAGCGCGGTTAGTTCGAAATCTTCTGAGATTGGCTTGCGTCTGCCATCGTAATTCATCCGCTCATCCCGGCGAAATGACCTGACATCTTTATCCGGCTGAATTCGCAAGAGAAAACCAGCCCGTTTCCGCCTGTGTAGGAACTGTGCAGGAAAATCTGCTCACCCCTTCAGATTTGCAGCCCAACCAGGCGTCGGCGGGAGAAGCAATAGGTTGCTTCGGACGGAGCGCCAAGCCGCCCATTGCGAGGCCGCCTTCGATGCCGAGCTTTAGCCCAAGCCTTGGCTGACCTAGTGGAAGACTTCGAGCGTTGGCATGCCGGCGGCGATCGACCCTGTGAAACCGACCTCGGCTGCGCAGGCGTGCAACGCGCATGTTTGACTCTTAGGCGACCTTTGAAACGTCCGTTTTCGGCTCGAATGGCGTCCGCGTGGAGGACGCCCTCAGGCGTTTGTCTCACGTCTGTTGGAGCAAACGCCATGCGTCGCGCTGCCTACGCATGGCTAGCCGTTCGATAAATTTGAGCTGAAAGAGCCCTTTTAGGAGTAGGCCGCAAAGCTGCGCCCGACCAGGTTTGGAGTTAGATCGACCGATCGGCCTGAGTGGCTGCCCCCTACGGCGTGTCGTTGGCCCAACTCAAAGAGCTCATTGATGGGCGCGACGGGTTCATCATCACCATGGTCCCGGCCACACGTTGTCCATTTTCCAAGAGGACAATCCCGTGGCAGGTGAGCTGATCGGGGGTATTGGGTCGGCCGGCTGGCGCGGCGAAGTTTGTGGTGGACAATATTCGCCCTTGGGGGCCGCCAGGCTGTCCAATCTTCCGGTTTAGAGCGTTGGCGATCCACGGCCCCATATCGGGCCTCGTGCAAGCATCTTGGGCCAAGCGGGGCTGAGGAGTGAGGAACGCTGGCGGAACGGCCACTGGTCCAGGTTGTGCTGTGTTCGGAAGCGTCGACCCGTTTGCCAGAACCTGGACTAACGGATGTGCAGCCGGCGTGACATTCGGCGCGGTCACGTTGGCAACGGCCGGTTCCGCTTTTGGTGGTGGCGTTGGATCACCGACGCCGGTCACGAACAAGCAGCGATCTGCCGCGTATGGTTCCCCAACGAATGTTTGCTCACATTCACCAAGGTGGCCGACAAGTATGGTGCTGCACATCGTCGACAAGCGGCACCGCTGAATTATGGCTCTAACGTCGCGGGGGGCATCCTCGGTGATAAGGCCAATCCTCGGCGCTCCGGCGTTGTCTGGCATCAATCCCAGCCATTCCTGTTGACCGACAGTGTAGTAGATGCCCGACACCACTAGCGTCGCGCTATCTGGGATTGTCTTCTTGTCGAGATCGAGATCGGATATGGATATCCGCCTGACATCTGTCGCTATTGCTGCTGGTTGAGATTCGCTGACCTGGGCCTCATTGTCCGATACGGGCGCGGCGTTGTCCGACGCCGCCGCTTCAGCCACGGGTTCGGTGTGGGCGTCTTCCTGTTTTTTGCAGGCGCTCAGGACCAAGGCCGCTATGCACGCGAAGGCCAAGGAAACATCCCTCATCTCGCACCCCGTCACGTGATCAGGGAGTTAGGGAGCCTCGATTAGGGGGCCGCGCCGGTCTTAGGGCTTGCGCCCCTCGACAAACACCGACGCCTCCCCGACCGCATGGTCGAGGAGTGCTGGTCACGGCCGCACACTGGCCGCTAATCGAGGGGTTCCTACGCCCCAGGACGGCTAGAGAGCCGACCCATGGAAACGCTAGGGCCTATGCGGGCGGACGTAAAGTCCGGCAAAATCGTGTTCGGCAGTCACGTCAAGAAGACGGACCAATTTGACTCATCTCAGACTTTCGGACGGTCCGCTTTCGGGCTACCTAGTCGATTGTCGGACCGACCCCGGCATCATGCTCCCAACATTCACATTTTGTGTGCCGATTGGGCGATAGCTCGGCCAGCGCATCAACCCGCAGGAGCTGACGTTGCTTAAGACAGACCTGACAGATAGGAGCACTTTTCGTTCACCCCTTGTTCCCTGGGCGTGACTTCCCACCTACGGTAGTGTTTCCGCATGACGTGGGAAGGGTGAGTAATGTTCAGACTGACCGGTCGGGGCCTGTTTTCTACCATCGACTACCATTCGTTCAGCGAGAACGTGCGCCGAGAGATCGCGCGCGAGATCGAGGGAATGGACGCCAACCGACTGCTGAACACCAGCAGCGACGATCTCGTGGTCTACTTTGAAGAGAAGTACCACAAGGATGCGCCCCACCTGCTCGAAGACCAAGTCGAGGTCAGCAGCGCCGAAGCCAACATCGATGTTAGTCGCCGGTTCGATTACGGCTTCGCCGGCGAACGGGACGGCCCGGTCATAGTGAAAGGCCTCGCGGTCACCTACCACGTCCCGTTCCAAGGCGACGCCGAGTGCTTCAACATCCGGCCGAACCAATCTTATATGGGAACGAGCTTCAGCGCGGAGATCAAAGGCCAGGAGCTCTTGCTGCGGTTCCAAGACGCGAACCTCACCGCGGCGCAGGTGAAGGGGCAATACGAGCAGCAGATCAAGCTCTACCGCGACATGTTGGGCTTCCTTCGCAATGATCTGAGTGGGCTGAACGACCAGATCGGCGGTCACGCGCGCGGCGTGGTGGAACAGCGCAAGCAGAAACTTCTCAGCGACCGCAACCTAACGGCTGACCTCGGCGTACCCCTGAGGACGCGGCCCGATGCCGCCAAGACCTATGCTGCGCCGGAAGTGCGCCGAAAGATCGCGCCCGCTATGCCGGCCGCGAGCTCAGCACCTTTCAAGCCCGAACCGGCGTTGACGGACGATCAGTACGAGCACATCCTGCGGGTCGTTCACAGCACAGCGCAGGTTATGGAGCGCAGTCCCCACGCCTTCAAGTCGATGGACGAGGAGACGCTGCGGACCCAGATCCTCGTTCAGTTGAACGGTCACTTCGAGGGACTGGCGACCGCCGAGACGTTCAACAACGAGGGCAAGACCGACATCCTGATCCGCTCTGGCGACCGCAACATCTTCATCGCCGAGTGCAAGATATGGTCAGGCCCCGAGGCGCTGCTGAAGGCGATCGACCAGTTGCTGGGCTATACCGCTTGGCGGGACACCAAAACAGCGATCATCCTGTTCAACCGCAACAAGGACTTCAGCGCCGTCCTCGACAAGATCGACCTGACGATGAAGCAGCACGGCAACTTCAAGCGCACGCTGCCGAAGCCGGGCGAAACATCTTGGCGCTTTGTCTTTGGTCATCGTGACGACTCCGGCCGCGAGCTCGTGTTGACCGTGCTCGCTTTCGACATCCCAGCCGCTGACTGATGGTGAACGTGGAGATGCCAGCAAATTGCGCGTGGTGCGACAAGCCGTCGTTCGCGGTCATCCAGGGGCCGCATGGCGAGCGGCGCGCCGCTTGCGCTGACCACTATATCGGCCTGCAGGCTGTCGAGAACGAGCGGCAGCGAAACCTGACCGACCAGGCGCGGCACGCGATGGCGATGATCAACTTGGCCGCAGACGAGATGAACTTGGTCACGGGGATTAATCTCGGCGGCAAGGTTGAGATTCCCGCACCGACGCCGGCCGGCAAGTTCAACACCATCTCGGTCACGAACAGCACCATCGGCGTGCTCAGCACCGCCGCTGTCGGCCAAATCAGCGCCTATGTCGGGCACATTCCGCAGGGCGATGCCGCGCGCTCAGCGCTCGCTGACATCACTTCGACTGTGGCGAACGAGCCTATGGATGAGGCGGCCAGAAAGAACCTGCTGGATCAGATCGGGGTCATCGCCGAGCAGGCCGCGACCGAGCCGCAGAAACGGAAGCCGTCGGTGGTCGGTCCGATCTTAGCTGCGATCACTCAGGCGGCCACACCGGCGAAGAGCAGATGCCGGTCGATTGTCTCGTGAACCTCAATGCGCGGGTCTACGATCCAATAATTGGACGGTTCGTTTCCGCCGATCCGGTGATCGGCAACCTATTCGATCAGCAGCAGCTAAACCGCTACAGCTACGTTCTAAACAATCCGCTCTCGCTGATCGATCCAAACGGCATGTGTGGGTTCTGGTGCATTTTGGAAGACGTCGTGGCCCTGGTGGTTGCCATTGCGGTTCCCGAATTTTTAGCGGATGCCGAAGATGTGGTTTCAGCACTAGGCTTGGAGCTTCCCGATTTGAGCGCGGTCAATGTCGCTATCGGTGGCGGTCTAAGCGGGCTCATTTCGTCAGGTAACTTGAAGGGTGCTGCGTTCAGCGCCGCAGAGGCCGTGGGCTTCTACTACGCCGGGAACATAGTTGGGTCGGTTAATCCGGATGGCACACATCCCGTCGAAGGTGCCGCGACTGCGTTTATTACCCATGGGTTAGTTGGCGGGTTAGATAGCGTCGCGACGACAGGCAGGTTCGGCTCCGGCTTTCTCGCGGGTGGTGTGGGCTCGTTGGCTGATATTCAGCAATTCAATCAAAGCTTGGAAGAAGGCGTTGTTGTCCACGCCATAGCGAGCGGCATCGGATCGGAAATCGCCGGCGGCAGCTTTGAGAATGGTGCGATCACTGGCGCATTTGGTTATTTGTATAATTGGTGCATGCATCAGGTGTGCGCACCTAACCATCTCATGCCACAGGGTCGTTTTAGCGGCCTGGGTGGGACAGACGTCCCGGCTACATTCGATGGTGGCGATATCAACATAGAACCCATCCAGCCTGGAACTCAAGTTTGGTTTTCTGGAATATTCGGCGGCATACAGTTCATCGGTGGTGTCACGCTCGGCTACGGCACGTATGATTACGAAGGCGAGAACGGATATATTTATGAGGGTCACTTCAGCGTGGTAGGGCCGGCGCTTGGTTTAAGTATAGGGGGTAACTATATGTACGGCACATCGCACAATCTCGAGTCGTTCTTTGATTGGAGCGTTAGTGGTACGCTTTCGGCAGGAGGAGCCATAAGCTACTCCGGGAATACATCGGGATTTTCCGGATCTTACGGAGGCGGGCTAAGCATCGGGGGGGCTCTCGATTTCCCTCGCGTAAAAGCTGTTGACGAGCCAATTGCGGTGGGGCGCTGGTGAAATGGAAATGGGTGCCGGATCTTTTGCAGTTGGTGATCTAATCTACAATATTGGCATGATTTCTACGTCAGTTTACGTTATTTGCATGTTGGCATTAGCGATCCGTTTGGCGTTCGTTCCAACTGAGAGGCAAGGCGCCCGTGATAGAGAACGGGTGGAGATATTTTCATTTAACCCGCTGCGGATACGTGCTGCGATTATGTATATCGCGATCGGAAAGCCCCTTGACTTGCCAAGCCGTCTACTGCTTGCCGTCATCAGGATCGCCGCCATAGTGGCGATCCCGACTTTTCTGGTTACCGTTATAATCTCGGTTATGGGAACGTTTGGATAATGATTGCGTCAAAAGCCGGGGCGTATTGCCGCCGCCCCATGGCATCGAGGTACATTGCCCAGCAAAATCAACTTGGTAGGCAATCCTGCGCAGAGGCCCGCTTTCGAAGTCGCCTTATGACCCCGCGAGTCAAGCACGAGGCCCGGTATTAGGCACTCGCCTACCGGGCAGACCATCTTTCGGCGACGTAAAGGACGTGGAGGGCGTGTGGATCGGTTGGCGGGAGATTGGCCAACGGCCGACCGGGCGGAGGATGTCTGGCAGGGCCGCGCCGAACTCGGCGCGACCTTTTCCCGCCAGCATTGACGGCGACGTCCGGCTAAAGGCGCCCTCGGGCGCGCCGGACATGAGCAAGCGCTGATAAGGCGCGGCGTCGGAGCCCGACGCCGCAGGATCCTGCCCAGGTCTACGACTTGCGGCGGCGAAGCTTGCCGCCCGGCGCGGTCGTCCTGGCCCTGGCCCTTGGGGTGTGGGACGCCTTCGCGTCATCAGCCGCGACCTCGTCCTCGGCCGCGCCTGGATCCCAGCCGCCCATCCCCTGAAGCACGAGGCCTGCGTGCTTGACCGTATTCACATGGCCATAGTGCTCTTCGATCATCTTGACCGAGGTGCCCATCTGCTCAGCTAGGAAATACACGTCCACGCCCTCGGCGAGCCGGAAGGTGGCGTAGGTGTGCCGGAAGCAGTAGGTCGAGCGCGGGACGCCAGACGCGCCCTCTCGCAGCTTAGCCTTGATCAACAGATCCTCGATCATGGCTTGGTAGAGGGACTTGGCTGGCTCGCCGGTGATGGTAGTGAACACCCGGTCGTCGGGCCGGAACTCCACCTCCGGCGCCTGGCCGTCCTCGGCGGCCTGCTGCCGGTACTGCCGGGTGGCTTCGCGGATGCGCTCGAAGTAGTCGCCCACGCTTTTGGGCGCGACCAGCTTGCGCGACTTGCCCTTGCCCTGGACGAACAGCACCACCAGCTCGCGCCCTTCGCGATCCTGGCTGGTGGAGATGTCCCGCCAGCGCAGGTTCTTGGCTTCGGACGGGCGCATGCCCGTGTTGCACATGATCAGGACGAAATTGTAGGCGACCGTCCGATACCAGGTGCTGGACGGCCGGATCGCTGCCTTCACCCAAGACCGGGCCACGGTGTGCAGGTGGCGATATTCTTCCAGCGTGAACTCGTCCCGCCGCATGGTCTTGAGCTTGGGGCGGTCGTCGAACCGCTGGCTGGCAGGCACGTAGCGTTTCTTGATAGCGAAATTCATCACCGCACCGAAGATCGACATTTCGAAGCGGATGGTGGAGTCGCTGATGAAAGCCACCGTGCGGCCCTCGGTCGGCACGGCGGAGGGCGCAACGGGCCTGCGCTTGCGGATGCCCATGGACTCAAGCGCCCGGACGCGCGCGGCGGCGTCCCGCGCGTCCAGCTGCGCGGCCTTCTCGGCGGAGATTTCACGCACGCCATTGCGCCTGTTGCGGCCGGCGCCGTTCTCGCGCCGCCAGGCGGGGTAGCCGGCCCACAGATCGTCTCCGATCAGGTGGACCTGGGTGGGACCGACATAGTCCTCCAAGGCGCCTTCGAGCACCGCCTTGAGCTTCTTTGGACGCAGAGCGCTGATCTCGCCGCGCCGGGCCCGCGCCTCCTGTGTCGCCAGGTATTCCTGGGCCACCGCGCGGAACGGATGGTTGAACACCGGCACGTCGTGCTTGAGGCGGAAGCGCACGTCAGCGTCTTGGTCGAAGGCGCGCTCGCGCGCCGTCTCCTTGTCCGCCGTCTTCAGCGAGATTGTCTTGTAACGGTCAGCCTTCGGCAGCTTCACGCGGCAGTACCAGTTGCGGTGCTGCACGTCGGTGCGGCGGAAGATGACGAGGCCCGGCTTTAGTTCTTCCTTGTCGTCGATAAACGCCATGTGTCACCCACTCATTCTGTGTAGGTTCTGTGCAGATCGGCGGCGTAAGTCCTTGATTTGCCGTCGCTGTGCAGACGATGTGTGGGCAGTTTAGGCGATGGTAGGTAAACAATATCAGTATGTTGCGACACTTCTCTCATCCCGGCGAATGCCGGCACCCAGATGACAAAGCGCGGATGCGAATCCAGGGACCAGAACCCCCGGTCGGACCCTTCGCCATACGATCTGGGTCCCGGGCATTCGCCGGGATGAGCGGTGGGAATATTGCGGGCGAAGTGCTGTGGCGCCCTCTACTTCTCCGGATGCACCAACGCCTGATAGGTCAGCGTTCGCGCCTGATTGCCCAAATCGTCCCCACCCGTCCCACCCATGCGCTGGATCATGCCGACGAACAGGATGTCGTTGGTGGGGTCGATCCAGAACCAGGTGCCGGCCGCGCCGCCCCAGCTCATGGTGTCCTTGCCTTCGGTCAGGCCGGCCGCGCGCGGGTCTTTGACCACCATGAAGTCCAGGCCGAAGCCCACCGCCTCGTTGAAGCGGACGCCGGCGGTGCCATTGGTGTTGATCAGCACGCTGTGCGGAACGACATTGGTGTCCATCAGCTCGATGGAGGAGGGGGCCAGGATGCGCACCCCGTCCAGCTCGCCCTTGTTCAGGATCATCTGGCAGAAGCGGGCATAGTCGATGGTGGTCGAGACCAGTCCGCCGCCGCCGGATTCCATCGCCGGGGGCTGGGTGTAGTCGGGCATCTTGGCGCCGAACAGCGCGTCCGCCGACACGATCTTGCCGGTCTTGTCACCCACATAGACGGCCGCCAGGCGGCCTCCGGCGCCGGGGCGGGTATAGAAGCCGGTGTCATTCATCTTCAGCGGCTTGAAGACATGCTCGTCGAGGAACTGGCCCAGGGTCTGGCCGGACAGTTTCTCGATGATGTAGCCCTGGATATCGACGGCGCTGGAATAGGACCAGTCGGTTCCCGGCTGGTACATCAGCGGGATGGTGGCGGTGCGGTCGATCATCTGCTGCAGGCCATGCGAGCCCAGCACCTGCTTGCTGCGATAGAGCTTGTCGACCGGATGGGTGTCGCCGAGGCCGTAACCGAAGCCAGCGGTGTGGCTCATGATTTCGCGCATGGTCGGCGGGCGTTTCATCTCCTCGACGGTGATGTTGCCGTCCTTATCGACGCCGGTCATGACCTTGAGGTTCTTGAACTCGGGGACATAGCGGGTGACCGGATCGTCCAGCCGCCATTTGCCTTCCTCGAACAGGATCATCATGCCGACGCCGGTGAGTGGCTTGGACATGGAATAGATGCGGAAGATGGCGTCCTTGTTCATCGGCGCGCCGGTGGCGAGGCTGGCTTTGCCGTAGGTGTTGAACTCGACGATCTTGCCGTGGCGGGCGAGCAATGTGGTCATGCCGGCGACGCGGCCCTCGGCCACCACGCTGGCCATATAGTCGTCCAGCCGCTTCAGCCTTTCGGCGTCGAAGCCTTCGGCGGCCGGGCTCTCGGCGACGCTGAGCGAGGCGGTCGCCGCAAACGCCGGCGCGACCGGCGTCAGGCAAAGCGCGATGGCCGTCATGGCCGCGGTGATGCGGGCGTAATGCATGGAATCCCCCCTTGGATATTCGGCCCAGCTTACTGGCCAAGCTGGACGCCGCAAAGCGGGGAAAGCCGTTGCGGGTCTGTAGAGTCTGACTTTAGGGCGTAGCCTTGCGCGTCCAGACCCGTTCACGGTCGCGCTTGCTCATCGGGACCCAGCCGCCGGGGCGCAGGACTTCGACCGGGTTGAAGCGGGCCTTGTAGGCCATCTTCTGGCTGCCAGCGACCCAATAGCCCAGGTAGACGTAGGGCAGTTCCGCCAGCTGCGCCTGCTCCACGTGGTCCAGGATGATGAAGGATCCCAGGCTGCGCTTGGCCATGGCCGGGTCATAGAAGCTATAGACCAGCGACAGGCCGTCGCCGAGCAGGTCCACCAGCACGCAGGCCACCAGGTCGCCCGGTCCCCGGTCGTCGGACGGCGCGCGGAACTCCACCAGGTGGGTGCGGGCGGTGGTGTCCTCGACCATGGCCACATAGTCGGGCCAGGTCATGTCGGCCATGCCGCCCTCGGCGTGCCGGGCCAGCAGATAGCGCCGTAAGAGCTCGAACTGCTCCATGGTCGCCTCGGCCTCGACCAGATGGCGCGACAGGTCGTCGTTGCGGTCCAGCACCCGGCGCTCCGACCTGGAATAGGGGTATTGGGTGGTGGGGATGCGCGCGGAGACACAGGCGTCGCACATCTCGCAGGCTGGCCGATAGGCGATGTTCTGGGAGCGGCGAAAGCCGATCTGGGTCAGGGCGTCGTTCACCGACGCGCCATCGGTCAAAGGCAGGTGTGCGAACACCTTCCGCTCCTCGCGCCCCGGCAGGTAGGGGCAGGGCGAGGCGGCCGTCAGGAAGAACCGCAGCTGTCGTGTCGCGAAGTGGTGGGTCACGGGACCGCGTCGAAATGAACTCTACGAACCGATTAGGACAAAAGCGTCGCCATCCCGCAAGGGCCGTGTTGACGCGCTGGCCTAGGGTTGATGATCAGGCGGCAAAACCGGCTTGTCGCGCAACAGAACGATCGCGATCCGCCGATTTCCAGGCAGGGTCGGGTCATCCGGGAACAGCGGGTCCGAGGCGGCCTTGCCGGCGACCTGATAGATTCGGTCCGGGTCGACGCCTGCGCTTTCCATGAGCTGCCGCGAGGCGTCCGCCCGGGCGGCGGACAGCTGCCAGTCGCTCGGCGATTTCGAGCCGTTGGCGTTGGCGCTGGTATGGCCAGAGATGGTGATGCGGTTGGGCAGCTTCTGAACGATCTTACCCACGGCCTGCAGCAGGATGCGGGCGCGATCGTTCGGCTTGGTCGAGCCGGCGTCGAACATCGAGCGGCCTTCCTGGTCGACCAGCTGGATGCGCAGGCCTTCCGGCGTCTGGTCGATCAGGATTTGCTTCGACAGCTCCGCCAGTTCCGGCATGTCCTGCATCGCCTGGCGCAGGGACTGGGCCGCGCTTTGGAAGGCGGCGTCATCGCGCTTGTCCAGCGCTTCGCGCAGGGCTTGGTCGCTGGCGGTGTCGAGGTTGGCGGCGCCGCCGCCCTTGCTGCTCTGGCCGTTGTCGCGGGTGGACGGCGGGGCGGGCGGCGCCATCTGTTCGATGGTCGCCTGCGAACCGTTCGCCTTGGCGCCATCTTGGCCAAGCGCCGTGCCGGCGAGGATGCCGCCGGAGCCCGAGGTGGATTGGGAGACGCTGGCGGGGGCGAAATAGTCGGCGATGCCGCGTTTCTGCTCCGGACTGGTGGTGTTGATCAGCCACATCAGCAGGAAGAAGGCCATCATCGCGGTCACGAAGTCGGCGTAGGCGACCTTCCAGGCGCCGCCGTGGTGGCCGCCGGCCATCACCTTCTTGACCTTCTTGATCATGATAGGTCTGTCGCTGGCAGACATGTACGGCCCTCAAAACCCTTGCGACGCTAGGGCTTCATGGTGAAAGGACAGCGTTAATATGCTGTTGCCGTCAGGTTTATTTAAGCGTTTTGCAGGTCCTTATTTCCCGTCCACCGAGAAGGCCAACAGTACATTGTTGCCATTGCCGCCGGTGTTGGCCGCGCCGTTGAAGCCGGACATGGTGTAGACCATGCCGCCGGCGATCACCGGGCCATAGCCGTCGATACTGCCGCCGGGCTGAGCCTTCACCGCGTTGACGGTGTCATAGGTCTGGTCCGTGGTGCTGAAAGCCCAGATTACCTTGCCGGTTTTGGCGTCGTAGGCGCGAAACCAGCCGTCCATCGTGCCGGAGAAGACCACCCCAGGCATGGTCGCGGGCGCCTGCGACTGGGCGCGCATGCAGACGCCCGGCACATAGTCGCTGGAGCGGTCGCCGGCGTAGTGGCACGGCGCCTTGGGGGCGGGATCAAACCACAGCACTTTTCCGGTGACGGGGTTCAGCGCGGTCAGGCCGGGCTTGGGCGCCGCATCTCCGCCGCCCTTCACCCGTTCGGGTTGGCCTTCGTTGAACAGGAGGCCGACATCGGAAACGGGCACGAATAGCGCATGTCTGTCCACGGCGACGCCCCATTCGATCCCACCAAGGGCCGACCCCGCGCCGACCTGGGTCTTCCACAGCAACTTGCCGCTATCCGGATCGAAGCCGTAGGCGATGCCGGACTTCTGCCCGTCGACCAGCACCTGCTTGCCCGAGGCCGAGGTGAACAACACCGGCGAGGAGCCGAAGTCATAGTCGGGGCCCTGCGGGCTATTGCAGTTGGGGCCCCGGTGGGCCGGGTCTTCGCAGCCCATGATGTAGTTGTCGTGCTCGGTGACCTGGGTGCTCCAGCGGATCTTGCCGGTTTTCATCTCGATGGCGATCAAGGCGTCGTCGCCCTTGGTGGGGGCGTCGGTATAGCTGTCGCCGCTGGCCACATAGACCAAGCCGCGCTTGGCATCCGCCGTCGGCGCCGACCAGATGGCGCCGCCCGCCGGACCGTGCCGCTCGATCCCCGCCGGGTTCTTGCCCAGGGAGATCACCGGCTCGTTGATGGTGAAGGTCTTCCAGAGCTGTTTGCCGGTCTTGATATCCAGGGCGACCACCGAGCCTCTGAACGAGCAGCAGGGATAGGTGGGCTGCATCGCCACCGGCTCCTCGCCAGAACTGAAGGGGACGAAGACCTCGTCGCCGGACACGGCCAGAGCCCCGCCGACGCTGCTGGCGGGATGGGTTTCCAGCGCCTCGCTCTTCCAGATCTCCTTGCCGGTCTGTGCGTCCAGGGCGTGAACCTGATGGCCGACGCCGATGAAGGTCGCCCAGCCGCTCGGGGAGATGGCGGACTTGATCACCATCGGCGCGCTGCGCGAGGCCAGGTTGGGAGCCACCCAGTGGGCGCAGCCGGTCTTGGCGTCGAGGGCATAGAATTTGCCGGTGCGATTGGTGACGAACAGCCAGTCGCCAACCACGGTGGGTTGGCCGCCGCCGGTCATGGTGTAGGCCCATTTGACCTTCAGCCGCGGAACCTCAGCGGCCGTAAAGCCGGGGTTGGGCTGATAGCGGCTGGTGTTGGCGTCATGGCCGATCTGGCGCCAGTCCTCGGCGCTGGTCTGGATCGGCGGATTGGCCGTGCACATCAGGTCCGTGCCGACGGGACCGACCATGGCGCGGCGCCGGCGAGGCGAGGCGGCCGCATCCTGGCTGGGGGTCAGATAGGCGGCGACCGCGGCGATCTCATCCTTGCTAAGCCCCTTGGCCATCGGCGCCATTTCCCCGTCGGTGAGGATGGCGACCACATTGGCGCGCGGATAGGCGGCGATGGTCGCCCGGCTCGGCGCATGCTGGATCGGCGGTTCGTGGCAGGCCTTGCAGTGCTGGGTGAAGATGGCTTCACCACCAGGCGCGGTGGCCATGGCGGGCGCGACGGCCGGGGTAGGGGAGGTTGGTGTCGGGCTGGCGGGTGTTTGGGCGCCGGCGCCAGACGCCAGGAAGCCGATCGTGGCTGCAAACAGCGCAGCCACTGTCCATGCCTTGGTGTGCATCGGATCCCCCCATTGGATTCTTTCGCTAGGTATGCGCCTTAACCTCGCTCTTTTGCAAAGGTGTTTCGCCTCTGGGCGTGGTGCTCATCCGGCGGCCGACTGAGGGTGAGCGTAGACCCAGATGCCATCTTCAGCTTGGGTGAACCCATTGTCGCGGTAGAGATTGCGCACCGGACTGTTGCGCGGCGTCTCGATCACCCGGGCTGCCAGGCGCTGAATGCCGACGGCCTCCACGACGGCGCCCAGAAAGCGGTGTTCGACCCCCATGCCGAGCACACGGCAGCTGATCGCGAACCCGGTAATCTCATCGGCTTCCACGACCGCCGCGCCGACCAGGCCATGATCGCCAAACCGGTCGCTGACCCTCAGCGAGAAGGCCCGCGCCCGATCGGTGTTGAGCAGCCTCGCCAGCTCGGCGGCCAGAAATGGGCGGCCGGTGGTGTTGAACTGGGTGGTGCGCCGGAACAACTCCTCGACGCGGCCCAGGTCGCCGTCGCTCAAGGGCTCGATGTGGCATTGAAGATTCAAAGAGGCGAGATAGTCGGCCTCGGATGTCGCCTCGCCGCGAAACTGCTGGCGGCCCAGCTGCGCCTTCACCAGCTCGGTGCGCCCGGCCGCTTCGCCGCTCACCCGTGGGGTCTGCAGGCGCGGATCGTTCAACAGCCTGGCCCGCAAGGCGAATGGGTTCTCGCCCCAAACCTCGACCTCGGGCAGGCGCTGGCGCACGCGGTCGCGCTCGACAGGATGGTCGTCGATGAAGATGAAGCTCTCGGGCGCGAAACCCAGCTCGTCGGCGATGGAGCGGATATTCTCGACCTTGTCGTCCCAGTTGACCCGCCAGGTGACGAAGTCGTCGGGGGTCAGCAGCCGCTCGCGCGGATAGTGGTCGTCGTAACGCCAGAGCTCGCGCACCGTCGCTTCATCGTTCTTGCTGACGCAGGCCAGCACCACGCCCCGGCGTTTCAAGGCCAGCAGGGCCTCATGCAGGCCGAAATAGAGGCCGACGTAAGAAAAGGGGCTGCTGATCGCCGGATCGAAGGCGAAGGGCGCGCCGGTCTCGGCCAGCACGCCGGGCCAGAGTGTTCCGTCCAGATCGACGATCACGCATTTCTTGGCGTCGATCCCAAGCACGGTGACCAGGGCGTCGATATGGGTTTTGGCCATCGACCGTTCGCGTAGGTAGGCATCGCTGTCGACGAGATCGCTTAAGGGCGCGGTGTCCGGGAAGATATCGTGGACGGCCGCCTTCTCAGACGCCGGGCGTTGCAGCATCCAGCCCGGAGAGCCGAAATGGGTGAAGCCGACCTGGGCGTCGTCCAGCATGCGGGCTGAGCCGTCAGCACCCAGGGCGGCGGCGATATCGACGACGTGGACGTCGGCAAAATGTTCCACAAGGTCCGCCAACGCCACGGCGGCGAGGCGGAAGCGATTACGGTGACCGTTCAGCCCGCGCTCGGCCATGCCCAGTGGCTGCACCGTGGGCTCCGGCAGGTTGTCGATCAGGATCGGCGCGGAGCTGTGGAGGCGAAGTCCCTCGATCACCTTCTGGGCTTCGGCGATGTAGCCGCCATAGGGCGGCGCGTCCGATCCGGCCGAAAGGGGCTCTGCGATGGCGTGCCGGGCGCGCAGGGCGCCGATCAAGATCACGTCGTGCGGGCGTTCGGCCGCCAGGCGGACGTCGTCGGGGAAGGTCGCGGCGACCTCTAGGGCTATGCCGCGCGTCGCCGCCTCCTGGCGCAGGAAGTCCGCCTCCATCTGCAAGTCGCAGTCGCCCAGCACCAGGGCGGTGATCTTGCGCGCTGGCTGCGCCAGATTGTCCACGCCGATCGCCGCACTGGCAGCCCAATAGGTCTCACCGGCGACAAGCCGCTCGCGGCGGTAACTGTCCAGTAGAGCGCCTGGGTCGCGGCCATGGGTTGGTGACAGTGCGACCGTAGCTTCGGTGAGCTCCTCGCCTTCGGTCTGCTGGGTAAGAATGCCCTGATCGGTCATGGCCGACAGCAGATTGACCAAGCCCTCTGGAGACGCCGGCGTCAGCTTGGCGAGGTCGGCGAACTCATCCGGCAGGACC
>Ga0302316_10001915_pt1 | contig 15709 bp, 16 predicted proteins | sample III_Palsa_N3_2_FD_200456 | JGI IMG/M metagenome (GOLD analysis project Ga0302316, IMG submission 200456) | Peat permafrost microbial communities from Stordalen Mire near Abisko, Sweden - III_Palsa_N3_2 | ecosystem: Environmental > Terrestrial > Soil > Palsa > Peat permafrost | place: Sweden...
CGTTTTCTTAGTAAATATATCAGCCGCATGTCAAGGTCTTAGTGTCTGTTGCGAATGATGATAAGCGAAATCATTGGATTGTAATAAAGAACAGAAGCATTGTTTTTGAAAAAAAGAAGTAAAAAAAAGTTTTGTTCGAATGCATCGGAACTCACCGTCGACAGACCGGCACATGCAAATACTAAATTGACAAATTCAGTGGTGTCGAAAGCCCTGAGTTATTCCCGATGTCTATCGGTTAACTAGCTTGGTGAATTCTATGAGTCGGGCCGCTACTTCCTTTTAAGCGGTAGATTCTGGCCGCATTGCAGGCGAACAATTCTTTGCGCTCGTCCGGCGTAAAATCCGCCACGATCTCATGATAAGCTTCCAGGTGTCGGTTAAAGTCGCCAAACAGACGGTCGGTGGGAAAGTCGCTGGCGAACATGCAGCGCGATACGCCAAAGATCTCGATCGCCTCCAGGATGATCGGACGAATTTGTTCGATCTTCCAGGAGCGATGCACGAATCCCAATCCCGAAATCTTTAGGGCCGCTCGCGGCAACGCCGCGAGGGCTTTCATGCCGCTCCGCCAAACGGCAAGACCTTCGTTATCGGTGTCTACCGGCATGCCGGTGTGGTTGATGATCACCGCTACATCGTCGTGCCGGGCGCCAAGTGCGGCAAGTCGGGCAAATTGGCCCGGATAGGCCTGTAGATCAAACGACAAACCGTATTTCGCCAGCACAGCAAAGCCGCGCTGCCAATCCTTGTCTCCGGTTACGTCGCGCGGAGTGTACGTGCGTTTTGCGTCGGGATGCCAGTTTACGATATGTCGGATGCCGCGCAGATTGCTATGTTGTGCGTGAAGATCAAGCTTGCGCTCCAAATCCGGATCATTGAGCGCGGCGAAGGCCACGATACCCATTGGTATCTGGTGCTGATCGGCGATTCTCTGCAACCACGCGGTTTCCCGCAGCGAATCCTCGGCGTGGGCCCCGGCCTCGACATGCACGATCGCCGCCGGATGCCACGCCACGCTTTCGGCCAGATAATCATCCAGCAGGTAGTTATGTGCGATGCTCTCGACGCTGCCATTCGGGCCGTCATCATTGAACGGCGGCGATAGCCATGGGTAGCGGATATTTCCGAGATGCCAAAGATGCACATGCGGATCGATGAAGGGCAAATCGGTCACGGTGTGATCCTCATCTCGCGTCCTTAAGCCGATGCCCCCACTGCGCATAGAGACCGACCAGCACAAAGCAGGCTGCGGGCAGCAGATACGCGACCGGCGTGCCGAAGCTCTGCGCCAGTAGGCCCATCGGGTACGGCAGCACCACACCGCCGCCGATCATCATCACCATGATCGAGGCGCCGCGCCCGGTCTGCGCCCCCAGGTCGCGCACTGCCAGGCCGAAAATGGTGGGGAACATGATCGACTCGAAACCCAGCACGCCGACCAAGGCGCACGCCGACACCACCGGCAAGCCCAGGCTTACTACAATGCAGCAGACAAACGCGCCGATGGCGTAAAGCAACAGCAGCTTCGCAGCACCCACCTTGCCCATCAACCAGGTGCCGGCGAACCGCCCGCCGAGGTAGAACAAGGTGGCGATCGACAGCAGATACGCCGCCTTTTGCGAGCTGGTGCCGCGCCAGGTTTCGGTCACCAGATTAATGAAGTAGAACCCGACGCCAACCTGCGCGCCGATGTAGAGAAACTGGGTGATCAGCCCGAGCACGTAATGGCGGCTGTGGCGCAGCTTGCCCGCGGCAGGTCCGGCCTCGTGGTGGCCCTCGACGCCGATCTCCGGCAGGTCGGCGCGCAGTACGAAACCGGCGAAAAGAAGCACCAGAAAGGCGATCACCGCGTAGATGATCTGTACCGCGCGATCGACGTTGCCGAACAACAGCAGGCCGCCGATCAGCGGACCAACAAAAACGCCGACGCCGTTGAAGGATTGCCCCAAGGTCAGCCGCCGCGCGGCCTGCGAAGGATCGCCCAGCCCGTTGACATACGTGTCGGCGGTGGTCTCCAGCACGCAGAGGCCGCCTGCCAGCACGTACATGGCGCCGACAAACCAGGAAAACTTGCCAGCCTGCGCCGCCGGAATAAACAGCAACGCGCCGCACGCGGTGATTGCGAGCCCGGTGGCGAGACCTCGACGGTAGCCAATTGCGGCGAGCAGCTTGCCGGCCGGGAAGGAGAGCGTGAGATAGGCACCGAAATAGGCGATCGAGAGCCACGCGGAGTCTGCTTTGCCGACGTGCAGGGTTTCCTGCACGTGCTTGTTCAGCACATCGAGAAGCCCGTACGCGAGACCCCAGACGAAGAAGCAGGTGATCGCATAGGCCAGCGCGCCGCGATGGTCGGTTAGGCGCGGCTTTGGGATGGCGAGAGCGGTCATGGAACGTTCCTCGGTGGGTTAATTCGAAACGCATCTGAAGCGCGCTTTAGGGAAAGGAAGGAGAAGTCTTCTTTTTGTGAACAAAAAGAAGCAAAAAAACTTTGTCACTTTTAGGCAAAGGTTTTTTGGTTCTTTTTTTCAAAAAAGAACTCTTCCTTCAGTAGGTCGAACGTCCGCCGGTGATGTCGAACACCGCGCCGGTCGTGAACGAACATTCCTGGCTCGCCATCCACGCAACCATCGCGGTGATTTCGCCGATGTCGACAAAACGCCCCATCGGGATCTTCGACAGCATGTAGGCGATGTGCTCGGGCTTCATCTGCTCAAAGATCGGCGTGTCGGCAGCCGCGGGGGTGATCGCGTTGACCCGAATTCCTGTCTTGGCCAATTCCTTTCCCAACGACTTGGTAAGACCGATCAGCCCCGCCTTGGACGCGCTGTACGCGGACGCATTAGGGTTGCCTTCCTTGCCGGCGACGGAGGAAATGTTGATGATGCGGCCGTAATCATGCTTCAGCATGTAAGGCACGACAGCGCGATTGCACAGGAATGCGCCAACCAGATTGACTTCAATCACCTGTCGCCAGTCGGCCAGCTGATAATCGACGACGGGTAGAGTCGGGCCGGTAATGCCTGCACTGGCCACCAGAATATCAATCCGTCCGAGCATTGCGAACGCGGCGGCGGCGGCTTCGTTCACCGCGGCTTCATCAGTGACGTCGAGCTTCACACTGTGCGCGAAGCTGCTGGTCTCAGCGCGGTCCCAGATGCTGATCCGGGCGCCTTCCTTCTGCAATTGCTCGGCGATGGCAAGCCCAATGCCCGAGGCGCCGCCTGTGATAACGGCAACTTGATCTTTGAAACGCAATTCGCTCACGCGCGACTTCCTCTTTTATGCCGATTGCCAGGCGACTACGGTTTGGCGTTGCTCGCCCAAACCATCAATGCCGAGTTCCATCACGTCGCCGACTTCGAGGTAAATCGGCACTGGCTTTTGGCCCAAGCCCACACCCGGCGGTGTGCCGGTGGTGATCAGATCGCCTGGCTGCAGCGTGATGAACTGGCTGATGTAGGACACCATTTGCGGCACGTTAAAGATCAGCGTTTTGGTGTTGCCGTTCTGCATACGCTTGCCGTTGACATCGAGCCACATCGCCAGATTATGCACATCGGGAACGTCATCCTTGGTCACCAGCCAAGGGCCCGTCGGTCCGAAGGTATCGCAGCCCTTGCCCTTGTCCCAGGTGCCACCACGTTCGATCTGAAACGCGCGCTCGGAAACGTCGTTCATCAAGGTGTAGCCGGCGATATAATCGAGCGCTTCGGCTTCGCTTACATACGAAGCCCGCTTGCCGATCACGATGCCAAGTTCGACTTCCCAATCGAGCTTGGTCGAACCACGCGGTTTGATCACGTCATCGTTCGGACCGCACAAGCAGGTAATCGCCTTGGTGAACAGCAGCGGCTCGGTCGGGATCGCCATATTCGATTCGGCGGCGTGGTCAGCGTAATTCAGCCCGACCGCGATGAATTTACGCGAACCCGCCACCGGCACGCCGATCCGGGGCGATCCTTCGATCACGGGCAGGCTGGCGACGTCAATCGCCGCCAAACGTGCCAGGCCTTCGGGACTGATTTCGACCGTGCCGATGTCGGAGACGTGGCCCGAAAGATCACGAATCTTTCCGTCGGCATCACAAAGACCGGGCTTTTCCTGACCCACCGGGCCGTAGCGCAACAATTTCATGATTATACCGTCTTCAGTGGGTGTAAGGCCGCGTGCGCGCGACCGCGGGATTGAGGTCGACACCGAAACCAGGCGTGTCGGCCAATTTAAGTTTACCATCGACCGGAACTGGCTCGCCGAGCAGTTGTGGATGAAACATCGGGACCACCCTGTCGGGCACCGGATCCATCATCAGAAATTCGGCGAACGGGCTGTTATGCTGGGTGATGACGAAGTGATAGGAATAGACCGAAGAACCGTGCGGGATCATCATCACACCCTTGCTGTCGGCCAGCGCCGAAATCCGCCGCAATTCGGTGACGCCGCCACACCAGCCGACGTCGGGTTGAATGATGTCGCAGCATTCCATTTCGAGAAGCATGCGAAAGCCCCAGCGCGTGGCTTCGTGTTCGCCCGTGGTCACCAGCATTCCGGGCGGAGCTGCTTTTTTCAGCGCGGCATAACCCCAGTAATCGTCGGGCGACAATGCCTCCTCGATCCATTTCAGGCCGAAGTCAGCGCATTTGAGCGCGAGACGTGTGGCGTAATTGACATCGAGCGCCATCCAGCAGTCGAACATCAGCCAAAAATCATCGCCGCAGCGCTCGCGCATGGTGGCGAGTTCGGCAACATTCTTGTGTAGCCCTTCTTCGCCTTCGGCAGGACCGTGATGCAACGGCATCTTGCCGCCGATGAAGCCCATCTGCTTGGCAAGATCAGGCCGCGCGCCGGTGGCGTAGAACACCAACTCATCGCGCACCTTGCCGCCGAGCATGGCATAGACCGGTTCGCCGCGGAGCTTGCCGAGCAGATCCCACAGCGCCAGATCGATGCCCGAGATCGCATTCACCACCAGCCCTTTGCGACCGTAATATTGGGTCGAGAAATACATCTGATCCCAGATTTTCTCGACCTCGGTGGGGTCGCGACCTTCCAGAAAACGGGCCAGATGTTTTTCGACGATAAAGGCAGCCGGCTCGCCGCCGGTGGTGACCGCGAAGCCGACGGTGCCGTCGCCGGCTTCGATCTCCACCACCAGCGTGCCGAGCACGTTGATGCCGAAACTCTGGCGGCTCTGGCGGTATTCCGGATAGCGGCTCATTGGGGTGGCGATGTGGTTATCGATCCAATGGCCGAGGCCCTGATCGTGGTAATCGGCGCCGCCGCCTCGCACAACAAAGGCCCGCACCTGCTTGATGGTCCAACCGCTCATGCGTTCTTCCACTTCATCTTGCCGTCGCTGCTCCGCTCTGACCTAAATTGGCCCAAGAACGACCCTTGACTTGTGCACTATATGGAACTTATCTCTACATGATGGCAAAAATCGCGTCAACTAGGCGTCCCACCTTAATGTAGGCGCTAAGGCCGGAAATCGGAGAAATCTCATGCTGCTGAATGGAAAGACCTTGCTGGTGACCGGCGGTTCGCTCGGCATCGGTCGCGCGATCGTGCTGGAAGCCGCGCGTCAGGGCGCCGACGTGGGGTTCCATTACCTTAGCAGCGAGGACGCCGCCGACGCGGTGGTAGCGCAAGTGCATGCGATGGGTCGTAAGGCCTATGCCTTGCAAGGCGATGTGGCCGATCCGGCCCAGGCGACAGCGTTCGTCAGCGGCGCTACCGAAGCGCTGGGTGGCGTGGATGCCTTCGTCAGCAATGCCGGGATCTGCCCGTTCCATAGTTTCCTTGATATGCCGGTGGAAATCGTGACTCGAACCGTGCAGGTGAATCTGCTCGGCGCCTATTTCATGTGCCAGGCGGCGGCGGGTCAGATGGTAAAACAGGGCCGCGGCGGCTCGATCACCGCGGTAAGCTCGATCAGCGCGCTGGTCGGTGGCGAAATGCAGACCCACTACACCCCGACCAAAGCCGGTTTGCACTCGCTGATGCAATCCACCGCGATCGCGCTCGGGCGCTACAACATTCGCTGCAATTCTCTACTGCCAGGCACCATCCTTACCGATATCAACAAGGAGGATTTGGCCGACGAGGCTAAACGCGCGCGGATGGCGGCGCGGGTGCCGCTCGGGCGCCTGGGCGAACCCGAAGATCTCGCCGGTCCGGCCGTGTTTTTGGCGTCTGATCTGGCGCGATACGTTACCGGCGCGGCGCTGCTGGTGGATGGCGGCGCGTTCGTCAATCTGCAATAACGCGACATGCGCGTTTCGCTGTTCATTACCTGCATCACCGACACGCTTTATCCCGGGACCGGCCAGGCGGTGGTGCGACTGCTCGAGCGGTTGGGCCATGAAATCGAGTTCCGCGAGGCGCAGACTTGCTGCGGTCAGATGCACCATAACTCAGGCTACGCGCCCGAAGCGCTGGCGCTGGTGCGAAAATTCGCGCGCGACTTCGCCGGGGCCGAAACCATCGTGGTGCCATCCACATCCTGCACCGCGATGATCCGACGAAGTTATCCGCAGATTGCCGCGGCTGATCCGTCGCTGCTCGCGCAAATCAACGGGATCGCCGAACGAACATTCGAATTCTCGGAGCTCCTCACCAGGAAGCTCGGTCTGTCGGATGTCGGTGCTTATTACCCACATCGCGTCACTTACCATTCGTCGTGCAACTCGTTGCGCGCGCTGGGTTTGGGTTCGGCGCCGCTCGATCTGCTGCGCCACGTGCGCGGGCTCGATCTGGTGGAACTGCCGCACGCCGATGAATGCTGCGGCTTCGGCGGTACGTTCGCGGTGAAGAACGCCGAAACCTCGACCGCGATGATGGCCGACAAGATCAGCCATATTCTCGCCACCGGCGCCGAAATCTGCACTGCGGGGGATAATTCCTGCCTGATGCACATCGGCGGTGGCCTGAGCCGTCTGCGCACCGGGGTACGCACGGTGCATCTGGCGGAAATCCTGGCATCGACCGAGGCGACAGAGTGAGCGATTTTCCCGCCCGCGCGCACCTATCGCTCGCCGACAGCCAGATGCGACGCAATGTGCGGAAAGCAGTGACCACCATCCGGATAAAGACCGGCCGGGTGATTGCCGAGCGTGCCGATTGGCAGGAACTGCGCGACGCCGGCAGCGCGATCAAGGCCGAGGCGCTGGGATCGCTCGACACGCTGCTGATCCAATTGGAGGAGCGGGTGCAGGCCGCCGGCGGCGTGGTGCATTGGGCCCAGGACGCCGCAGAGGCTCGGCAGATCATTGTGGGATTGGTGAAGGCGACCGGATCGCCTTCGGTGATCAAGATCAAATCTATGACCACCGACGAGATCGAGCTGAACCCGGCGCTATCCGCCGCCGGCATCCGGCCGATCGAGACCGATCTGGCCGATATGATCGTGCAACTGGCGAAGGAGAAGCCATCGCACCTGCTGGTGCCGGCGATCCACAAGAACCGCGCCGAAATCCGCACTCTGTTTCAGGCTGAAATGGGCCGGCACGATCTCAGCGACAATCCGCGCGATCTGGCAAATGCTGCCCGAGCTTATTTACGCGAGCATTTCACTCATACCAAGGTCGCGATCTCCGGCGCCAACTTCGCCATCGCCGAGACTGGCGCGGTGGGGGTGGTGGAATCCGAGGGCAACGGACGGATGTGCCTGACGCTGCCCGAGACGCTGATCTCGATCATGGGGATCGAGAAGGTGCTGCCGCGGTGGCAGGATCTGGAGGTGTTTCTGCAACTGCTACCGCGCGCCGCCACCGGCGAGCGAATGAACCCCTATAATTCGCTCTGGACCGGGGTAACGCCGGGTGACGGCCCCAGCGTCTTCCATCTCGTATTGCTGGACAATGGCCGCACCCGGATCCTGGCCGACAGCGTGGCGCGCCAGACCTTGCACTGCATTCGTTGTTCGCGCTGCCTCAACGTCTGTCCGGTGTTCGAGCGCACCGGAGGTCATGCTTACGACTCGATGTATCAGGGGCCGATCGGGGCAATTCTCACCCCGCAATTGCGCGGGTTGGCTGAGGCGGGCTCGCTCGCGTTTGCTTCCAGCCTATGCGGGGCGTGTCACGAGGCCTGTCCGGTGCAGATCGACATCCCCCGCGTGCTGGTGCATCTGCGCGGCGCCTCGGTGGCGGCAACGCGCGGCCGGCCTTCGGTCGAGGGGCTGGCGATGGCGGCGGCGGCACGGATATTCGGCAGCGCCGCGCTGTTCGGGTTTGCCGAAAATGCGGCGGCCAATGTGACCTCGCTGCTGGACCATGATGGCATGATGCCGCGCTTGCCCGGTTTGAGCGCCTGGCAGATGTCGCGCGAATTGCCCGCGCCGGCGAAGCAGTCGTTCCGGGCTTGGTTGAAGGCGCGGGGCAAATGAGCGCGCGGGAGGGGATCTTGGCCGCGATCCGCACCAGCGGTAGTGCCGCCGCTCCGGCGCCGCTCCGCCGCTATCAGCAGGAGGATTTGCTGACACCGGCCGAAGTGCAGGCGCGATTTACCGCCCGCGTCACCGACTACGGCGTGGTGGTGACCCCAGTTCCCGACGAAGCGGCGATCGCCGGCGCGGTTGCGGCGATCTGTGCCGCGCGGGGGATCGCGAGTTTGGCGGTGAGCCCAGACTGCCCCCTGTCGTGGCGGCCCGGCAACGTGGCGGTGATCGAGGATCATCCCTTGCCGATCGAACAATTGGCGGCCATCCCTGCGGCGTTAACGGCGGCGGCGGTTGCTATCGCCGAGACCGGCACGGTGGTGCTGGACGGCGGCCCGGCGCAGGGCCGCCGCGCGATCACCTTGCTACCCGATTTTCATATCTGCGTGGTGTTCGCGACCCAAATCGTCGAGTGCGTGCCTACCGCAATTCGATGTCTGGCGCCGGCTGCTCGTCTGGGCCGGCCGTTCACCTTCATTTCCGGGCCCTCAGCCACCGCCGACATCGAGTTCGACCGCGTGCAGGGCGTTCACGGTCCCCGGCAGCTGGACTTGATCCTGGTCCGAGAAGGCCGAAACTAGAGTATGATGAGTTTAAGTTGAAGGAGCAGGAAAAAGCATCTTTTTTGAAAAAAAGAAGACCTTTCCTGATTCCGACCGATTTCATCTCGCTCTTGCGAACGTCCTGGAGCAGTTTCCGTCAGAGTTAGCCGTGGATTTTTGAAAGTTACCTATTTCGCGCGGCGGCGGCGCTCGGGTGGTTCCGCACTATGCTCGGACCATCCGAGGTCGCGGCTAATGGCGTTCGCCGTCGCGACCACATCGCCCGATAATTGGCCCATGCGGCTGTCGTCCATGTATTGGGCAACGCTTGATAGGCTGATCGCTGCGATGATACGGCCGGAGGCGTCGCGCACCGGTGCCGCGACGCACCGGACTCGGTCTTCATTTTCCTCGAGATCGAAGGTGCGGCCACGCGCCAGGTAGTCACGCATCCGACCCACAAACTCCTCCATCCCGACCCTGCTGTGGGCGAGCGATTCCTCGATCTCCCAACAGCGCCGCCAGGTCGCTTCGGTCTCGTCCAGCAGCAGCGCTTTGCCGAGACCAGTCGAACGCAGAGACTGACGCTCGCCCACCCGTGATTGAAGCTCCACCCGGCGGGTACCATTGATCTTATCTAGGTAAAGCGCGCGCTCGCCTTCGCGGATGCCGAGGTGCACGGTGTCGCCGGTGAGGTTCGAAAGGTTTTCCAAGTGGGGACGTGCGATCCGCGCCAGATTGATCTTCTGGCTCGCGAGATAGCCGAGTTCCAGCAGCTTCGGGCCGAGGTTATAGCCCTCGCGAGGGGCAAAGCTGAGATAGCCGCGCTCGACCAGGGCACTCGCCAGCCGGTGGGTCGTGGTCTTGGTCAAACCGGCGCGGGCGGCCAGATCGGACAAACTGATGGAGCCCTCTGATACCAGCTCAAGCACGTCGAGGCCCCGGAACAAGGTTTGGCTCCCGCTAGGAGATTTGGCCTCCGCGTCGGTGTCGGTCAGCACTGGAGTAGACGGCGTCGATCGCATGATGCGAGGGATTCCTAAACATTGGGCGCAGCTTTACGGGCGCACGTTTGTCTACGCTATATCAGCTCTTGCATTTCACTAAGTGGAACATCATGGCAGGTGTCGTTCATCTTGGCAACGCTATTGCTCTTGCTTCAGTCCCCGGCCCGTAACTACGGCAACAAGGCCGAGACGATTTATGGCGTTGTTTGTTGATGGCAAGTCTCCGTGTCCGTCCGAAATGAACATGCGTGAAACCAATAGGTTGAGGTATAGTAAGAATCTTCTTTTTGTGAACAAAAAGAAGCAAAAAAACTTTGTCAATTAGGGGTGCACTGATCCATCGCCGCGCGCGCCAAATTGACAAAAGTTTTTTGCTTCTTTTTTTCAAAAAAGATGCTTCCTGCCTTCCTTCAACTGATTGATTTTGCTTGCTTCCCTTCCGGACCGGCGCTACTGCATCAATCTGCCGTGATCGCCGCGTGGTACGCCGCGATCAGCTGACTGGCCCGATGCCCCACCTCCGCCGCCGTCCGGCCTGGCCTATAGATTTCGCCGCCGACGCCGAAGCCGTCGATCCCAGCCGCAATCCAAGGCGCCAGCGTCGCGGCGCCCACGCCGCCGACCGCCAGAATCGTGATATCGCGCGGCAGCACTTCGCGCACCGCCCGCAAATGGGCGGGACCATAAGTGCCGGCGGGAAATAATTTCAGAATCCTCGCGCCGGCATCGATCGCCTGAAAAGCCTCCGTCACAGTGGCAAAACCTGGGATTACTGTTAGACCAAGATCGCACGCACGCCGGATCACCCCCGGGTCGACGTTCGGGGCCACGATCAATCTTCCGCCCGCCGCGTGAACCTCATCCACCGCGGCGGCACGCAGCACGGTTCCCGCGCCGCACAGGCAGGTTTTCCCGAATCGTGCCGACAGCAGGGCGATGCTCTCGAGCGCAGCGGGCGAGTTCAGCGGCACCTCAATGCCGCGCACGCCGGCCTGAAAGAGCGCCGCAGCGACGTCGAGCACCTCGGGCGGCGTCACTCCGCGCAGGATCGCGATGATCGGCGGGGCATGATCCGGTAGCAACATTAGATTTCTCCGCGTTTGGTATTGACAAATAGTGCCCGCAACCCCGCGAGCGCGCAGGTGGCGCCGTCGAGATAATTCGCAGCTACACCAAAAGCCTCGAGCGCCTCGCCGTAGCGCGCCGCAAGAGCGGGCTCGCCGATCACCATTACCGACGTCGTAGTGCCAAACCATTGCAGCGCGGCGGTGACGTCGGCGCCGATCAGCAAGCCCGACAGAAAATCCATCGCTTCGTCTCGTGGCATAGCCTCAAGCAGCTGCCGGCTGCGTACTTCGAACAGAAGATGCATGATTGCACCGGCGGGCATCGCTTTAAGCCGTGCAATACCCTTGGCAAATCCTCCGGTTGACCCCGCGGCCGGGTTGCCGTCACCCATGGATAAAACGCTGTGAACGCGCAGCAACGCGAAAATCTCACCAGTCATGGCGGAAAGGAAGCTCTGCACCATGCCATCCTCGACAATCGCCCATTTGGCGTGGGTTCCGGGCAGCACCAGCAAATGGCGTCCGCGCGCGACCGCGGGCATCACCGCCAGCGCCCCGAAGATCTGGGTTTCCTCGCCGCGCATCACATCGGGGGCGCCCAGTGGATTGCGGCAGGACAGGCCCGGAACAATCGCGACCGGTGCATTATCAAGGATGAAACGAACCGCTGCCCGCCGCACCGCCGCCGAGCCGGCGGGACAAGGCACATAAGGGGTTTCGATCCAGCCGATCCGAGTACCCACCATGCCACAAAGAAACGCCGGCAAAGGCCCGTGCTCGGCGATCCAGCCTTTGCTGAGGGAGCGGAATATCGTCTCCAGCGCGCCGGTCTGCACGCCCACGCCGGGACCATTCGCCCGGCCCAAAACCTCCGCGCCGCGGCACAAAGTCAGACGAAGCGAGGTCGTGCCCCAGTCGCCGGCGATGAAGAGCGTGCTATCTTCCACTGGGGTGCCCCCGGTTGTTGCGATATGACTTATTTGATAAAAGACCGCCCCAACTCAATCGATCGCGCCTTCGGCTATTCCTTCAACTACAAGTTGACAGTATCCGCACTGCGTTTTAGAGACAAGAGCGCGATGATTTTGAGTTGAAGCAGCAAGAAGAATCTTCTTTTTTGAAAAAAAGAAGACTTTCCTTCTTTCCAGATTCCGGCTGATTTCATCTCGCTCTCGAAGCGTGAAATCTCTGCTGATTAAACGGCATTTTGCAACGCAATGCTGCGCAAAACGGCGGCGCTGGGCTTCAATCTGCGCTCAAACGTCAAACGATCGACTGAAGCCAGCCCGAATTTTGTCTTGTAGCCCTGTCCCCACTCAAAATTATCCATCAACGACCAATGGCAGTAGCCAATCACCGGTACGCCCGAAACAATCGCCCGCTGCAATTCAGCCAGCGCGGCGGGTATCAAGGTGCAACGCAGACGGTCGTCCGGCGTGCCCAGACCGTGTTCGGTCACCAAAACCGGCTTGCCGCACATGGCATGCGCATAACTCGCGGCATTGGCCAGAGAGGCCGGAGTGACTTCCTGTCCTTCGGGATTGAGCAATGCGCCCGGTGGCGGGGGTGCCACGCCGGTGGCGGTCCAGCGAAGGGTGATGTAGTTTTGCACGGCGATGAAATCATCAAGCTTCGCGGTTTCCAGCCAGGCGCCGTAAAAATCCTGGCGCCGGGCGTCGCGGATCGAATTCGGTCCGTCCTTCTGGTCGTCTGCAATTGCCAACGCAAAGCCTACCGGCAAATCAGGCCGCACCGACTTGATCGCGTCAAAACCCGCGCGATGGGCGCTCAGCATTATGTCCTGCTTTTGCGCAACATGTGCGAATGTGGCGCCGCCCCCGAAATTCTCGCTGCCGCACCGTCGCCCGGCGGCATCCATCATTGCCTGTTCGGGCGCGAGCGCAGCCGGCGGCGCGAAATAGGCGCCGAGCTTGGCGCCGTTGGGCTCGTTCAGAGTCAACGCATAGGCGATCCCGGCTCCCAGGTGCCGCGCCGCGCGTTCGCAGAAGCGGGCGAACAGCGATGGGGCCTGGGGATTGATCCAGCTCCCGGCAACCGCAAACCAGAGCGGAACCGCGAAATGGTTGAAGGTGATGACCGGTGCTATGCCACGCGCACGGCATTCGTCGATGATTCCTTTGTAATAGTCGAGCATCGCGATCGAGAACCGGCCGGGTTCAGGCTCGATGCGCGACCACTCGATCGAGAACCGGTAGCAGTTCAAACCAATCTTCTTCACCAGATCTAGATCTTTTCGCCATAATTCGAAACTGTTGCAGCCGTCGATGACGGGTTCGCTGTAGGTGGTGGGGGTCACGTTTTCCAGCAGCCAGGTATCGCTGTTGGTGTCGTTGCCTTCAACCTGATGTCCGGCAGTTGAGGCGCCCCACAGGAAGCCGCGTGGAAATCGTCGAGAGGCGGCGGAACTGGACTGGGACCCTGCGAGACTAGTCGATGCGATGGCTGCGGAGGCACTCAATAATGTGCGGCGATTTAACATGATGGCGTGGTCCCCTGATCGAGTTATGCGCCATTTGCTCGGCGCAGTTGATGGGCAAAATCTGCGAGTGGCGCACGGGAGTCGAATAGTTTCACTTCCGCGATGCTTCCCCGCGTGGATCTTGAACCGGGATGAAGTTATTTGTATGCAGCCACTCGATAAAGCTGGCTGACCATTCAGTCGTGGTCGTCCCGGCAACGCCAAGCCCGAAACCATGGCCACCGTGCTCATAGAAGTGCAACTCGACCGGTTTGCCTGCGGATTGCCAGCTCTCGATAACACCGAATCCCTGGTGTCCGAACAGTGGGTCGTCGGCCGCCAAGGCGGCGAAAATCGGTGGCGCGTCGGGCGGAACGCTGACGGGGGTCATCGGCCCATAGATTAACCCGAGGAACGCCGGTGCCTCCGTTGGCGGAGCGCTCAGTGTCAGGTTCAGGGCGGTGATGGCGCCCGCAGAAAAGCCGAGCACCCCGACGCGGTGTGGATCAACGCCCCAGCCGCCTGCGCGCGCGCGCACAAACCGAAGCGCCGCCCGCGCGTCCTCGAGTGACTGCGTTGGCTGAGTGAGATCTAAATGATTTGCGCCGTGGGCTAGCATGGCGTCCATCTGTGCCTTGAAAGCCGCTAGGTCCGTCGGGGTGGAGACCAACCGATATTTTAGGACAAAAGCCGCCACGCCGTGATCGGCCAACCAGTGCGCGACCCGCCAACCTTCCAGGTCCATGGAGAGCGTCCGGAAGGCCCCGCCTGGCAGCACAATAGCCGCGGCTCCGGTTGCCCTGCCCGGGGCCGGAAGAACGGGGGTGAGTGTTGCTCGCGAGACATTTCGTGCAGAGCGTAGGCCCCTGTAGGCAAACCAGCTTTCCGCCGGCATATTTGTGAGCACGCCGGTTCCCAGCGGAATGGCGCCCGGATCGGGCGGCGCTGCGATGGACTGCATGCCGAGCGCTGGCTGCGCTTTCACGGCAGCGGGTGTGAGCGCTAGCCCCGCCGCCAACACGGCTACTCCGAACCAACGCGCTTTATGCTCGGTTAATCCGCCCGCTACGTGATCGCCCTTAAGAAACATCAAGCTCGTCTCTCCTACCGGAAGATAGTTTATTCAAAACGTATCCAGGTCATGAGCGACGTCGACCTCGCCGTTAAAAGTCTTGCGAGCGCCAGCAACGAGCCTTGGCGCGATCATATTCGTCGGGCCGATTATCGCGAGATGAGTGAAGACCAACCTGCGAATATGCGCGGCCGTTGCGATCCGACCGGCCTCAGATGCTGGGTTACCAGGTGCGTGGTTAAGGTAGCTTTCTCCGCCGCTGTCATATTAGGCTGGCGAGCCTCGGCGTCGCCGATGATGCTTGGCAAATCGATCACCTCGCTGACCAGCAAATCGGCCCCTTGCTCCAGCCTCGCCACCGCATCGCTTGGACCCGTATCGCCGGTGTAGCCGACAGAATATCCGTCCTGGTCGAAGCGATAGGAAAGTGACTGGGTGCTGGGGTTAAGCGAGTGGCCGGGTGGCTTGTCAAAGTGGGTGTTGCGCACAGCCCGCACGCGAACGCCATCAACGATGAAGTCGGAGCCGTCTCTCACGATCACCACCTTGACGAACGTATCGGGCGGCGGGTTTTGCAGATCGCTTGCGCTGTTCACGATCAGGGATGCAGGCTTCATTGATTGCAGCAGCCCCGCCACAACGACGTCCGTTCCGGGCGGCCCATAGATCGTGATGGCGGTGTGGGCGCCTCCCATCCAGCGCAGGCCAATCAGACCCTCTAGGCCCGCGATGTGGTCCATGTGCACGTGGCTGAGAAAGACGACATCAACCTGTGCTGCCTGATAGCCCGCGGCGGCGAGACGCTCCACGGTGCCTGCCCCGCAATCGATCAGCCAAGGTTTCCCATTGACCAGCATCATGTTTGCGGGTTGCGACCGGTCTGTCTTGATAAAGGGCCCACTATCGGTGCCTAAGGTTGTCCAGACCAGCGGGTGCGCGGATTGTGTCCCCGACGCCTGCGAAAGCCCGGCGAAAAGCGAAACCGAGGCCCACAGAGCGACCGTGACTCGACGTCGATGATCCATGTTTTTCCTGCACCTTTTAATATCAATAGCCTCACCTGGTCCCACGTCAGCCCTATTTCCAGACCAGAGCCTTGCGGCCC
>Ga0302316_10001919_pt1 | contig 15678 bp, 9 predicted proteins | sample III_Palsa_N3_2_FD_200456 | JGI IMG/M metagenome (GOLD analysis project Ga0302316, IMG submission 200456) | Peat permafrost microbial communities from Stordalen Mire near Abisko, Sweden - III_Palsa_N3_2 | ecosystem: Environmental > Terrestrial > Soil > Palsa > Peat permafrost | place: Sweden...
GCTGGTGAGCGGATCGGCACAGACGCGCACGCTGTTTGCGGTCAACACGCCGGCGCGTGCAGCGGGCCTGTATCGCGGACAGCGACTGACGGCGGCCCAGGCATTGCTGAGCCAGTTTGAGACGGTTGAGTACGATCCGGCAGCCACTGAACACTGGCATCGCCTGTTGGCAGCATGGGCGTATCGCTACAGCTCGGAAGTCGTAGTGTTTCCGCATGCGATCGTGCTGGAAGTCAGCAAGAGCCTGGGCCTTTTTGGCCCATGGCCACGCTTCGACGCGCAGTTGCGTGAAGACCTGACAGCGCTGGGCTTTCGTCATCGCATCGCGCTGGCACCGGGTGCGCAAGCCGCCTATGTGCTTGCCGGTGTCCACGATGGCTTGGCGGTGATGACGCCGGATGCCCTGCAGCGCGCACTGGCACCGATCGCCTTGCGCTATGCGCGGCTGCCGGATGGCGCGGGTACATCGCTGCCGGCGATGGGCATTCGCACCTTGGGCCAGCTGCTGCGCTTGCCACGTGATGGCCTGCAGCGTCGTTTCGGTGCGTCGTTGCTCGCCTATCTCGATCGGCTGAGCGGTGCCGCTCCGGAGCTGATGGAAGCTTATCGACCACCGGATACGTTCGAGCTGCGCATGGAGTGGACTCACGAGATCGAACATGTCGAAGCGTTGATGTTTCCGCTGCGTCGCTTGATCGGCGACCTGGCCACCTATCTGGCCGGTCGCGACGGTGGTGTCCAGCGATTCGTGCTGGAGCTTGAGCATCGCAGCACAGCGCCAACACGCGTGGTCGTCGGCTTGCTTGCCGCCGAGCGCGAGGCGGCATGGCTATTCGAGTGCGCCCGCGGCCGGCTGGAGCGACAACAGCTGCCGCAGCCTGTAGTCGCGATGCGCGTGATCGCGCGCGAGCTGCCACCGTTCGTGCCGGCGGGGCGTGATCTGTTTGACACGCGACCAGCGAACGCGATGCCGCTTGACCAACTGCGCGAACGGTTGCGCGCACGCCTCGGTGAGCGTGCGATCCAGCATCTACGTCGCACGATTGATCCACGTCCCGAATATGCACAGACGACAGCGGACGACACGCGCTTGCCGGAGGCGATGACCGAGACACTGCCACGCCCGACCTGGTTGCTCGATCGGCCGATCCCGTTGCATGGCCCGTCACCCACGATCCTGGCCGGCCCCGAACGACTCGAGACGGGCTGGTGGGATGGTGGCGACCTGCGCCGTGACTATTACGTGGTGCGCACGAGTCAGGGGCAATGTGCGTGGGTATTCTGCCCACCAGGCGAGCCCGGGCGCTGGATGCTGCATGGGTGGTTTGCATGAGCGCTTACGCCGAGCTGCATTGCCTGTCGAACTTCTCGTTTCAGCGGGGAGCTTCCAGCGCGCGCGAACTTTTCGATCGGGCCAAGGCTTGCGGTTACACCGCGCTGGCGATTACCGACGAATGCTCGCTGGCCGGCATCGTGCGTGCCCATGAAGCGGCACGCGATATGGGCATGAAACTGATCGTTGGTGCCGAGTTCCAACTGGACGATGGACTGAAGCTGGTATTGCTGTGTGAAACATTGGACGGCTATACCGCGATGTGTGCACTGATTACCCGCGGCCGACGCGCGGCGATCAAGGGAAGCTATCTCGTCACGCGCGAAGATTTTTACGGCGGCTTGTCCGGCACGCTCGCTTTGTGGATTCCCGACGCCCTACCGGATCGTGAACACGGCGCATGGCTACGTACGGTTTTCACCGACCGTCTGTGGCTGGCTGTCGAACTGCATTGCGGCCCGGACGATGCACGTCGACTGCAGATACTGGAGACGACAGCACAGACACTCGGCATCCCGATGGTCGCCAGCGGCGACGTGCATATGCATGTGCGCAGGCGTCGCGCCCTGCAGGATGTAATGACCGCGATTCGCCATCGCCAGACCGTAGCCGAAGCTGGTGCTGTGCTGTTCAAGAACGGCGAGCGCCACCTGCGCACCCTTGCTGCGCTGACGTCGGTCTATCCGCCATCGCTGCTGGAAGAAAGCGCGCGCATCGCGGAGCGCTGCCAATTCAAGCTGACTGAACTGCGCTATGGCTATCCCGCCGAGCTGGTACCGGATGGCTATACGCCCGCGGGTTGGCTGCGAAAGCTGACGGAGGAGGGTATGCGCTGGCGTTGGCCCGATGGCGTGCCCGACAAGGTGCGCGCGCAAATCGAGAATGAGCTGGCGATCATCGCGGATCGTGAGTACGAATCCTATTTCCTAACCGTGCGGGACATCGTGCACTACGCCCGCAGCGAGAAAATCCTTTGTCAGGGACGTGGTTCGGCGGCGAACTCGGCAGTCTGCTACGCGCTTGGTGTAACCGAAGTTGATCCCGCCCACATCAACCTGCTGGTCGAGCGCTTCATCAGTAGAGAGCGCAACGAGCCGCCGGACATCGATGTCGATTTCGAACACGAACGACGAGAAGAGGTCATCCAGTACATCTACAAGAAATACGGGCGCGATCGCGCAGCGTTGGCGGCAACGGTGATCAGCTATCGCGGGAAAAGCGCGGTACGCGATGTCGCCCGTTCGCTGGGGTTGCCACCGGATCAAGTAGATCTGCTTTCGAAAGTGTTTGCCTGGTGGGATGGCGAAGATGAGCTGGATGAGCACCTGCGCGAGCACGGTTTCGATCCGGCCAGCCCGGTGTTGCAGCGCGTACTCAAACTGACGGCCGAGCTGCTGGATTTTCCGCGTCACCTGTCACAGCACGTAGGCGGTTTTGTCATCAGCGATCAACCGCTGTCGCATCTGGTGCCGGTCGAGAACGCAGCGATGCCCGACCGCACGATCATCCAGTGGGACAAGGATGATCTCGATGCACTCGGCTTGCTCAAGGTCGACTGCCTTGCGCTAGGCATGCTGACTTGCGTGCGCAAATGCCTCGATCTGTTGAAACAGCATCGGGGTCGCGATCTCACCATGGCGACGATCCCCAAGGAAGATCCGGCTACCTACGCGATGATCCAGAACGCCGACACGATCGGCGTATTCCAGATCGAAAGCCGCGCCCAGATGGCGATGCTGCCACGGCATCGACCGGCGAGCTTCTACGACCTGGTGATCCAGGTAGCCATCGTGCGGCCGGGTCCGATCCAGGGCGATATGGTGCATCCGTACCTGCGCCGGCGCCGCGGCGAAGAAACCGTCGATTACCCATCGGAAGATCTCAAGCCGGTGTTCGAACGCACATTGGGGGTGCCGCTGTTCCAAGAGCAGGTGATGAAGCTGGCGATCGTGGCGGCAGGCTATACGCCGGGCGAAGCGGATCAGTTGCGTCGCGCGATGGCGGCGTGGAAACGTCACGGCGGCATGGAAAAACATCGCGAGCGCATCACGCAAGGGATGTGCGAGCGTGGCTACACCGCCGAGTTCGCGGCGCGACTGTTCGAGCAGATCAAGGGCTTCGGTTCCTACAGATTCCCCGAGAGCCATGCGGCAAGTTTCGCCGGCATTGTCTACGCGAGTTGCTGGCTGAAATGCCATGAGCCCGCCGCCTTCACCTGCGCATTGTTGAACGCGCAGCCGATGGGTTTCTACGCCGCCAGTCAGATCGTGCAGGATGCGCAGCGTCATCGCATCACGGTACGCCCGGTCGATGTGCAACACAGCGATTGGGATTGCACACTCGAGGCTGACGCCAAGTCAACGATCGATTCCCCGGCGATCCGGCTAGGCCTGCGTCAACTGCGGGGTTTTCGAGAGGATGTGGCACTGCGATTGTCGGCGGCGCGCGCGTCCGCCGCTTTTGGAAGCATCGCGGATCTGTGCGCGCGTGCGGGCCTCGACAAGCGTCATCAGGAAGCCCTCGCCGAAGCGGGTGCTCTGCGTAGTCTTACGGATCATCGTCATCAGGCGCATTGGGCCATCGCTGGTATCGAAGCGCAGCTGCCGCTGTTCGGGAATGCCAGTCCGCATGAGCAAGCTGTCGCACTGCCTATCCCCTCGCAGGCCGAAGACACTCTGGCCGACTACGCTCGTGTGGGACTGACCCTGGGGCCACACCCGTTGCAGCAGATTCGCGCACGACTGCGTGCCTCAAGATGTACAGACTCGCGCGCGCTACGCGCCAAGCCGCACGCCAGCCATGTCCGCACCGCGGGCCTGGTGACGCAACGCCAGCGACCACAGACCGCCAGCGGCGTCACCTTCATCACACTCGAAGACGAGCACGGCCCGATCAACGTGATCGTGTGGCAACAAGTTGCCAAACGTCAGCGCCGCGTGTTTCTGGAAGCACGCCTGCTCGGTGTCGATGGACGCTGGGAACATGTCGATGGCGTCAGCCACCTGATCGCCCATCACCTCATCGACATGAGCGCACTACTGGGCCCACTCGACAGCCGGTCGCGGGATTTCCATTGATGTCATTGCACCAAGGGCAGGCGGACCTACAACACCGTGAGATTCGCGTAAGCGGCTACCAGCCACTTGGTGCCGGCGCCTTCGAAGTTCACTTGCAGGCGCGTGTGCGCGCCGCTGCCTTCGGCGCTGACTACGACGCCATCGCCGAAGCTGGGGTGGTTGACGCGCTGGCCTAGTTTTACGGGTAGCTGTTCATCGAGTGATGCCGAGATTTCTACATGGCGTCCTGCGTATAGCGGACGGGTGACTTGCACACGTGGGCGCACTTCGTCGATCAGTTCGGCGGGCATTTCGCCGAGGAAGCGCGACGGACGTGCCAGCATTTCGGTGCCGTGCATGCGGCGCGATTCGGCGTGGGTGACGAACAGTTTTTCGCGGGCGCGGGTGATGCCGACGTAGGCGAGTCGGCGTTCTTCTTCCAGGCGGCCTTCGTCGTCGACGGAACGCTGGCTGGGGAATAGTCCTTCTTCCATGCCGACCAGGAATACCACCGGAAACTCCAGCCCTTTCGCCGAATGCAGTGTCATTAACTGCACGCAGTCATCCCATGCCTCGCCCTGGTTTTCGCCTGCTTCCAGCGTGGCGTGCGAAAGGAATGCGGACAGCTCGCTGAGGCCGGCCTCGATGTCTTCTTGGGTGGGTTCGAAACGGCTGGCGACGTTGACCAGTTCGTCCAGATTTTCCACCCGCGCTTCCCCATTGCCGCGGCTATCCTTTTCATAGAAATCGCGCAGGCCGGTATGCGTGATGGCATGGTCGATTTGTTCGGCAAGGCTGAGACTGGCATCGTTGCCCTCGCCCAAAAGAAGCGAGAGGGGTGGCTCGGCCGGTGCGGATGGATTGGCTGATGCGGAGCCCTCGCCCAAACCACTTGTCGCGGATGAAAGCGGCTTGAACGTACGCGCCATTTCGTCGATCAGTGCAAGAAACGCCTTCACCGCATTCTTCGCTCGACCAGCCAGTTCATTGCCGCTCGCCAGTTCGGTCAGTGCGGTTTCCCACATTGAGGTGTTGTCGCCACGTGCGCGGCGACGCAGCGCATCCAGCGTGCGATCGCCGATGCCTCGCGGTGGCGTGTTCACGGCACGCTCGAACGCGGCGTCGTCGTGCCGATTTGCGGTGAGGCGCAGGTAAGCCAGCGCGTCCTTGACTTCGGCGCGCTCGAAGAAGCGTTGGCCGCCATAGACGCGGTACTTGATATCGCGCTGGATCAGCTGTTCTTCAAAATTGCGCGACTGCGCATTGGAGCGATACAGGATCGCGCAGTCCTTCGCGCTACCGTGTTCGGCGATGTACTCGCGGATGCGCTCGATCACGAAGCGCGCTTCGTCCTGTTCGTTGTAGGCGGCGTAGAGCGCGATGCGTTCGCCGTCCTCGCCGGCCGTCCACAATTGCTTGCCGAGACGGCTGCCGTTGCGTGAAATGACGCTGTTGGCGGCCTTCAGAATATTCGAGGTGGAGCGATAGTTCTGTTCCAGCTTGATCGTACGGGCGCCGGGAAAATCGCGCAGGAACTGCTGTACGTTTTCCACTTTGGCGCCGCGCCAGCCGTAGATCGCCTGGTCATCATCGCCGACGACGAAGACCTGACCAGCACTGCCCGCGAGTACGCGAATCCACGCGTACTGCAGTGTGTTGGTGTCCTGGAATTCATCGACCAGCAGATAGCGCCAGCGCTGCTGGTAGTGTTCCAGCACAGCGGGGTTCTTCAGCCACAGCTCGTGTGCGCGCAGCAGCAATTCGGCGAAGTCGACGAGTCCGGCGCGACGGCAGGCGTCCTCGTAAGCCTGATAGATCTGCACGAAAGTTCGCGTCACCGGATGGTTGCCGTGCTCGATGCTGTCGGGCCGACGGCCTTCGTCTTTCCAGTTGTTGATCTGCCAGCTGGCCTGACGTGGCGGAAACCTTGCGTCATCCAGTCCGAGTCCTGCGACCACGCGCTTGACCAGCCGCAGCTGATCGTCGGAATCAAGGATCTGGAACGTCTCCGGCAGCCCGGCTTCGCGCCAGTGTCGACGCAACAGCCGATGCGCGATGCCGTGGAACGTCCCCACGGTCAAACCCTGCGTGTTACCCGGAATCAGCGCTTCCAGGCGCGCGCGCATTTCGCCGGCGGCCTTGTTGGTGAACGTAACCGCGAGAATCGCCCATGGCGGCACGCGCTCGGCCTGGGTCAGCCAGCCGATGCGGTGGGTGAGTACGCGGGTCTTGCCAGAGCCGGCGCCGGCCAGCACCAGATAGTGGCCGGGCGGGGCGCAAACGGCTTCGCGCTGCGCGTCATTGAGCGGGTCGATCAGGTACGAGACATCCATCCTGTCGATTGTAACGGGCTCTCGGAGAAAACCGCCGCCGATACTCTATCGACGACGGTTTTCCAGGATGCAACAGGCCTTGCTCAGCCCTTTCTGATGAAGCCACCGACGGCGAGCAAGCCGCCCACCACGATGCCGGCAATGCCTACCCACTGCGGTACGCCCTTGTCGTGGGTAGCGGTGAGCTTGGCCGAGCCGAGCTGCAACACGGTGTCGGTTGACGTGTAGCTGGCGTGTCCTGCGATGACCCAGATGCCGCCTATCAGCAAGATGACGCCGATGATGATCAGTCCTGCGCGCATGAATGCTCCCCTTGTTGGACAGACTTGAGTATGCCGGGTACGCATGTGCATAAAAAGTACAGGCGCGGCGCCGATCGCGGAAAAAAAATGGCCCCGAAGGTTAGGGGGAACCTTCGGGGCCGGGGACACAAAACCCAGGGGAGAGGTTTGCATCCGGTGGCGGCTCAGGGAGGTGAGCCAGCCGTGGACGCCGTTGCGTGCATCCGAAGACTTTGAACGCAGTTCGGCGAGATAGTTTCAAGTTCTGCGAAAATAGTTATGGATGGTTCATTTGATGAAACATTAACGCGCAAACTCTTGTCCGCACAGGTGTCGGATTCAGTGCGCCTCGTCCCAGTTGGCGCCGATCCCTACGTCGACCAGCAACGGCACCGCCAGTTCCGCGGCGCCGGACATCCGTTCGATCACCGCGGCGCGCACCGTATCGACGGCGTCCGCGCGTACTTCGAACACCAGTTCATCGTGCACCTGCATCAACATGTGGACGTCGTCGCGATCGCCGATCCACGTGGCCATCGTGAGCATCGCGCGCTTGATGATATCCGCGGCGCTGCCCTGCATCGGTGCGTTGACGGCGGCGCGTTCGGCACCCTGACGCAAACCCTGATTGCGGGAGGTGAGGTTTTCCAGATACAGCCGGCGCCCGAACAGCGTTTCGACGTAGCCGTCGCGGTGGGCCTTCTCGCGGGTCGCCTCCATATAGGCCCGTACGCCGGGATAGCGCGAGAAGTAGCGCGCCATATAGTCGCTGGCTTCGCCGCGATCCACGCTGAGCTGACGCGCCAGGCCGAACGCGCTCATGCCATACATCAGACCGAAGTTGATCGCCTTCGCCGCGCGGCGCTGATTGGTGCTGACTTCCTCCGGCGCCACCCCGAATACTTCCGCGGCTGTCGCGCGATGCACGTCGCCACCTTCATGAAACGCGCGCAGCAGACCTTCGTCGCCGGACAGATGCGCCATGATGCGCAGCTCGATCTGCGAATAGTCGGCCGCCATCACCTGCCATCCCGGCGGCGCGATGAACGCCTGGCGGATACGACGGCCTTCCTCGGTGCGCACCGGGATGTTCTGCAGGTTGGGATCGGACGAGGAAATGCGTCCGGTCGCCACGGCGCCCTGGTGATAGCTGGTGTGCACGCGGCCGGTGCGCGGATTGACGATGCCGGACAGCTTGTCGGTATAGGTCGAGCGCAGTTTCGCGAGGCCGCGATAATCAAGGATCAATCGCGGCAATTCATGGGTGTCGGCAATCGCTTCCAGCGCTTCCTCGTTGGTGGACGGCTGGCCGGTCGGTGTCTTCAGTTTCGCCTGCAATCCCATCTCGTCGAACAGAACGGCCTGCAGCTGTTTCGGCGAATCCAGATTGAATTCGTGACCGGCGACGCGATGGGCTTGTTGTTGAAGTTCCAACATGCGCTTGCCGAGCTGCTGGCTCTGCTTGCGCAGTTCGTCGCCGTCGATCAGTACGCCGCGGCGCTCCATCGCAGCCAGTACAGGCACCAACGGAATTTCGATGGTTTCGTAGACCGTGCGCAACGTGGGCAGGCTTTCAAGCCGAGGCCACAGCGCATGATGCAGGCGCAGCGTGATGTCGGCGTCTTCGGCGGCGTAGCGGCAGGCCGTGTCCAGGTCTACCTGCGAGAACGAAATCTGCTTCGCGCCCTTGCCGGCGACTTGCTCGTACTTGATCGTCTCGTAGCCCAGATACAGTCGCGCCAGCGAATCCATGTCGTGTCGCGTTGCGGTGGCGTTCCACACATAGGACTCGAGCATCGAGTCGTGCTTCAGTCCCTGCACGGCGATGCCGTAGTGACTCAGTATGTTGATGTCGTACTTCGCATGCTGGCCGAGTTTCGCTTTGCTGGCGTCCTCGAACACCGGCTTCAACGCAGCCAGCACGCTGTCGCGATCCAGTTGCTGCGGTACGCCGGGGTAGTCGTGACCCAGCGGTATATAGCAGGCGTGCCCCAGCTCGACCGACAGGCTCACGCCGACGATCTCGGCGCGCATCGCATCGATGCTGGTGGTCTCGGTGTCGAACGCAATCAGTTCGGCACCGCGAAGTTTTTCCAGCCACGCGTCGAGTTGCGGTTGCGTGGTGACAAGTTCATAGCTGCCCGGCGCGGAGAGTGCTGCGTCGGGTGCGCTTGCCGAAGGGCGCGCGTCCGGTATGAGATCGTTTTGGGAAACGATGTCGTCCGTGGCCGGCTCGCGCGTGCCTGGCGTGCCTGCGGCGGCGTCCAGTTCCTTCAGCGCTGCCTTGAAATCGTATCGCGTATACAACTCGCGCAATTGGGCGGTGTCCGCCTCGCGCTGAGCCAAGTCGGTAGGAGCAAATTCCAGCGGCACATCGAGCTTGATCGTCACCAGTTCGCGCGACAGTGGCAGTTGCGGCAAGGCGGCGCGCAGACTCTCGCCGATCTTGCCGCCGATCTTGTCCGCGTTCTGCATCACGCCATCCAGGGTGGCGTATTCGGCCAGCCACTTGGCGGCGGTTTTCGGACCGCACTTGGGCACGCCCGGTACGTTGTCGATGGAGTCACCGGTGAGCGCGAGGAAATCGATGATCTGTTCCGGCCGCACGCCGAATTTTTCCATCACGCCGGCGTTATCGGTGATCGTGTTGCTCATGGTGTTGATCAGCGTGACATGCGAGCTCACCAGTTGTGCCAGATCCTTGTCGCCCGTGGAGATCAGCACCTCGATACCCAGCGCTTGGGCCTGGACGGCCAGGGTGCCGATCACGTCATCGGCTTCGACCCCGGGCACGCACAGGATCGGAAAGCCCAGCGCGCCCACGATCGCCAGCATGGGCTGCACCTGGCTGCGCAGATCGTCCGGCATCGGCGGTCGGTTCGCCTTGTACTGGTCGTACAAAGCGTCCCGGAACGTTGCGCCGGGCGCGTCGGCGACGAACGCCAGATAGTCGGGCCTGGATTTCAGCGTGGAGCGCAGCATGTTGACCACGCCGAACAGCGCCCCGGTGGGTTCGCCGTGAGCGTTGGTCAGCGGTGGCAGCGCATGAAACGCGCGATACAGGTACGAGGAACCGTCGATGAGTACGAGTTTGGCCATGCACCATTCTCGCATGCAGGCGCGTATCGTCGAACTTTCGCGGCGACGTTTCACGGAAGGGCCCTGAGCGCGCTGCTATGCTTTGTCACCCCATCGAGGTTGCCGCCATGAAAACCGCTGCCCTGCTAGCCGCTGCCAGCCTTCTCCTTGCTTCAGGCGCTTTTGCGCAGTCATCGGCGCCGAGCAACAACGTGCCGCCGCCGCCCGGCATGAACGACCCAGGGGTGCAAGCCGTGGCGCCGCCGGCCCGGACCCGGACGGCTCCCGCCACGACGCAGAGCGGCAGCAATCAGCCGGCACTGCCGACGATGCAGGACGGTGGCAATGCAGGCAACAGCAAGCAGATGTCGTTGCCGCCGCAAGTCACCACGCGTCAGGAAGCTGGCGACGAAGTGCAGGAGTATCGCCACAACGGGATGCTCTACATGGTGGTGGTGACGCCGAAGAACGGTATTCCGCAGACTTACAACGTTGACCCCGATGGCACCCGGCGGTTGGCGCCCGGCCAGGCGCCCGTGCAGCCGGTGATGTACAAGGTGCTGGAATGGGGCAAGAGCAAGCCGGCCGAGGCAGATTCGACCGAAGATACGCAAAGCGACACCGGCCACTGAGCCGCTCGCCGAACGTCGGGCCGAGTCATGCAGCCGCGTGAAAGTTGGTTATTGTTTGCGCTGGGCTCGGCACTGTTTGCGGCGTTGACGGCGCTATTCGGGAAGCTCGGCGTGGTCGGGATCAATTCCAACCTCGCCACATTCATCCGCACGATCGTGATTCTGCTGGTGACCGCCGGCATCCTCAGCCTGCGGCAGGAGTGGGTCAAGCCCGCCGGGTTGCCATGGCACAGCTGGCTATTCCTGGTGCTGTCGGGCATCGCCACCGGTTTGTCATGGTTGTGTTACTACCGTGCGTTGCAACTGGGGCCGGTGAGCAAGGTGGCGCCGATCGACAAGCTCAGCGTGGCGATCGCGATCGTGCTGGCATTGATTTTTCTGGGTGAGAAACCGAGCCTGCCGTTGCTGATCGGTGGCGGCTTGATCGTGACCGGCGCGGTGGTGATTGCGCTGTTTTGAGAGGGCTTCGCTCAGCGCGCGGCATCCAGTTCCCGGTAGCGGCGAAAGATGCCGTCCTCGTTGAAAGCCAGCCGTCGGGGCGAGGCCAGGTAGGCGGCGATCCTGGGCCGTTCGGCGATTTGCCCGGCCAGTGCGCGCAGATGCGGCAGCTTCCTATGCATCCGTCGCATGGCATGCGGAAACGCGTAGTCGAGCCCGCTTACTAGCTGGAACAGTGAGAGATCGACGTAGGAGTGTTTCGACAACGCTCGGCCGCCACCGCGCACCAGCACGTCTTCGAAATAGCTGAGGAACTTGGGCAACCGGTGTTGACGGAAGTCCTCCGCGCGTTTCTTTGCCGCAGCGCGCTGATCCTTGTAGTAGAGCCCGCTGGCGATCGGATGATGGGTGTCGTGCACTTCGGCCACCATGTCGGCGATGGTCAGTTGCAGCTGATGGGCGTACAACCTCGCCGTTTCCTCGGCGGGCACCAGTTTCAGGCGCGGGGCAAGGTAAAGCAGGATCGCGGACGTCTGCGCGATCACCGTGCGACCGCTCTTCAGGAAGGGTGGTGCAAATGGCAGCGCGCTAGGCCGCTCGCGCTGCAGGAACGGCATGATGGCGTCGTCACCGTCTTCACGAGCCACGTCCACGTAGTCTGCTCCGGCGTCTTCCAACGCAAGGCGCACGAACTCACCGCGGCCCTGGATGCCGGTCCAGTAGTAAAGCTGGTAGCGCATGGTGCTCTCCGGTGGATGTCGTCGAGGCTAAGCGTGCAGGGTTCAAGAATGCGTGAGCGAGGGATTCACCGGGGGCACCACTTGCGTTGAGGAGCATCGCGACTGAAGTCGCTCCCACAGTAGTGGGGATTTCAGGTCGGCCTGGAATGCGCACGTCGGGCTTGCGACAGTTGAACGGCTGTCTCGCGAATCTGCGACCAGACCAGCTGGGCAACCGGCGACAGTGACCGATGGCGACGGCGAATCAAGGTGATGGCACGCGTGGCGACCGGCGTCAGCGGCCGCACCACTAGCTGGTCGGATGAGGGCAAGGACAGGCTCGGCGTTATGCTGATACCCAGCCCCGCTTCGACCATGCGGAATGCGGTATGCGTATACCCGGCCTGTTGCGCGACTTCCGGGTCGACGCGGTGCCTGGCAAGTTGCTCGTCGATCAAGCGGCGACTGCCCGACGTGTGGTCGAGCAGCACCAGCGGCTCGCCACCCAGTTTTTTCCATGGCACGGCCGAAAGCTTGGCCAGTGGATGGTCGCGACGGCACACCAGCACAAACGGGTCATGCAGGATCGTCTCACTGTCGAAAGAGTCGCTGTCCGCCGGTTCGATCGCGAGGCCGAAATCCACCTCGCCACCACGCACGCTGTCCAGCACCAGTGTTTGCGCCTGGTCGTGCAGTTGCACGGTCAGCCCGGGGTAGTCGCGTGCACACGCGGCAATGCACTGCGGCATCAGACCCGCCGAAAGGGTGGGTGCGGCCGCGACACGTACCTTGCCATGGCGACGCTCACTTTCGGAGTGAACATGAGCCAGTACGCTCTCGAGTTCATCGAGCACGCGCTCGACCGCGCTTTGTAGATAGCGGCCAGCTTCGGTGGGTATCACTTCGCGCGTGTTGCGGTCGAACAGGCGCACGTCGAGTTCTGCTTCCAGATCCGCGATGTGGCGGCTCACTGCAGGCTGTGTCAGGTGCAGGCTCTCGGCGGCGCGCCGGAAATGCTGCAGTTTGGCAACAGCGAGGAAGGCGCGCAGCTGGCGCAAACTGGCATTCATGCTGAAATAGTATCAGTACATAAGATAAAACGATTTGATTTATCAATGCCCAGGCGCTGCAATAGGCGCACCTCCTCCTTCGCGCCGTCCGCCGCACGGCCTACCCACCGCCATGCTCAGTCGCTTCCTTCCCGATCGATTCACCTGCGCGCTGCTGTGCACCGTACTGCTGGCCAGCGTATTGCCATGTCGTGGCGCGGCTGCGCAGGTATTTGGCCTGCTTACCGATGTAGCGATCGCGCTGCTGTTCTTCCTGCATGGCGCGAAGCTGTCGCGTCAGGCGGTGGTGGCCGGCATCACGAACTGGAGACTGCATCTGACCGTGTTGGCCAGCACGTTCGTGTTGTTCCCGCTGCTGGGGCTACTGCTGCGGCCGGTGCTGTCGTCGTTGGTGACGCCCGATCTGTATCTGGGCGTGCTGTTCCTGTGTGCGCTGCCGTCGACGGTGCAGTCGTCGATCGCATTTACCTCGATCGCGCGCGGGAATGTTTCTGCGGCCGTCTGTTCGGCGTCGGCTTCCAGCCTGCTGGGTATCGTCATCACCCCGTTATTGGTGGGCGTGATGCTGGAATCACACGGTCGCGGCGGCGTGTCATGGGACGCGGTGAGTGGCATCGTGCTGCAACTGCTGGTGCCATTCGTGGCCGGTCAGGTGGCGCAGCGCTGGATTGGTGGTTGGGTGCAGCGGCACAAGCCACTGGTCGGCCTGGTCGATCAGGGCTCGATCTTGCTCGTGGTCTACAGCGCGTTCAGTGCAGCGGTCCTCGAAGGATTATGGAAACAGGCACCGCCATCCGTGCTGGCGGGCCTACTCATAATCAACATTGTATTGCTGGCGCTGGCGCTGCTGGCCACCTCATACGGCGCGCGTGCGCTGGGCTTCGCCAAGGAGGACGAGATCACCATCGTGTTCTGCGGCTCCAAGAAAAGTCTGGCCAGTGGCATACCGATGGCCAAGGTACTGTTCGCCGGTCACCCGCTGGGCCTGATCGTGCTGCCGATCATGTTGTTTCATCAGATCCAGCTGATGACTTGCGCGGTGTTGGCACGCCGCTATGCGAGGCGTCCGATAGAGGACGTGCTCGTGGCCGCACACGGGGCGGATGTGGCGCCTGCTGATTGATGAGGCCGGTCGAGCCAAGTTCTCCGCCGTCATCCCTGCGAAGGCAGGGACCCAGTGCCTTTCAGCGGCCAAGCTACTGGGTTGACCAGCTTCGCTGTTGAAAAGCCTTTCTGCTTTCGCAGGAATGACAAAGTTACTTTTGAGGTTGCCTGGATTTCATTCCATCAATGACGAAAATGCCGCATCCCGGTGAATACCATCGCCATATCGTGCTCGTCGGCCGCAGCGATCACTTCGGCGTCGCGCATCGAACCGCCGGGCTGGATCACGGCGCGGATACCCGCCGCGGCAGCGGCATCGATGCCGTCGCGGAATGGGAAAAATGCATCGGACGCCATCACCGAACCGCGCACTTCCAGTTTCTCATCGGCCGCCTTGATGCCGGCGATGCGCGCGCTGTAGACGCGGCTCATCTGGCCCGCGCCGATGCCGATGGTCTGGCGGTCGCGGGCATATACGATGGCATTGCTCTTGACGAACTTGGCCACCTTCCACGCAAAGATCAGATCATCCACTTCAGCCGCGCTTGGCGCGCGCCGCGTCACGATCTTGAGGTCGTCCGCGCCGACCATGCCTAGATCGGCCGTCTGGATCAGCAGGCCCGAACCGACCCGTTTCGAGTGGTTGCCGGGATGCGCGTGCAACAGGTTGCCGTCAGCCGGCAGCGGAATCACCAGCACGCGCACATTGCCTTTCTTCGCGAACGCCTTCAGCGCTTCGTCCGTATAGCCTGGCGCCAGCACAACCTCGACGAACTGACGTTCCACGATGGCGCGCGCGGTGGCGCCGTCCACGTCGCGGTTGAACGCAATGATGCCGCCGAACGCGGAGGTGGGATCGGTTTGGTAGGCAAGGTCATAAGCACGACCGATGCCATCCAGGCTTACCGCTACGCCGCAGGGATTTGCATGCTTGACGATGACGCAGGCAGGCTTGGTAAAGCTGCGCACGCATTCCCACGCGGCATCGGCGTCGGCGATGTTGTTGAACGACAACTCCTTGCCCTGCAACTGACGGAACGTGGCGAGCGTGCCGGGCGCGGGATACAGGTCGCGGTAGAACGCCGCCTGCTGGTGCGGGTTCTCGCCGTAGCGCAGGTCCATCAGTTTCACGAAGCGGCCGTTGACCTGGCCAGGGAACGCGGCATGACTGGCGATGGCGTCCTGCGCCTCATTGAGTTCGAGCGCAGACATATAATCGCTGATCGCGCCGTCATAGCTGGACACGTTGTTGAACGCGGCAACCGCAAGGTTGAAGCGTGTGGCGCGGCTTAAGCCTCCGTGTTGTTCGATCTCGACCAGTGCACCGGCGTATTGATCGGGCGAAGTCAGCACGCCAACGTCGTTCCAGTTTTTCGCTGCCGAGCGCAGCATCGCGGGGCCGCCGATATCGATGTTCTCGATAGCGTCCTCGAGTGTGCAGCCGGGCTTGGCGACGGTCGCTTCGAATGGATACAGATTCAGCACGAGCAGATCGATCGGCGCGATACCCAGCTCGGCCATGACGGCATCATCCGTGCCACGTCGACCGAGCAGTCCGCCGTGGACTTTTGGGTGCAGCGTCTTTACGCGGCCATCCATGATTTCCGGAAAACCCGTGAGGTCACTGACTTCCC